>Ga0056914_10002452_pt1 | contig 11671 bp, 9 predicted proteins | sample TNRBio252014_DNA_FD_55168 | JGI IMG/M metagenome (GOLD analysis project Ga0056914, IMG submission 55168) | Wastewater treatment Type I Accumulibacter community from EBPR Bioreactor in Madison, WI, USA - TNR Reactor_6/25/2014_ DNA | ecosystem: Engineered > Bioreactor > EBPR > Anaerobic-Aerobic >...
CCGCCGCCGCCGAATCCGGCCGCCTCGCCGGCGGCGTACAGTCCGGCGATCGGCTGGCCGGCGTGGTCGAGCACGCGGCTTTCCAGGTCGGTCTGGATGCCGCCCAGGCTCTTGCGGCTGATGATGAACTCGCGGATCGCAATGAGCGGGCCGGCCCGCGGATCGAGGATCTTCTGGAACTTGCAGGTGCGCAGGCGGTCGCCCTTCCAGCGCCGCACGCAGGCGATGCGCCGCAACTGCTCGTCGTCATGGAAGGTCGGCCCGCGATCGATCTGGGCATCATAACTTTCGGCGGCATGGCGCATGGCGTCGACGCTGACGGCGTCATCGCCCTGGAGAGCGTTCATCCTGTCCGCCAGTTCCGCGAGATCGCGGCCGGCGACGAAGTCCGGGCAGGTGGCCATCATCTCCTCATGGAGCCAGGAATTGCCGAACAGCAGGTCGCGCAGGAAGGCGAAGATCTTCTTGTCGCGCACCGACGGNTTGAACTCGGCGCCGGAAACCGCGAGTTCCTTGATCGCGATGCGCCGGTTGAGCAGTTGCCAGGAGTACTGCCGCTCCTGGGCGCACACGCGGGCGACCAGGTCGCGGGTGTCGAAGCCGGTGACCAGCGGCATCGGGCCGATGCGCCGGCCGCTCCAGTCGAGCCACAGGGCCGAGCGCGGGGGCACCAGCGACAGCCCGTGCCCCGGTTTCCGCGGCCTGGGGTGACGCACGCCGGCGGCGTAGTTCCACATGGCGTCGAGGTGTGTCAGCCTGCCGCCCGCGGCATCCACGGCATCGTGCAGCAAGCCGTCCGCATAGCGGTGCGAGCCGTTGAGGATCACCGGCGGCGGCGAACTCCAGTCGCGGTGCCAGTGCTGCCGGACGCGCTCGATGTCGCCGTTGAATCCGCCGGCCGCGACGATCACCGCGCCGGCATGAAACTCGAAGGGCCGCCCGTCGTCTTCGCCGACACCGCGACACCCGGTGACCCTCCCGTCCGAGGTCAGCAGGCTTTCGACACGGTGGGCGAAGCGGATATCGAGTGTTGATCTGCGCGGATGGTTCTGCAACTGGTCGCCCAGACGCAACGCGAGCTCCTGTCCGGTGCCCCAGACGATATGGAAGCGCGGGAATGAATTGCCCGGCTGGAACTGGCCGCGTTCCACCCAGTGCGGGACCGGGACAAAGCGGATTCCGCGCTGGCGCAGCCAGCCGCCGACATCGTCACGACAGCGATGCACGTACGCTTCGGCCCAGGCGCAGGGCCAGCGATCGCCGGCGTCGAGTTCGCCGAAGGCATGCCAGTCGGCCAGCGCCAGTTCGGGCGTGTCGCGAATTCCGGCAAGGCGCTGCTCCGGGGTTCCGACCAGGAAAATGCCGCCAAAGCTCTCCTTCGCCAGGCCGCCGAAATTGTCGGGCGTATCGCGTTCCAGCAGCAATACCTCACGCCCGGCGTCGAGCAATTCGAGCGCGGCGCAGATTCCGGCGATCCCGCCGCCGATGACGATCACTTCACTCACGGTGCCATGCCTCCTCTTCGACCCGCAGTCTACCCCGAATTCCTGGCGCCCCCAAACCCGCCATGCGTGTCCCCGGCAAGCGCGGCGCTGGCGCCGGAACCCGGCGCAACCGCCCGCGTCATCGCCGATTCCGGCGCGCAACCGGGCCGCGCTTGGGTGGCGCCGGGACTCTGTGGTAAGTTAGAAACCTCAGCGCCAAGGTTCCCTCATGCCCCTGCATTTTCCTCATGCAAAGCCGCCCGCCGCGGGTGAGAAGATCGAGGTCGCGGCGGGCGTCTTCTGGCTGCGCATGCCGCTGCCGTTCCAGCTCGATCACATCAACCTGTGGCTGCTGCGTGACGCCGGCGGGTGGACGATCGTCGACACCGGTTTCGCGACCGATGGCGTGCGCGCTGTCTGGCGCGAGGTTCTGGCGGGACTGGACGGCCCGGTGCGGCGCCTGATCGTCACCCACTTTCACCCCGACCACCTCGGCCTGGCGACCTGGCTGGTGAACGAAACGGGCGCCGAGCTGTGGATGACATCCGGCGAGTTCCTCACCGCTCATGCCGTCTGGAACGAATTCGGCGGGCATGGCGCGCGCTTCATGGTCGACCAGTTCCGTCAGCACGGGCTCGATGGCGAGCGGCTGGCCAGGTTCGAGAAGCGTGGGTCGGGGTATCGCATGGCGGTGCCGGGGTTGCCCGATTACTACCACCGCCTGAAGGCCGGCGATGCGGTCGCGGTCGACGGCAGAAAATGGCAGGTTTTGATTGGCCATGGGCACTCGCCGGAGCATATGGCGCTTTACTGCGCCGAGCTTGGCGTGTTAATTTCCGGCGATATGCTATTGCCGAAAATTTCCACGAATATCAGTGTCTTCGCGGCGACGCCGGAGGCCGATTCATTGGGCTGGTTTCTGGAATCGCTGGACGAGCTGGCTCGGGAAATCCCGGAAAGGACCCTGGTTTTGCCGTCGCACGGGCTTCCGTTCACGGGGGCTCAGGCGCGGGTCGAGGAGTTGCGCGCACACCATGAGGACCGGTTGCGCGCCCTGGAGGAGGCTTGTGAANATGTGCCGAAGAGCGCAGCCGGGTTGCTCGACATCCTGTTTCAGCGAGCACTCGATACCCATCAGACGATGTTCGGAATGGGCGAGGCGATTGCCCATCTTAATTACCTTCGACGAGCTGGCCGGCTGTCANGCACTACCGACNCCGACGGTGTGATTCGATTCCTGCGGTTCCAGCATTGACCAGCCGCGCACTGAGAGAGGGAGTTTGAGTATGTCGCAGCAAACTGTTGACAAGGCAGGCAATCTGCCCGATCCGGCTGAAATGGCCAAGACCTATGCCGAAGTCGCCCAGCGCGCTTCGCGCCTGCTTACCCAGTTCATGGAAAAGAAGGCCAAGGAGGGTGCTTCCGCTCCGACCGACGAACTCGGGGTGGCCAAGGCGTTCATGGACCTCTCGGCGCGCCTGATGGCCAATCCGTACAAGCTGGCCCAGACGCAGATGAACATGATGTGGGATTATTTCTCGCTGTGGCAGAACACCACGATGAAGATGATGGGCNTGCCGGTGGCGGCCCCCGTCGCCGCCCCGCGCAAGGGCGACAACCGCTTCAAGGACGAGGAATGGGAACAGCACTTCCTCTTCGACTTCGTCAAGCAGTCGTACCTGATCACCGCCCGCCACCTGCACGACACGGTTGCCGGCGTCGAAGGACTCGACGAAGCGACCCAGCTGAAGGTCAACTTCTTCACGCGTCAGTATATCGATGCCCTGTCACCGTCCAATTTCGCCCTGACCAACCCGGAAGTGTTTCGCGAAACCGTCAAGAGCCACGGCCAGAACCTGATCAAGGGCCTCAACAACCTGCTCAACGATGTGACCGACGACGGCCAGTTGCGCATTCGCATGACCGACACCTCGGCCTTCGAAATGGGCAAGAATGTCGCGACGACTCCGGGCAAGGTGATCTTCCAGAACGAGATGTTCCAACTCATCCAGTTCGACCCGGCGACGCCCGATCAGTACAAGAGGCCGTTCCTGATCGTCCCGCCATGGATCAACAAGTACTACATCCTCGACCTGCGCGAGAAGAACTCGATGATCAAGTGGGCGACCGACCAGGGCTACACCACCTTCGTCATCTCCTGGATCAACCCCGACGAGAAGCTGGCCGCGAAGTCCTTCGAGGATTACCTGCTCGAGGGTTCGATGGAAGCCGTGACCCAGGTCTGCGCGCAGACCGGCGAGGACAGTGTCAACATGGCCGGCTACTGTCTGGGCGGAACGCTGGTCATGACCACGCTGGCCTACATGGCGGCCAAGAAGGACAAGCGCGGCAATTCAGGCACCTTCTTCACGACCATGCTCGATTTCTCCGAGCCGGGCGAACTGCGGGTCTTCCTCGACGAGGAAACGGTTGCCGGACTCGAGAAGAAGATGTTCGAGCGCGGCTACCACGACGGCGGCATGATGGCCGGCACCTTCAACATGTTGCGGGCCAACGACCTGATCTGGTCCTTCGTCGTCAACAACTACCTGCTCGGCAAGGATCCTTTCCCCTTCGACCTCCTGTTCTGGAACTCCGATTCGACCCGGTTGCCCGCGGCGATGCACAGCTACTACCTGCGCAACATGTATCTCGAGAACAATCTGGTCAAGCCCGGTTACCTGACGCTCGGCGGTGTCAAGATCGATCTCCGCAAGGTCAAGGTCCCGTGCTATTTCATCTCGACCGTGGAAGACCACATCGCTCCCTGGAAGAGTACCTACATGGGCGCCCGGCTGCCGTCCGGTCCGACCAAGTTCGTCCTCGGCGGCTCCGGTCACATCGCCGGCATCGTCAATCCGCCGGTGGCCAACAAGTATGGCTACTGGACCAATGACGCGACCGACGGCAACCTGCCGGAAGATCCCCAGGACTTCCTGGCCGGCGCGACGCAGAATCCCGGCTCCTGGTGGACGCACTGGAACGAATGGCTGACCAGCCTGCCCGGCGGCAGCGCCAAGGTCAAGGCGCGCAACCCCGAGGATGGCCCGCTCGCGGTCATCGAGCCGGCGCCAGGTTCCTACGTCAAGTTCCGCCTGGATGCCCAGAAGAAGTCCTGACCGCCGCTGAGGCGGATCGCTGGAACGGGAGGCTGCGGCCTCCCTTTTTTTGGCCAGCTTCCGGGTCGCCCGCCATCCGGAGTTGACCGTGGAAAGGGAGGCGCCATGACCCTCCTTCGATCCGGCGGATCCGCTCTCGCCAACATCGTCGCCAACCCGGTCCGGATTCGTTATATCATGCCGTATATAACGAACTTCAAAGGCTGTTCCCGGTGTTCGCCGCAATCCATTCGAACGACTACAGCGCTGGTGCAAGACAGCCCTGGCCCATGTGCCGGCTGCGCTCACTCAACACTCTGCAGCCGCGGCATCTGGTATCCTCGCTCGCCGGGCCTGAAGCCAGACAGGCGCTTCGCGCAATCGCTCAGGTGATCCGGAACGCTCATCAAGGCGACCTGCCGCTGTTTGCCGCCACGCTTGGTCTGCCTGCGGACGAATTCCAGGAATTGCTGCATGAGGACCTGCGGTTCCTCGTGCCGCAAGTCCCTTCGGCATTGCTGCGTGACTGGTTGCCCGAGCGATTCATGCCCCTGGCAGCGCTTCTGTGGTCCTATCGCGTCACCGATGAGTCCTTGGCCCGCTGGTTGAGCCATGCGATTGCTGCTGCCTGCTACGGCCGGCAGCATCTCTGGCAGGATCTGGGCTTCAGGAGCCGTGACGACGTTTCCAGGCTGATTGCGCAATGGTTCCCGCGCCTGTTTCAGCTCAACACCCGGGATCTGAAATGGAAGCGATTCCTGTTCGAACAATTGGGTCAGCGTCACGGACTGCCGGACCTCAAGCCTCCCCATTGTGAAGGTTGCGATTCGTATCCGGCGTGTTTTGCCATGAAACGAGAATGACGGATCCGGTTCAGACCATCGAACTCAAGGGCAGCCTCTGGATGTCCGTCGGTGACCGGAGTTTCGGCGGACATGGGCGAATGACCTTGCTCACGCTGGTTGCCGAGCTGGGCTCCATCGCCAAGGCCGCCAAGGCGATGAAGATGAGCTACAAGGCCGCCTGGGAGGCGGTCGAGCAGATGAATTCGCTGTCCTGCGAATCGCTTGTCGAACGCACGACAGGCGGCAAGGGTGGCGGTTCGACCCGACTGACCAGACGCGGGCAACAACTTGTGGCCAATTTCCGCCACATCGAAGAAGAGCACAGACGATTCATCCAGCAACTCAGTTCCCAAGCCCAAGGCCTCGTCGAGGACTGGGCNCTCATCCGGAGGCTCAGCATGAAAATCAGCGCACGCAATCAGATCTTTGGCCACGTTGCCGGCATCAGGCCGGGGGCCGTCAACGATGAAATCGATATCGAGATCCCCGGCGGCGGGCAAATCGTCGCCACCATTACCAGCGAGAGCACCAGAGCGCTCGGCCTGACCTTGGGGGCGGAAGTGTATGCCCTCATCAAGGCGCCTTCCGTGATGATCGTGGACCCCGATGCCCGGCTCCGGTTGTCGGCCCGGAACCAGTTCGCCGGGAAGGTTGCCCGGCTCCATCCCGGTGCGGTGAATGCCGAAGTGGTTGTCGAACTCCCGGGNGGGATTGCAATCACCGCCATCGTGACCAATGAAAGTGTCGCCAATATGGGGCTGGAAGTCGGAACCCCGGCATCGGCCGTCTTCAAGGCCTCCAGTGTGATCCTTGGCGTCCCCGCCTGATTTGCCGCAGAAGGATGCAAACATGACTCGTACTCACGCCGCCATCGCCCTCGTCGCCCTGGGCTTGCCGCTGACATCGCCTGCCCATGCCGACGAAGTATCGGTTGCCGTCGCGGCCAATTTCGCCGTACCCATGCAGAAAATTGCCGCGGATTTCGAGAAGGATACCGGCCACAAAGTGACCCTTGCCTCCGGCGCCACGGGCAAGTTCTACGCGCAGATCATCAACGGTGCGCCGTTCGAGGTATTCCTGTCGGCGGATGATGAGACGCCTGCGCGGCTGGAGAATGAAGCGCAGGCCGTCAAGGGGTCGCGATTCACCTACGCGATCGGCAAACTCGTCCTCTGGTCCGCCAAGGCCAGCTACATCGACGGCCAGGGCGAAATCCTGGCCAAGGGAGATTTCAGGCACCTCGCACTGGCCAACCCGAANACAGCGCCGTATGGCGCCGCGGCGATGGAANCGCTGAANCATCTCGGGCTTGCGGAGAAACTTCAGCCCAGGGTGGTGCAAGGGGAAAACATNGCCCAGACGCATCAATTCGTCAGTACGGGCAATGCGGAGCTGGGGTTTGTCGCACTGTCCCAGGTCTTCAAGGATGGCGCCCTGACCAGCGGCTCGGCATGGATCGTTCCCCCGGGGTACTACACGCCGATCCGCCAGGATGCAGTCATCCTGAACAAGGGACGTGGCAACCAGGGAGCCATCGCCCTGATGGAATACCTCAGGGGGGAAAACGCCCGGACCATCATTCGCTCCTTCGGCTACGAACTGTAGCTCCAAACCAGCCGCGCCCCGGTCGCTCGCGCCGCGCGCACTGCCGGCGGCGCGTCTGCGCTGCATGATCGATCCGGACAGGGAATGAGTCAGCGGCGGGCGTCGCCGGTTTCCGGGGCGGCGCTGCCGGTCTCGCCGGATCAGCGCGGGAGCAGCGGCAGCCTGGCCAGGCTGGGCCACTCGACCGCGTCGAGCATGTTCTTGACGATCAAGCCCAGCTCGGTGTCGCCGGTGATTTCCAGTTCGCGCTTGAAGAAAAGGGTGTCGGGGTCTTCCTGGCGGGCAAGCAGTTGCAGGTAGGCCGAAAGATTGGCGGCGAAAGCCAGGTCGGGCTCGCGTTCGGCGCGGAAAACCGGGCGGAAGAGACCCCAGCGATAGGTGAAATGCGCGGTGCCGCCGGCATCGAGGACCCGGATGCGGAAGAGCTTGTCCTCGAGTGCGGTCAACTCGACTTCCGGCAGCAATTTCATCGTCAGCGCGGCGTTGAGGGCGGTGACCAGGGCGAGGCCATGCGGCCATTGCGGAAGCTTCTGGCCGACGGCGGCCACAAAACCGGGCAGGCTGAACCTGGGGATGATGAAGTCGCTCATGTGGTGGCTCCCGACTGGGCAAGGGCTTGCGTGTGATGTTGGCGGATGCCGGCCTCGCCGAACCAGTAGCCGTCGACCATGCCGCTGCGGTTCCAGTCGTCGCTGCCGGCGGCGGGCGGTTCGCCGCGGCGGGCGCCATCGAAGGCGGCGACGATCTCGCCGAGATGCGCCTTCTGCGGGCTGATCCGGACAATGTCGATGCCCATCGCCAGCATGTCCGGAATTTCGTGCAGCAGGTTGTAGCTTTGCGCCGACATCGTCTGGATGCCGTTGATGGTCAGGAAATCCTGCCCGTCGCGCGTCCTGAGCAGCAGACCCTCGCTGTGATCGAGGCACTTGAACTGGCAGTCGTCCTTGTTCAGCTCATAGTGGCGCGCCGTGAAACAGCGCGCCGAGAAGGCGAGGGGGATCTTGCCGAAGGCGAAGACCTCGGTCTCGACTCCCGCGGGCCGGCTGCGATGCAGGGTCTCGACGAGGTGACGGGTTGCCTCGAGTGGCGGCAGCCAGCGCCGCAGTCCGAAGCGCGCATAGGTGGCGAGCGTCGCCTCGTTGTAGATGTTCAGGTGCGGGCCGGCGACGAAATCCCGCCCGTGGACGAGGTTGACCGCGCCAAGGTCGTTGGCTTCGATCATGCAGCCACCTTCGTCGATCAACCGGCGCAATGCCTTGAGGTCGCTCTCCGACTCGAGCAGCGCCTGCGCCGAGACGACCACCTGCTTGCCGGCGTCGCGGAGGTCGCGGGCCAGGCCGATCCAGTCGGATGTCCGCAGCTGCTGCCGGCGCGAGCAGACGACCTCGCCGACGTAGATGATGTCGAGCGCCGCGTTCTCCGCCATTTCGGCATAGAACTCGAGCACCTCGGCCTTCGGCCAGAACCAGAGCAGGGGTCCGAGAGAGAGCTTCACCGGGAAGCCTTCAGCGCCATGGCCGGTTGTAGGCGCCGAGGGTTGCCTGGCTGCCCTCGGAAACCTTGGCCAGATCCGCCTGCCAGGCCGGCTTGACGTGGAATCGCTCGAGTCCGCCGGCCAGCGAATCCAGCGCTCCGCGCAGCGTGCGCGTCACCTGCGCGACATAGGCCGGGCTGCGCTGGCGGCCCTCGACCTTGATGGCGCGCACGCCGATCCGGACGATCTCGGGCAGGATGGAGAGCACGTTGAGGCTGACCGGCTCCTCCAGTGCGTAATAGGTATCGCCGGCGACCTCGAAGCGGCCCTTGCACAGGGTCGGATAGCCGGCCGGTTCGTCGTCGCCGAAGCGGTCGATCAGGATGCCGTTGAGCCGCGTCTCCATCACCCCCGGTTGCTTGTCCCACTGGACGAACATGGCCGGAGAGCAGGCGCCGACGGTGTTGGGCGACTCGCCGCAGGCGTAGGACGAGAGCCAGCAGCGCCCCTCGTTCATGACGCACAGGCTGCCGAAACCGAAGACCTCGATTTCGACCGTGGTGTTGGCGATGACCTGCTCGACCTGGCCCAGCGTCAGCACTCTTGGCAGCACGGCGCGGCGGATGCCGAATTCGCGCTGGCAGAAGTTGATCGCCTCGTAGCTGGTCGCCGAGCCCTGCACCGAGAGGTGCAGCCGCTGCCGTGGATGACGATTGCGGGCATAGTCGAGAAGCCCGACGTCGGCAAGGATGATGGCGTCGGCGCCCAGGTCGACCGCGCCATCGACGGCTCGTTGCCAGTCCGCCACGCGCCCCGCCTGCGGGAAGGTGTTGATCGCCAGCAGCACCTCGCATCCCTTGGCGTGGGCATGGCGGATGCCCTCGGCCATGGTCTTCGGATCGAAGTTCAGGCCGGCGAAATTGCGCGCATTGGTGTCGTTCCTGAAACCGAGATAGACGGCGTTGGCGCCGTTATCCACGGCTGCCTTGAGCGCCGGCAGGCTGCCGGCCGGGCAGATGAGATCGGGCAGGGCGCTCATGGCGTTGCGGACGGTAAGCGAAGCGGCAAGTATAGCCAGCCCATCCGGGTCGCCATTGATTCGGGTCAAACGACGCGCAGTTTTTGCCCGCCCCGGCTAGCGGATGACGATGGTCGGCCGCGAGCCCAGCGTCAGGCTGATCTTCTCGGCCACGCGGTCGGCATCGGCACGGCTGGCGTAGGGGCCCAGCTGCAGGCGATGGATGCCGCCGGCGGCATGGATGCGCATCGGCTCGGTCAGCCAGTCCAGGTCACGGGTCAGATGGTTCCTGAGGTTGTCGGCGTTGTCGGCGCTGGCGAAGGCGCCGAGCTGCAGATAGACGCCCTTCGGCGGGACGCTGTCGCTGCCCATGCCGACCATCGCCGCCGTCTGAACCGGCCGCTCCTCGAGCGCCATGCGCCTGACCAGCCTCTCGATCTCGTCAACTTCCGCCGGAGCCGGCCGGAGCGGAGGCGTCACCTGCGCGTAGGTGGTGGCGGTCGCTTCGCCCGGAATGATCGCCTCGACCTCGACCTCGCCGCTGCCGCCATTGATCAGGCCGAGCTTGTAGGCGGCGGTGTAGGAAAGGTCGATCACGCGGCCGGCATGAAACGGTCCGCGATCGGTGACGCGGACGACGACCGCCGTGCCGCTCTGCACACTGGTGACGCGGACGTAGGAAGGCAGCGCCAGGGTCGGGTGGGCGGCGGTCATCGCGAACATGTCGTAGGGCTCGCCGATCGAGGTCTTCTGGCCGTGGAACTTCTTGCCGTACCAGGAGGCGATGCCGCGCGTCCGGTACGACTTGACGGCGGTGTTTGGCACGTATTCCTTGCCGAGAACGACATAAGGGCGGGTCGCCGGCTTGTGCAGCGGCTCCCACTTCGGCCGGGCGTCGGGGATGTCGTCGAGACCGTCGGGGATATCGTCGGCCGGGCCGTCATCCTTGTAGAAGCCGCCGCCCCGCTTGAGGACCGCGGTCGGCTTCCTGGTCGGGGTCTTGGAAATCGGCCCTTTTTTCCCGTCGACCGCAACATCCTTCGTCGCGGTTCCGCAGGCGGCGAGCAGCAGTGCGGCAAGGGCGCAGACGATCAGCCGGCGGTTCACTTCTTGACCAGCATGCGATGGGACTGGATCGACATCAGGATGCCGATGCCGAGGAACAGGGTGACCAGCGCGGTCCCGCCGTAGCTCATGAACGGCAGCGGAACGCCGACCACCGGCAGGATGCCGCTGACCATGCCCATGTTGATGAAGGCATAGGTGAAGAAGCCGAGCGTGATGGCGCCGGCGAGCAGGCGCGAGAACTTGGTCGGTGCGGCGGCGGCGATCATCATGCCGCGACCGATCAGCAGGGTGTAGAGGAAGACCAGCAGCCCGTTGCCGAGCAGGCCCCATTCCTCCGAATAGACCGCGAAGATGAAATCGGTGTGCTTCTCCGGGATGAACTCGAGATGCGTCTGCGTGCCGTTCAGGTAGCCCTTGCCGAACGGGCCGCCCGAGCCGATGGCGATGGTCGACTGGATGATGTGGTAGCCGGCGCCGAGCGGGTCGGTCGTCGGGTCGATCAGGGTCAGGATGCGCTTGCGCTGGTAACCGTGCAACATCCCCCAGAGCAGCGGCGCGGCGGCGGCCCCAACGGCGATCAGTCCGGCGATCACCTTCCACGGCAGGCCGGCGAAAAAGATCACGAAGAAGCCGGCGCCGCCGACCAGCAGCGCGGTGCCGAGATCGGGCTGCTTGGCGATGAGGCCGAAGGGCACGGCCAGCAGCAGCACGGCGACGANAAAATGGCGGGCGCGCAGCGTCGCCTCGTACTTGTGGAAGTACCAGGCGAGCATCAGCGGCATGGCGATCTTCATGATCTCCGACGGCTGGATGCGGGTGAAGCCCAGCGGCAGCCAGCGATTGGCTCCCTTGACCGGTGTCCCGAACAGGAACACCGCGATCAGCAGCAGCAGGCCGATGATGTACAGCGGAATGGCGAAACTCATCAGCTTCTGTGGCGGCAGGCGCGCGACGAGCCACATGATGACCAGCGCCAGGCCCATGTTGCCGGCCTGCGCCAGCATGCGCTCGTTGCCGCCGATGGTTGCCGAATGGATGGTGGCGAGCCCGACCGCCATGATCGCCAGGGTGATCAGCAG
>Ga0056914_10002462_pt1 | contig 11636 bp, 7 predicted proteins | sample TNRBio252014_DNA_FD_55168 | JGI IMG/M metagenome (GOLD analysis project Ga0056914, IMG submission 55168) | Wastewater treatment Type I Accumulibacter community from EBPR Bioreactor in Madison, WI, USA - TNR Reactor_6/25/2014_ DNA | ecosystem: Engineered > Bioreactor > EBPR > Anaerobic-Aerobic >...
CAGAGCGGCATCACCTGCCGGAAACCTCTAACCAACTCAATACACACGTCATGTTGATCACCAAAACTAGCCCGATCGGATACCTCCTTGCCGCCTTAGTTGCGGTGATGGTTTGGGGGCTTTCCGTTGAACCCCACTCGTTCGCACAAACTCCTGAGCCTGCTGCCGCTGCAGCTCCGGCGGCACCAGCCGCTGCCGCCCCAGCAGCACCTGCACCAGAGGCCGCACCAGCCCCTGCCGCAGACGCCGCCCCAGCAGCCGATGCGGGCCCTTCAGTTGAGCTCTTCACCACAAACAACTTGTGGATGATGATCGCTGCCGCACTCGTCTTCATCATGCACCTTGGCTTCGCCACCGTTGAGTCGGGTCTGACACAGTCGAAGAACACGGTAAACATCCTGTTCAAAAACACGCTGATCCCTTGTATCGGGCTGCTCACCTACTGCATCTGCGGCTTCAACTTGATGTATCCCGGGTTTGCAGACGGCGACTCCCAATTCTGGTTCAAGTTCTCCGGATTCGGCATCACCACTGATGAAGCGGGCCTAACATCGGCCTACAACGCTGGTTACACCTACTGGACCGACTTCCTCTTCCAGGCCATGTTTGCTGCTACCGCTGCTACCATCGTGTCTGGTGCTGTCGCAGAGCGTGTGAAGCTTGGTTCCTTCCTCATCTTCTCCACCATCTTCGTCGCAGTTTGCTATCCGATCGCAGGCAGTTGGAAGTGGGGCAACGGCTGGTTGAATCGCCTTGAAACACCGTTCTATGACTTCGCTGGTTCCACACTGGTCCACGCCGTCGGCGGTTGGGGTGCCCTTGCAGGTGTGATGCTCCTCGGGCCTCGCCTCGGCAAATACACCGCAGATGGTAAGACCAAGCCAATCCTCGGTCACAGCATGCCTTTGGCCACCATCGGTGTCTTCCTCCTCTGGCTCGGCTGGTTCGGGTTCAACGGCGGCTCCGTCCTCTCCGCCAATCCTGGCCTCGTCTCCCTCACCCTCGTCACCACCTGCCTCGCTGCGGCAGCTGGCGGTGTGACTGCGGCCATCGTCTCCGTCATCTTCCTCAAGAAGCCAGACCTTTCCATGGCCCTCAACGGTATCCTCGCAGGTCTCGTCGGCATCACCGCTGGTGCAGACCAGATGGCTGCTGGCAGCTCCATCGCCATCGGCGCTATCGCTGGTGCGCTGGTTGTGGTCTCCGTTCTCTTCTTCGATAAGATCAAGCTCGATGACCCTGTGGGTGCTCTCTCCGTCCACCTTGTCTGCGGTATCTGGGGAACGCTGGCAGTCGGCCTCTTTGGCAACCTCGCTGGCCCTGCCCAGATCATGAGCCAGCTCAAGGGCATCGTCGCCTACGGCGTCTTTACCTTCATCTTCGCCTTTGTCCTCTTCCTCATCTTGAAGATCACCCTCGGTATCCGGGTCAGTGCTGAAGAAGAATCCGAAGGCCTCGACATCGGAGAGCACGGCAACGTCGCTTACCCGAACTTCCAATCGAACCACTAGGATCGAGATCAGGTTCAAAACCTCCACGGTCGGCCAGGGAAACCTGGCCGACTTTTTTGTGCCCACAGGCCAGCGGTGGTACCGAACCAGCGATCCCCCATTCAAAAGCGCGACCCGACCAAAAAAAACATGCCCCCGCCAAAGGCCCACAAATCAAGGGCACCAGAGCCGACGCGAGCGCCAAGCACAGCCCCAAAATCACCAGCCATCAAACTTGGCACGCTTTCAGCTTTACCCAAAAAAAGCTGAAAGTTGGCACGCTTCTGCGGGCCGCAATCTCCAACCCACAATCCCAACCCAACCTACCAAACCATGTTGTCTGTCTGCAATCTCAGGCGCGCAATGACGTGCGCCCTCGTCGTCCTCGGCACCAGCCTCCTCCTTCACTCCTCCGCCAACGCCCAGGATGCAGCCGCTGCTGTCGTTCCTGTCGTTGCCGATGCAGCGCCCGCTGCGGCAGACTCGGCTCCGCCCCCACTTTCCCCTGGGGATAACGCTTTTCAGATGATTTGCACGGCGTTGGTCCTCTTCATGACATTGCCAGGCCTGTTTCTCTTCTACGGCGGCCTTGTTCGCAAAAAGAACGTCCTCTCGGTCATCGCCCAGTGCATGGGCATCGCAGGGATGGTCACCGTGCTCTGGTGGCTGTGCGGGTATAGCCTCTCGTTCGCAGGAACGGGGCCAGTCTTTGGCAATCTCGACAACGCACTTCTCAAAGGAATCGACCCGCGAGTGACCGGTGCAGGCAGCGCCGTCATCTCCGATGCCATCTGGGTCATGTTTCAGCTCACCTTCGCCATCATCACCCCCGCGCTGATCGTCGGTGCCATTGCAGAGCGCATGAAGTTCTCCTCCGTGATGCTTTTTGTGCTGATCTGGATGTTTGCCGTGTATTTCCCCTTTGCCCACATGGTCTGGGGCAGCACTGGGCTCATGTGCGGCCCTCTCAACGGTGAAGCCGCCATCAAGGCCATCGACTTCGCTGGTGGCACCGTCGTCCACATGACCTCGGGCTGGAGCGCCCTCGTCCTTTGTATCATCCTCGGGAAGCGCCGTGGTTACGGTAAAGAGTCGATGACTCCCCACAGCATGGTCCTCTGCGCCATTGGCACCGGGATGCTCTGGGTCGGTTGGTATGGATTCAATGCAGGCTCTGCCCTTGCCGCTGACGGCATCGCCGTCAATGCCTTTGCCACCACCACCCTGGCTGCGGGTACCGCAGGTTTCGTTTGGGGCATGCTTGAGTGGGTCCTGCGCGGCAAACCCTCCGTGCTGGGCTTCTGCTCTGGCATCGTCGCCGGCCTCGTGGTCATCACTCCTGGCTGCGGATTCGTCACAATGAATTCCGCCATCATCATCGGCGTCTTGGCCGCTGTCGTCCCCTACTTTGCCGTCGCTTATCTCAAGAAAATGCTGGGCTACGATGATGCGCTCGACACCTTTGGCGTGCATGGCGTGGGCGGCACTTTGGGCGCTCTCCTCACCGGGATCTTTGCCGATCCATCGGTGAATCCAGTGCTCACCGATAAGAACCTCATGGACGGCCTCGTCATGGCCCAGATCAAGGCCATCTTCCTCACCATCGGCTGGAGCGTCGCCGCCACCGTCGTGATCGCCTTCATCGTCAAGGCAGTCGTCGGCCTCCGCCCAGATCCTGAGGTGGAGCGCGCCGGTCTCGATGTCGAAGAGCACGGCGAGGCTGGCTACGAAGGCTAATCTTAGCCATTCCCGATCTCCGATCTTCAGCGGCCAGGATGCATCTGCATTCTGGCCGTTTTCTTTTTCAAAGACACCCCCAGCGCCAATAGAAATCATCCCCCCCTTGGAAGAGGCTTGCCACCTGCCCACGTATCCCCTTGGATGATCGCGATGAAATTTCTCCTCCCCAGCGCCCTGGCCTTATTGCTCGCCCACGCCCATGCGGCCTCCCCGTATCCCGAAAAGACGCCCGATAGCCCTGGGAAGCGCATGCTGGATAAATACTTCAGCCAGCAAGTCACCGAAATCGAAGCCCAGGGCTCGCTGCGCGACATCACCAGCGCTGAACAATGGAACACAGGACGCGCCGAGACCCGCCGCCAACTCCAGGAAATGCTCGGCCTGGACCCCATGCCGCCGCGCACCGATCTGAAACCAGTCATCACCGGCACCCAAGAAGTCGATGGCATCCTCATCGAAAACCTCCACTTCCAGTCGATGCCGGGTTTGTACGTCACCGCCAATTTCTATCGACCGAAAGAAGTCACCGAGCCCCTGCCAACCATCCTCTATGTCTGTGGCCACGCCGTCATGAAGGATAAAGATGGTAAGAGCCTCGGCAATAAAACCGGCTATCATCACCATGGCATCTGGTTTGCCAAACATGGCTACACCTGTCTCGCCATCGATACCCTGCAGCTTGGCGAGATCCCCGGAGAGCACCACGGCACCCACCACCTCAACAAATGGTGGTGGACCTCCCGCGGTTACACCCCCGCCGGCGTTGAAGCCTGGGATAGCATCCGCGCGCTCGACTATCTCGAAACGCGCCCCGAGGTAGATAAAACCCGCTTTGGCGTCACCGGACGCAGCGGCGGCGGTGCCTACTCCTGGTGGGTCGCCGCCTTGGATGATCGCATCAAGGCCGCAGCTCCTACCGCCGGCATCACCAGCATGCACAACCACGTCGTCGATGGCTGCGTGGAGGGGCATTGCGACTGCATGTTCTTCGTCAACACCTACCGGTGGGAGTACGACCGCGTCATCGGCCTCGTCGCGCCACGGCCCTTGCTCATTTGCAATACAGACAAGGACACCATCTTCCCCATCGACGGCGTTTTCAGTCTCTACCAAAGCGCCCGCAGACTCTACTCACTGCTCGGCGCAGAAGAAGACATCGGCCTGCAGGTCGCAGAAGGCCCCCACAAAGATGTGCAACCCCTCAACACCGGTGCCTTCCATTGGTTCGAGCGTTACCTCAAAGGTGCCGACCGCATGGTGACCACGGACGAAGCTGCCAAAAAAAGTCTCGATCCCCTGAGCCTGCGTGTCTTTACCGACTTACCGAAGGATGAAAAGAACACCAGCATCGATACCACCTTCGTGCCTGCCGCAGCCTCCCCCGCGCCGCCTGCAGACGCCACAGCCTGGGCTCCGCAACGCGACGCATGGCGGCAGGCACTTGCCACCCAGGTCTTCCGCGCTTGGCCCACTACCGCCCCCAGCGTCACCCTGACCAAAGAAAACTCCAGCGCACGCGACGGCATTCGCATGACAGCCTTTGATATCGAAACCGATAGCGCCTTCCGCCTCCGCCTCTACATCACCCACAAAGATGGCTTGCGCCTTGAGGACCTTGACCTCGTCGCGCTCAACATCCTGGACGACGAAGGCTGGACCCAGTTCTGCGAGACCTACTACTCCCGCTTTGGCAAGCTCATCGAGACCTTCCCCGCCATCAAAGACAATGCCGAGGCCTTCAAGAACGAACAATCCATGTTTGAGAACTTCAAATGGGGCATGGCCTACGTCTGCCCGCGTGGCATCGGCCCCACCGCCTGGGAGGGCAGTGAGAAAGCGCAGGTCCAACGCCTGCGCCGCTTTTATCTCACCGGCCAAACCCTCGCCAGCAGCCAGGTCTGGGACATCCGCCGCACCGTTCTGGGCATCCGCCAGTTGCCAGGACTCGACAAGACCAAGCTGTGGCTCACCGGCCATCGGGATCAAGCTGTCAACGCGCTTTACGCGTCGCTGTTCGAAGAAGACATCGCCCGACTCGATCTCCACGAAATGCCCACCTCCCACGCCCCCGGCGGCCCCGCCTACCTGAATGTCCTGCGTTACCTCGACATCCCCCAGGCCGCCGCCATGGCCGCAGAGCGCACTCGCGTCGTCATCTACACCGACAACAAATCCGCCTGGAATTACCTAACTGCCACCGGCACCGCCCTGAAGCTCGACCCCAAGCAAATCCAGCTCCGCGAAGTCGTAAAGCCAGGCGAAGAAAATTGACGTATATTCACGATGTCAGCCCCCTCTCATCGAAGTAGTCGTTGGGATAGCGGTTATGATCCAGTCCTCGCCCTCTCCCGTGCCGCTTGGCGCGGTTTCTCGGGATGCTGCGCAGCCTCATCCGTATCCATCTGTCCATCCTCGAGGATACGTTGTTCACCCCGCCTTGGAGCCGTGCGCAGTGAGACAGCCCGCCGCAGGCTGCCCGCAGGGCTTAGCGAAGCGGAGTCACCTAGTGGCCCCAGCCTCTCACAACTTGATTCACTCGCGTGATGATCGTTTCGAGGCTCTGCCCATAATCGCGGCATGTCCGTTCGCGGATGCACTCTTTGAGATGCTTTTGGCCTTTCTCCCTCGGCCATTTGATTGCGCTTCGCTTTACCCCTGCGGGGTCGCCTATCGGCTGTCTGTCTCGGTCTAATGTGGCGACTTCAGTCTCGGCATCGCTAGCAACAGTTGCGGCGCTGCGTCCGTCAATGCCTGGGCTGGTCTTGCGTTGGATGACCGTGCTCAGCGCTCTTTTCAGGTTCACAGGTGCGTAAACCTTATCAATAGCGTGTGCCACTTTCTACCGTCGTTCCCCCTTTCGAGGGCCTGTAACATGCGTTGCGTCCAGATCATGCAGGAACCGGTGGACATCCGCACGGTTGCCTCAAGCGGGTGTGCCTTGTCCCCTGAAGGTGTAGCCTTTGCTGGCACTGCCTCAGGTGTTGGTGGCACGCTCTGGATTGGCGCATTCATCTTTCTACCCTCCTTTGCTCCACGGTCATTACCCGCTTCGTCGCTACAATGAGGGCGCTGTCTCCTGCCACCGCATCCTTGGCGTGGCAGGTATCCTTACTTAACCCATGAAGCCTTCCGACCATCCCCACACCAAACACCCTGCAACCTCTCTGTCCCGCTCTCTTTGACACTTGCTGTAGCGGTCTAGAGCATGGCTTTTCGCCAAGGACTTCGTCCGAGACCCGCGCTTTCGCGCCGATCTCTCCTCTCGGCCGACTCGTCAGTTTGCCTGGCCGTATCGTGTTCAGGTCTTTCGACTTTTGGGGCTGGTCTTTCGCCTCGTGTTTCTCTCCACACTCCCTCGCGGTCATGCAGTTACACTCGGCTACCATCAGGGAGTGCCGTCCCTGATGACTCAGACTTTCACTGGTTGGTTTCATGGTTTCATAAGCGCACGGAGCCCGGACGCCTGGACCGGCAGGACGGCGGGTGCCGGGGCGCTGGGGCGCTCGGGCGCTGGGATCGCTTTGCGGCCTCGTAACCTGCCAATATAGGGCTCGCTGAGCCGCAGAAAGTCTGAAAGCCTTCCATGGCGACTCCGGTGGCGCAGCCACCCAAGCAATTTCCTGGCAGACATTTGCGAAATGTGGTGGACACTGGCGCACCATGAAATTCACGTTACAGCTCATCTGCTTTGTTCTTCTGGGTTTAGGAAGTGCGCCGATAGCTTTGGCGGCAGAAGTAAAGCTGCATGACTTCGGAAACAATTTCACGCGGGACGCCTATTCTTCCTACGCGGGGTTGGTCGCGGATGGCGACACCCTCTTCGGCACCAGCTACAACGGTGGCCAGCGTCTCCTTGGGGCTATTTTCAAGATCAACAGTGACGGTTCGGCATACGAGCGGATTTACAGCTTTGATCCCGACAATGGCGGGCCCATCCACCCCGAGGGGGGCCTCATCCTGGACGGTGGCTTTTTGTACGGGGTAACGGTATCGGGCGGGGAGTATGACAAGGGTGCGGTGTTCAGGGTTGACCAGGACGGCTCGAATTTTACAGTGCTGTTCAGCTATGGTGCCGCGACAAGTGGAGCAGTGATTCCGGACGGGCAACTGACGCTGCTGAACGGCATGTTCTACGGTGTCAGCGACTACGGTGGGACAACGAATCAAGGCGCTGTTTACAAGTTGAGTTTGGACGGCCTGAATTTTGAGGTGCTTCACAGCTTCGGATCGGTGGCGAACGATGGCTTCTTCAGATCCGCAACGGGAGCATCAGGTGCGGCGGGCACGACCCTGCTGGCCGTGGGCGGCACCTTGTATGGCACGACCCCTCTGGGTGGCTCCACCACTGCGGCGACCGGTGGCATTGGTTACGGCACCGTGTTCAAGATTGGGATCGATGGTTCCGGATACCAGGTTCTGCACAGCTTCTGGAGCATCGCCAAAGACGGGGCCAATCCTCATGGCGGCCTCACACTCATTGGCTCCACGATCTATGGAGCGGCACCCATTGGCGGTGCCTACAACGCTGGGATGCTGTTCCAGGTCAACACCGACGGGAGCGCCTACAAAGCCATCCATAACTTCCACAGCGTCGCGAATGATGGCACCCGCCCGGTGGACGGCCTGCTGGCCCTTGGAGACACACTCTATGGAGTGACCGACAGCGGAGGCCGCACGTCCGTGGCCGGCACAAACGGGGATGGCATCGCCTTCAAGCTCAACAAGGACGGCACTGGCTACAAAATCCTCCATAACTTTGGCTTGGCATCGCAGGATGGCGAACAACCGAATGGGCCCTTGGTTCGCATCGGGACAGCCCTTTTCGGCACGACACAAACTGGCGGCGCAAACACCTACAACACCGGCACATCCTACCGGGGCACAGGTACCATCTTCAAGATTTCCGGATCAGACGTCTTCACTCCAGCGGTCGTCACCTCACCAGAATCCATCATGGTTGGGATCGGCGAGTTCGCGGCCTTTCAGGGTTCCTTTTTTGGGGATGGCCTTTCTTTTCAGTGGCTCAAAAACACGACGGCCATCTCCAAAGCCACCCAGGATACCTATACAGTGAATGAGGCGACTTTGGCTCATGCCGGGGCCTATGCCTTGAAAGCCTCAAACACAGGAGGCTCATCGACCAGCCTGACGGCCAATCTGGGAGTGGTGGACAAAGCGGACACAGTCGTGTCAGCTCTGGATGGCAAGACGCTGACGATCACCGTTTTGGCGGGCGGTCCTGGACTCAGCTACGAGTGGAGGAAAGACGGAGCGAAGCTGAACAACGGCATCAACCCGCTGAATGCAGCAAGTATCATCTCAGGTGCGACCAGCGCCAAACTCAGCATCAGCAAGGCCACGATCAATGACGAAGGCGGCTACGCCTGTGAGGTGACGATGCCGGATCCCCAACATGCCGGGACGCCTCTGCGACTCGAAAGCGGCAACTTCACCGTCTTCATCGTTGGCAAGCCAACGATCACCACCCAGCCGACCGGGCCGATGCTGGTGGGCACCGACGAGCCTGTTGGGTTTTCCGTCGTCGCTTCCAATCCAGTCCCGCCTGCCAACCAATGGCTCAGGAACGGAGTCGTCATCAAGGGCGCGAATGCTCCCGCATACGACATCGTAAACGCCAAACTTACAGACGCCGGCACCTACTCTGCGACACTGTCCAACATTGCTGGATCGACCAATTCGAATTCCGCAAAGCTTGGGGTCGTGAGTCAGACGATCAACACCGTGACAGTGAATGAAGCCGGCACGCTGATACTGAAGGTGTCCGCCACAGCTCCGCCGGGGACAGCGTTCACCTATCAGTGGAGAAAGGATGGCGGCGACCTGGTCAACGGAATCAATGCGCCTCCGCAGGTCGTTTCCGGAGCGACGACGGCGACCTTGACCATCAAGAAAGCAAGCGCCGCCACGGCGGGGAGCTACACCTGCAACGTGGGAATGGAGGGCCTCTCCAAAGAGTCCGGCGCGTTCCTTGTCGCGGTGCGCTTGAAGCCGACATTGGATCCCGCCGGCCTCATGAACTGGTTTGTCAGCGCTTTGGTGACCGACTCCGTCGCGGCGCAAAACAGCCCCACCAGCTATGCGTTCACCGGTCTCCCAACGGGAGTGACCGGCAATAGGATCTCCGGCCAGCTTTCAGGAAAACCCAACAAACCCACCACTTCCCCAAGAACCTTTACCGTCACGGCCGCCAACGCGGCGGGCAGAAGCCCTGCGTTGGTGGTCAGCTACACAGTGACCGCCCTCTCAGCTAACGTCGTGGGCACGTTCGACGCCCTGGTGGATCGTGATACCACGCTCAGCGCCCCCATCGCCGCACCTGCCGGGCAGAAATTGCATGGTCTTGGCGGCAGCCTCGAGCACCTCGTCGTCAGCAGCACCGGCGCATTCACAGGCACGCTGAAGTTGGAGGAAAAACGATATGTCATCCCGACTGGCAGCAGGCTCGATGCCCACGGCTCGGGCAACCCCACAGCCAGAGTCACGTTTAAGCGCGGCCCGGGTATCACAGATCTGACCATGGATCTCACTTTCCATTTCGACACCAACGAACTGACCGGCACGCTCAGCGATGGACTAGCTGTAACGCCCGTCAAACTTCAGGGCTGGCGAAATGTCTGGAAAGCCACTACCACCGCAGGAAGCCCCGCCAATGCCGCTATCGAACTCGCTGGCAGATACAACGCCATGTTTGACTTTGCTGACGGCGCTCTGGAGGGCAACGCCACCTATCCGCAAGGAAATGGCCACGGCACCTTGACCATCACCACCGCAGGCCTCGCCACATGGTATGGCATGCTGGCCGATGGCACAGTCGTGACTTCCAGCACGACTGTGGGACCCCAGGGCGAAGTGCCGTTGCACTGGATGCTTTACACACCCACGGTGGCCGCCACCGCAGGCTCGGCCCACGGCTGGATTCAAGCGCATGCCGACAGCGACACGACCACGCCGGATGACAACACCCTGGACACGCTGCTGGACCAAACCCAGGCAGATCCCAAGGACCAACCAATGTTTGACTGGATGAAGCAGCCCCAGCCGGCCGGGTCCCGGACCCGCAGTTACAAGGACGGCATCCCCCTGCACAAGCTCAAACTCATTGGCGGCGGCTATGTGAAACCGGACAAGAATGTGCCGGTGCTCGGCCTGACGGCGGACACCACCGACAACGCCAAGCTGACCTTTTCCGCAGCGGACATCGAGACGACGGTGACCTATCAAAACGCCGCGAATGGCGGCCCGGCCGGGAGCCTGGCGGGGAAGGTGTTCACCATCACGAAGACGAACAGCGTGATCATGCCCAAACTGCCCAGCGTCACGATTGCCAATCCTGCGACACTGACGCTGACGATCAACACCAGCACCGGAGCCTTCAATGGCAGTTTCACGCTCAGGGACGATCCCGATCCCACAGATCACATCGCACCGATCACCCTCCTATCCCGCAGCAGAATGAAGTTCAGCGGCTTGCTGGTGCCACGCTTGGGCACCGGCCTAGGATGTTTCCAACTGCCACAGCTACCCACCGACGGCCCGCCCAAGACCACCCTATCAACATCGCAATTGTTGTCGGGTCAGGTGTTGCTAGAGGCGGCCCCATGAGTTGCCCCTCTCCGGGATCAATTGCAACCAGTTGCGCGTGTGAACCACTGATGGACACTCACTGACACTAGAGACTTTTAAATAATACTATACCCACAAGAAGCAAAATAGCCCACCGCGTCTTTGGCGGTGATTTTCGAGAAGACGTGGCGGATGGCTTGATCAAGTTCTTCTGTGGTGCGTGCCTCGGCACTGCGCAGCAGGGCCTTGATCTTGCTCCACATCTTCTCAATGAGATTGAGGTCGGGTGAGTAGGCGGGCAGAAACCTGACCTCGGCTCCCACAGCCTCCACCAAGGCCACCACCCGGGGGCTCTTGTGCACCGCGAGGTTGTCCATCACCACAATGTCACCTTGCTTGAGTGTCGGACAGAGAACCTCGCCGATGTAGGTGACGAACGCCTCTGTGTCGGCAGCCCCCTGCAGGTGCATGCGGGCGGTGCTGCCGTCGAGCCGAATGGAGGAGATCATCGTCGTGCTCTGCGAGCGACCGCATGGTGCTGCGGCATGCAGGCGTCGCCCCCGTGGGGCTCTGGCTCGCAGGCGAGTCATGTTGGTCTTCGCCCCGCTCTGCCGGGGCTGCCCTTCGGGTAAAAGGCCTTGCCTTTTAGCTATCTCGCTCCGCTCGGTTCATCCAGGAAGACTCAGCGCCAGGGCTCTAGCCCGCCTTGCCGACGCTTCCAGCGCTTGCGCGCGAGCCGGACTTCTTCGCGGTCTTGCTCGGCTGCGCGGAGCGTCTTTTTTTATATGTCAGCCCCATATCCACCAGGACATAGTGGATGGC
>Ga0056914_10002464_pt1 | contig 11627 bp, 12 predicted proteins | sample TNRBio252014_DNA_FD_55168 | JGI IMG/M metagenome (GOLD analysis project Ga0056914, IMG submission 55168) | Wastewater treatment Type I Accumulibacter community from EBPR Bioreactor in Madison, WI, USA - TNR Reactor_6/25/2014_ DNA | ecosystem: Engineered > Bioreactor > EBPR > Anaerobic-Aerobic >...
TCCATGTCGCGCTGGGCTGCACGCTGGACGAGAACCTTGAAAGCATCGCCGACAGCGTGGCCGCCGCAGCCGCCAGAGGCTTCGAGCCCTCGGTCGATTGCGAGCACTTCTTCGATGGCTACAAGGCCAACCCTGAGTATGCGCTGGCCTGCGCCAGAACCGCNCTGGAGGCGGGCGCCCGCTGGATCGTGCTGTGCGATACCAACGGCGGCACCCTGCCGCATGAGGTGACCCGCATCGTCGAGGCGGTGCAAAAGATCGTCCCCGGCGATCGGCTCGGCATTCACGCCCATGACGACACCGGGCAGGCCGTGGCCAATTCGCTCGCCGCCGTGATGGCCGGCGCGCGCCAGATTCAGGGCACGCTCAACGGCCTTGGCGAGCGCTGCGGCAACGCCAATCTGGTGACGCTGATCGGATCGCTCAAGCTGAAGCCCGAACTGGCGGACCGCTTCGAGATTGGCGTCAGCGACGAGGCGCTGGCCGGGCTGACCCAGATGTCCCGCGCTTTTGACGAACTGATGAACCGCCAGCCGCGCCGGCAGGCGCCCTATGTAGGCGCCTCAGCCTTCGCCACCAAGGCCGGCATCCATGCCTCGGCGGTGCTGAAGGACCCACGCACCTACGAGCACGTGCCGCCCGAAAAGGTCGGCAACCGCCGCCTCGTGCTGGTCTCCACCCAGGCCGGCAAGTCCAACGTCCTGTCGGAGCTGGAGCGCCTCGGCATCGAGGTGGAAAAGGGCGATCCGCGCGTTGCCCGCCTGCTCGACGAGGTGAAGGAGCGCGAGGCGCTGGGCTATTCCTACGAAGGCGCGGACGCCTCGTTCTTCCTGCTGGCCCAGAAGGTGCTGGGCCGCGTGCCGGACTACTTCAAGGTCGAGCGCTTCAAGGTCAATGTCGAGCGCCGCTTCAACGCCAACGGCCAGTTGGTCACCTTCTCGGAAGCCATCGTCAAGGTGAACATCGCCGGGCGCACCCGCATCTCGGCGGCGGAGGGCGATGGCCCGGTCAACGCGCTCGACAAGGCCCTACGCAAGGATCTTGGCCGCTTCCAGGAGCACATCAAGACCCTGCAACTCACCGATTTCCGCGTCCGCATCTTCGATGGCGGCACCTCGGCGGTGACGCGCGTGCTGGTCGAATCTACCGACGAGACCGGCGACAGCTGGACCACGGTCGGCGTTTCGGCCAACATCATCGACGCTTCGTTCCAGGCCTTGCTGGATTCGATCTTCTACAAGCTGATGCGCGACGGGGCGAAAGCCTGAGGGAGCACGACATGGCGGTGGCACGGCGCAGACTTCACCCGGCCGGGCCGGACCTTTCGGCTCTGGTCTGGGGGGCATGGCGGGCGCTCAACGATGCGCGCACCGACACCCCGGCCGGCCTTGCCGCGATGATCGACGCCTGCCTCGCCTCGGGCATCACCAGTTTCGACCATGCCGCCGTCTATGGCGGCTATCGCACCGAGGCGCTGTTCGGTGCGGCGCTGAAGGAATGGAAGGGCGCGCGGACCTCGATCGAGATCGTGACGAAATGCGGCATTTCCGCCGTTTCTCCGCAGCGACCCGAGACCCGCGTCAAGCATTACGACGCGTCTGCCGCGGCGATCCGCGCCTCGGTGGACCGGTCTCTGCTCAACTTCGGTACGGACTACCTCGATCTTTTGCTCATCCACCGGCCCGATCCGTTCATGGATGCGGACGACACCGCGCGCGGGCTGGACGATGTGCTGGCCGCCGGCAAGGTGCGCGCCATCGGCGTGTCGAATTTCGCGCCCGCGCAGTTAAGCCTGCTGCAATCCCGGCTCGCACGGCCGCTGGTCACCAATCAGGTGCAGTTTTCGCTGTCCCATGTCGCCCCGCTGTTCGACGGCACCTTCGATCAGGCGCAGGAAACGCGCGCCGCGCCGATGGTCTGGTCGCCGCTGGGCGGCGGCAGGCTGCTGGCCACCGACGACGAGGCGACAGGCCACCTTGCAGGGGTGCTGGATGCGATGGCCGCCCGCTACGGCGTGGAGCCGATGACCCTGGCGCTCGCCTGGGTGCTGGCTCATCCGGTCGGCGCGTTGCCGGTCATCGGCACCGCCAGTGCCGCGCGCGTTCAAACGCTGGCGCGCGCCACCTCGCTCATGCTCGACCGGCAGGATTGGTTCGCTCTGCTGGAGGCGGCACGGGGCATGCCCGTGCCCTGAGCCTCTCTCAGTCGGTCAGGCGGATGGTCTTGTCCTTGCAGACATTGACCTGAGACGCCTCGATATAGCCCTCGTCGTCGAAGCTGGCCGCGACGTTGATGGCGCAGCCCGTGCCCTTGGCGATGGCGATGCTCGCTTTCTTGCCGGCTGCGACGGCGACTTTCAGCGAGCCCACCTGCTTGCCCGCCTCATCGGTCAGGCTGAGCCCAGTAAGGGCGGCGCTCCGCGCATTGACCAGCGTGATCTGGGCCGGCGCCTTGGCTCCGGCCTTGCGGCTTTGCGCCCCGGCCGGCGCCGCGACCAGAATCGCTGCTGCCGCCATGGCGACAAGGATGTGATGCTTCATGCTGTTTCCCCGCCTTGCTGAACGTCTTGCAACGATGACGGGTATTGTCGCCTCAAATCGGTCAAGCGCAATCCCCGAGATTGCGGCGGAATGCCGCCGCCTGCTCCATCATCGGGGAAGTGTCGCGCCGAACCGGGGCGAAAATCAAGTGATCCGTTCGACGACCGCGCAGGAGTCGCTGCCGCAGGCGGCCAGCGGACCATCCATGTTGAGATTGACCGGTGCGCCGACGCCGCGCACCAGCAGCACCAGCAGGAAGGTCAGCGCCACGAGAAGGGCGGAAAGGTCGTTGTAACGACCGGAGCGCGAAAGACCGTTGACCATGGCGCACCTCTTCCGGGGCAGGTTGTGATGGCACGATCCTGCGCCGCGCAGGTTAAGAGGTGGTTGCCGGCCGCCTGTCGAGCCGGTTAAAATCCGTTAATCAATCGAAGGGGTTAACGAGATATGAAGGACTCAGGCCAGGTGCGCCCTTCGGGCCGCGTCGGCCGTCAGCATCGGGATGATCTCGCTCACCCGCTCGGCCACCATGTAGCGGATTTCGAGATCGTGCCGGATGAACCCCGCCTCGCGCATGTGCGCCAGCAGCACCAGCAGCGGTTTCCAGAAATGGCCGATGTCGGCGATGATGATCGGCTTGTCGTGCTGGCCCAGTTGCAGCCAGGTCATCTGCTCGACCAGTTCTTCCAGCGTGCCGATGCCGCCGGGCAGGGCGACGAAGGCGTCGGCCTTTTCGAACATCAGCCGTTTGCGCTCGTGCATGTCGGTGGTGACGATCATCTCGGCGGCGCCGTGAAACTCGATCTCCCGCGCCTTGAGAAAGCCGGGGATGATGCCGGTGACACGCCCGCCATCGTCGGCCACCGCGCGGGCCACGGCGCCCATCAGGCCGATCGCCCCGCCGCCATACACCAGGCCGATGCCGGCCTCTGCCATGCGCCTGCCAAGCTCGCGCGCCGCCGCTTCGTAAAGCGGATCGCGGCCCATGCCGGAGCCGCAGAATACGCAAATGTTTCGAATCGGTGTCATCGGGCGAATGGACCGTGGATCGGCTCCGCGTTCAAGGGGGGAGGTGATCATGGGCGATCCGCCTTGCTGCTTGGATTGCAGGATGGAGCGGCCTATATCGGAGGTGTGCAACGATTTGACGAACCGACAGCCTGAAAGTTCCGCCCTTGTCCGCTCCGCCCGCCGCCGGCGCCACGCTCGCCTCCACCCTTCGGCATGTATGGCCCTATCTCTGGCCGGCGACCCGTCAGGACCTTCAGGCCCGCGTTCTGATCGCCTTCCTGATGATTTTCGTCGCCAAGGGCTTCACCATCCTGATGCCCTATGCCTTCAAGTGGGCAACCGATGCGATGGTGGCCGTCTCGGGCGGCAAGCTGACCGGCAACGTCACCGGCTTCCTGATCGGCGCGCCGATCCTCGCCACGGCGCTCTATGGTCTGACGCGGGTGCTGATGATCATCTTCACGCAGGTGCGCGAGGGCATCTTCGCGCCCGTCTCGATGCATGCGGCGCGCCGGCTGGCCACCATCACCTTCGAGCACATGCACAAGCTGTCCCTGCGCTTCCATCTGGAGCGCAAGACCGGCGGGCTGACCCGGATTCTCGAACGCGGCCGCGAAGGCATCGAGGAACTGGCGCGCATGGTGATGATGAACCTGCTGCCCACGGTGATCGAATTCCTGATGGTCATCGTCGTCTTCGCGCTGGAATTCGACTGGCGCTACGTCGTCGTGGTGCTGACGATGATCGTCAGCTATCTCTGGTTCACCATCGCGGCCACCAACTGGCGCATCAAGATCCGTCGCCAGATGAACGAATCCGACACCGAGGCCAACACCAAGGCGGTCGATTCGCTGCTCAACTACGAAACGGTCAAGTATTTCGGCGCCGAGGACCGCGAGCGCAGCCGCTACGATTCATCGATGGCCAAGTACGAATCGGCCTCGGTGCGCACCTATTCCTCGCTCGCCATGCTCAACATGGGGCAGGGGGTGATCATCACGCTGGCGCTCACCGTCTGCATGATCATGTCGGGCTTGGACGTGGTGGCGGGGAAGAATTCGGTCGGCCATTTCGTCATGATCAACGCGCTGATGATCCAGCTCGCCCAGCCGCTCAACTTCATGGGCATGCTGTATCGCGAGATCAAGCAGGCGATGGTCGACATCGAGAGCATGTTCACCATCCTCGCCTCCAACGAGGAGGTGAAGGATGCGCCGGGCGCGGCCCCGCTGGCGGTGCGCGAGGGGGCGATCCGCTTCGACAACGTGCAGTTCGCCTACATGCCCGAGCGGCCGATCCTGAAGGGCATCAGCTTCGAGGTGCCGGCCGGCAAGACGGTGGCGATCGTCGGCCCCTCCGGCGCCGGCAAATCCACCGTCTCGCGCCTGATGTTCCGCTTTTATGATGTCAATTCCGGCAGCATCACCGTCGACGGGCAGGACATCCGCACCGTGACGCAGACCTCGCTGCGCGCCGCCATCGGCATGGTGCCGCAGGATACGGTGCTGTTCAACGACACCATCCGCTACAACATCGGCTATGGCCGCGAAGGAGCCAGCGACGCCGATATCGACCGCGCCGCCGAACTCGCCCAGATCGACGGCTTCATCCGCCAGTTGCCCGAAGGGTACGAATCGCAGGTGGGCGAGCGCGGCCTCAAACTCTCGGGCGGCGAAAAGCAGCGCGTCGCCATCGCCCGCACCATTCTGAAGGGGCCGCCGATCCTCATTCTCGACGAGGCGACCAGCGCGCTCGACACCTTCACCGAGCACGAGATCCAGGAAGCGCTGGACCGTGTCAGCCGCGACCGCACCACGCTCGTCATCGCTCACCGCCTTTCCACCGTGGTCAACGCCGACGAGATCATCGTGCTTGATGCCGGCGTCATCGTCGAACGCGGCAACCACCAGCAGCTTCTGGCACGCGGCGGCGTCTATTCGGAGATGTGGAACCGCCAGCGCGAGGCGACCGAGGCGGAAGCCACGCTCCAGCGCGTCAAGAAGGCCGAGGGGACCAGCGTTCGCGTCACCCTCGGCGCCTGACGGATATCAAGTACAGCCGGCGCAGCCTCGGTATGCTCCCGCCGGTGCTTTCGATTTTGCTTCGGGGGGAGGCCGCCGTGCGCCATGTCCTGTCCGCCGCTCTGGCGGGATTGCTTCTTGTGCCGCTGTCGTCACAGGCGGAACATCGCCTGATGACCGACGAGGATCTCGCCTATCCGGGCACGGTCGCCATTGCCGACGGGCATGGCAAGGTCGATGTGCGAATCATCTATCTGGCGCAGGAGGATTGCTGGAAAATCGTCTCCGCCCGGCAGGGCCTGCCCGATGCCAGGGTGGACCAGCCCACCGACCGTCACCTCTATGTGACGGTGGCGATCCAGAAGACCGCGCCGGCCTGTTCGGCAAAAAACACGCCGCTCGATACGCGCCTTGCGATCAACGACAAGACCGGCACGATTTCTCTCGACATCCTGTTCGTCGACGAGCGCGGCGTCTACCAGCGCTCGCAGCGCCACCGCATCCAGCGCGACTGATCGTTCGCGCACCAGAAAACCGGGCCTGAAGGGGCCCGGTTTGGCCGGCGCTGAACAGGGCGGGGCTCAGTGCGCCGTCCCTGCCTCGCGCTGAAGACGGGCAAGGATCAGGCGGCGGCCGTCGCTGCCGATCTCGCTGGCCGCGGCGGGAAACACCCGCGCAAANGCCTCGATGCAATACGCAACCGGGTCCTTCGCCGTTTCAAGAATGTAACGGGCGGGAATACGCGACGACGCAGACTGATGGTTCATGCTGGAAACGGCGCGCGATGCTCCGTAGCCGATGCATTCGAACACGATGTTGACATCCATGGCGATCCTCCTTCCCGGTTCGTGTTGTCCGAACCTTGATGATCCATTGTGTCGGCAATATTACGACGAAAGTCGAGTATTTTCCTTCTGACGNGNCGCATTTTTTCATGGCGCGCCGCACAAATGGCCCCGCATGAAAAATCCTTTTTGCAGAAGGGCTTGCGCAGAAGAAATTTCTGTCAGGGGTGCTTGCCGAGGGCGCAGATCGTGTCCGAATTCGGGCAGTATTCGTCGGCCGTGGCGCAGGCAACGCCGTTGTCGAGGTCACAGGCGCAGCGCCGGCGCGCGCCGCAGTCGGTACAGGTCGCTGCCATGGCCGCAAGCCGTCCCGGCGGGAGCCTGTCCAGCCGCGCCGCGCTGATCCCGTGGCAGGCCAGCATGCGCAGCATCAGGGCGGGTTTGCCGACCTCGGGCCGCGCTGCGGCGACCGGGGCGGCGACGCGGACCAGCGGCCTGTCATCGGCGCCTCGCAGGCCCGTCAGCACCCGAACCAGCGCGGCGGCTTTCTCCGCAAGGCGCAGCATGGCAAACTCCCGGAAAGCGCTCCTCAAAGCACAACCCGCCACGCCGCCGCACTGATCGGAATCAAAGCGCGACACATCGGCGGATCGATTTTCCGGCCCGCTGCTGTATCATCTGCGGCGGGATGACTTGGCTTTTCATCCCATATTGGCTAGGTCCGCCGGGAAAGAGAGAGGGATTTTCGATGTCTGTCGTCAGCTCCGTCCGCAAGGCGCTCGTTCCGATCCACCCTGAGGGCTATATCTTCATCGCTGCGGCGGCATTTCTCGCGGTGGTCGGCGGCTGGCTGTGGTCGCCGCTCGGCTGGCTGTTCTGGGTGCTCACCGGCTTCGTCGCCTTCTTCTTCCGTGATCCGCCGCGCGTCACGCCGACGCGCGAGGGGCTGGTGGTCGCGCCGGCCGACGGGCGTGTCGACATGGTCGGCTTCTTCGTGCCGCCGCCGGAACTGGGCCTCGGCGACAAGCCGCTGCCGCGCGTCTCCATCTTCCTGTCGGTGTTCAACGTGCACATCAATCGCGTGCCGGTGGGCGGCAGGATCAGCAAGGTCGCCTATACCCCCGGCCTGTTCCTCAACGCCGATCTCGACAAGGCGAGCGAGGACAACGAGCGCAACGGCATTGTCATCGACACCGCGCAGGGCCGCTTCGGCATCGTGCAGATCGCCGGTCTGATCGCCCGCCGCATTGTCTGCTTCGTCAAGGAGGGCGAGACGCTGGCCCCGGGCGAGCGCTTCGGCCTGATCCGCTTCGGCTCGCGCACCGATGTCTATTTCCCCGATGGCGCCAAACCGCTGGTCGGCGTCGGCCAGATCACCATCGGCGGCGAAACCGTGCTCGCCGATCTGAAGGCGAACGAGCCCTCCCGCACCTTCCGCGTTGCGTGATATAGCACCGCTGTCGGCACACCGCCGGCGCAACGAGGCCCGTCATGGTTGAACCGCAGCAAGATCAGCCCGCAGCGTCCCCGCGCCCCGCGCCGCGCGGCATCCCGATCCGCGTGCTCATTCCCAACCTGATCACCCTGCTGGTTCTGGCCGCCGGGCTGACGGCGGTGCGCTTTGCCGCGGAGGGACAATGGGACCGGGCGGTGATGGCGATTGCCGCCGGCGCCGTGCTCGACGGGCTCGACGGTCGCATCGCGCGGCTGCTCAAGGGCACATCGCCCTTTGGGGCGGAACTTGATTCGCTGGCCGACTTCATCAGCTTCGGCTGTGCGCCGGCGCTGACGCTGTATTTCTGGCACCTGAAGGAGCTGTCGACCTTCGGCTGGCTGGCGGCGCTGTCGCTGGCCTTTGCCATGGCGCTGCGCCTCGCCCGCTTCAACGTCGCGCTGGCCGACACCACCAAGCCGGAATGGACCAAGCAGTTCTTCACCGGCGTGCCCGCGCCGGCCGGNGCGATGCTGGCGCTGCTNCCGATCAACCTCACGCTCTCGGGCGTGCCGGAATTTACCGGCTATGCCTGGCTGATCGCCATCTANACCGCCGGCGTTGCCGGCATGGTGGTCTCCCGCCTGCCCACGCTGTCGGGCAAGGGCAAGAGCGGACCGATCCCGCGCGACCGGGTGATTCCCCTCGTCGGCGTCGTCCTGGCGGTGTTCGTCCTGCTGGTCAGCCATCCCTTCCCGACCCTGACGGCGCTCAGTCTCGGTTACATCGCCCTGCTGCCGGTCGGCTTTGCCCGCTATCGCTCTTTGCGCGATGCCGACGCGGCCCGGACATCCGCGCCCTGACCTGCCGGAGGGGCAGATGAACCGTGCACGCATCGCCGTCGTCGGGTCGATCAATGTTGACATCGTGGTGCGCGCCACCCGCTTCGTCCGTCCCGGCGAAACCATGCACGGCGACAGTTTTGCGCTGGCGCTGGGGGGCAAGGGCGCCAATCAGGCGGTAGCAGCCGCCAAACTGGGCGCAGAGGTGTGTTTCGTTGGCCGCACCGGCACGGATGCCTTCGGCGCCATGGCCCGCGAGCGCCTCGCCGCCTTCGGCCTCGATCTGACCCATGTTGCCGAAACCACCGATACCGGCACCGGCATCGCCACCATTGCTGTTGATTCGANCGGGCAGAACGCCATCACCATCGTCGCCGGNGCCAACGCCCGCGTTTCCCCCGCCGATGTCGCGGCCGCTGCCGACGCCCTGTCGCGCGCCCAGATGCTGATGCTCCAGTGCGAAACCCCGTTTGCCGCCGCTCTGGCAGCCGCCCAGCGCGTCCGCGCTGCGGGAGGGCGGGTGATTCTCGATCCCGCCCCGGCACCGGAGGAGGGGCTGCCGGCGGATCTTCTGGCCGCCGCCGACATCATCACCCCCAATGAGAGCGAAGCGGCCATCCTCACCGGAATTGCCGTGAGCGATGGTGATTCGGCCCGCGCAGCCTGCGCCGCGCTCCGGGCGCGCGGGGCGGGAATCGCCGTGGTCAAGCTCGGCGGCGCCGGTCTGGTCTATGATACGGGGCTGTCCGGCGGCTTCCTGCCGGCCTTTTCGGTGCGCACCATCGATACCGTTGCCGCCGGCGACAGCTTCAACGCCGGGCTCGCCGTGGCGCTCGCCGAGGGAATCGCTCTGCCTCGCGCGCTGCGCTTTGCCGCCGCCTGCGGCGCGCTCGCCACCACGAAGGCAGGGGCTTCCGAGGCCGCGCCCCTGCGCGCAGAAGTTGAAAATCTGCTCTCCAGCCTCGCCTGAGGCGCAGGTTTCCCCGTTTTCTGCGCGCTTAACAGCCTGATAATTAACAAAGAATTCATCAGTTTCGTTAAGCCGGCGGGGCAGGCGTGATGTTTGTGCAACATGCCCTCGAAAAGGCCGTTCAGAGGCCCCAATGCGGCCATTCGATGGTTGAACGAAAGCGCCGTCCGAGTATTTTGACTTCTGCGACGGGGGCTCCCCGGCGCGAACTATCTGTACCGGAATGCTCCGGTGCGGGTAGCCGCAAAGGGGAAAGAAGCTGACCTTCAGGTTTGCGAACTTGGTCAACCTTCCTCCCTTGGGTCTCGATATAAGTTTTGGAGGTCAACAATGAAGCTCTTCAAGAGCCTTCTTCTCGGTTCGGCGGCTGGTCTCATCGCCGTCTCGGGTGCCTCGGCTGCGGATCTCGGCGTTAAGAAGCCGGCTCCCGTCGAGTACGTTAAGGTCTGCTCCGCTCATGGCGCCGGCTTCTTCTACGTTCCCGGTTCGGACATCTGCATTCAGCTCTCGGGCCGTGTCCGCGCTGAATACCTGTACGCCACCCCGTACACCCGCGGCGACGACATCTCGTCGTTCCGTTCCAACGGCCGTCTGAACGTCGACGTTCGTCAGACCACCCAGTATGGCCTGCTGCGCGCTTACGTCCGCTATGACCTGTACGGCTCCTCGGGCCGCTACAACGTCGGTTCGGCCACCACGTTCGGCCCGAACAGCATGAGCGCTCACGGCTCGTCGGCTCTGGATAAGGCCTTCATCCAGTTCTACACTGGCACCGCTGGCTTCTTCACCGCCGGTCGTTCGACCTCGTTCTTCGACTTCTACGCGAACAACGACAACTGGACCGCCCTCCCGGGTTCGGATCGCGCGAACACCAACCTGTTCGCCTACACCGCGACCTTCGGTGGTGGCTTCTCGGCGACCCTGTCGTTCGAAGACCAGATCACCAACCGTCGCTACGCGACTGCCTCGCTCGCCGGCCAGTCGCTGCCGGACGTCGTCGGCAACCTGCGTGTTGACCAGGCTTGGGGTTCGGCTCAGCTCTCGGGCGCCATTCACCAGCTCCGTTACGGCACGCTTCAGACCCCGACCTCCTACTATGGCACGACCTATGGTTTCGCCATCCAGGGCGGCGTGAAGATCAACCTGCCGATGATCGCCGCTGGCGACACCCTCTGGCTGCAGGCCGCCTACGGCGACGGCGCCACCGACTTCTCGGGCGCTGCCCGTGCGGTCAGCGGCACCACCTTCGGCGTGCTGTCGGCTCTCGTGAACCCGCAGGATGCGTTCCTCACCGCCACCGGCGTGAAGAAGGTCAAGTCCTGGTCGGTCGTTGCCTCGTTCGTCCACAACTTCACCCCGACCATCCAGGGCGCGGTGATGGGTGGCTACGGCTCGGTCAACAACCCGGTCGGCACCTCGGCGGACTTCAAGACCTACGGCATCGGCGCTCAGCTGANCTGGATCCCGGTCCGCAACTTCCGTATCGGCACCGAAGTCATGTACAACGTGCTTGATCCGGCCGGCACCGTTGCCACCGGCAACCTGCTGATCCCGTCCAAGGGCAAGTACGACGGCGTGACCGCTCGTATCCGCTTCCAGCGCGACTTCTAATCTCTCACGAGATTACAGTCTGAAGAGCCCCGGGTCGAAAGACCCGGGGTTTTTTTGTTTTGTGAGCACCGCCGTGCGTAACGCAGGGGCCTGGCTGCGCAGACCTCTCCTGGTGCACCCGCTGTGCGTGTTGAGGCCGATCGGCAGAACAGACTTCGTTTTCGGGCCGTCTTTTGGAACAGACGGATTCGGTGCTGATTCTCCGCGATCTCCCTGATCCTGCCAGCCCCACGGTCCGGGCGCCTTACACTGTGTCGGGGTGAGGGAATTCTTTTGCTCAAAGCGGGAAGAAGCCCTTGTGCGTCTCTGATGCCCCGCTATACTTCCTAACAACTGGTTAAATCCCCGTCTGCGCCTGTCGCTGCCGGGTGTTTAGCCAGAAATGGGCGGTCCGGCGCTGCCGGATGAAGGGCAA
>Ga0056914_10002474_pt1 | contig 11605 bp, 10 predicted proteins | sample TNRBio252014_DNA_FD_55168 | JGI IMG/M metagenome (GOLD analysis project Ga0056914, IMG submission 55168) | Wastewater treatment Type I Accumulibacter community from EBPR Bioreactor in Madison, WI, USA - TNR Reactor_6/25/2014_ DNA | ecosystem: Engineered > Bioreactor > EBPR > Anaerobic-Aerobic >...
TTTGGAGACATCAAGGAAACCATTGGCGGCTTCATCGTTGTCAGGGCAACCTCCGTTGAAGAAGCCGTTGAATTTGCCAAGGGTTCCCCGGTTTTACAAGGGGAAGGCAATACCGTGGAAGTCCGGAAAATCGCCAAGGATGGATGAAAACCCAGGAACTGATTCCGCATTTATTCAGGTCAGAGTTCAGCAAAATAACAGCCGTTCTTTGTAAGTATTTCGGGGCAGCACATATCGAGGTTGCCGAAGACCTTGCAAGCGAGACTTTTTTGCTGGCGCTGGAAACCTGGGCGTATAAAGGCGTGCCGGAAAACCCCACGGCATGGCTTTATACCGTTGCAAAAAACAAGACCAAAAACTACCTGTACCGAAATCAGCTCTTTGCCGGAAAAATAGCGCCGGAAATTAAAGCCGCTTCAACTTCCGATGAATGGCCGGAAGTTGACCTGTCCGACGAAAGCATCACAGACAGCCAACTGCAAATGTTGTTTGCCATTTGTCACCCGGGAATTTCCACGGAAGCGCAAATTGGGTTGTCGCTGCGCATCCTTTGCGGGTTCGGTATTGATGAAATTGCAACCGCGTTTCTCACCAACAAAGAAACCATCAACAAGCGGCTGTTCAGGGCTAAAGAAAAACTGCGCCATAAAAATGTGGCGATTGAATTCCCGCCTGTTTCGGAAATCAACAACCGGCTCGAACCGGTTTTAACCACGTTGTATTTGTTGTTCAACGAAGGGTATTATTCCGAAAGCCAGGATGCCGTTTTGCGGGAAGACCTTTGTGTGGAAGCCATGCGGCTTACCCGATTGTTGCTTGAACATGAGCAAACCAACCTGCCACAGGTCAATGCGCTGTTGGCGTTGATGTGCTTCCACGCCTCCCGTTTCCCGGCAAGAAAAAATGAAACCGGCGAAATTGTGTTGTACCAGGATCAGGACGAATCCCTTTGGAACCAGGAACTGATTGCCCAGGGCAGCTACCACCTAAACCAGGCAGCTCAGGGCGACCGGATTTCAAAATACCATTTGGAAGCTACCATTGCGTATTGGCATACGAAAAAAGATGACAGTCCGGAGAAGTGGGAAAACATTTTGCAGCTCTACAACCGGTTGTTGCAGTTGGAATATTCGCCGATCGCAGCGCTAAACCGCACATTTGCACTTTCTAAAACGAAAGGAAAAGAAGCCGCCGTCCGGGAAGCTGAAAAATTGCAATTAACCGGCAATCCATACTATTTCGTGCTTTTAGGTGAACTTTACACCGGGTTTAATCGAGACCTGGCCATGACGAATTTTCAAAAAGCACAGGTTTTGGCAAAGACACAAACAGATCGGCAAACTATCGCAAAAAAAATCAGCGCACTTAAAAAAACGGAAGAGAAATAAAATTCTTTTTTTTAATATTACAGCCTGTTTTACACCTTATTCATTCAAACTTAAAATTCACAACAACATGACTAATTTCACAGAATTTGAGATATTGTCAGACGACCAATTGACAGACGTTAAAGGCGGCAACGGAGGTAAAATAGGCTCGTATGACCTGGACGGCATGTAGCTTTTGCCCAACACTGTACTTGTATTCATTCAAACCTAAATTAAAGCAACATGACCAATTTCACGGAATTTGAAATCATAGCGGACGACCAGTTAACAGACGTTAAAGGCGGTAGCGGCGGTAAAGTAAGCACCCTTGACATTGACGGATTGTAAATGTCCACTGTTCAGGCTTTTATTGTATTTTTTCTGCTCCTTGCCTGCCTTGCACTGGTGGTGTGGTTGTTTTTGCGGGGCTGGTCGCCAGAGCAGTTGCCGCTTTGGGCGGGGCTGATTTGGGGAACAATAACGGTGATGACATTGGCGCCGAAATTCTTGCCGGCTTCCATCCGCTGGCACGAAAATGTCAGCATAGTCCAGGTGATTTTTGGGGTGGCGGTGCTGGTATTGAGCATCAAATGTCTCATTATGCTTATCCGGCATGGGAGTACATTGAGTGATACCCAGCGGTCGGCTGCGTGGCTGGGGGTTGTACCGCTGATCATTGGCGTGATGATGGCAGCGCTCTTTTTCTGGATGGCAGGCGCTTTTAATGTTAGAAAATAAAAGCATAAAAACTATTGGAGAAAGCAGTTTAGTATAGTAAGGCCGATAAATTTTGACTAAAACTTAACTTTAAAGTGAAAAACTACATAACTTTGCAGTTATTCAAATCGTTTCAAAAGGTAAACTTCTACACGTTTAAATTTGAAGAGGAGGAGCAATCTGAAACTGAAAAATTCTTCTCTAAATTTGAGGACAATGAATCTCTTGAAGAAGATTTAAATAATTTGGTAACATGGCTTTCGCTGATTGGTCAAAAATACGGGGCAAAAACTGACTTTTTCAGACATGAAGCCTCTGCGCAAGCTTTGCCACCGCCTTCGCGTATAATGATGCGCGAAGTCATAGTCAATGACTTGCGTTTATATTGTGTTTGCTTAAGTGAGGAAGTTGTCATTTTAGCAAATGGCGGTATTAAGATAGCCCAAAAGGTACAAGATTCACCAGAACTATTACAACATTTTCGTTTTGCCAATGCTATGTCTAAACAAATCAACGAACTCATCAAAAACGGAGAGTTTGCCTTCAAAGGCAAGTATATCTCCAATCTTTCTGAAATAGAATTAAATTATTAATATGATGGATGCATTCGACCGAATATCTGCTCGTACACCTGAAACTACCAAGCGTAATCTTGATAAAAACCTGGCAATTGCTAACCGAATCATCGAAATTTTGAGCATACAAGGCAAAACGCAACGAGACTTGGCACGTGCTTTGGGTAAGGCAGAATCAGAAATAAGCAAATGGCTAACGGGCTTCCACAACTTGGAACTCCGCACCATCTACAAAATCGAAGCCGCGCTTGGAGAAGATGTAATCGAAGTCAAGCGTTCAGTGACTGCATCTGAATAACAAAACCTACCCAATAAAACTGCAAGCTATTAAAACTCATGCCTGTTCAACGCTCCTTTTTTTTTCTGCTTTGCTTTTCATTGTTGTTTTCCTGCCAAAGGCCTGCCCTGCCAAAAGAGCAGACGCTAATGGGCTATTTTCAATTACACCCGCCAACCGACACCCTGCTCGTGGAAATACCCGAAGAAACAGAAGCGCCAAATACCCGCGACACCATCCCCAACGCCTTGTTTTTCAGCACCATCCCTCCTACCCTGCTCCAGGAAATAGATTATTTGGCCGATTCTGCTCAAGCGGTGGTTTTTGGGCGACAGCATTTTCCATTGGACGACAACCTGGAAGCGTATTGGGTGGAGATCCACCAATTTTGGTTCAAACACCACTCCCTCCTTGTGTACGACAAAGCCGGAAAAACCTTCACGGATCGGGTTACCGTAGCTGAGTGGTATGGCGGTGACGGCGGTCAGGTGCTGATCGGAAGTTGGTTGTTCGATTTCGACGGCGACGGCAAAAAAGACATCGTGCGCCGGGATATTCAGCACAGCCTTGTTCCGGATGGCGCAACGATGCTGGAACGCACCGAGGAGTCGGCGTTGTTGTTGTTGTGGAAAAACGGGCAATTTGTAGAAACGCCCTTGCCCGATACCACAGCGGCAGTTCGGCAGTATCCCATTCGGATGTTATGGTGAGCGCCGCAGGCTATAAAACCACTTCGCTTTTCAGTTCCTCCAGTAATGGAAGCATAGCTTCGGCAACTGAGGTCATTTGCTCCACCAATTTGACCAGGACATCTGCATCAACAGGAGTCTTTCTGACAACAGACTCAACTTCTAAAGCGATTTCCTGCAAGTTGTTCATGCCCATCATGGCAAAGCTGGGTTTCAATTTGTGTGCCTGCTGATAAACCTGTTCCCAATTTTTCTGAATGACTGCTGTATTCAAATTTTGTAGCAACCCAGGTGCTTCCGTGAGAAAAGCATCAATCATGGTTTCGACAAAGTGAAGATCCCCGTTGCTCAGTTCAATCAGGTAATTCAGGTCAATCGGGTGACCGGAATCCAGATTCACTGGATCAGGTATTTCAGTATCCTTCTTGTTGCGGTATTCCTGAATGGCGAGCAATACGTGCTCTTTAAGCACTTTGGGAGCAATTGGTTTGGTCAAAAAATCATTCATCCCAACCTCAAAAGCCCTCCTTTTATCGTCGTACATGGCCGCAGCGGTGAGGGCAATGATGGGCACATTCCTATTGGGATTATTCTTGTCTTTCCGGATGGCAAGGGTGGCTTCGAAACCGTCAACTTCAGGCATGTGGATGTCCATGAGAATGGCGTCAAAATACTGGGTTGATGCTTTTTCAAGGGCTTCCAGGCCGTTCATGGCCACTTCAAATGTACTTTCCCAGGTTTGAATGGTTTTACAAATCAATTTTTGATTCATCAGGTTGTCTTCCACTACAAGCAGGTGCAAACCTTTTGCCAATTTTCGGCTATTCTGATGGTCAATTTCAGGGATAATTTTTTGCTCGTTGACCGGGATCCCGGAATCCCCAAAACTAAGTGAAACAATAAAATCTGAGCCATGACCAAGCCGGCTTTCTACCCGAATGGCCCCGCCCTGCATTTCCACTAATTGCTTCACAATGGTGAGTCCCAGGCCGGTGCCACCAAATTTTCGGTTGATCTGAACGTCGGCTTGTTTAAAATACTCAAAAATCGTTTCTAATTTACCTTCCGGAATGCCAATACCGGTGTCCCGAATTTTGAATTCTATCTCGTATTTCCCCTCTGATTTGCCAATTAATTTCGCTGTCAGGCTGATCATACCCTTTTCGGTAAATTTAAGGGCATTGCCCAGCAGGTTGGTCAAAATCTGATTGGTCCGGGTTGGATCGCCGATCACAATATTTTCAATAGCTGGATCAACCGAGGCAAATATCTGAATGTCTTTTTCTTCTATTTTGTATTGAAACGCAAGCAACAAGGATTTGAGCAGGTAGTCCAGATCAAAAGGTTTTTTCTCAAATTCAATTTCGCTCGCATCAATTTTGGAAAGGTCAAGAATGTTGTCAATGATGCCCAACAAGCTGTCGGCAGAAAACCGCAGGCTGTTGATGTATTCCTTTTGGGTGGCATCCGGTTGGGTTTCGTCCAGTAAATGCGCCATGCCAATGACGGCATTGATGGGCGTCCGGATTTCATGGCTCATGTGGGCCAGAAACTGCCGTTCAGCCAACCTTGCCCGGTCTGCCATGAATTTGGCATTTGCCAGTTCATGCTCCATTTTTTTTCGCTCGGTCAGATCAAATAAAATNCCAATTGACCCAATAATTTGCCCAAGTGAGTTTTTGATTGGCGCGGCACTGACGAGCCCCCAGATAAGGGTTCCGTCTTTTTTTCTCATTTGCAATTCGTAAACACTGGATCGCACTTTCTCCTTTTCAGCAAGGTGTTTGTGCAAAATCATTCTAGACGCTTCGGGTTGCAACCGGTGTGCAATATGTAGTCCCAACAATTCACTGGGATGGTATCCAAGCATCTGGCAGAAGGCGTTGTTGGTTCGAATGATGTTGCCCTCGAGGTCTACCTCTAAAAGACCCAGTGTCATGTTTTCCAGCACGCCCCGGTATTTTTCCTCGCTTTCCAGAATGGCCTGCTGTGCGTTTTGGCGTTCGGTAACGTCCCGGTATTGCCACAGGTGGCCTTCGTATTTGTCGCCCGAAAAAAGTGGAATGAAATCGCGTTCAAAAATACGGCCGTCCGCCATAGCCAAAACCTCATTTTCAATGAGTATTTTGTTTGTCACAGCAATTTCTATACCCTTAATAAATTGATCAGGGTGCTTGAACAAATATTTAGCTTGTTCCGCAGCCTTGGAGCAATCGTGGCCAATCAAATTTTTTGGCTCTACCGGAATGGAAAAGATATCGCAAAAAGATTGGTTGACTAAAGTAATCCGGCTGTTGATGTCTTCCAGTAAAATACCGGTTTGCAGATTGGTAATCAGGGTTTCCATCCGTATCCGGGCCTGTTCAATTTCCTGCATCGCTTTTTTTTGCGACGTGATGTCGCGTAAAAAGCCAACAAACAGAATGTTTCTGTTGCTGGCCTCTGCCGTGAAGCTGAGTTCAGCCGGGAATTCCGTTCCGTTTTTCCGTGTACATTTTATTTCATAGCGCTTGTTAACGATGTTTTCGTCCGTCGTTCGCAGGTAATCTTCCAGTGCATTCTGGAACAAGTGCCTGTTTCGCTTCGGAATGACCAAATCCCGCAACTGCTGTCCCAGCACCTCCTGCCGGCTGTAGCCAAACATCTTTTCGGCTTGTGCATTCCACTCGACTGTGAAGCCCTCAGCAGTTGACGACACAACGGCATCCAGGGAAGAATCAATGATCCGCCGCAACTTATTTTCACTTTCTTCGAGGGCTTTTTGTGCCTCTAAGCGGCTTTCCGTTTCTTCTTTGAGCCGGATATGGGCAAAACAACCGTCAAGTGAGGTTTTTAGTTTATCCACCACTTGTTTCAACTGCGCCATTTCCATATCCGGAAAACCCTCAGGGCGGTTAGAGGCAAAGAGCTTTAAAAAACCCAGGTCGCCCAATTTAAAAATGGCATAAGCTCCTTTTCCGACTTTTTTCTCATGCACATAGTCCCCAAAGTTGGCATCCTGGCCCGACACGCACAGATAAGGTCTGGTCTTTAATTCCAGAATACAGGGATGGTCGCAGGAAATATTTTTAACATCTTCTCTGAAATGTGGATGGATATGAAACAAATCGCACGTCGTTTTTTCCCCGTCTGTTTTACGGTGCAACCAAACGGAGCCAAAATTCAGACTTTTTCGGCTAATCAACGTGCGCAGGAAGTTATGACAATTTTCCCCGGGGTCAAGCGAATTCCCAACAGAGAGGGAAATTTCGTAGAGCAGGGAAATGTCCTGAATAATTTGGATGTCGTTTGTCATAGTTCATTCGTGTCCATATAATGCACCAACAACAATGGTTTTGTTAAACAACTCAAGCAGCCCCTCACCGTAAGAAGATATTTCTCCCAGGCTTAAAATCCCGAAAGGTTCCTGTTCTTCCGTTTCCACAACCAAACCTTCCCGGATGATATTCATTTCATCCGTGAATTGATCATTGAGGAATAAGGTTCGGGTGATACAATCTACCACAAAAGTGCCTTCTGCCAAAATGGGGAAACCTGCTTTTTCCCAGCAATCATTCATCGCTTTACGGGCTGCATTAAGTAAGACTTCAGGGTAACCTTTCAGTACGTGAAGCACCGTATTCGTTGGAACTTCGCCGATGCAGATAATGGCGCCATTTTCTCCGATGGCTAACGGGTCGCGCACAATGTCGTCTTCTTTTTCGCGAAATATTCCAAAAGGATAACCCTGGGCTATACTGGCAAAATTCTCCTTATTAAGCCTTATGCCCGAATCGTTTTCGACAATTTCATTGTATACATCAATTGCGTTTTGCCAATTCAACTGAAGGATGGTATTACCCACGGTTTGCGTAGCAACCAGCGGGCCAGCCATTTGTTCCCATCCGTGCCGGACCCCAAGGTGGACTTGTTTATCAATCACACAAACGACCGCTGCATCTTCCATAAACCCGTGGTTTGAAAAAACACAAGGCTGTTGTTTCAAACTGATTGAGCCTGCGCCTCCCCCAATGAAGTTGCATTGTTCACCCAGCAAGTCGTTTAATTTTTCCAAAAAGAGGTAAATATTGGGCGTAAGCCCATCCAGCAGGATGATGGCTGTCCCTTTGTCTATATGGGCCGTGGAGCCATAATGAGGAAGTCCGTTAAAAGAGGAGGAAGCAATACCCGACACACAAAACGGCGCCATCAGGGCTTTAAATTTTTTAATGATACACCCCTCTTTCACCCGGTGTTTCCCGTAGATAAGTCCGGGGAAAATGCCGCCAAAAAAAGCAATGTTTTTAGCGTTGAGCGTTTGAATGAGATCCGGAATATCAGGTGTTGCCGATTCGGAGAATAGTACCAGGATAACTTCTCCTTCTAAAGGCTGCAGTATTTCAATCCCATGGAGAATTTGAGCAATGGTACTTTGCTTAATGAGCATGGCTTGTAGTTATAGCGTGAAAGTTGCGTTTTATACCGCATAAGAGCACGTATACGAATAAAACGTCTTTCAGTTACACTAAACTGAAGTATTGTTTGCTATGCATACCTTTATTGCCATATCTAAACAGGATTTGGTAAGGAAAAGAAATATATTAATGCAATCGGTTGCACTTTTGTTGCTTGTTTCTATATTTGCCAAACGAAGTATGTTGATTTTACACGAAGCAGGACAATACTCTTGAAATTCTCTCCCAAATAGTACAAAAATCTGTTCCTTAAACCTGTATTGCCAAAAACTAAGTTTTTAGCGTGAGATTGGTGTGCCAACAGGTTGCGTTGTAAAATCCTTATTCCATGCTTTATGATACAAACAATGCGTTGGTTTGGCCTTAAAGACCCGGTTTCGTTGATGGATATCCGCCAGGCAGGCTGTACAGGAATTGTGACCGCGCTTCACCATATCCCGGTCGGCGACGTTTGGGAGGAGGAGGCGATTCAGGAACGCATCGCACAGGTTGAAGCCGATAATGGCATCTATACCCCGCTTCGGTGGGAGGTCGTGGAAAGCCTTCCCGTCCATGAAGACATCAAAAAAGGACTGCCTTCCCGGGAACTTTACCTTGAAAACTACCGCCAGTCGCTTCGTAACCTGGCTCGATGCGGCATCAAAACAGTCTGCTATAATTTTATGCCGGTTTTAGACTGGTCGCGCACCGATTTAAACTTCAGTATGCCCGATGGCTCGCGGGGGCTTCGGTTTGTTTTGGAAGATTTTGCGATATTCGATTTATACCTGCTCCGGCGCCCTGACGCAGATCCAGATTATGCGGATGAAGTAAAAGATGCCGCTCAAAGAAAGTTTATAACGATGTCGCACGAGGCATTGATTGCCTTAAAAAACAATATCCTGTTGGGGTTACCGGGGTCTGATGAAGCATTCGATTTGGAAACATTCCAAAGCTTATTAGATGAATACCAGAACATTGGCGATCAGGAGCTAAGAAAAAACCTTTACTATTTTATTCAGCAAGTCGGCCCAACTGCCCGCGAAGTTGGTATAAACCTGTGTATCCATCCCGATGACCCGCCAAGACCGTTGCTGGGCTTGCCGCGCGTGGTAAGCACCGCCGCCGACCTGGAACAGTTGATGGCAGCCTACGACCATCCCTGCAATGGGATCACTTTTTGCACAGGCTCTCTGGGGGTTCGCGCCGATAATAATTTGCCGGATATGGCACATCGGTTTGCAAGCCGGGTTCATTTTATCCATTTCAGAAGTACCAAACGCGAAAAAAAACCGGAAAATTTCCATGAAGCGGATCACCTTGGTGGCGATGTTGACATGTACGCCGTGGTTCGCGCTTTTGTGTTAGAAGAAAAACGCAGAAAAAAAGAAGGATATGTAAATTACCACATCCCAATGCGCCCCGATCACGGCCACCAAATGTTAGACGATTTGCATAAAAAGACTTATCCCGGCTATTCGGCGATTGGCCGTTTGCGCGGCCTGGCGGAGTTGCGCGGTTTAGAAACCGCAATTGTGCGGTCTATGGAAGCTTTAGTTTAAAAAAATGATGAAAAACCTGATTCTGATTTGTTTGACTTTGAACGTTTGTGTGGCGCACGCCGACGACGGATACCGGCTTTGGTTGAAATACGACTTGTTGACCAACGCTTCAAAAAAGTCAGAATACCTGCGTTTTGCAAAGTTTATCGAAGTGCGCACCGAACCTACGCCCGTTATCCAAACTGCGCAGGCCGAATTGAAACGCGGGATGGAAGGTTTGCTTGGCGCAAAGGTGAGCGCAACCGCAAAATCCAAAGGCGGCATCATTCTTCAAAAAGATGAATCGCTTCCAGAAGAAGGGTATCGAATCGAATCAAAAAATGGGAATCTCCTTATTTCCGGCAACGATGACCGGGGGATTTTATACGGTTGCTTCGAACTGCTGCGGTTGATGCAAACTGAATCGCCGGTTTCCGGCATTAAGCTGGAACAGGCGCCCAAAATTCGCCTGCGAATGCTCAATCATTGGGACAACCCGCTGGGCACCATCGAACGCGGGTACGCCGGCGCTTCGCTTTGGAAATGGTACGAACTGCCCGAAACCATTGACCCGCGCTACCGCGATTACGCCCGCGCAAATGCCTCTATCGGCATCAACGCCGTTGCCATCAACAACGTCAACGCCAGCGCCCGATTTTTAACGGATGAATACCTCAGTAAAGTAAAAGCCCTGGCGGATGTATTCCGGCCTTACGGCATCCAGGTTTTCCTTTCCATCAATTTTGCATCGCCTAAAATTTTAAACAAGCTCCCCACCTCTGACCCACTCGATCCGGAAGTTCGAAGGTGGTGGAATGAAAAGGCCAAAGAAGTTTATAGTTACATCCCCGATTTCGGCGGCTTTTTAGTGAAAGCCAATTCTGAAGGCGAACCCGGCCCCCAGGAACACGGACGAACGCACGCCGATGGCGCCAATATGCTGGCGGAAGCGCTGCGCCCTTTCAATGGAAAAGTGATCTGGCGCGCCTTTGTATACAGCCCAGATCCGGCCGGCGATCGGTTCAAAGAAGCCTACAACGAATTCAAACCCTTAGACGGGCTTTTTGATAAAAATGTCATCATTCAGGTCAAAAACGGACCGATTGATTTCCAACCCCGCGAGCCATTTCATCCGCTTTTTGGCGCCATGCCGAAAACGCCTTTAGCAATGGAATTTCAAATTACGCAGGAATACCTCGGTTTTTCTACCAACCTCGTCTACTTAGCCACCTTGTTCAAAGAATGTCTGGAAGCAGATACCTATGCCGCCGGCAAAGGCTCAACGGTGGCGAAAGTGGTGGACGGATCGGTGCATCAATACGCATTTACAGCTATGGCCGGGGTAGCAAATACCGGCTCTGACCGCAACTGGACCGGGCACCTGATGTCGCAGGCGAACTGGTACGCTTATGGACGCTTAGCCTGGGATCATACCCTTTCCGAAGCGCAAATCGCAGACGAATGGATCAAAATGACCTGGACAAAAGCCCCTGAAGCTTTTTCAGGCATCAAAAATATAATGCTGCGTTCGCGGGAGATTTACGTCAACCATACCACGCCGCTGGGTCTGAATCATGTGATGGGTCAGGGCATTCATTTTGGTCCGGAACCCTGGCTTTCACGCAGCGCAAGGCCCGATTGGACTTCGATCTATTACCATCGGGCAGATTCGGCGGGCCTTGGATTTAATCGAACGGCTACGGGAAGTAATGCCCTTGGGCTGTATCATCCCGAAGTGCAAAAGCAGTGGAATAATCCCGAAACCTGCGATTTGAAATTCCTCCTCTGGTTTCACCACGTAGATTGGGGCAAAAAGCTTTCTACCGGAAAATCACTTTGGGACGAATTCTCCACGCGATATTACCAGGGCGTGGAAGAAGTGCGCTGGATGCAGGAAGAATGGAAAAAAGTGCAGCCTTTTGTGGATGCAGAAATGTACGCTGATGTGGCAGGGCGGTTGGCCGCGCAACACCGGGAAGCCCTCAATTGGCGCGATGCCTGCGTGC
>Ga0056914_10002482_pt1 | contig 11583 bp, 8 predicted proteins | sample TNRBio252014_DNA_FD_55168 | JGI IMG/M metagenome (GOLD analysis project Ga0056914, IMG submission 55168) | Wastewater treatment Type I Accumulibacter community from EBPR Bioreactor in Madison, WI, USA - TNR Reactor_6/25/2014_ DNA | ecosystem: Engineered > Bioreactor > EBPR > Anaerobic-Aerobic >...
GCCGAGTTCCGCTCGCGAGCGGAAGTTCTCGTCGAAGGCGCGCTCCACTGCGGCCAGGCTGCTGGTCGAAATCGGTGACATTACGTTCGCTCTAGTAGGGCACGAACCGGATCCAAATCCGGGTCTTTGCGGGCGATGTGCCGCAAGGATCCATCCATCTCAAAGGACTGTAAAAGGAGTTGCACGGCCTCGTCTTTGTGGCCGAGGCAGGCCGCGTAGCAGCCGAGGTTGTAGTAATAGACGGCTTTGGTCCGCAGGGTTTTGGGGCCGGATTTTAGCAGATCCATCGCATCGGTCGTGCGGCCGAGTTCATGCAGGCAAAAGGCGGCGTGAATGAAGCCGCCGGGCTCCCTGGGCGCGATCTCGCATAGGCGATGCCCAAGTGCGAGCGCCTCATCCCAGCGATGTTCACCCATGAGGCAGAGCAAGGTGATCTCCAGCACATCAGCGCGGTCAAATTGATCCTCTGGCAGCGCGTTGAGTTCATCGCGTGCATCCGCGTGCAGGCCCAGTTCCAGGTAGCCCTGGGCTGCCATGATTCGGCGTTCGACGTCGGTCATGAGGTTCAAAATGGGGTCCGGTGAGAGTAGAGAGAGGTGGCGATGGTGGGGGCAGAAGTCCCTTGCCGCCCACGAAGTCGCGTCGCAGGGGAACTTCCGATTGCAACGCCCCTGATCAGAACGTAAATCCGCCCGGTGAACAAGGCTTTTGTTTTGGGGGCAGGATTGGGGGAGCGGCTCAGACCACTGACGGCGCAGTTGCCCAAACCCATGATCCCCGTCTATCATCGTCCGCTGATCACGTACGCCTTTGACCATCTGATGGCTGCGGGCGTCCGTGAATTCATCGTCAATACGCACCATCTCCCGGCAGCGTACGGTGCGGCATTTCCGGATTCCGTCTATCAGGGGGCTCCCTTGCACTTTCGGCATGAGGCTCCCGTGCGGCTGGAAACGGCGGGTGGCATCGCCAATATTCGTGACCTGACCGGCAGCGATCCCTTCTTTGTATATAACGGAGACATCCTCACGGACCTGCCGCTCCAGCCGTTGTTGGATGAGCACGATCGACGCGGCAACCTCGTCACCCTAGCTCTGCGCAGTGCAGGCCCCGCTCTTCACATTGGCCTGGATCAGACGACGGGAAAGATCACCGATATCCGCAATCGACTCGGCACTGGCAATGAGGGCACCCACCTCTTTACGGGCATTTACATCGTCAGCCCGGAGTTTCATGAGTGGCTGACGCCGGGCAAGGTGGAGTCCGTCATCCCCATTTTCTTGAGCATGATCGAAAAGGGCGAGCGCCTCGGCGGCATCGTTCTCGACGAAGGCCAATGGTGGGACTTGGGCAATCGCACCACTTACCTGGAGGCTCACCGCATGCTGAAGGCACAGAGCGATACCTTCCCAGCCTATGCAACCAGCGTGCCGCCAGCGGCCGTGCATCCTGACGCGAGGATCGCCCCAGACGCCACGCTGACGGGCGTCAATGTCATCGGCCCTGGGGCAGAGATCGGTGCAGGCGCTCTGCTGGAAGACTGCATCATCTGGCCCCAGGCCCATGTAGCGGCGGGCGCACAATTGCGCCGTTGCATCGTTCGGTCCGGTATTTGCGCGGAAGGAACCGCTGTCGATGCCGATTTGTAGTGCGCATTTCGCGCTTTGTGGCACAATCGGTCTCCCCTGAAAACTGTGATGCCCCCAGAGCACGAAGCCCTCATGATCCTCACCTGCCAGCGTTTCCCGCGTCTGGCGGGTCTTCCCTACGCTGTCGATGCCATCGTCAAAGGCGGGTCCGACCGCCACTTTTACCGACTCTCCTGGCCGGAGTCCTCAGAGCCCTCCATGATCCTCATGGTTTACACGCTCAACCGCCGGGACAATCCCAAATTTGTGCCAGCCACCCATCGCCTCGCCGCCCTGGGGGTGCGCGTTCCGGCGATTCATGCCTTCGACGAAGATCGACTTTGTGTCTGGCTCCAGGACCTGGGAAAGCAAGATCTTCACAGCCTCCACCAGGAGCCCTGGGAAGTCCGCCGCCCTTTCTATCAGGCTGTCCTACGCGAGGCGGCAAAGATCCACACCGTGACCGAGACGCTCCTGAATCCGGCCGATCTGGCCGAACTGGAGCCGCCTTTTGATGAAGCCCTGTATCAGTGGGAGCAGGACTACTTTCTGGATCATTACGTGCGCGGCCACCTCGGGCGCGACTTTCCCGGCACCGATACCGCCAGCATTGAGAGCGCCCTGCGCGATCTCCGCCGTACCCTGGGGAAAATGCCACGCTGCCTCGTGCATCGCGATTTTCAGAGCCAAAACGTCATGCTGCGTGGGAGTGAAACTTGGCTCGTCGATTACCAAGGATTGCGTCTCGGGCTAGCCGAATACGATCTGGCCTCCATGCTGATGGATCCGTATGTCACCATCGCCCGGTCAGAGCGCAACGAGCTGCTGACCTTCTATGCCGCAGAGCGAAATTTGGACGCGGGCAAGCTACAGGACACCTTTTACCTCTGCGCCGCGCAGCGCCTGATGCAGGCACTCGGTGCCTACGCGAACCTCAGCCGCAACCTTGGCAAGAAGAGCTTCCAGCAGCACATCCCCGCCGCCGTCAAGAACCTGCAACTGGTCTGCAGCGAGTCGCCTGCGCTCTCTCCATTGACCGAACTGCTCGGCTGAGGCTCCCCCATGTCCACGTGGCTGCGACTTTTTCCGGACGAGGACTTTCGCTTCCGGATGTCGCTCCGCAAAGGTGATGCGGCAGCCTTTTTCGCGCAGCCAGAGAATGATGCAGTTCTCCAGCAGCGCCGTTCCCAACTGACGTCCCACCCGACCCGTTACGCAGCTGCGCTGCCTGACGCGCATTCGTTTTTGGCGGAGGCCATCGCTATCATGGGCAGTGCATCGGGTGCCGCGATCCCCGGCTGCGATGATCCACTGGCGCTCTGCATCGCTGGGGGGATGGTCATCGCGCCAGACTGGGTCATTCTCTCTGCCGATGCGGGGCAAAATCATCCCGTGCTGGGTGGCGTCGTGTGCTTCCCCTCATCCTGGTCCCTGCCGGAAAAGATCGGATTGCCTTTGCGTGCGGTGCATGGCCCGGTGCCGACGGTGAGCGAATCTCTGGGCGGTGCCGTGGATGGTTTTCTTTCCCGACTCACCGCCAACGAGGCTTGGTCCCGAGAAAACTGGGGATTCAGCGGTGATGACGAGCTCGATCACCATCCGGACCGTCCCCGATCCGCCTTGTCAAAAGACGCCTGCCTGCGCACCACCTGGCTGCGGCTCGAGACACAGCTCTTCACTCGTTTGCCCGCCACTGGTGCCATCCTATTTGGCATTTGCGTTACGACCCATCGTCTCGATGCCCTGGTGGCAGCAGAGCCCGGCCTTGCTCCGCGAGTGGCCCGGGCGCTCGCAACCATGCCGGACGAAATCGCGCACTACAAGGGCCTGTCCCACTGTCGTGCGGCACTGCTTTCGGAGCTTGCGGCCCGGTAGCTTGTCGGGGAGACTCGATCCTTATTCCCATGACTGATTCGCCACGCCTGCTGTCATCCAAAGTCCGAATCGAGGGGCTCTTTGAGACGTGCCTGTTCGTGGGCTTGCTCGGATCTTGGTTGGGTCTGGTGGGGCAGTGGCATTGGTTCCTGGATCTGTTCAGCCACTTTCGACTCCAATACGCCTTGGCAGCCTCTGTGGCATTGCCCTGGGCTATCTGGAGGCACCGCCGTCCGCTGGCAATCTTCGCCGGGGTGACGCTGCTCCTCAACGCCTGGCTGATCGCTCGTTCAGACTGGGCGGTGGCCGGTGGCACGCCCCAGGGGGATTTTGAAGTCAGGGTGGTCAGCTTCAATGTCCTCACTTCCAACGAAAACCACGCCGGGGTGTTACGATGGTTGCAGGAGGCCGATGCGGATGTGGTCTTCCTGATGGAAGTAAGCAATGCCTGGGTCAAGGATTTGGAGCCGCTCACCACTTCGCACCCTCACCACTTGGTCGCCCCACGGGAAGACAACTTTGGCCTAGCCCTCTATAGCCGACTACCACTCGAAGATCTGGCCCTGCAAAACGCCAGCGATCTTCCCCTGGAGGGAATGGCTGATGCCGAAATCGTGACGGAATTTGTCCGAGCACGGCTCAAAGTGGCTGGGCACGAATTTACCTTCCTCGGCGTACATCCCGTGCCACCGATTGGCCGCGACTACGCGACTGCGCGGAACGAGCAGCTCGCCGCGTTCCGCCGATTCATCGCGACGGCGGGCGTGCCCACTCTCATCGTAGGCGATCTGAATGCCTCGCCGTGGTCCGTGGCCTATCGTGAGCTGACTCGTGACAGCGACTTGCGTCCCTCGCCACGTGCATGGATCCCGACCTGGCGGAGCCCATCCCCGACGATGATTCCCATCGATCACGCTCTCTCCACCCCACCGCTCCTTTTCCGACAGCGCACCATTGGTCCAGACCTCGGGTCAGATCACCGTGCGCAAATCCTTGATCTAGGCTGGGCGGAGCCGCATCCATAACGGTAGCTTTGTTGTTGGGGGGGAACTCGCGCTTCTTGTCTGACGGGAGCGGAGCCGCAGTGCCGTGAGCTCCTCGAGGCGCCCATGGTCTTCTGGGCTTCGTTCAGCATAAAATCGCGGATGACTGACAGGGTTTGCCGTGCGCCGGTGATGGTGTGAATTGACCTGCGGGGGCATTCTAGGGTAGTCTGCGTGGCGATGACACTTTTACGCACTTTGCCACTCTTGAGTCTGCTCGTTACGGCAATGCCCATGAAGGGAGATGAGCCCAAACCCACTGTGTCCAGTATCTTGACAAAGGGTGTCGGCACCAAGCCCGTGAAGGATTTGCGGTTCAACTACGTCTTCGTCAGAGTGGCAGCCTCAGCTATGGCAGAGGCGCTGGCGGCAGATACAGGGGGGATGCGGTGTTTTGGGATCACCAGATCGCTGAGTGGGAAAAGGCGGCGGTTTTGGAGATCCTGAATCCGCAGCGCCCCGGATTCGCTAGATCGATCCTTTGGAGAAACGACGGGGAAGGTACAGTCGCGCCAAGAGCCAGAGGGCTCAATACGCTCAGCTTGTTCATGGTCGCGGACTTTTGGGAAGATCAAGTGAACGCCAAGGCCGACAACGAGCCTCCACCTGACCCCATCGATGTGCTTTTCCAAGAGTTCCTTGAGTGTGGGCGACGGGATGATGATCGAATCGAAATGCGTCTGCTACCTGACGCTAGATCCGTCAGCGCAAAAATTGGCCTCTGTTTTCAACCGAGGGAGGAACGTCAGGAGATCAAGACATGGCCCATCGGGATCATGAAGGTCGAGCGTTTTCTGTTTCGCCCTTTTACGATCCACACGTCAACACGCGTGCCGTTAGGGGAGACGGTTCTACTGGGTGCGCAGATGGAGGCTCCTCATGATGGACAGATTCAAACCGGCCAGGTCATCGCTGCCTTTGGACAAGTTCACGCGCGCCCAGGGTTAAAGCCCAAGCCGGACCAACCGCTCTCGAGGGGCGTCTCCTTCCAAACCTGGACCCTATCGGTCCCCAAAGCCGACGCCCTACCTTGGCTGCGGCAGCGCAATGGGACAGGTGGTGACGCAGAAGCGATGCATCGGTGGCTGGGGAAATCGGCGGAGTTGCTTGGCGTTGCGGCGGTCGCGACCGAGTCCATGCGAAGAGGTGAAGTCGTCTCGAAGCTAACGTGGATTGACGGTTCTTGCTTCGAGTGCAAAGAGGCGAGGACGGACTTTCGCGTGGCACCCAATACGGTGGATGATTTCAGTGTGGAGCATGGCCTGCGGGTTAAACCAGTTCTGGGGATTCCCAACAACGCGGGAGCTGATCCTTTTCGCACCACAAACGATGTCCCGAAGAGAAGTGGAGCCGAAGTGCTCAGCACCGAGGTCGAAACCTGGCGGCCATCACAAAGTGGGCGATGGATTCGCATCAAGAGTGCCATGGAACGTGGCGACGATGATCCCGCCGCAGTGGAGGTTTCCGATAGGACACTCCAAGGTTCTCTGGGCGGCGACGAGCGGTTTGAGTCGGAAAGCGTTGCCGCTTCAGGACAGGTGGTGCTAGTGGGGGCATTGTCGAAAGGAGATCGTGTTCACATGACCTTCCAACGAAGCAATGTGCGGGAGCCAGTGCGACCGAATCTTGCGGACTCCCACGCAACATCCCGATCAACCCTCTGGACCATTGACACGCCGCTGTCATGGGAGCCCGAACTGCTAAAGGCGGAGTCTGCGGACCTGACGCGGCTGGCGGCGAAACTGCTCGATGCTGCGGATCGTGGGGAGGTGAAGATCGTTGCCGTGTTGAACGGCGGCGATGCGGCACAGAATATGGTGTCACGGACATTCGTGGGGGCTGATCAACTGAATTTTGCTATAGCTCCCAGGGGTATCTTCTTCAGTTCATCCGGGATCGGCCGCGTGCTGGTCGGAGATAGGTTTGACTTAACCGGGTCGGGGAGCGAACCCAAGATGAGCTTTCTGAATATCGGTGAACCGGAGTTCCGCCACTGGGGGCTGTGGCAGCCCCACGTGGCGGCCACGACCAGCAAGAACTCGGGAATTGAATTGCCGATTCTCCCCATGACTGGTCTGAATGGTGCCTGGAGATTGAAGCGTGGCGTGCCCCAAGTCGTCGCAGCGGTGCGTGTCGCAGAAGCTGCCCGCGATGTGTCCATCCCGCCTCGTTTGCGTTGGCAGGTTGTAAGGCAGGATGCCCTTCCACCTGCGGCGGGAGGAAACACGAATGACCCAGATTTTGGGACGGAGGAAATGTCATGGCAGGTCGTGGTCGTTCCGGTGCAGGAGGGGGAGGCCGCCAAGGCGCAGGAATTGTGGGATGAGGCCAAGAAGGGAGACCGGGCGATTTTAGAGAACATCACCGTCAGGGATTGCGAGCGCCTCGATGCCTCCGCAGGCTCTCAAATGTGGTTTGTGGATGGACGTGATGATCGCGACTTCGCCGCTGCGCCAGAAGTCATGCCCGAAGGCACACGATTCTCCAATCGAGTTAAATGTGTCCAACGTACCGTTGGCTTCCATCTCGAATACGATGGCGAAGCGCAGCACTGGAAAATAGAGCGGGATGAGCAACCGCCAAAGAATGTCACCGACACTTTTGCGGATGCTGAATACCGATTCCCGCCTCCCAAAAAGAGAGGGCTGATCCCGCCGGACCACAAGACCACGGTCAGCATGCAACGGCCGATCTTCAAAGTTGCCAAGACTGAATTCGACGCGGGCCTCCCGGAGCCTGGGGCAGTGATGATGCAGAGGTTGTCTCCTTCAACCGTGCTTCTGGTGCGTCGCTTGAGGTGACGGGCGCGGGACCCACCGCAGGAATGCCTTCTTTGGGTCGTGGCTGCGGGGTGGTGGCGCGGTTTTACCGGCTGTGGAGCCGACCACATTGCCCCCGCAAGCTGGGCACATGAAAGTTGCTCAGAGCTTTAGCCCGTGCGGCGTTGAAGTCGGACGGGGGTGCTGCTAGAATAACGTGAACGAAGAAGTGGCGACGGAAAGGTAGGGCGCTGTGTCCTCACAGCGCCGGATATTGAGAATAGAAAGAGACCGAAGTAGGGCTGTGCATTGCGCTGCCTTTGCGGCGGACCTTTCGCTTACCGATCTCCAACTCATTGAGGACACCGCGCCTTACCCTGTGGACGTTCACATCATTCAGGCGTCACACCCACCGGACGGATTGGTGTTAGCAACAACTTGCCGAAAACAGCGGAGGCGGATTGCGTCGCCGTGCCTGCGTGGTATGGTTTGATCGGCTGAAACCATAGGCCACACCCGTCCTTTTGGGGTCTTGCAATTGGCGCTGCTGGATGTTATTCATCTACGGATTCGACCCAGAATATGATGAGACCACCCTTGAACTGTTATCCGCTGACGATATTGGCTATGCTCGCCCTTGTCCTAGCAGTATCCGCTCAGTCCATTCGTGCACAGGGCAACGGAGAATTTTCGTTTCGCTCGGTTCGGCAGGCGCATAAGACGAAGCTTTCGTATGCTCCCGAAACTCCGCCCAAAGGAGTGTTCGACCTTATCAAGTACAGAGCTCCGCTGGGTGAAATGAGTGCTTACGTGACGCCGGACCCTGGCGATGGCAAGAAACATCCGCTGATACTTTGGCTCGTTGGTGGATTTTCAAACTCGATTGAGGGGAGTTGTTGGAAGGATGCAGATCCGTCGAATGATCAGACGGCGGCAGCCTACCGAAAGGCGGGATTGCTCATGATGTTCCCATCGCTTCGTGGTGGAAACGACAATCCGGGAAAGGTGGAAGTTTGTTTTGGAGAAGTCGATGACGTGATTGCGGCTGCGAAGCACGCTGCGACTCTGCCTTATGTGGATCCCACGCGTATATATCTTGGAGGCCATAGCACTGGAGGGACTTTGGCTCTGCTCGTTGCCGGGACAACAGATATGTTTCGTGCCGTGATCAGCTTCGGTCCCGCCTATTCTGTTGGGGCGTACGGCGCTAAAAATTTGCCTTTTGACTCTGAAGATCGAAGCGAACTCATTGTCCGCGCCCCGATTGCTTGTCTGTCTGAAATTAAATCAACCACCTTTGTATTGGAAGGCGCGGAAGGCGGGAACGTGGAGGCGTTGACTCAGATGCGCACGTTCACGAAGAATCCCAGTTTGCACTTTTACGAAGTCGCTGGTGCCAGTCACTTCAGTATTCTGGCTCCGTTTAATCGCCTTTTCGCCAAGAAGCTCCTCGCGGATTCAGGTGAAGAGTGCGAGATCGAACTTTCCTCTGAAGAGGTGAACACGACGGCACGTGAAGTGAAGGCTGATCCGTAATGCGCGAAATCGGTTGCCCTCCGAGGTGTCAATCCAGAGTGCCCTTCAATCTGCTGCAGCCCCAGGCCACACCGTGGTGTGGCGTTGCAGGAGATGGGTTCTACTTACCACTCCCAGTTGCAGCGCTCGTCCCGCCGACGGCGCGCTTGAGGCGGGCGAGGGCGGTGTGGTAGGCGTGGCGGGCTTCGACTTCTTCGAGGCTGGAACGCGTGAGTTCGAGCTGTGATTGGAGGACCTCGAGCTGGGTTTTGGAGCCGGCTTGGAAGGACACTTTGGCGAGACGTAGCGCTTCTTCTGCCTGCTTTACGACGAGCTGTGAGCTCTCCAAGATTTCGCGGGCTTCGTCCCATCCATACCAGGCTTGGCGCACTTCGCCTTCAATGCTGAGACGGCGCTTGTCGGCGGCGATCTCGGATTGGCGGAGCTGGGCTTGGGCTTGTTGGACTCGGGCCTTGGTGTAGCCGCCCGTGAAGATGGGGATGGAGACCTTGAGCCCTGCCGTCCAGCCCGTGAGGCCATCGGTGAGGTCGTCGCGGAACTGGTAGCTTTGCGCGCCGTAGCTGGACTCGATGCTGACCTTTGGCAAGGCGTTGCCTCGCGCCGCGACGATGCGTTGCTGCCCGGCTTCGATCTCGTCTGCCAAGGCGGCGAGTTCAGGGCGATTGGCGCGGGCTTTGAGGATGGCGGCGGTCATGGTGCCGCGTTGGGAGATCTCCGGCCATTCGGGGCTGAGCTGAATATCCACGGCATCGATGCCTTCGGGATAGTCGAGGCCGATGATCTGACGCAGCGCATCGACCGCTAGCTTGTAACTGCTGCGTGCCCGCACCAGAGGTGGCCGAGCGTTCGCCAGGGAGACTTCTGCCTGCAGTACATCGAACTGCTGACCGACACCTGCTTTGAAGCGGTTGTTGGAGTCTGCCAATTGTTCGTCCAGCACCTTGATTGCCTGCTCTTGAACGCCGATGCGACCTTTTGCGAGCAGTCCGTCAAAGTAGCGTTCTGTCGCTGCCAATAACACGTCATCAATGGCAGCACGCAGTCGATTTTCGGCGGCGGATACGGATGCCTTGGCGGCGCGAAGGTTGGCGGTGTTGACGCCGCCGGAGAAGAGCGAATAAGAGACGCCAAGATCCGTCGTCCAGCTCTGGTCCTGGGGGGAGAAAGAGCCAAATCCTTCGACGCGATCCACGCTGCGACCGCTGTAACCGGCGGATACCGCGACTTTTGGCATGAAGGCAGAGCGGGCCTCCAGGCGCACACCGTCTTGCATGCGGATGCCTTCGCGAGCGGATGCGATGTCTGGATTGTGATCCACCGCTAGCTTGAGCGCGGTGGCCAGGTTGAGCTGCTTGGGCAGCGTGCCGGCGGTGACGGTGTCATCGGCGAAGCTCGCCTGCGAAACAATGAGCAGGGCGATCAGGGGGAGGGCGGGCGTTTTCATACAACGGGGGTGGGTTCAGGGAGAGACGAAAGGGGCTCTTCAGATTCGGGTTCAGCTTTGTGGACTGAAGTAAAACGGGACAAAAGGGTGTAAATCACGGGGATCACAAAGAGTGTCAGCAAGGTGCTGGTGATCATGCCACCCACGGCGACGACACCAAGAGGCCGACGGCCTTCCGCTGCATCCCCGAAGCCAATTGCGATGGGCAGGATACCCGCGATGGTGGCAAGAGACGTCATCAAAATGGGACGCAGGCGGATGCGGCCAGCATTCAGCATGGCGGTGCGTGCGTCGTGGCCGAGTTCGCGCTGCTGGTTGGCGAATTCTACCAGCAGGATTGAGTTTTTGGTCACGAGGCCGAGGAGAAGGACGAGTCCGACCTGGCTAAACACGTTGAGGTTCATGGACGGAATGCGTGGCACCCAGGGCTGCACCGATTTGGCCCAGTCTGGGGCGTCGGGAGCGTAGTGCGTCCAGCCGTAGAGCATCGTTCCCGCAAAGTCCACCCAGCGCAGTGCATACAAGAGTCCAAATGCTCCCAGCGCGGCGAGCGGCAAGGCCAGCATCACGGTGAAGGGGTGAATGAGACTCTCAAACTGCGCTGCCAGCACCATGTAAACGATGATGCAGGCGAGGATGAGGAGGAACCAAATGTCGCCGCTGGACTCGCGCAGATTTTGCGATTCGCCACGCCATGAGTAGGTGAAGCCGGGTGGCAGTGTCTCTTTCAGAATGGCCTCTGCACGATCCATGGCATCGCCCAACGTCACACCCATGGGTGTGCCTTGGATGGTTACGGAACGTTGACGATTGTAGCGCTCGATGCGGTTGGGGCCTGCTCCAGAGTCGGTCGTCACCACGTTGGCCAGTTGCACCATTTCACCGCGGTTGTTCGGGACGTAGATTTGGTCTAGATCCGAAGGCGTGAGTCGGCGTTCCTTATCGAGCTGCGCAATGACGTCATACTGTCGCCCGTCTTGTTTCACCTTGGCGAGATCTTGCCCGCCGAAGAGAATTTGAAGTGTGCGAGAGATGTCCGCCACAGCAACTCCCAGGGAACCTGCTCGATCACGGTCGATACGCACACGCAACTCGGGTTTGGAGATCTCCACAGTTGACCGAGCCTGGGCTAGGAAGCCCGCTGCGCGCAGCTTACCCAATACGACCTCACTGGTGCTGGTCAGTTCCTGGAGGTCGGGAAAACTGACGACCATTTCAAAGGGTTGACTGATGCCCAGATCCACGGCTTTTGGCATGATGGGGATGGCGAAGGCACCGGCGACCTCGCCAAAAAATCG
>Ga0056914_10002488_pt1 | contig 11559 bp, 10 predicted proteins | sample TNRBio252014_DNA_FD_55168 | JGI IMG/M metagenome (GOLD analysis project Ga0056914, IMG submission 55168) | Wastewater treatment Type I Accumulibacter community from EBPR Bioreactor in Madison, WI, USA - TNR Reactor_6/25/2014_ DNA | ecosystem: Engineered > Bioreactor > EBPR > Anaerobic-Aerobic >...
GAATCGCGGTTGACGTCGCCGGTCCGGTCTGCGTTCGTTCTGGTTAACGATGTCCAAGATCATAACTGTTTCAACGCTTTGACGGCTCGCGAGCGCTCCCCNGGGTTTTCGCGCCACCGCAGCGCTCGCGCCGATGCGGCGACGACGGCCCANGGACGGGCCGATGATGCAGGTGCGAGAGCGCCGGTCAGACGATGATTGGCTGGCGCTCCACCGCGGCGAACACCTTGCCGAGGCTGTTCACCCGCAGCTCCACTTTATCCGCGTGGCCGAGGTCGAGCAACAGCACGTGATCGGCGTTGTGATTGATCAGTTCGCCCAGCGCCGCCTGCAGTTCCACTTTTCGCTTGCGCGTCATCCGGCACTGGAAGACCGAGAGCTGCAGCCATTCGCCGTAGCCGTTCATCAGCTTGAAGACACGCCGCCAGCGCCGCGGCTCGGCGATGTCGTAGGTGACGATGTAGAGGCGTTCCTCGTCGTACATGCGGGCAGCTCCGGTGTTGGTGGTTATCTCACCCTTGCTGTGGCTCCCCTTTTCCAGCGCGCGAAGGCNCTGACCCCGGCCCTNTCCCGCGGGCGGGAGAGGGAGAGATNCNGGGCGCCGGCTTACCCGTCACCGCGTCACGAACTGCGGGTACTCGGGGATTTCGCCCTGCAGCCAGCGGCCGAGCAGGCGGNCCTGCACCTCCAGCAGCCGGCGGTAGCTGAGCCGGTAGCCGAACAGCGGATGGGTGATCTCGTGGCTCAGCCGGCGCTCGAAAGCGGCAATGAAGCGCTTGCGGCCGTCCGGCTTCAGCGCCACCGCCGGCCCTGAGCGGACGAAGTCGGACGCCTGCACTTCGGCGTTGTTGATCGCCTGCAGCACGGCGGAATCGGCGATCAGCGGGCGGAACGGCTCCATCAGGTCGAGNGCCAGCGCCGGCCGGCCGTAGCGCGGCTGGTGGTAGAAGCCGCGGTAGGGATCGAAGCCCACCGCCGACAGCGTCACCGTGAAGGTTCGGGTCAGCAGCGCATAGGCGAACGACAGCAGCGCGTTGACCGGATCGGTCGGCGGCCGGCGGTTGCGCGTCTCGAAGTCGAAGGCGGGCTCGCTGCCGTCCCGCTTCAGTGCCCCCGGCAGATGACGGAAGTAGACGGCGGCGCCGGAGCCCTCGATGCCCAGCAGCTCGGGCAGGCCACGGGCGCGCAGCGCGTGCTCCGCCTGGCGCTTCAGATCGTCGAGCAATGCTGCCGGCGGCTCGCCGTCGCGCCAGTTGCGGCGCAACAGCGTCCGCGCGTTCCTCAGCTTCGCCGCCACCAGACCGCGGGCGAGCGCCAGACACTGGGCGGGATCGAAGCTGGCGCGGTACTGCGCGGTGCGCAGCTCGACGTTGCGGTGGCCGGTGCCGGCGGTATGCCCGAGGAACCAGCCGCCGTAGGAGTACCAGCTCACGGGGATCTCGCGGCGCATCAGTTCGTGCACCGCGGGCGTGGTGATCGAGATGTTGCCGATCAGCACGACCTGGGAGACGTCGATCAGCCGCGCCGTGGTCGAGGGCTGGTCCTCGACCTCGATCTTCAGCGTCTCCGCCTGCTTGCCGATGCGCGCGCGGATCGCCTGCACGTACAGCGGCAGCGCGTCGTCGCGGCCGACGGCGAGCGGCCGCGGGTTGACGATGCCGCGCTTCAGGTAGTTCACCTCGTCCGGCAGGCAAATGCCAACCAGCGAGCAGCGCGGGCACTTCGGGCTGTCCTGCAACGGCGGCGGAATGTGGCGGCCGGCGGCGAGCAGGCGCAGGCCGGCGATGGCGGTGCGCGTCATCTCCCGTAGCTCGGCGTCGAACGGCACGCGGACCCGCTCTCGGCTGTCGCAGAAATACAGCACGCCTTCCGTGCAGCGATAGCCGTGCTCCTCAAGGATCAGGCCCTGCACGCACACCTGCACCCGTTCCGGCTCCCAGGCGCCGGTCGCCACGTGCGGCCGCTTGCCGCGCTTGTAGTCGATGGGGATGACCACGCCGTCGTCGGCCTCGATCAGGTCGATGCGGGCGATCAGCCCCAGCCGCTCGGAGGCGATGGTCAGCGAGCGGGCGTGAATGCGCTCGTCCTCGCCGAGTTCTTCGGGCGCCGGCAGTTCGCCGGACGGCTNGTCGACGCGGCGGTGCCGCAGGCTGCCCTCGGCGGTATCGGCGCTCTCCGCCCACTCGCTCTGCACCCACTCCAGATACGCCAGCCGCGGGCAATAGACGAACTCGTTGACCATCCGCGCCGGCAGATGCGGCAAATCCACCGGCAACGGCGGCGCCGGCAAAGGCAGTTCGGGCTGATCGTCCGGCATGTATGCTCCCCCAGGCGCAGGGCCGACGCGTCCGGCCGCCAGCGCGCTTTCCCCTGAACGGGGNAAGGATGCACNGGACGAGACAAGATGTCTGTGAACGGGATGACAGTCGGAACGTCGCCGGCTACACCGTCCACGCCCTGAGCCAGGCGGCAAAGGCGTCCTCGGTCATTTCCCCCGCCGCCAGCGCGTGGACGGCGCGCGTCGCCTCGTCCTCCGGCGCCGTCAGCCGCAGCCCGTTGCGCGCCAGGAAGATGTACGCTGCCATGAAAGCGGTTCGCTTGTTTCCGTCGACGAAAGGGTGGTTCCCGACGATCCCGGCGGCGTTGGCGGCAGCCAGCGCGCAAAGATCCGCCTCGTCGTAGGCAGCGCGGTTCCGCGGCCGGGCGAGCGCCGAGGCCAGGAGACCCGCATCGCGAACGCCGGCGGCACCGCCGTGCTCCGCCAGCAGGCGGTCATGCACCGCCTCGACGACCCGCGGATCAAGCCAGACAGGTTCGGACATTATGCCCGGGCGTTACTTGGCCAGGGCGCGCAGGGTGTTGCGATACTGCGCCATGCCGGTTTCAGCGAGCGCCATCTGCCGCTCGAACTCCGGGTCGTACGGGGTGATGCGGTACCCGTCCGGCGTTTCGGTCAGAAACAGCCGGTCGCCCTCTTCGACACGCAGCTTCGCCAGCGCCTCGCGGGGCAGCACCGCGCCCAGCGAATTGCCAACCTTGCGGATCTTGACTTCGATCAATGTGACCACTCCGGGTGTTATAACGGCTGTGGCAACATAGAGGATCCGGCGGGCGATGGCGAGGGCGGCCCCGGCAGACGCCTCGTCCGCGGCGGTCGCGCCGGCCTCATTGAAGCTAGAGCAGATACGAAGTATCTGATCTTTAAGCATACATTTCCGCGGCAGCGATGCCACGGCCTCATTGATGGCTTAGTGACCGGCGGATCGGGCACCATGTTTCGTGCCCCGTGAAGCCGGTCACGTTGACGGCGGCTGCGGTTGTGCTATGCAGGGCTCCAAGCGGGGGCTTCGATGCGACACGGCATCGTCGACGAGCCTGATCGGGGGCAAGGCAGACGAACATCTCAACGCGGCTTGATCGAAACACCTCAGCCACCGGAGCGACGTGGCATGCCGCGGTGCGCTTTGGATGCTGAGCAGCCGTCCGCCGCCTGGACGCGCGCTTGAGGAAGGAGCAGGAATGCAGCAGCTTGATCTCGCTACACTTCACGAGGCGGTCGCGAGCAAGGCGGCGATCCGGCGCCGGCAGCGGCTGCAGCCGGTGGGGGGACAGGGCGACAAGATTTTCCCGCCCACGTATCCGGGCGAGGGCCGGAACTCGCAGCCCCGCCACGTCTACGAGCGCCGGCGGCTGAACGGCTCCGAAACTTGGTGCGTGCTGGTGGACAGCGTGCAGTCGCAAGCGAACCGGTTGGAAGAATGCTTGCTGGCCGCCATCGGCGAGGGCCTGTCAATCCCGCACGTTGTCGTCGACTTCACAGCTGCGAAGCTTGACGGCATAACTCGGATCACCTCGCTCGACGCCCCACACCGCGTCTATGACGCGATTCTGCGTGACAGCCAGCTCGATGGCGAGCCGTTCATGAAGAGCGCCGTCGGCCAGCGCCTGGCCAAGGCGAAGGCGGAGGATGCTTCGGCGCTGCTGGAGATCTCTCCCACGGCGCTGCTCTTCGGCGCGTGGCATTCGACCGGCGAAGGCGGCGGCCTGGGCGCGAAGTTCGCCCGCTGCCTCGTGTCCGAAATTATTGCGATTGATGTGCCGGTCGAGGAGTTAGCCGACGCGCGGACCGGCGAGATCGGTCCGCGCACCGCCGGTCGACGCACCGGCAGCCGGATCGACCCCTTGGGCGTGCTGCGGAAGGTGGACGTCTTCAAGGGCGAGAACGGGTGGAGCACGACCGAAGCCGGGGCCGGCAAAGGCGCGAAGAAGGTCAGGCCTTCGGAGATCAATCACGGCAACATCGCGCCTTCGGTTCAGCCACTCGGCATTACCTGCGACTTGCTCGAGCACGGCTTCGTTCTGAGCTTTGCGGCGCTTCGTTGGCTGCGCTTCGGCGGTTCCGCCGAAAAGGATGCGGCCGGGCGCGCGCTTCTCGCCGCACTCGGCCTGCTCGCCCTGGCCGAGCAGGATGCGCGCGGCTACGCGCTCCGCTCGCGCTGCGACCTCGTCTGCGACGGCCCGTCGCCGCTGGAATTGGTTGCGGCGGACGGGACGCCGGAACCTGTCGAGATCAGCCGTTCGGCTGCACGCACGCTCTACCATGCCGCGTTGACGGCAGCCAAGGACGCGGGCTTCGCGATCTTTGCCGAACCGCTCTGCCTAACGCCGCAGGACAAGCTCGTCGAGATCGTCCGCCAGAGCCAGAAGCTGGCGCTTGCCGGCGAAGGCGGCGAGCAGGACGAGGCGAACGGCAGCAAGTGACCCTCGTTCTTGAGATCGAATACCTGTTGGGGGTGTCGTTCGCTGCCATCGGTCCCGAGAGCGACGCGCCCGACTGGCCGCCGCAGCCCGACCGCATTTTCTCAGCGCTGGTCGCCACCTGGGCGGCGCGCGGCAAGGCGCCGGCAGAAGCGCAAGCGCTCGAATGGCTGGAGGTGCTGCCACCGCCGAAGCTCTGCGCCTCCGCTGCGACGCCACGCACGGCGCCGTCGATCTTCGTTCCCCCAAATGATCCGCGCAGCGACAAAGGCAAGCATGCAATAGGGGTGGTGCCGGCCTTGCGGAGCCGCCAGCCGCGTCGCTTTCCCGCCGCGCGCCCCGACAATCCGGTCGTTTGCCTGCACTGGAAGGACGAAGCGCCGGACACGGTGTTCGGCGCGCTACAGCGGCTGGCTGGCGACACCGCCTATGTCGGCCATTCCGCCAGCCTGACTCGCTGCTACTTCCGCCGCTCCGACGACGCATTGACCGCGGTGGAGGCTGATCCCGCTCAGCCCAGGCGCAGGGTCTATGGCGGCCGGCTGGCGGAGTTGCGGCGGACCTTCGATGCGGGCCGGCGACCATCCTTCGGCGCACCGGTCACGCCGAACCGGCCGGAGCAAGCGCTTGACTGCAACGTATTCGGCGAGCGCTGGATGATCCTCGACCATATCGACGGCGAGATGCCTGACCTGCGGGCCAGCGCGCTCGTCTCCAAGGCAATACGCGATGCGATCCTCAGCGGCTACCGGCGGATCGGCCTCGAAAAGAAGATCCCAGAGGTCGTCAGCGGCCATTCGCCCGACGGCGCACCGGCGCTCGCGCCGCACCTCGCGGTCGTTCCACTGTCCTATGTCGGCTTTTCTTACGCCGACGGACACGTCATGGGCTTTGCGCTCGTTCCGCCGCAGGACGGCGCGATCCTGAGCGACCAGACCTTCCTTCGCGCGATGCAGACGATCGCGCCGATCGAGAACCGGCGCCAGCGACGTGTGATGACGATCAAGCCACGGGAAGGAACGCCGCACAGCCACGGCTTCGAGGTGCTCCTCTCGCCGACCAACGAGCCCCCCACCGGCAAGCGCTCACTTGATCCGCTGCTCTACACCCGTCCGGGGCGCACCTTCGCCACGGTTACGCCGATCGTCCTCGACCGCCACCTGAAGCAGCAGGGCAAGGCCCGCGAGGCGGAGATCCGTGCGCAGATCGCTGGCGCCTGCCGCAACATTGGGCTGCCGGAGCCGGACGAGGTCGTCGCCGACAAGCATTCGGCCTTGGAGGGAGCGCCGTCCGCCTACCCGTCGGGATCATCGCCGGCCTGGATGAGCTGGCGCCTGCCGCCGTCGCTCGCCAGCCGTCAGCTCACCCACGCCGTCGTCCGCTTCGGCGAGCCCGTCCGTGGCCCGGTCATCCTCGGCGCCGGACGCTTCGTCGGCCTCGGGCTGTGCCGCCCGCTCGACGGGGAGGGCCGATGACGCTGTCTCCGGACGATTTCGGCGCATTCTTCCAGGAGGTCTACGGCTATCCGCCGTTTCCGTGGCAGGGCCGGCTGTTGCGGCAGATCACCACCGACGAGGACGGGAAGTGGCCGAACGTGCTCGATCTGCCGACCGGCTCCGGCAAGACGGCCGCGATCGACATCGCCGTGTTCCATCTCGCGCTGCAGGCCGATCCGGAGCGCCGCAGCGCGCGGTGCGCGCCGGTCCGCATCGCCTTCGTCGTCGACCGCCGGCTGGTGGTCGACGACGCCTTCCTGCGCGCCGAAGCGCTGGCGAAGGCGCTGCGCGATCCCAAAGGCCCGGTGACCGCGCGAGTGGCGGAACGGCTGAAAACTCTCGCCGGCGACGGCCCGCCACTGATGGCCCGCCGGCTGCGCGGCGGCATTCCGCGCGAGACCGACTGGGCACGCACGCCTGCTCAACCGACCGTCCTGTGCTCCACCGTCGATCAGATCGGCTCGCGCCTGCTGTTCCGCGGCTACGGCGTCAGCGACGTGATGAAGCCGGTGCATGCCGGGCTGATCGGGGCGGACTGCCTGATCCTGCTGGACGAGGCCCATCTGGCCGAGCCGTTCCGGCAGACGCTGGACTGGGTGCGGATGTACAAGGGGCCGAACTGGCGGGAGACCAAGTCCTCGGCGCCGTGGGGTTTTGCGCTGCTCACCGCGACGCCCGGTGAAACGCCCGGTGACTTCGCGCTGGACGAAAAGGACCGATCGAACCCGACGCTGAAGCAGCGGCTCGAAGCGCTCAAACCCGCCCACCTCGTCGACATGGCGAAAGCCAAGGCCGGCGCGGATGAGGCGGCCGGAGAGCAGGACGACGACGCGGACGCCGACAAGGTCGAGACCGAGCGGCGCGCCGCCGTAATCGGCAAGCTGATTGAGGAAGCTCGGAGGCACGCCTACGGGTTTGAGGATCGTCCGCAGTACCCGGCGATCGCCGTCGTCGTCAACCGCGTGGCGCGGGCCAGGGCGGTGTTCGAGAGCCTGAGAAAGACTGTTGGCCCTGAAGAAGCGACGCTGATCCTTCTGATCGGTCCATCCCGCTCGGTCGATCGCGACGAGGTGGCCAAGACACTTCAGCCGATCCGTACCGGCACCGATCGCGCGGCGCTCGACAAGCCGCTGCTCCTGGTCGCGACGCAGTGCATCGAGGCGGGCGTCGACATCGACCTCGACGCGCTGATCACCGAGGCCGCACCGCTGGATGCGCTGCGCCAGCGCTTCGGCCGCCTCAACCGCGCCGGACGCGACATCACGCCTTACGCCGCGGTGATCGCCTTGAAGAGCGATCTCGGCAAGAACGATCCCGTCTACGGAGACAAGATCAGGCCCAGCTGGGCAGCACTGGAGAAAGCAGCTGAGAAGGTAGCGGGAAAGCCGGTCGTCGACTTCCGGATCGACGGCTTCACCGTCCCGATGACTGCCGAGGTGCTGTGCGAGAAGAAGGATGCGCCGGTGCTGCTGCCGGCACACCTCGACCTGCTGAGCCAGACGGCGCCGGTGCCCGCCGCCGATCCGGAAGTCTCGCTTTATCTTCACGGCGACCGCGGGCAGCCGGATGCGATCACCGTCGTCTGGCGCGCCGACATCGAGCCGGGCGTGCCGAAGGACGACGAGGTCCGCCGCCTGCTGACCTTGGTTCCGCCGCGCTCGGGCGAGGCGATCGAGCTGCCAGTCTGGACAGTCCGCCGCTGGCTCATGGAACGCGGCGGCCAGGGAGCTCTCGCCGACGTCGCCGGTACCGCGCCGGAGGACGACGAGCGTGCCGGCGGTTTGCGCGGCAAAGGGCCTGTGTTCCGCTGGAAAGGCAACGCCGAGGGCTCCCGCTGGGTCCGCGCCCGCGAGCTTCAGCCGGGGGATGCCATCGTCGTGCCGACATCCTACGGCGGGGTCGACGAGTTCGGCTGGAACCCGGCGCTCCGTGCCGCGCAGGCTAAGGATGTCGCGTGCGAGGCTGCCAAGCCGTTCGTCGGCGGCTCGTTCGCCGTGCGGGTCGCGCCCGCGCCGAGCCTGCTCGGCGACGGCGTGAGCCCCGAGGCGCTGGCCGACGCCCTCGCCAGGGCCCCGTCGCAGAGCTGGAGGGACCTTCGCGACGCGGTCGAGCACCTCGTTTCTCCCCAGGTCCGGGCAGACCTGGCGAGGCTCAATCACGCGAAGGGCAAAGGTCGGCGCAAAGTTGTCGTCCACCTCGATGTCTACGGCGAGGATGCTGAGGAGCGCCCGCGCGGCCTCGTTTTCATCGCCCCTTTCGGCGTCGACGTCGAACGCAAAGATGGCTCTCAGGAAGACGGCACCGCGAACTCGACCGAAGACGATGCGGCCGGCTCGACCCCGGGATTTTCACTCTCTCTCCAGCAGCACAGCCAGGATGTGGAAGAAAAATCCCGGGAGTTCGCCATGGCCGCGGGTCTACCCGAATCGCGAGTGGAGGACCTGAAGCTCGCCGGGTTTTTGCACGACGCCGGCAAAGCAGATGCGAGGTTCCAGGCTTGGCTGAACTGGGGCGATCCGCTCGGCCCGGACGTGACGCGGAACGACGGCATCCTCGCGAAGTCGGCCCGCACCCTGCCGCGCGCGGCGCGTAGCGCTGCCGGGCTCCCGGAGCACTGGCGCCACGAGGCGCTGTCGGTGCGGCTGGCGCCTCTGATCAGCCGCTTTGCCGAGGCCTGCGATCGAGATCGAGACCTCGTGCTCTGGCTGCTGGGCACCCACCACGGCTACGGCCGGCCGCTCTACCCGCACAACGATCCTGACGACGCCGCGAAGCGAGCGATGCCGGGGGTTCTCGGCTTGCCGGGTGCGCTGCCGCCCGGTTCCGGACCGCAGTCGCTGGCCTTCGACTGGAACGGCCTCGACTGGCCGTCACTCTTCGTCCGCCTCAAAAAGCGGTACGGCGTCTGGGAATTGGCGCGCATGGAGGCCATCCTGCGGCTGGCCGATCACCGTGCATCAGAGAAAAGGGCTTCCGAGGCGATGTCATGACCGCTGCTTCGTCGCATAGGCTGGAAGGCCTCGAGCCAGACAACCTGCTCGCCTTCCTGGCCCTGCTCGGTCTGCTCAGGGCTCTGGAGGCCGATGACCACGGCCACGAAGACTCTGACAAAGCCCGGCCGCGCGCTGCCTGGGACACCGATGAGCCGCCTTTGCGACCACGCCTGTTCGTTCGCGCTCCCATGACCGAAGCGGACGTGACCGAGCGCGCGGCACGAGGGCTTCGACATCTTGCCACTGCCCAAGACTTCGATGGGCGACATGACCTGAACTACTCCCGCTCCGAATGTCGTGAGCTGCTGCAGCGCAAGGCAAGGCAGGCTCGCGTCGACGCTCGGGAAGTGGTCGACGTGCTGTCATCACTGATGAGCGATGCCGCGATCAAGGACGACAAGACCCAGCCGGTCGACCCCACGCCTCTCTGCCTGTTGTTCGGCCAGGGACATCAGCATTTCCTTGACCGTCTGTCGGCCGTGCCGCGGCAGGAAGCTCCGCCACCGCGCGGAAAAGGCAAGAAGGCGCTTGAGATCTCCGAGCGGGATTGCCTGGCGGAGGCGCTGTTCCGCCCTTGGCATTACGACAATCCAACGTTTTCCTTCCGGTGGGACCCGGCCGAAGACGTGCGGTATGCCCTGTTGCCGGGCGACCCGACCGATGCCGCCTACAAGGCAGGAACGCAACACGGTGCCAACCGCCTCGCATCCGTTGGGCTCGCGGTACTCACGCTTGCGCCGGAGGTGCGCGCCGGACGTGTGCGCCCCAGCATCATCGGCGGACGATCGGGCGCCGAAGGATTCTCGCTGGCTTGGCCGATCTGGCGCGACGCGGCAACACTGCGCTCACTCTGCTCGATGATGACTCATCCGAAGCTGAGGGAGCCCGGCGCCCTCTCGTATCTCGGCGTCGACCACGTCCGCATCGCCCGACGCATTTCCATCGGCAAGTTCATGAACTTCGCCTCCGCCCGTCCCGTGGCCTGAAGCCCGACCACCGAGGACCGCGAGTCTCGTCTCGCGCTGCGCGACGCAGCGCCACTGAAACTGCGCTGCAGATAGCGACCATATCGGACCGACGCTTTCCAAAGCTCTCGAGGTCGCTTCCCACCACCCGCGATGTCCGCTTGTTTCATGAAGCGGGCCGGATGCGAACACAGCCTCCCGGCTCTCCGACCGCCACCGGCAGCTGAACCCTTCCGCGCTACCTCCGAATCACCTCCTGAGTAGGTGATCCCTGCACGGCGGAGAGGCGCAGGAATTGCCGCTTCATCGCATTGACATCGGCAAGATACTTCGCGACGACCTGGTCGCCGCACCGCTCGCCGGCCACCAGACGAAAGCCGCGGTGGGCGAAAGCGCGGGCAGGCCCCGCGCCACAGAGATGGATGACGGCGGCGAGATCCTGCTGCTGTTGCGGGCTCGCCCGAACGTCGCGCGTGTTGGAGAGAACCGCCGTGACATTGCGGTCGAGAAGCACCGCCGTGAGCTCGATGGCATGGCTCGGAACGGTCCGGGAGTAGTAGCCGCTGAACCGGCAGCCCTCCTCGACGACGGTGTGCCGGCGAATGCAATAGCGCCGGGCGTCGGCGAACGCGGCATCGGTCAACTGGTACATGCCGACGGCGCTCGAGGCGGGCTGGTAGACTGCGAAGGGGTTCCAGGTCAGCCGCCAGCGCCAGTAGGTGCGCGCGACCGGATTCCCGTCGCTCTCGACCTGCGCGAGCGCCGCCAGCAGCTCGGCTGTGACGAGGGGCGTCGAATACTCGCGGAACAGCGCTCCATAGTGCCGCCACGTCTCGGCCGGCATCTTGGAGAACGCGCTACTCACGGGAAAGAACAGCTCCGTCGGCTTCCGGACCACCTGATAGACGAGGTTCATCGCCGAGACGGCCGCAACGACCAGTGCGACCACGACAACGATCCGAACCGGCGGTGGAGCCGAGATCACCCGCCGCTGGGCCCGGCGCGCGCGGTCGAGCCAGCGGTGAGTGCGTCGGCGCAGAGGGTTCCGGCGTCGACGGGTCCGTGCCCTGGGAGACAGGATCCGGGCGATGCGCGATGTGGCCGTGCGACGCCTCATGAACACTCGTGAGCAGCCCGAAGAGTGGCTGGTCGTCGACGTTGACCCGGAGCCGGCCGCTCTCGGTCAGCTCGATCCGGCAGCTCGGGAGTTCGACCGCTGTCGCTTCGGTTGCTCGGTGGCTGCGGACGCCGTCCTGCCCAAGCCGATCTGCTTGGCGAACTCGGATCGCCGGGCGGCGTAGTTCGGCGCCACCATCGGGTAGTCGGCCGGCAATCCCCACTTTTCGC
>Ga0056914_10002499_pt1 | contig 11510 bp, 11 predicted proteins | sample TNRBio252014_DNA_FD_55168 | JGI IMG/M metagenome (GOLD analysis project Ga0056914, IMG submission 55168) | Wastewater treatment Type I Accumulibacter community from EBPR Bioreactor in Madison, WI, USA - TNR Reactor_6/25/2014_ DNA | ecosystem: Engineered > Bioreactor > EBPR > Anaerobic-Aerobic >...
CCGGCCTGGAGGGTTTTTTCCCGATCGCCCGCCATCGCATGAGCGGTCAGGGCGATGATCGGCGTCTTTTGGGTTTGCGGATCGGCCTTAATGGCGCGGGCGGCGGTCCAGCCATCCATGATCGGCAGGTTCATATCCAGCAGGATAATGTCAGGCGCTGAGGATTTGGCGCTCTCAACCCCCTGTTCGCCATCGTGGGCCAGCGTGACGGTGTGGCCACGGCGTTCCAGGCGCCGTGATAGAAAGTCCCAGATTTGTTCGCTGTCTTCGACTAGCAGGATTTTGGCCATTGCAAGCTCCTTCGTTATTTTATTATGTCAGTGATGTCGAGTGGTGGAATCAGGAGGTCTTGGCCTGTTCGGCAAAGCGCCGCAGGTCAGCCACGAGGTCAGCCAGCGGCATCGAACCCTTCTGAACGATGCCCGCCGTTTCATTAGCCAGACTGCGCACCTTACCGGATTGCACATCTTCCGCTGTCATCACTACCAGCGGCAAGTCATCGAATTGTTCATTTTTGCGCACTTCGCGGATAAAAGCATAGCCGTCCATTTCCGGCATGATCAAATCAACCAGAACTAAATCCGGTTGACGTTCGGCCAACGCTTTCAGGCCCTGCTCGCCATTGAAGGCTAATCGGCAATTCCAGCCATCCCGCTGGAGCATCTCCCGCAAGCGTCCGCTGGCTTCCCGGTCATCGTCTACGATCAACACTTCATGCCCGGCGGTGGGAATAGCCAGCGATTGCAGGGCATCCGCCAGCGCCTGACGATGCACCGGCTTCTTAAGATAGCTGGTCGCGCCCAGCGCATAAGCAAAATTTTGCTCATTCAGCACGGTTTGCATGATGACCGGAATATCCTTGGTCTCCGGGTTATCGCGGATCGCGCGCAAGACATGCCAGCCATCCAGCCCCGGCATCATCACATCTAAAAGAATTGCCAAGGGCCGGTTGGTTTTAATGGATTCCAACGCCTCGGCACCGCTGGTCACGCTGGAGACGGCAAAACCCTCGCGTTCCAGATGGCGGGTCAACAACTCGCGGGCGGAAGGATCGTCATCGACGACCAGCACGCTCGGCACATTGCGTTTCGGCGCGTTGCCGACCGGTCGGTTTTCATCCGGAGCCGCTTCCTGGCCGGTGACAGCATCGACTACCCGTTTCTCGTAGCGGGTAGGAATGGTTACGGTAAAGGTCGTACCTTCACCTTCCTTGCTCGAAACTTCGATGCGGCCGCCGAGCATGGTGGATAGCGCCTTGGTCAGCGCCAATCCCAAACCGGTGCCGCCGTATTTGCGCGTCGTGGTTTCATCCGCCTGGGTGAAGCGCTTGAACAGATTCGCCAGTTGCTCGGCGGTCATGCCGATCCCGGTATCCGACACGCTAAAGCGGGTATGAGCGATACCCTCTTCCTCGATCTGGCTGGCCTGAACAGTAATTTTGCCGCCGGTCGTGAATTTCGCGGCGTTGCCGATGAGGTTTAGCAAGACCTGTTTGATCTTTAGATCATCGCTGAGCATCGTCGTATCCGGTGCATCGGCGATTAGCGACAGGCTATTGTTATTTTTGGCAATCAGGCTGCCGGTTGCGGCTTCCACTTCTTCCAGCAGTTTGCCGACCGTAAATTCAATCGCGTGGACATCCATTTTTTGCGCTTCGATCTTGGACAGATCCAGCACATCGTTGATCAAGCCCAGCAAGTGGCGGGCATTAGAATTGATCTTGTTGATGTCGGTTAGCAGCCCCTCCTGACCGAGATCACGCAAGTCTTCTTCAATCAACTCACAATAGCCCAGCACCGCCGTCAGTGGGGTGCGCAGTTCATGGCTCATGTTGGCGATGAAGGCAGATTTTGCCCGATTGGCGGACTCGGCGGCGTCGCGCGCGATTTCCAGTTCCCGCTCTGCCTGGCGCTGGCGGGTAAAATCATTGAGCACTACCCCAACGCCTGCGCTCGGCGTGCCCGCTTCCGTGGTTAGAGTGATCGGAAATACATCCGCTTTGAAATAACGCGGCTCATCGCCGATGGATAGCTCCAGTGTTTCATCGGCTTGAGTATCTTTAAACCGAAAGCGCTCCTGGAGCGCGCGCTCCGCCCGTGGCCGGAGCAGTTCCTCAATCTGCGCGCCTGACACCTTGAGCGCTTCACCGGCCCGCATCGTCCCTTTCTCAGTCACCATGCGGGCGAAGCTTTTGTTAGCCTGATTAATGTGGAAGTATCTATCGAGCAACACCAAGCCAACTGGAGCGCGCTCAATGACATTGGCCAACAACGACCGCGCTTCAAGCGAAGCGCGCCTGGCTCTGGAGGCCAGAAAAATGAACAGTCCGATAGCAAGAGCCAAAGCCATCAGCGAAGCGATAGCGACCGGAAAGTAGAGCCTATAGCTCTGTTCGCTAAGCGCTTCACTTGCTTGATGCGTCCGAGTCTGTATGGTGTCGAGATCTTCACGCACCTTGTCCATGATGAATTTGCCAGCGCGAGTTTCTGCAAGGATCTGAGCGCGCTCAAACGACTCATCACGCGCTTTAATGACTGTTTCACCGAATTGAAGGATTAAACGGCCCTGATTGATCATCCGGGTTGGTAGATCGGAACCTAGCTCAGTCTGGGCGGCGGCCTGCTCCAGTGCAGCGGCATAACTGTCAAGCTGGGTCCTGGCCTTCCGATATGGCTCCAGGAAGTCCTCATTTGCGACATTGAGATAGCCCCGATAACCGGTTTCTACATCCTTTAAGGCCGACAGATAGCGCTCGGCGGCTATCTCAAGTTCACTTTGTCTGTTGATGCGCCCTTGGACGGCCAGTATCGAATACAGGCTCCAGCCGATACCGGCCAAAGACAACACCGTAACGCCAATCAACAGCGTGCGCGTGATCGGTGAGGCGATAGCGCGGTTGATCATGCGACACCACTTGTTAACATCATCTTGTGCATTGCAATCCTCTCACAGCCGATTAGGGGCCAGGTCAGCTTTTTACTGTCGCAACGGCGAGTGTCTTTTCGCCAGACATACCCTCATTCCTTGATCTCTATCAGGTTTCTTACCCAGCCACCGCTCGAAACGCAACTCTTTGATATGACGATTGTCTTTTAATTCGCACGTTTATCAAAAAAATTTTATGAACTATTTATTATGGAGAGCTTATGAACGCAAATTCCAGTCACGACCGCTCGTCTCCACGAGCCAGCATTGATCCCCGGACAGAAGAAGCGTATTGGCGCGAGAGCTACGTCAACCGCCCCAGCTATGTCGATGGCTATGACTATGATCAGGATTATGCAGTTGCCTATCGCGTTGGTTATGACGGGCGAACCCGGCATCAAGGCAGCTACGCCGAGCATGAGAAAGATCTCGGCGTCGAGTGGGAGCGAATCAAGGGCGAATCCCGTTTGACCTGGGATCAGGCCAAAGTAGTGATTCGCGATGCCTGGGATCATGCCGGACAGCAACTGCCGTCTACCCCCACCAGCGCCGGAATTCGCAATGATGTGATGGATGGGGTGGTGGGCGCTGATATGGCCGAAACCGCCAGCCCGGCTGATCGCGAGAATGCCTACTGGCGTGAAAGCTTTGCCAGTCGTCCCAGCTATGTCAGCGGTTATACCTACGATGAAGATTATGCCGCCGCCTATCGGATCGGTTACGAAGGGCGCAACTTTTACAAAACCCCGTTTGAAGATAATGAAGACGACCTGAAGTCTGACTGGGAGCGAGTCAAGGGGGGTTCCCGCTTAACCTGGGAACAGGCCAAAGTCGCCATGCGCGAGGACTGGGACCATATTGAGGCTCAAATGCCGATCAACGCCGACCCGTGAGTGATCCAGTCTTCGGTGCGTTAAGCAGTCATTGGTTATCCTGGATACTGGTTTGACCGCTTAGCGCCCATCGTCTTTAACAGCCGATCATCGTAAATAACGGCGGAGTAATGAAAGTGCCTTTACATTTCGGGCACTTACTTGGCTTGTTGGCTCTATCTCGATCTTTAAACTTAAAGCCACAATCGCTGCACTCAGCCGGAATGATCACTAGCGCGCCTGATTTCTTAATCTGCTCCAGATGGCTATAGATCTCTTTTTCCGGTTTCCGCGTTATTTTTGATAAGGCATTCGCCGCCAGACTTCTTTCCTGAAGCAGTTTGACGATTTCCTGTCTTACGGTTTCATGGCGCTCTGTGGGAATGATTTCTTTCATTTTTTATCAATCAAAATCAGTCGTTAATCATAGCGGGATGCAGAAGCGACAAAAACGCGGATGCTGAGTAGCGTCGCATTATTCTCGTCTCGCAACCGTCGCACTCTGATGGAACCCTACTGGTAAAGCGGTCTTTCGCGCACCTGGTTTTCAGTCATACTTTCTCTACTGGCCGTACTCGTAATCGGGCCAGTCATTGATGAAATCAATAAGCATCCAGCCATCACCTCGCGCCCCTCTTGCTAAACAGCAGGTAGGGCGCAACACTGCAACGGAGGCAATTTCTTATGACCGTTCCAGCCACTCAACGAGCGCTTGTCCTGACCTCTTTCAGTCTCCTCATCGCGCTCGGCGCTCCGGCAGGTGCCGCCCCCCCATCTGCCAATGGCCATGATTATTATCCTCGCCATTCAAGCGGTAAAAACCTCAAACCCTCTTTTATTAGCGGCACGATTAGCGCTCGCTACTACCCTGCCGGTGCTTGCCCGACCGCCACCTGGTGCGAGGCCGGGGATGATCTCCTGACCGGTGGCCTTGGCAAAACCGGCCTGGCGCAAACCGCCCCGGCTTTCGCCAACCCACTGGCACCGAGTCCGGCCGAATTGCGGCGCAACGCGATTCACATCAACTATCGAGCTGTCCTCGACATCCTGGCAAGCGGCGGCTACGGCACGCTCTACGGCCCCAATGTGACCAACGCCGGCGTGATCACCACCAGCGAGGGCAAAATTCCCGGCTGGGAATACATCACCTACGCCGATGACGGCACCGGACGCCAGAACGTGACCTTGATGGTGCAGATTCCCGACCGTTTCGATCCCGGTAAACCCTGCATCGTAACGGCCACCTCTTCCGGTTCGCGCGGCATCTATGGGGCCATTGGTGCGTCAGGCGAATGGGGTCTCAAGCAGGGCTGCGCGGTCGCCTATACCGACAAGGGCACCGGTAACGGCTTGCATGACCTGATGAGCCATAGCGTTGGGCTGATCGATGGCACGCGCCTCCATGCCATGACCGCTGGCAAGGACTCGCTCTTTACCGCCGCGATAAGCGAGGCGCAGCGGATCGCCTTCAATGCCGCGACTCCCGATCGGGTTGCCTACAAGCACGCGCATTCCCAGCAAAATCCGGAACGGGATTGGGGCGCGAACACCCTGCAAGCGATTCATCTGGCGTTTTACTTGCTAAACGAGAAATTCGCAGTAAAGGGGCCGGATGGCCATACCCGCATAACCATCAACCCGGCCAATACCCTGGTCATCGCATCAGGTGTCTCTAACGGCGGAACCAGTGCGCTGCAAGCCGCTGAACAGGATTGGCATGGCCTAATCGACGGCGTAGCGATCACCGAGCCGAACGCGCAACCGGCCGATGTCCGCCGGTTGCAAATCCTGCAAGGGACCATGCTACAACCGGCCATCGGTAAACCATTGATCGATTATTTTACAATGGCCAATCTCTACCAGCCTTGCGCAGCGTTGGCGGTTGCCTCGATCACCAATCTACTGATCCCCGCCAACGCGCAGGCACGTTGCCAGAGCCTGCATGACAAAGGGCTTGTTGCTGGTGCGGATCTCGCGGCATGGGCTACCGACGCGCTCGCCCGGCTGCGCGCTTATGGCTGGCTTGCCGACAGCGATGTGTTGCACGCCTCCCACTATGCCCTGGCCACGCCAGCGATTGCCGTGACTTATGCCAACGCCCTTAGCCGGGCCAGCGTACTTGATAACTTATGCGGCTATAGCTTCGGCAACACCGACACAGCCGGCAATCCTGTTGCGCAAGTCGCGGCGACCCAGGCCGGTACCTTCGCCACCGGTAACGGCATTCCACCGACCAGCGGCGTCAACCTGATCTATAACCTGGCGGCGAACGCCGCAGCCGGGACCATCGGCAAGCGGGATACCCTGGCGGCTTCGCCTTCGACCGGGCGAACCGACTATGCGCTCGACGGTGCGCTGTGCCATCGTAGCTTAGTGATCGGGGTCGATAGCGTGGACGGTCGTCCGCTGACCGCCGAGCGCGCTGCTGATGCGCGACGGTTACGCCAGGGAATAGCAGAAGTCCAGCTCAGCGCCCGGCTACGCGGTAAACCGACCCTGATCGTGCATGGTCGCGCCGATGCCCTGGTGCCGGTCAATCACGCCTCCCGCGCCTACTATGGGGCCAATCGATTGATCGAAGGCCATCGTCATAGTGCCGTCTCCTACATCGAGGTAACTCATGCCCAGCACTTCGATGGCTTCCTGGCGTTTCCCGATTACGCAGCGCGCTATGTTCCCTTGCACGTTTATCTGATCCGCGCTCTTAATGCGATGCACCAGCATCTCACAACAGGTGCCGCTCTGCCGCCAAGCCAGGTGGTGCGAACTGCGCCACGCGGTGCCAGCGGCTCACCTGCGGCACCCAATCCAATCACTCCAGCCCATGTGCCGCCGATTGCCGAGCATCCGGCCCAGGAGAATCTAATTTTATTTGCGCAAAACACGCTCTATATTCCCGATTAGCTGTCCATTGGCTTAGAGCATCGACAGCGACTCCCAGGGGGCTATGCTGCCCTGGAGCGCTGCATGTTCATTGCACCCAGCAATGGGGGCAGATCGAAGCAAATTTTTGGCATGTGTTATAGGTTACTTGCAGACTTTCCGGAAAACCCGCAGTAGTCGGCTTGCTCCGGAACCCAGCCACTTCGGCATTGACGTTACACTACTTCGAGGGAATCACTGGTATGCAAAAGATTATGAAGGCTTTCCTATTGCTGGTCGCGGCACTTTTCCTGGCTCCTTTAGCGGCCAACGCCCAAGAGCCTGTGCCCGATGACTTTGGTCGTGAATATCGCCGCAGCCAACCCCGTGGTTTTATCCAGATCACCAACGATTGGCGCGATCTGGTCAGCATCACCATGTGGACCCATCAACGCGAGCGGATCGGCGATGCCTGGGAGATTGAACCGGGGAAAACGGTCTATCTGCTGGCTGACGGCGTGCGCATCAAAGCCCGTCCCAATTACAAGATCAAGGTCGGCGAGGATTGGGGTTGGGTCAATTTGGGCGATGTGGGCCAGTTCCGTGGCGGTAAGTGGTATGTAAGAGTGCGCGATATTTGGCGGGCAACCCACGCGCGCGGCGACAGGGGCAACAGGCCAGCGCCAGAAGAAAAAAACGTTCCCGACTGGAAACGCTAGGCTAACTTTGCTGTGTAGCCACCGGCCAGGCACGTTATTAGCAGAGCCGCTGAGCGGCTGCCCACTCAACTCGTGCATTGACGGTGGCCATAAAAACCCGCCGCTACGAGTTACTTCGTGGCGGCTTCTATTTTGACGCGGACAATCCCGTTTTCCACCATTCCCAGCCTGTTGGCCGCCGCGCGCGAGACATCAATCGCGCAATCGCCGACATGAGGTCCACGGTCGTTGATCGTGACCCGAACCGATTTTTTATTCTCAAGATTCGTCACTCGGGCCTTGGAGCCAAAGGGTAAGCTTTTATGGGCAGCGGTTAATTTATTTTGATTAAACCGTTCGCCGCTGGCGGTGATCCTGCCATGGAGTCTTGGGCCATACCAGCAGGCGTTACCGACTTGTTCGTAGGCGCTGACGGCTGTCGGCAGACTGATCAGCAGCGCCGAGACCCCCAGGGCCATCGTGCGCAAAAGGCTGTTGCTGCGCTTGCCTGGGGGAGTTCTATCAACAAAGCGTGCAGTCATGGTTCCGTCTCCAAAAATGGGTAAAGGATGCCTTAGAGGAAGCAAGGGACATCTGGAATCACTTTAACGGAAAATCCGCGAAATACTACGAAATGGGCGCCGGGCATTGGAGAAATTGCCCTGTTGCGTTCCTGCAATCATGCAGCCTTTAATCCTGGCTACGAAACAGCGCCGCCCGCATCAGTAGCATAGTGGTAATCGGCGAAGTCATGACCAGACACACGGTAATCAGCACCTCGTGCAACACCGGGCGCTGGGCCAGCACGGAGGAGACTAAAATCGACGCCAGCAGTACACAGCCTGCGCCCAGGGTTGTGCCCAGGGTGGGCGCGTGCAGGCGGGCATAGAAGGTTTCAAAGCGCAACAACCCCAGCGAACCGATCAAGGTCAACAGACCGCCGCACACCAGCAACAATGCGGCAGGCAGCGCCGCCCACAACGGAACGGCAGCAGCGCTCACGGCTCGATAACCTCGCCGCGCAGCAGAAACTTGGCTAATGCCGCAGAGCTGACAAAGCCAAATAACGCCATCAACAGCGCGATGTCGAAGTAAATCATCGATCCGAAACGGATGCCCAGCGTCAATACCGTCAACATGCCGCTGATATACAAGGTATCAACGGCCAGCACCCGATCCTGGGGCGTTGGCCCGCGCAACAGCCGCACCAGCGCACAGAGCATGGCCAGGGAGAAACACAACAGGGCGAAATCAATCGCCCAGGACAAGATAACGTTCATTGGAAAATCTCCAGCAACGGCCTTTCGTAACGTTCCTTGATAATTCGTAGCCACGCCCCCTCATCCTGTAGGTCGAGAACATGCAGCGTCAGGATATTGTTCTCCAGATCATGTCCTGACCACACCGTCCCCGGCGTGGCGGTGACAATCAGGCTCAACATCGCCAAACCATGCGGGTCGCGCAGCTCCAGCGGGATTTGCATGAAGGCACTGCGCGGCGGACGGCGGGATGGCCTCAGAATGAGCCAAGCCACCGCCCCATTGGAGCGAATCACATCCAGCACGACATGGAATAGCAGCCTGATTGCGTTATACAAGCGTCGCGGTCGCGCCGACAATGGCCGCAGCCGGGTCACCGCATGGGTGATAAACGCGGCAAACAGCACACCGAGCAGGAACTGGCCCAACGTCAGGCTGTCGTTGAGCAATAGCCACATAGCCAGTAGAAACAGACTCAAAACCGGCAGCAGCGGCTTTGCTTTCATGGCCGTTGGCCCTCGCTGTCAATCTGGATCGGCAACACCGATTCAACATAGCCGCGCCCGTCATGCAGGGAGCGGGCGGCGACATTGAAATAGCGCATCGCGGGTCCCGCCGCCATCGCCAGCACGATGCACAGCGCCATCAACGCGGCGACCGGACCCGCTTCCAGCCATTGCAGGCGCGGCGGTTTACGGCTGGAATCCCAAAACACCCGAATGCCCAGCCGCGATGCAGTAATCAGCCCCGCCAGCCCGGACAGCAGCAAGGCCGCAACCAGGAGCCAGGCCGCCAGCGTATTGGCGGCATCCGGGGCAGCGGCGACGGCAGTGGATAACAGGGCAAATTTGGCGATAAAGCCCGATAGCGGTGGCAAGCCGATCAACAACAGCGTGCAGACGATAAAACTAAAGCCCAGAAAGGTAATGCCCAGCGGAATCGCGACGCCGACCACTTCATCGGAATGCCTGGGGTCTTCCGGGTCGCGCCCGCCAAAATAGTCAAAGCTGACCGCCAGCAAGTCAGCCGCCCGGCTGCGGTCACGCTCGGCCAGTTCAATCACCAGAAAGAACGCCCCGCTGCCCAGCACCGAATTGACCAGATAAAACAGCGCCGGACCGGTCAGGGACGTGCCGTTGAAACCAAACGCTGCCAACAAAGCGCCTGAGGAAATGATCACCAGAAAACTGGCCAGCCGGTCGAGCCGCTGGGCGGCCAGCACTCCCAGCGTGCCGGTGGCGATGGTGGCCAATCCGCAATAAAACAGCCATTGGCCCTCAAACGGCGCGGGGGCGTCGCTGGCATGAAGCAGCGTTTCAAAGCGCAACAAGGCATAGATCCCCACTTTGGTCAAAATCGCGAAGATGGCGGCCACCGGTGCAGCCGCTGCTCCGTAAGCAGCGGGTAACCAAAAATTCAGCGGCCACGACCCAGCCTTCACCAGAAACACGATGCCAAGCAAAGCTGCGCCGGTGTCAAACAGCGCTCGGTCAGCAGCAGCCAGCATCGGAACCTGCCGCGCCAGATCCGCCATATTGAGCGTGCCGGTCACGCCGTAAATCAGCGCGGCGGCAATCAGAAATAGCAGCGAAGCCACTAAATTGATGACGATGTAATGCACTGCTGCCCGAATGCGCGCCAGACCGGAACCATGCAACGCCAATCCATAGGAAGCAGTGAGCATGATTTCAAAAAATACGAACAGATTGAACAAATCGCCGGTCAGAAACGCCCCGTTCAGCCCCAGCATTAAGCATTGAAACAGCGGCAGGTAATACACGCCGACCCGCGACCAACGCGCCAGCGAATACACCAAAGCCGCCAATCCCAGCGTCGCGGTGAGCAGAAGTAATAGCGTCGATAAGCGATCCACGACCAGGACGATGCCAACTGGCGCTACCCAACCGCCAAGCGCATAAACGCCGATTTCACCGGGCCAGGGTGCGGGCAGCCGCGCTTCGGCCATCGCGAATAAAACCCCTGCCGTCGCCAGTTGGGCCAACATCGCCAGCACGGCGAGCATTGCCCGCTGCGGGCGTCGCGCCTCGCCGCGCAAGAGCAGCAGCAGGGCTGCCGTTAGCAGGGGCAGCACAATCGGAAAAATGGGCAGATGCTGTTGCCAGCCGCTCATGGCCGCTCCGGCTCGTGGCCATCAACATGATCGGTACCGCTCAGGCCGCGCGCCGCCAACAGCACCACCAGAAATAGCGCGGTGGTGGCAAAGCCAATAACAATAGCCGTCAAAACCAGCGCCTGCGGGAGCGGATCGGCATAAAGAGCGGGATTGCTGCCACGGGCCGGGTCGATCATCGGTGCTGCCCCGACTCGCAGGCGGCCCATGCCAAAGATGAACAGATTGACGGCATAAGACAGCAGCGACAGCCCCATGATCACTTGGAAAGTGCGGGGGCGCAGCAACAACCACACCCCGGCCCCGGCCAGTACGCCAATCGCTAGGGCGAAGACGATTTCCATAACTCACCTCGTTGTTTGGCCGCGACCTTGTGATGGTGGCTTTGCAGCGATTGATGAGCAATCGCTACCAGCATCAGCACCGTCGCGCCCACTACCAGCATATAGACGCCCAGATCAAACAGCAGCACGCTCGATAAGTGCAGTTCGCCGAGCCAGGGAATTTGACCGTGCCAGGCCAGCGCACTTAAAAAAGGCCGTTCCGCCAACCAGGCCCCGCCACCGGCCAGCGCCGCTGCTAGTAGTCCAAAGGCGATCCAATACAGCGGGTGGATGCGCAAACGGGATTCCACCCACAACGTGCCGCCGACCAGATATTGCAGAATGATCGCGGTGGCCAGCACCAGTCCGCCAATAAAGCCGCCGCCCGGTGCGTTGTGGCCCCGCAATAGAAAGAACAGCGAGGCCAGCATCGCCAGCGG
>Ga0056914_10002502_pt1 | contig 11499 bp, 9 predicted proteins | sample TNRBio252014_DNA_FD_55168 | JGI IMG/M metagenome (GOLD analysis project Ga0056914, IMG submission 55168) | Wastewater treatment Type I Accumulibacter community from EBPR Bioreactor in Madison, WI, USA - TNR Reactor_6/25/2014_ DNA | ecosystem: Engineered > Bioreactor > EBPR > Anaerobic-Aerobic >...
TTTCTGCCGCTGCGCATCGAAAAAGACCAGGTTTTGGTGGCCTTTGCTGATCCGCTAGACCCCCGTGTCCGCCAGGATGCCGCACAGCTATTCGGCCCTGATCTCGTGCCACTGATCGCCAGCAAGCGTGTGATTCAGGAAGCCATCGAAGCTTATAAGCGCCATATTGAGGAAAAAAAGACAAAAGCGACTCAAACTGATGACACGAGCCAAGTCATCCTGTTGGTCAACGCGATGCTGATAGATGCGATCCAGGCTCAAGTCAGTGATATTCACATTGAACCCATGAAAAATGGCCTGCGCATCCGGTTTCGCTGCGACGGCGTGCTGGGCGCCTACAAAACGGTCGATAAGAAACTAGCNCCTGCTTTTATCAACCGCATCAAAATCTTGGGTAGGGCCAACATCGCCGAGCGACGCCACCATCAGGACGGTCATATCACCTTCGAAGATCCCAACACGGGACGCTATATCGATATCCGGGTTTCCGTCTATATCACCGTCTATGGCGAAAAAATTGTGCTGCGCCTGTTGCGTAAAACGCAACTGGTGCCACTAGACCAGATCAGCATGTTTCCCCGCACACTGAGCCGCTTTTACGAGGATGCGCTCGATCTGCCCAGCGGCATCATTTTGATCACCGGACCCACTGGCACCGGCAAAACCACCACGTTGTACAGCGCGGTCAACTATCTCAACAGTATTGACCGCTGCGTGACCACCGCTGAAGATCCCGTAGAGTTCATTATTGAAGGCATTGCCCAGTGTTCATTGAATCCCAAAATTAATCTGACCTTTGAAACAACCTTGCCGCACATCATGCGTCAGGACCCGGACATTATCGTGCTGGGCGAAATCCGCGACCGTTTCTCNGCGGAAGCCGCTATTCAGGCCGCGCTGACTGGGCATAAGGTACTCACCACGTTTCATACTGAGGACACCACTGGCGCTCTGTTGCGATTGATCAATATGAATATAGAGACCTTCATGATCGCTTCCACCGTGGTCGCCGTACTCGCGCAGCGGTTGTTACGGCGGGTTTGCCCACACTGCGCTGAACCTTATCAACCCAACGCGACTGAGCTGCAACGCCTCGGCTATAAATATCACGATCTGGAAGGAGCGACCTTTCAGCAGGGGCGAGGTTGCCCGTTATGCCGTCATACGGGCTATCGAGGTCGCATTGGCGTTTTTGAATTACTGATTCTCAACACGGCGGTCAAGGATGCCATCTTCCAGAAATGNACGTCTCACCAAATCCGCCAAGTGAGCCTGGAAAGCTCAGGCATGGTCACCCTGTTAGAAGATGGCCTAGCCAAGGCCGCCAAAGGTGAAACCACGCTCACCGAAGCCTTTCGTTATCTTCCCCGTCTCGAAAAACCCAGACCGCTGTCCGAAATCAAGCGCTTGGTGGGNATTTCATGACTGACCTCAAGGAATGCCTGTTGCCTCACAGCGCATGATTGATCTGGAAGAATAGAATTATGGCTCAGCAATCGTTACAAGATCTGATTATCCAGGCCCTCGCCGCTGGCACGCTGCAATTGCCCGCTTTTCCCTCAGTGGCGATGAAACTGCAACAAGCCTTGCACGACCGCAATACCCGGGTTTCTGATCTGGAAAAAATGATCGTCGGCGATCAGGCATTGGCCAGTCAGATTCTGCGCGTCGCTAANTCATCGTTCTACAAGGGCTTGCAACGGATCAACACGATCCAGAAAGCGATCATCCGGCTCGGCATCCGCCAGGTGGCGATGCTGGCGATGGCNGTTTCGCAACACAGTCTTTATCTGACCCGCAGTCCACTGCTCAGCCAGTACATGAAAAAGCTTTGGCAACATGCTTTCGCCTCAGCCTTGAGTAGCCAGTGGCTGGCCAGTCAATGTGGACAAAAGGGACAAACCGATCACGCCTTNATGGCCGGCTTGCTGCACAACATTGGCCAACTGGTCATTCTGCGGGTGATCGACGAACTGGGCGCCAGTAACCCACTAGGTAGCCCGTGGCCAGAAACGCTGCTCAAGGAATTATTGAANAGCAATATGCACAATGCTCAAGGGTATGTACTCATGAAGCGCTGGAACCTGCCGGAAGAGTACTGCATCGTAGCGCGCGATCATCATAAGGAACCCTACGATGGTGCTAACACCCTGCTCGCCATCATTCGACTGACCGATCAGGCCTGCGAAAAACTGGGCATCGGCCTGCGCGGTGATCCGAACATCGCCCTCGCTGCCACCTCGGAAGCGCAAACCCTGGGCTTAGGGGAAATTGCGTTGGCTGAACTGGAAATTTTGCTTGAGGATCACGCCGCCATGGCCGGCCAGATTTAAGCTCGACGCGCCATGCTAACCGTCTATACTTGAAAAAACCATGCAGCCACTGCGGTAGACCTTGAACCCTTAGGGAACTCCGTCATGACCGAACTCACGATCCGCGAGTCTGAAATCTCCCGCGCCAGTATCCTGGACCGCACCATGCACAATCTCCGCGAGGCGTGGCGCGACATGGCCGACTGGCGCGAAGGACTCTTTTCAGCGGCCCCCAGCCCGCATCTTCCCGACAAGGATGCGGAAGCGTTGAAAATTCAGATGCGGGATTGTCTGGAAGCGCGTGGCGGTGAAGTCTCTGCCCGGGCGCGCGCCGCCAGCCTGGGACGTATTTATCTATCGCTGAACGCCCAGGGCCGCCAGCGGTTTCTGCAAGTGCTGGCCAATGAATTCGACATTGACCGCAAGGCCGTAGATCAGGCGATAGCCGCGCTGCAGAAGGCTGACAATGATCCCAAGGAGCGCGTTAGAGCCGAACGGGCGTTGCGGCAAGCCTTGCAGCCGCCGCGCTTGCGCCTGCTCACGCAACTCAACGCCCTGCCCGAGGGCTTTCTGTTTCTGGTGGATTTGCGCGAAGAACTGCTGGGCTGGAGCAAGGAAGACCCGGCGCTGGCGGCGCTGGAGCGAGATTTACTGTCGCTGCTGGCATCCTGGTTCGATGTCGGTTTTCTGGAGTTGCGGCGTATTACCTGGGATTCGCCCGCTTCGTTGCTGGAAAAAATGATCGCTTATGAAGCGGTGCATCCCATCCGCAGTTGGGATGATCTAAAAAACCGGCTCAGCTCCGACCGGCGCTGTTTCGCGTTCTTCCATCCGCGCATGGCCAATGAACCCCTGATTATCGTGCAGGTGGCGCTCGTTCACGGCATCGCCGACAATGTGCAGACTCTGCTGGATGAAACCGCGCCGGTGATCGATCCCCACGAAGCCGACACGGCGATTTTTTATTCCATTTCCAACGCCCACGACGGCCTGAGCGGCATCAGCTTCGGTAATTTCCTGATCAAGCGGGTGGTGGATGAACTGGCCGGTGAATTCAAGAACCTCAAAACCTTCGCCACGCTGTCGCCTATTCCCGATTTCCGTCCCTGGCTGGATCGCAAGCTGCGTGAAACTGGACCGGATGCGGAAGCCGAGTTCCTGAACACCGCTGAGCGTAAGGCGCTGGCCAGTGCGGCGGGCACTGGCAAAGAGCCAGTTTCGCTGCAAACCCTGTTGCAAACAGACTGGATACAGAAACCGGAGCTGGCCAAGGCGTTGAAACATCCACTGATGCGATTGTGCGCCCATTATCTGGTCAAGGAAAAGCGCGATGGCGGCCCGGTGTTAGACCGGGTAGCGCGCTTTCATCTTTCCAACGGCGCCCGGATTGAACGGCTCAACTGGCTGGCGGATACTTCGGCGAATGGCGTTACTCAATCAGCGGGCCTGATGGTGAACTACCTTTACAAACTCAGCGATATTGAAGCCAATCACGAGGTCTATCGCGGCGAGGGCAAGGTCATCACCTCATCAGCGATCCGCTCACTGCTCAAGAGCTGAGCCACCCCCTCATTCCTGAGCGAAATAGCCATTCAGGAACTCGTCAAAAGACTGATCATCTCCGGCCTCGAGTTCCTGCTGCTCGCGCCATGACTGTTCCGCAGCATCAACGAACCATCGTGTCCGCTCTCCAGCCAGCGGCGGCGACTCGAAATAGCGGCGATGCTGCTCCGACAATCGCCGGGCGCATTGAAAGAAGTTTTCGCCGCTGGCGCGCATTTCCGCTAGCACCCGGGCGGATGGCGTGCGCTCCGGGTCCGCCAGCGCCGCCTGTTGCTCGGCCAGCGCCATGGTGTAAAACCGCCCTTCCCTACCGATGTCCAGCCACTCGCAAAGCGGCTGTAACTGCCCGAGAATCTCTTTTGCCCAGTGACGCAATGGCAAAGCCGAAGCGCGGCGGCGTTGCAAAACCAGCGCTGGATCACGACCGGTCAGCGCGGTCGCCATTTGATTGTCATCGATCATCTGGCGCTCTTCGGCGTCAAAGGGCGGCGACTCAGCCAACAGACAGAAGAGCAAAAAAGTTTCCAGAAAGCGCAGTTGGCTGACCGTAACCCCCAATGGCTCCAGCGGATTGATATCCACTGACCGCAGCTCTACATAGCTCACGCCGCGCCGTTTTAACGCTATCGTCGGTTTTTCATTGCCCTGTGGCGGTTGCTTGGGCCGCATCGACGTGTAGTATTCATTCTCGATTTGCAAGATGTTGGCATTGAGTTGACGATATTCGCCAGCCACTTTAACGCCAATCTGTTCGTAAGGAGGCCACGGAATCCGGGTCGCTTCGGTCAGGCTGGCGATATATTCAGGCAGCGAGTTGTAGCAGACATTCACGCCGCTTTTCTTTTCCGTGCGGTTGGTGTAGCCGACGTTGCTCATCCGCAGTGAAGTGGCGTAGGGACCATAGCCGGTATGGGCGTCGAATTCCGCCAGGGTCGTCGCTTTGCCATCGAGAAACGACTTGCAAACCGCTGGCGAAGCGCCGAACAGGTACAAAATCAACCAGCCGAAGCGTTGCAAGTTGCGGATCAAGCCGAAATAGGCTTCAGAACGGAAATCCTGGGGTGAGCGCCGGTCGCCTTCCAAGCCTTGAAAGACCGTCCAGAATACGTCCGGCAACGAAAAATTGAAGTGAATGCCCGCAATAACCTGCATGATCCGTCCATAGCGCCACGCCAGACCTTGTCGGTAAACATGCTTCATCCGGCCCAGGTTAGAACCGCCATATTCGGCAACCGGAATGCTGGCCTCGCCGGCCAGGATACAGGGCATACTCGCCGACCACAGCAATTCATCGCCGATGCGTGGATAAACAAGCGGTGCAGATCATCCAGACATTGCAGAGTAGCTTCCGCACTGGGCAACGGCGGCGTAATAAACTCCAGCAATGCTTCGGAGTAATCGGTGGTGATCAGCGGGTGCGTCAACGCTGAGCCGAGCACGGCAGGATGAGGGGTTTGCGCAATATGGCCGTCCGGGGCGACCCGCAGCGCCTCGCGTTCCAGGCCCAGCAGGCGACCATCCAGCAAGGAGCGCGGACTGGCGTTGCACAGTTGGGTCAGACGCTGATTGAACATGTGGTACAAGGTTTTCGCCTCGGACAAAGGGCGGCTCCGTCGGGGAATCGCTGGCTGAACGGGATGGCTGCGCCCTGGAAAGCGCGGCAATCAATGAACGCGGATTTTGCGCCTATCGTCGATGAAAATCACTGGATGGCGGTCAAAACGCCATGGCCATAACGAGAGAGACCGGTATGAATCACGCTTTACTTCCCAGCCACTCACCGGGCTGCATTCCTCTCATTCCCGTTGTCGAGAGCGAGTTCGCCGCCTGGCTGGAGCAACAGGATGAACCGCTGCGCCGCTGGCTGACCGCGACTGGCTTCAAAGCTAAGCCAGGCAACTTCAGTCTGATGCCCGGTGTGGATGGCCAATTACGGGCGGTCGTTATAAGTATCGGCAAAGCCAATGATCTTTGGGCGCTGGGCAACCTGCCGTCTGCCTTGCCGGAGGGCAATTATGTCCTCGACGTTACGCTCGAACCTTGCCTACTGGAACGGTTGAGCTTGGGTTGGGCGCTGGGCGCTTACCAGTTCATCCGCTACAAACAACCGAAACGAACCATGGCGCGACTGGCGTTAAACCCTGGTTGCCGTGCAAATTTTATCCAGCAGCAAGTGGAAGCAATCACCCTAGTCCGTGATCTGATTAACACTCCAGCGGAAGATCTGATGCCGGAGCATCTGGCTGAGATCGTGCAGACGCTGGCCCAGGATTTCAGCGCGACGTTCGAGCAAACGATCGGCGAGCAACTGCTGGCGCGCAATTTCCCGGTCATCCACGCAGTCGGTCGCGCCAGCGTCCATCCCCCCCGGTTGCTCGACCTGCGCTGGGGCGATCCGGCGCATCCCAAGGTAACGCTCATCGGCAAAGGCGTCTGTTTTGATAGTGGCGGACTGGATTTAAAAACATCAAGCGGTATGCGCCTGATGAAAAAAGACATGGGCGGAGCCGCGACCGCGCTGGGCCTGGCGCGGCTGATCATGAGCGCCGGTTTGCCGATCCGGCTGCGGGTTCTGGTCCCTGCGGTGGACAATGCCGTCGCCGGCAACGCCTTCCGTCCCGGCGATGTGATCCGCTCACGACAGGGCTTGACTATCGAGATTCACAACACGGACGCCGAAGGTCGGCTGATTCTCTGTGACGCCCTCGCGGAAGCGGGAAGCGAACGACCCGCATTGATGGTGGATTTCGCCACACTGACCGGCGCAGCGCGGGTGGCCTTGGGTACAGAAGTGCCCGCGCTGTTCTGCAACGATGAGGTATTGGCGTCCGGGTTGCTGGCGGCGGCGGAGCGCGAGCAGGATATGTTTTGGCGGTTACCCCTGCATGCCCCCTACCGGAAAATGTTGGACAGTTCAATCGCTGATCTTGCTAACGCTTCGGATTCCTCCTATGCCGGGGCCATTACCGCTGCACTGTTTTTGCAGGAATTTGTGCCTGCTGGTATTCCGTGGGCGCATTTTGATCTGATGGCCTGGAATCTGAAAGCGCAACCCGGTCGACCGGAAGGCGGCGAGGCCATGGGAATGCGCGCCGTGTTCGGCTGGCTGGAACAATGGATTTAATTGCGCACGACGAAATTCACCCGTTTGACAGGCGGGCATTTGAATTTTACCCATTGAAAGTAAAGGTCAGTGGTCGCAAGGGCGAGGCTGGTTTTGGTTTTCTTATTTTTTCCATGACCAGATGCTGTTAGTATTTACAACATCAAGTATGAATAAAACAACATACTGAAACAGCAGCAACTGTCGAGGCGCGCTTCCCGGAGAAGTCGCTGGAGGATGAAACCATGTTGAGTGGCAAAAGTGACAAACCGGTGGCCGTGGTCACCGGCGCCAACCGAGGGCTGGGACTGGAAACCGCCCGGCAATTGGCCCAGCGAGGCATCCGGGCCATCATCACCAGCCGCCATACCGGCAAGGGCGAGATCGCCCTGGAAAAGTTGTTGTCCGAGGGACTCGACGTCTTGTTCCAACCCCTGGATGTGACTTCGGCCAACAGTGTGGCTGAACTGGGCGCATTCATTCATAGCCGTTGCGGTCGGGTGGACATCCTGGTGAACAACGCCGGGGTCTTTCTCGACATGCACGGCACCGAAGATTCGGGCAGCGCCAGTGTGTTCAACGCCAGCCTGGACACTTTGACCGCGACCTTGAAAACCAATCTCTACGGCCCACTGCTCCTGGCGCAGGAACTCACCCCGTTGATGAAGCAGCAACACTATGGCCGTATTGTCAACGTCTCCAGCGGCATGGGCCAATTGAGCGAGATGGAAGGCAAATCGCCAGCCTACCGGATTTCCAAGACGGCCCTGAACGCCCTGACCCGCATCCTGGCAGCGGAAACGCAAGGCCACAATATCCTGGTGAACTCCGTCTGTCCCGGCTGGGTGCGCACCGAGATGGGCGGCCCTAACGCTGAGCGGACGGTGGAACAGGGCGCTTCGGGCATTATTTGGGCAGCAGCGTTACCGGATGATGGGCCAACTGGCGGCTTTTTCCGGGACGGGCAACCCATTCCCTGGTAATGGCCACCGCAGTGCTTCAGCCCTGGCCCTCCCAAGCCGCCAGCACCGGCTCCAATTCATCCAAACTGGCAATTTCTGCATCAGCCCGCTGGCCACCCGGCCAGTCCCGGTTGGGGCGATTGACCCAAACGGTTCGGAAACCAGCTTGGGCCGCACCAAAAACATCGTGTTCCGGATCATCGCCGATATGAACAATCTGTTCAGGCCGGGCCGCCAGGCGCCGGCGCGCCTCCTCAAACAACAGCGGGTCGGGCTTGGCCGCGCCGATGTCGATGGCGTTGAGTGAGAAAATAAACAGGTCATCCAGCCCGATCAACCGCAAGTCGGCGTTGCCGTTGGACAACGATGCCAGTTGATAGCGCTGGCCCAGTCGCTCCAGCACCGGGCGCACATCAGCGAAAGGTTCCACAGCATTGCGGGCAATGAAGAACACGGCGAACGCGCTTTCGACATCAAATTCTTGATACCCCGCCCGTTGCGCCGCCAAATTCAAGGCCGCCTTGCGCAACCAGGTGCGATCATGGGCTTTGTCGGGGCGGGCAGCACTGACCTCACTGGACAGTTCCCGTAATTCCAGAGGAGTCAATCGTTCCGGGATGCGCGGATAATGGGCCACCAACCAATCCTGCAGCAATTCTTCAGCGCGTTCGACCACCGGCCAAATATCCCATAGGGTGTCGTCCAGATCAAAGGTCAGGGCTTTGATCACAAGCGCCGCAACCCCCGTTCCAGATCGCGCTGCAAATCCACCACCGCTTCCAACCCCACCGAAACCCGCACCAAGCCGTCGCTAATCCCGGCCCGTTCCCGTTCCTGGGGCGTCAACCGACCGTGGGTGGTCGTTGCAGGGTGGGTAATGGTCGACTTGGCATCACCCAGATTAGCGGTAATCGAAATCAGCCGAGTGTGATCAATCAACGCCCAAGCTGCTTCCTGCCCGCCGCGCAGCTCGAAAGAGACGATGCCGCCAAAGGCGCTCTGCTGCCGTTTCGCCAACTCATGCTGAGGATGCGAAGGGAGGCCCGGGTAATAGACTCGCCCCACCGCCGGCTGACTTTCCAACCATTGCGCCAGCACTAAAGCAGATTCACTACAGGCGTGCATCCGCAAATGCAACGTTTCCAGCCCCTTGAGGAACACCCAGGCATTGAACGGACTCATGGTCGGACCGGCGGTGCGCAGGAATCCGAAAATATCGACACCCACCCGTTGCTGATCGCCGATCACTGCCCCACCGACGCAACGGCCTTGACCGTCCAGATACTTGGTCGCGGAATGGATGACTAAATCGGCCCCCAGTTGAAAGGGTTGCTGCAGGGCCGGAGTGCAGAAACAGTTGTCCACCACTAGCAGAATATCGTGGGCATGAGCCANGTCAGCCAACGCCTGGATGTCGGCCAGCTCCATCAGCGGATTAGAGGGCGTCTCCAGGTAAAATAGCCGGGTTTCTGGGCGAATCGCCGCTTCCCAGGCGGACACATCCGCTAATCGGACATAGCTGGTCGCGACGNCGAATTTGCTTAAATACAGGTTGAACAACGACAAGGTCGTGCCGAATACGCCGCTGGCCGAGACGATATGGTCGCCGCTTTTCAACAGGGTCATGCAGGTCGCCAGGATCGCCGCCATACCGGAGGACGTGGCGATACAGGCCGCACCACCTTCCAACGCCGCCAGTCGTTCCTGAAACATTCGCACGGTTGGATTCGTAAAGCGGGAATAGATATTGCCCGGAACCGCGCCACTGAACCGGGCGGCAGCTTCAGCCGCATTGGTGAAGACAAAGCTGGAAGTGGGGAAAATCGGCTCAGCGTGTTCGCCTTCCAGCGTGCGGGTCTGGCCAGCGCGCACTGCCAACGTGGTGAAACTCCATTCGGGCGAATCCGCACGGTCTAAGTCCATGCCGGAGGTCTCCAAGGGTTCGATCCATTCAGACATTGTTGTGTAGATCAATAATGGCGCTATTAGCACTTTCGTGGGTATGCCGGGCCACGTCAGAACGTTGACGGGCCAAACAGTCCAGATAGTCTCGGTCGATGTCGCCTGTCACATACTCGCCGGTGAAGCAGGACGCATCAAAACGCTGGAGCGCCTGATTGCCGCGCCGCACCGCTTCTTCAAGATCCGGCAGATCCTGGAAAATCAGATAATCAGCGCCAATGGCCCGAGCGATTCCCTCTTCAGAGCGGCCATGCGCGATCAGTTCGCGGGCGGCGGGCATGTCGATGCCATAGACGTTGGGATAACGCACCGGCGGCGCAGCGGAGGCGAAATAGACCCGNCGGGCGCCGGCGTCGCGGGCCATGCGGATAATTTCCNCGGAGGTCGTGCCGCGCACGATAGAGTCATCCACCANCAANACATTCTTGCCGCGAAATTCCAGATCAATCGCNTTCAGCTTTTGCCGCACTGATTTCTTGCGGGTTTTCTGACCAGGCATAATGAAGGTGCGGGCAATGTAGCGGTTCTTGATGAAGCCTTCGCGGTATTTGATGCCCAGAATTGACGCCATTTGCAGCGCGGCGGTGCGGCTGGTGTCGGGAATCGGGATCACGACATCAATGTCCTGTTCTGGCCAGTCTCGCAGGATTTTTTCCGCCAAATATTCGCCCATGCGCAGCCGGGCTTTATGCACCGAAACCTGATCGATGATCGAGTCGGGCCGGGCTAGATAGACGAACTCAAAGATGCAGGGCGAATAGATGGGGTTTTCCGCACACTGACGGGTGTGCATCCGTCCGTCCACATCGAAAATCACCGCTTCCCCCGGCGCGACATCGCGGACCCGCTGAAAATCCAGCGCATCCAGCGCCACGCTTTCGGAAGCCACCATGTATTCCGCGCCATTTTCGGTTTCGCGACGGCCAAACACCAGGGGCCGAATGCCATGCGGATCGCGGAACGCCACCAAACCGAAACCAACGATCAGGACCACCGCCGCATAAGCGCCCCGCACCCGTCGATGCACCGCCGCCACCGCTGCGAAAATATCCTCGGCGTCAACTGACAGCCGGCTGCGCTGTTGCAACTCGTGCGCGAACACATTGAGGAGGATTTCTGAGTCGGAATTTGTGTTGATATGGCGCAGATCGGAGCGAAATAACTCATCCTTCAGTTCCACCGAGTTGGTCAAATTGCCATTGTGGGCCAGAGTGATGCCGAAGGGCGAATTGACGTAGAACGGCTGGGCCTCGGCGGAATCCGAACTGCCGGCGGTCGGATAACGCACATGACCAATGCCAATATTGCCGTATAAATTACGCATGTGGCGGGTGCGCACTACATCGCGGATCAAGCCGTTGTCCTTACGCAGAAACAAGCGACCTTCATGGCACGTCACAATTCCCGCCGCATCCTGGCCCCGGTGCTGTAGCACGGTCAAACCATCGAACAAACTTTGATTGACCGGACTCCGTCCTGCAATGCCAATGATTCCGCACATGGACGCTACCCTCAGTGAGTGGACTTAAGGGAATCGAACATTTTGGGCCAGTTCCGGCGGCAGAAAGCCCCGCATCCAGATAGCCCCCTCCTGGAA
>Ga0056914_10002503_pt1 | contig 11499 bp, 9 predicted proteins | sample TNRBio252014_DNA_FD_55168 | JGI IMG/M metagenome (GOLD analysis project Ga0056914, IMG submission 55168) | Wastewater treatment Type I Accumulibacter community from EBPR Bioreactor in Madison, WI, USA - TNR Reactor_6/25/2014_ DNA | ecosystem: Engineered > Bioreactor > EBPR > Anaerobic-Aerobic >...
GCGGGGTGAGGCGGCGCCGCGCTTCGGGCGGCGGGGCGGCGGTGGGGCGCGGCGTCTTTTCGGCGGGCGCCGGTGCATCGCGCCGCACGGCACGGGCCTGCACGCCGGCGCCGCGCTGGGCCACCATATCGGTATAGCCGCCGGCATATTCGACCCAGCGGCCCTCGCCCTCGGCCACGATCACCGAGGTGGCCACCCGGTCGATGAAGTCGCGGTCATGGCTGATCAGGATCAGCGTGCCGGTGTAGTCGCCCAGCCGCTCCTGCAACAGATCGAGGGTTTCGAGGTCGAGATCGTTGGTCGGTTCGTCCAGCACAAGCAGGTTGGAGGGCTTGGCCAGCGCGCGGGCCAGCATCAGCCGCCCCCGCTCGCCGCCCGAGAGCGCCTCCAGCGGGGTTTTTGCCTGGTTGGCGGAGAACAGGAAGTCCTTCATGTAGCCGATGACGTGCTTGGGCTGGCCGTCGAGCATCACCATGTCGCTGCGCCCGCCGGTCAGCGCCTCGGACACGGTGGTCGAGGGATCGAGGCTNTCGCGCTTCTGGTCGAGGGTGACCATGGCGACATTGGCGCCGATCTTCACCTCGCCCGAATCGGGCGCAAGCTGNCCGGTCAACAGGTTGATCAGCGTCGTCTTGCCGGCGCCGTTGGGGCCGACGATGCCGACCCGGTCGCCGCGCGCGATGCGAACCGAAAAGTCCTTCACCAGCCGCTGTTCGCCATAGGCTTTCGAGATGCCGAAGGCCTCGATGGCGATCTTGCCGGAGGTCTCGCCCTCCTGCACGGTGATGGCGACGTTGCCCTGGGCGCCGCGATGGTCGCGATGGGCCTTGCGCATGGCGTGCAGCTCGCCCAGCCGGCGCATGTTGCGCTTGCGCCGGGCGGTGACGCCATAGCGCAGCCAGTCCAGTTCCATCGCGATCTTGCGTTCGAGCTTGTGGTGGTCGCGCTCCTCCTCCTCCAGCACGGCATCGCGCCATTCCTCGAAGCGTGCGAAACCCTGCTCCATCCGCCGTGTCGTGCCGCGATCCAGCCAGACCGTGGCGCGCGACAGGGTTTCGAGAAAGCGCCGGTCGTGGCTGATCAGCACCAGCGCCGATTTCGTGCGCCTGAGTTCGTCTTCCAGCCACTCGATCGCCGGCAGGTCGAGATGGTTGGTCGGCTCGTCCAGCAGCAGGATGTCCGGCTCGGGCGCCAGCGTGCGGGCCAGCGCGGCGCGGCGGGCCTCGCCGCCCGACAGCGTGGCGGGGTTTTCCTCGCCGGTCAGGCCAAGCGATTCGAGCAGGTAGCGGGCGCGGTAATGGTCGTCCCCCGCCGCCAGCCCGGCCTCGGCATAGGCAAGCGTGGTGGCATAGCCGCGCAGGTCAGGCTCCTGCGGCAGATAGCGCACCGTCGCGGCGGGATGAATGAACACCTCGCCCGCCTCCGGCTCGATGAGCCCGGCGGCGATCTTCAGAAGCGTCGACTTGCCCGAGCCGTTGCGGCCGACAAGGCAGACGCGCTCACCCGGGGAGATGGCAAGTTCGGCCCCGTCGAGCAGGGGCGTGCCGCCGAAGCTGAGGCGGATGGTGCGCAGATGCAGAAGCGGCGGGGCCATGGCGATCCGTTGGTTGGCGCCCCGGGATAAACGAAGCGGGACGCAATTCAAGCCGTCGTTTCCGGGCGGACGGCCGGATGCGCGCAGAATTGGCCCCGACCGATTCTTCACAACCGGTGGATGAGCACGGTTCCATACCCATATCTGCCGTTACGTCATCCCTTGCGTGGGTCAAATTGACGCAAAAACAAAGGCTTATAAAATGCCCTTTTTTTGGGTTGTTTGGATAAATCAGCAACGCCCGGACAAATACTTGTAAATTTTTAACTCCCGACTGTTGTTGTATCCCTCACTTTTGAAATTGGATTGCTCTGGCGGTCATTATGTCTGAAGCGGAAGGATATATCGAGCGGCGCTGGCGGACCCTCTGGTCCGTGCTGTCCGTCCGGCCGTTCCGCCTGTTCAGCATCGGTAATTTCATGTCGCTGACGGCGATCTGGATCGTCCGCGTCTGCGTGGCCTGGACGACGTGGGAACTGACCGGCAGCAAGACCTGGCTGGGGCTGATGGCCTTTGCCGAACTCGGCCCCTCGGTGCTGATCAGCATCTATGCCGGGCCGCTGGCCGACCGGATGGACCGTTTCACCATCCTGAAGTTCGGGCAGAATCTGCAAACGCTGCTGGCGCTGGCGCTGGTGGCGCTGGTGTTTCTCAATCTGGTGACGGTGTGGTGGATGCTGGCGATCATGCTGGGGTTCAGCATCGTCGGCGGGCTGACCTTGCCGGCGCGGCTGTCGATGGCGCCGTCGCTGGTGCCGTCCGACCAGTTGTCCACCGCTTCGGCCATCGGCTCGATCACGCTCAACGTCACGCGCTTCATCGGCCCGCTGGTCGCCGCGCCGCTGCTGGCGGCCAGCATCGACTGGGTTGCCTTCCTGCTCTCTGCGCTCGGCTTTGCCATCAACGCGCTGTGCCTGTCGTCGGTGCGGCCGGAGGACAGGCTGGTGGCGGCGGCGCCGCACACGGACCGCCACAGCGTCAAGGGCTATGGCGAGGTGTTTCGCCAGATCCGCACCGATCGCGCGCTGGCGGTGGTGCTGCTGATGCAGCTGGCGCTGTGGCTGCTGGCGCCGCCGCTGACGCAGATGCTGCCGGCCTTTGCCGTGCAGGTGTTTCATCAGACCGAGGCGGGCTTTGCCGCGCTCAACATCGCGGTTGGCATCGGCGCGCTGGTGGGGGCACTGGCGGTGATGGGCGAATCGGCCGATTCAGGCATGCGGCTGCATCTGTTCGGCGGATCGGTGCTGCTGTGCGCCACGATGATCGGGTTTGCGCAGACCGACACCTTCTGGCTGGCACTGGCCGTGCTCTGCCTGTTCGGCGCCGCCATGACGTCCACCGCCGTGGCCGCCACCACGTTCGTGCAGGTGCGGACACCCAAATCGCGCCTTGGCCGGGTGATGAGCCTTTACAGCGTGATCTTCCGGCTGGCCCCCGCCGTCGGAGCGGTGGTGCTGGGCCTGCTGGCCGACATCATCGGGCTGAGGATGGCGACGATGGCCCTGCCGATCGCCGGGCTGGCGATCCTGCTGGTCCTCTGGCCGGCCTTCAATGCCGGACGGCGTGCCGCCTGAGCCCCACGCCAGAGTTTGCAGCCCTGACGGCAAGGTTGTATGACGACCCGGATCGGCGCCGTGCCGGCAAGAGGATGCAGCCATGACCCCCAAACCCTCCGTCGTTCCGCTTCTGGGCAAGAACCGCGTCATTCCGGTGCTGACCCTGGAAACGCCCGAAGAGGGGCTGAAGGTGGTGCGCGCCCTGGCCGCCGGCGGCGTCACGGTGGCGGAAGTGACCTTGCGTACGGCCCGGGCGCTGGAGGCGATCCGCGTCATCGCCGACGAATGCCCCGATGTTCTGGTGGGCGCCGGCACCATCCTGTCGTCGAAGGATATTGACGCGGCGATGGCGGCGGGGGCGCAATTCCTCGTTACGCCCGGCACCTCGCCGCATCTGCGCGATGCTTTGCGCCATGCGATGATCCCCGTGCTGCCCGGCGCGGTGACGATTTCGGAAATGCTGACGCTGGCCGAAATCGGCTTCACCGACCTGAAATTCTTCCCTGCCGGGGCGGCGGGCGGGCTTGAGTATCTGAAAAGCGTCGCCGGCCCCTGCCCGCATCTGCGCTTCTGTCCCACCGGCGGCGTCGGGCCGAAGAACATGGCGGAGTATCTGGCGCTGCCGAACGTCATCGCCGTGGGCGGCTCCTGGCTGACGCCAAAGGCGGCGGTCGAAGCCGGCGACTGGGCGACGCTGACCCGGCTGGCGGCGGAAGCGCAGGCGTGAGCGAGGCGGCGGTGCTCGCCCGGCTGGTCGACCTTGTCGCCAGCGCGCGGCGCATCGTCAGCTTTACCGGCGCCGGCCTGTCGACCGAGAGCGGCATCCCCGATTTCCGCTCGCCCGGCAGTCCGTGGATCGCCAACCGGCCGATTCCCTTCGACCAGTTTCTCGCCAGCGAGGCGATGCGGCTGGAAGCCTGGCGCCGCAAGTTTCGCATGGACGATGTTTATGCCGGCGCCGCGCCCTCGATCGGCCATCGCGTGCTGACGCGGCTGGTGCTGGAAGGGCGCGGCCCCGCCATCATCACCCAGAATATCGACGGGCTGCATCAGGCATCGGGCCTTGCCGACGACCGTATTGTCGAGTTGCACGGCAATGGAACCTATGCGACCTGCCTCGATTGCAGCCGCAGGTATGCGTTGAGCCTCCTGCGCGCCGAGATCGAGCGCAGCGAACGCGCCCCGCGCTGCGAGGACTGCGGCGGCCTGATCAAGTCCGCGACGATTTCGTTCGGCCAGCCGATGCCGGCAGAAGCGATGCGCCGCGCCCGTTCCCTGTCGGAAGACGCGGATTTGTTTATCGCCGTGGGGTCATCACTGGTTGTCTATCCTGCCGCAGGCTTTCCTATTCTTGCCAAACGCAACGGCGCCCGCCTGGTGATTATTAATCGTGAGCCGACGGAACTTGATGAACTGGCGGATTTAGTAGTGAACGACGAAATCGGCGCGGTCTTTGCTCACATCGAAAAAGAATTGATGTGAAAAATCTTTGAATTTCGGGCTTTGCTGTTTGCAACCTCCCGCGCGGTGGTATTCTGCACAAGAGATTCGCGAGGTGGGCGAGCCTCGGAGATGGCGGGTTGTATCCATGGCAAGTGACGGTTTTGACGAGAAGAAATTGCCCGGACTGCTGCCGAGCCACGCCGGAGCACCCGACCTGCAATGGCGGACGGACACCGGGCTCGACCAGCCGCTCGACCTGATCCAGATTTCCGGCGTCATCAAGTGGTTCGATGTCGCCAAGGGCTTCGGCTTCATCATCCCCGACAACGGCCTGCCGGACGTGCTGCTCCACATCACCTGCATGCGCCGCGACGGCTTCCAGACCGCGCAGGAAGGCGCCCGCATCGTCTGCGAGATCGTCAAGCGCGCCCGTGGCTACCAGACCTTCCGCGTGCTCTCGCTCGACAATTCCACCGCCGTGCATCCCTCGGTGCTGCCGCCGGCCCGCACGCATGTCAGCGTGACGGCGGAGGGCACCTACGAGCGGGCCATGGTGAAGTGGTTCAACCGCCTGCGCGGCTTCGGTTTCCTGACGCGCGGCGAGGGCTCGCCCGACATCTTCATCCACATGGAGACGCTGCGCCGCTTCGGCATTGCCGAGCTGCGCCCCGGCCAGTGGGTGCTGGTGCGCTTCGGCAAGGGGCCGAAGGGCGAGATGGCGGCGGACATCCGCCTTGCCGACATGCCCTCGGGGCCGACCTCGCACTGACGGCGGCTGCCGCAAAACCGCCGCTTGAGCCCGGGCGGCGGCGGGGGTATGCGGAAAGGCTTCCGCGCTAACGGGGTTCGCCATGACCACTCCCTCCGCCTCGGGCATGACCGGCAAACGCTGGTTCATCGTCGCCTTCGTCGCCGCGACGCTGGGCGTCAGCGGCATTTCGCTGTGGACCAACCTGAGCCGCATGGGCGCCGCGCCGCCGGCCGAGGCGCGCGGGCCGACCGCCGGGCTGGAAGCACTCGACATCGTCACGGCCTCGGGCACGCACCGGTTCAACGTCGATGTGATGCGCACCGATGCCGACCGGGCCAAGGGCCTGATGTTCCGCAAGTCGATGCCGATGGACTACGGCATGCTGTTCGATTTTGCCGGCGACCAGAACGTGATGATGTGGATGAAGAACACCTACATCTCGCTCGACATGGTGTTCATCAAGGCCGACGGCAGCGTGCACCGGGTGGAGCCGCGCACCGAAACCCTGTCGGAGAAGACCATCGCCGCCGGCGCGCCGGTGCGCTCGGTGCTGGAGCTGAACGCCGGCAGCGCCGAACGGATCGGCCTGAAACCGGGGGACCGGATCGTCCACAAGATGTTTCCTGCCAAATAGGCTTGTCCGCCCTTGGTGTGACGTGATAGCCGGTCGCATCGACCATCCGAGTGTTGCGGGGTATAGCGCAGTCTGGTAGCGCATCTGCTTTGGGAGCAGAGGGTCGCAGGTTCGAATCCTGCTGCCCCGACCATTTCGGCTGATTGGCATAGTTTTCGGGGAAGACCGATGACCGCTCGTATCTACAAGCCCGCCCGCAACGCGATGCAGTCCGGGCAGTCCAAGACCCGCTGGCTTCTCGATTACGATCCCGAGGCGCGGCGCGAGATCGAGCCGCTGATGGGCTGGACATCGTCGACCGACATGAACCAGCAGATCAAGCTGTGGTTCGAGACCAAAGACGAGGCGATCGCCTATGCCGAGAAGAACGGCATCGCCTACCGGGTCGAGGAGGAGCGCCCCAGCGCCGGCCGCCGCGCCCTGTCCTATTCGGACAATTTCAAGTTCAACCGCGTCGGGCAGTGGACCCACTGACGCGACCGACCGGCACCGGCCCCTTAGCTCAGCTGGATAGAGCACGTGCCTTCTAAGCATGAGGTCGCAGGTTCGAACCCTGCAGGGGTCGCCAGCCTGCGCCAGACCGGGAGCCCGCGCCGATGGACCGTGTGATCGACGCGCTGAGCCGCAGCCATGCCCGGGCGCTGGCGCTGCTGTTCGTGCTCAGCCTCGCCTTCTTCCTTCCCGGACAGTTCACGCTCCAGCCGATGGACCGCGACGAGCCGCGCTTTGCGCAGGCCTCCAAGCAGATGCTGGAAACCGGCGATTTCGTCGATATCCGCTTTCAGGACGAGGCCCGGCACAAGAAGCCGGTGGGCATCTACTGGCTGCAAAGCGCCGCTGTGGCCGGCGCCGCCCGGCTCGGCCTGCCCGATGCGCTGACCACCATCGGCTATTACCGCATTCCCTCGCTGATCGGCGCGGTTCTCGCCGTCTGGCTGACCTATTGGGCGGCGCTNGCTTTCCTGTCGCGGCCCGGCGCGCTGCTGGCGGCGGGGCTGATGGCCGGCTGCATCCTTCTGGGGGTCGAAGCGCGGCTGGCCAAGACCGATGCNGTGCTGACCGCCACNGTGATTGCGGCGATGGGGGCGCTGGCCCGCGTCTATGCGGCGCACTGCCGGCCGGGCGCCGACAACCNGCCGGGGCTGGGCAACGCGCTGGTGTTCTGGGTCGCGGTCGGCATCGGCATCCTGATCAAGGGGCCGATCACGCCGCTGATTCCGCTGATCGTGGTGGTGGTGCTGGGCGTGCGCGAATGGGGCCTTGGCTGGCTCAGGCCGCTGCGCCCGGGTCTCGGCCTGCTGATCGTCGCCGCCATCGCCCTGCCCTGGCTGGTGGCGATCTANCTCAAGTCCGGCGGCGCCTTCTTCACCGAATCGGTGGGCAAGGACATGATGGGCAAGGTCGGCGGCGTGGCCGANAAGCACTGGGGCCCNCCCGGCGCCTATTTCTTCAGCTTCTGGGCCACCTTCTGGCCGGCGGCNCCGCTGGTGGTGCTGTCGAGCTGGTTCGCCTGGCGCGAGCGCGGCTCGGATGCGGTCGCCTTCCTGCTGGCCTGGTGCCTGCCGATGTGGGTGGTGCTGGAATTTCTGCCGACCAAACTGCCGCATTACATCCTGCCGCTGATGCCGGCCATCGCCATTCTCACCGTGCTGGCGGGCGAGCGGGGCATCCTTCCCGGCGAAGGCTGGCGCACACGCACCGGCGCGGCGCTGATGCTGCTGATTCCGCTCGGCCTGATGATCGGCACGCCGATGGCCTACTGGAAACTGGACGGCGCCCTGCCGCTGGCGGCGATGCCGCTGCTCGGGCTGGCGGCGGTGATCGCGGCGTTTGGCGCGCGTGCCCTGCTGCGGGCGGACCTGAAGGCGGCGACGGTTTACGGGCTTCTGGCGGCGCTGCCGCTGAGTGTGGCGGCGTTTCGCTTCGGCATGCCGGAATTGCAGGCGATCAACCTGTCCAAGCGCCTCGTGGCCATGGCGCAGGGCGAGCGCTGCCAGAGGCCGGCCTATGCCACCTCGGGCTATCGCGAACCAAGCNTGGTCTTCCTCACCTCGACCCAGCTCGCCATGCTCTCGGGCATCGAGGTTCCGGGCTTTCTCTATGCCACCGGCGGGGATTGCCGGATCGCCTTCGTCGAGGCGCGCGAGGAGGCCGAATTCCGGCGCATGACGGCGCCGAACCAGAGCGATCACAGGCTGGTGGGACGGGTGAAGGGCATCAACATCAACGGCGGCCGCATGCTCGACATCGGCGTGTGGATCAAGCGCTGACAGGCGCGGCCGCTTGCGCTAAAAGCGCGCCAGATTGGAACCTGCCATGACCCCTGAAAGCGCCGCGCCGCGCCCTGTCCTGTCCGTTGTCGTGCCTGTCAAGAACGAGCAGGACAACATCGCCCCGCTGGTCGCCGAGATCACCAACGCCGTGTTCTCGCTCGGCCCCTACGAGGTCGTCTACGTNAACGACGGCTCNACCGACCGCACCGCGGCGGTTCTNACGGAGCTGTGCGCAACGCGGCCGTGGCTGCGCCATCTGCGCCACGAGGTCTCCACCGGCCAGTCCGCCGCCGTGCGCAGCGGGGTGCGCGCCGCCCGCGCCGATATCGTCTGCACGCTGGACGGCGACGGCCAGAACAACCCCGCCTTCATCCCGGACCTCTACAAGGCGCTGGTGGAAGCCGGGGCCGGCGCCGGGCTGGTGCAGGGCCAGCGCGTCGGGCGCAAGGACACCGGCTTCAAGCGCTTCCAGTCGCGCTTTGCCAACCGGGTGCGCGGGGCGATTCTCAAGGACGGCACGCGCGATACCGGCTGCGGCCTCAAGTGCTTNCGCCGCGAGGCCTATCTCAGCCTGCCCTATTTCGATGCGATCCACCGCTTCATGCCGGCGCTGATGGTGCGCGAGGGCTACCGGGTGCTGCATGTCGACGTGATCGACCGGCCGCGCCTGACCGGCGTTTCCAACTACGGCTTCTTCAACCGGCTCTGGGTCGGCATTCTCGATCTGGCCGGCGTCTGGTGGCTGATCCGCCGCAAGAAGCCGACGCCCGCGGCAACGGAGGTCTGAGCCCCGTGTTCCTGATGAACCTGTCGCGCGATGTCGGCGGCTATCTCTACGATGTCTTCATCGACAAGGCCGATATGTGGCTGATCGTCGGCATTGGCGGCCAGCTTCTGTTCACCGCGCGCTTTCTGGTGCAGTGGATCGCCTCCGAGCGGGCCGGGCGCAGCGTCGTGCCGCTGGCCTTCTGGCTGTTCTCGATCGGCGGCGGCATGATCACGCTGNTCTACGGCATCCACAAGCGCGAGCCGGTGATCATCATGGGGCAGGCGCTGTCGATCTTCATCTACCTGCGCAACCTNATGCTGATCGGCAAGGAAAAGAAGAGCAAGGGCGAGAGCGGCGGCTGAGCCGGCTCAGCCCGCGCCGGCNGGTCCCGGCCGTTTGGCCGCGCCGCCGGCGGCGGGGAATCGCTTGCGGTAGGCCTCCAGAAAATCGCCCAGAGTCTGGGCCGAGACGGCCGAGCGCGCCACATCGCGAAACGCATCGGGCCGCGACAGGTGATCGATCGTGATCAGCCGGAAGGTCGCCTCGTCGGGCGTGCCGGCCATGCGGGCGAGATACTTGCCGCGCAGGCGGTCGAGGCCGATGCGGTCGGCGGCGAGGATGTAGCCCACCCCGGCGCGGATCAGGCTGCCGCGCTCGGCGGCGTCGAGCGGGTCGGCGGCCCGCCAGCGCTCGCCCAGCGCGCGTTCATAGGATTCCGCGGCCTCCTGCCAGGCCTTGGCGCGCCAGTGGATATCGGCGCGCAGGGTTTCGGCGTCGGCCCCCTCCTCCGCCGCCATCACCTCCAGCGCCAGATCGGTGCGGCTGAGTTCGCTGAGGGTGCGCGCCTCCAGAAGCACGCGGGCCCGGCGCAACTCCTCCGGCAGGGCGGGATTGCGCGAGGCGCGCAGGGTGGCCAGCGCCTCCTGCGGGCGGCCAGCGGCGAGGTGCATCACCGCCAGACGGGCCGAGGCCTCGGCCCGGGGCACGCCCTTCAGGCGGTTCTGCACCTGATAGCCGAGCAGCGCCGCCGCCTGATCGATCAGATCGAGATCATAGAGCCGCTCGGCCAGCTTGCGGGCGATGTCGTCGCCGCGCGGCCCCACCGGCACCAGCGCGCGAAACTCATCGAAGATCGCCAGCGCCTCGACCTTGGGCAGCGTATCGGCCTTGCCTTCGAGGAACAGCGCCTCGAACTGCCGGCCCATGTCGTCCTGCAGGCTGCGGGTCACCGGGTGATCGGGCAGGATTTCGACGGCGCGGCGCGACTGGGCAAAGGCATCGCGCCATTTCGAGGCGGCGACGAACAGTTCGGCCAGCGCGGCGCGGGCCCGCACCTCCACCCCGTCGCGCCGCCAGATCATGGCGATGGTCTCAAGCTCGGCGATGGTCCGCTCGGCATCGGCGGCGCCCAGACGGCGCGCCACCAGCGCGGCGGCAAGGCGCGCCTCGATCTCGACCGGACGGGCGGGCGATTTTGCCGCAGCCTGATAGGCGAGCAGCGCGCTCTGGCCCCGGCCCTCGTGTTCGGCCAGCCGGCCCTGATAGAGATCGACCAGGCCGACCGGGCGCAGGGCGGGGTCGAGCTGTTCGAGATCGCCAAGCTGGTTGGCCGCCAGGGTCAGATCGTTTTCGGCCAGCGCGGTTTCGATGATCGCGGCGCGCAGGCGCACCTGAAGCGTCTCCGGGCTGCGTTCGACGATGGCAAGATTGGCCTGAAAGCCCGGCAAGGCATCGCGATGCTTCTGGGCGCGGCTGAACAGATAGGCCCGCCAGAGCGCCGCCTCCGGGTCGGTGGCGAGCGCGGGGTGGAACAGCGCCTGTCCCGCGCCGGCGTCGTTGTCGGCCAGGATGTGCGCCAGCGCCCGCATCAGCAGCGTTTCGGGGCGCAGGGCCAGCGGCGCATCGTCGGCGATCGCCACCTTCAGCACGCCCAGCGCTTCGGAACTGAAGCCGTTGGCAAGGTAGAAGCCGATGATCCTGAGCCGGGCGGCGCTGCGCTCGCGCTTGGGCGCATCGGCGGCGGCGGCAATCAGGGCGCGTTCGCCATCGCGCAGGCTGCCGCGCCGGTCCTCGGCCCAGCGGGTCGGCTCCATCCACGGATAGGGCGGGCGCGCGGCGACGGCGAGCTTGAGCTGTTCGATATCCGGCACCAACACCGGCGGGGGGGCCGGAGCGACGGGCGGCGGCGGCGCGGCGGCGCGGGCCGGCTCCTGTGCCGGGGTTTGCGGCGCAGCCTCGGCCTTGGCGGGGGCCGGCGGGCGAACCAGATCGACAAAGATGGAGGGCCCATCCCGGCCCTCGCGCGCCTCCAGCCCCTCCGGCATCTGCCAGATCAGTGCAGGCCCGGTTGCCCCGGCAGCGAAGCGCACGCCGCTGACATGGCTGGACAGCGCGGCGCGGATCTTCGCCTCGTCCAGCGTCAGCGGCCCGGAAAAGCGCAGTTCCGCCGTGCTCCCGTCGCGCGCCAGCGCGGCCGTGA
>Ga0056914_10002510_pt1 | contig 11482 bp, 11 predicted proteins | sample TNRBio252014_DNA_FD_55168 | JGI IMG/M metagenome (GOLD analysis project Ga0056914, IMG submission 55168) | Wastewater treatment Type I Accumulibacter community from EBPR Bioreactor in Madison, WI, USA - TNR Reactor_6/25/2014_ DNA | ecosystem: Engineered > Bioreactor > EBPR > Anaerobic-Aerobic >...
GATGTGCCGGTGGGCGAAGTGTACCACTGCGTGGAGGGTGGCAACGGCGAATTGGGCTTCTACTTGGTGAGCGATGGTGGACGTGCACCCTTCCGCCTGCACCTACGCCGACCCTGTTTCATCTACTACCAGGCATTCCCCGAGATGATCAAGGGCGGCATGTTGAGCGACGCCATCATCACCATGAGCAGTATGAACGTGATCGCAGGCGAGTTGGACGCGTAGGGCCGTATCTTGCTGATGTAAACAGCCAACCCATGAAAGGTGTAAGCATCCTATATGACGAGGTGAATGACCGTCGGTTGCTCCAAGTGGACCTGAGCGAAGTGGTCAAGGACGAGGAAGGGCTGGAAGACCTCTTCGACATCATCATCGCGGAAAGTCGCAAGGACGATGAGAAGATCAGCTTGGAGGAGTTGACGGCATTGCTCAAGAAGGAGGGGAAGCTTTGATGTATCGGGTCGTCATCAGCAAACGCGCGGCAAAGGACATGCTCTCTCTTCCCATACCCATGGTGCAAAAGATGCACCAAGCGATACGCTCCCTTGCCAACGACCCCAGACCTGCGGGATGCAAAAAGTTGGTCGATTCCAAAGAGCCTCTTTGGCGCATCAGGGTCGGTGACTACCGGATCGCCTACACGATCGAAGACACCGTCCGTGTTGTGGATGTTCGGAAGGTCGGTCATCGAAAAGACATCTATCTCTGAACCAACCCAGCCAAGCTCATTCCCTTTTCTTTGCACGACGCATGTCAGCCCGCACCAGACCCATCACCACCACGGAAGGCACCAAGCCCTTCTCCTTCAGCGAGGCTGGCCTGGCCGAATGCAAGGCGCTGATGGCACGCTATCCGGAGGGTCGAAGCAAGAGCGCGCTGATCCCGATCCTGCACGTGGCACAGGCCGAGAACGACGGCTGGCTCAGCGTGAACGCCATGGATGCCGTGGCGCACCTGATGGGCTTGCGCCACATCGAGGTGTACGAGGTGGCCAGCTTCTACAGCATGTTCAACCTGCACCCGGTGGGCACCTACGTGCTCGACGTGTGCCGCACCACACCGTGCATGCTCAGGGGAAGCGACGAGATCATCGCCCACTTGGAGAAGAAACTGGGCATACACCCGGGCGAGACCACCAAGGATGGCATGTTCACCCTGAAGGCCGTGGAATGCCTCGGCAGCTGCGGAACCGGACCCATGCTGCAATGCGGCGCAGGGTACCACGAAGACCTCACCATCGAGAAGGTGGATAGCCTGATCGAGCAGCTCCGCGCCAGGAATTCGCGCACTAACTACACTGACCGATGAGAGTGCAGTTCGTAGTTGTCTGTTGTCTGTCTGTCGACCTGGCTGCCGCGAGCAGCATGCATTCCTCTGCGTTCTCTCCTGCCGCTTGCGGCTCTCTGCGTCGCGTTCCCTCTGCGTCTCTGCGCCTCTGCGGTGAAATGAGCTCGCATTCCGCTTCGCATCCCCGCGGTTCAAACACACTCCGTTCCTGATGGGCCGCAAACTCCTCTTCGAGCACATCGACAAACCCGGCATCCGTGGGCTGGAAGGCTACCGCGCGAACGGTGGATACCGCAGCGTGGAGAAGGCACTCAAGACCATGAGTCCCGAAGCCGTACTGGAGGAAGTGAAGAAGAGCGGCCTGCGCGGTCGCGGCGGTGCGGGCTTCCCCACGGGTATGAAGTGGAGCTTCCTCGCGAAGCCCGAAGGCGTGCCACGCTACCTCGTGGTGAACGCCGACGAGAGCGAACCCGGCACCTTCAAGGACCGCTACCTCATGGAGCGGATCCCGCACATCCTCATCGAGGGGATGATCACGTCGAGCTTCGCGCTCGGTGCCAAAGTCAGCTATGTCTACATCCGTGGTGAGTACTTCTACGTCGCCCGGATCATGGAACAGGCCATCGCCGAAGCACGCGCTGCGGGTTGGCTCGGTAAGAACATCCTCGGCAGCGGATTCGACCATGACATCCACGTGCAGGTGGGCGCAGGAGCCTACATCTGCGGCGAAGAGACCGCGTTGCTGGAAAGCCTCGAAGGCAAGCGTGGCAACCCGCGCATCAAGCCACCTTTCCCTGCGGTGAAAGGCCTCTACGATTGCCCCACGGTGGTGAACAACGTGGAGACGATCGCTGCCGTTGTGCCCATCGTGAACGACGGTGGCGAGGAGTACGCCAAGATCGGTATCGGCAAGAGCACCGGTACCAAGCTCATCAGCGCAGGCGGCAACATCAAGCGCCCCGGCGTGTACGAGATCGACCTCGGCATCACCTGCGACGAATTCATCAACAGCGATGAATACTGCGGCGGTGTGGACGGTCGCGCTTTCAAGGCCGTGGTGCCCGGTGGCAGCAGTGTACCCATCGTGCCGTACGACATGTTCCTGAAGACGCCCGCTGGCGAGAACCGGCTGATGACCTACGAGAGCCTCAGCGAAGGCGGCTTCGCGCAGGGCACCATGATGGGTTCCGGTGGTTTCTACGCCTACAACGATGCGCAATGCATCGTGCGCAGCACCTGGAACCACGCACGTTTCTACCACCACGAGAGCTGCGGCCAGTGCAGCCCCTGCCGCGAAGGCACCGGCTGGATGGACAAGGTGCTGGAGCGCCTGGAACACGGCGAAGGCCGTTCGGAGGACATCGACCTGCTCTGGGACATCCAACGGAAGATCGAGGGCAACACCATCTGTCCGCTGGGCGATGCTGCTGCATGGCCGGTGGCTTCGGCCATCCGCCACTTCCGCGACGAGTTCGAATACCACGTCACCCACCGGGATAAAGTGAAGGACCCGAAGCATTTTGCACGGGAACCTTTCCGGAAGAGTGCCAAATTCGCGACCGCTTAAGCCATGCCCAAGGTCACCATAGACGGCATTGCGATCGAAGTCCCCGATGGGACTACGATCCTGCAGGCCGCGCGCATGATCGGCGAGCGCGAAAAAGCCGACCGCCACGTGGTGCCCCCGGCCATGTGCTACTACAGCTCCCTGAAGACCAGCGGAGGCTATTGCCGCACGTGCATCGTGAAGGTGACCAAGGGCAGCGACAAGGACCCGCGCCCCATGCCCAAGCCGGTGGCCAGCTGCCGCACGGCGGTGATGGACGGCATGGAAGTGGCCAACACCACCAACTACGCGGGCATCCAGCTGCTGGGCTGCTACGACACGGAGGTGAGCTGCAACACCATCAACGGCGCGGCGGAGACCTATCCGCAGAAAGGCCAGGCCGCCATCCGCAACGTGAAGGGCGCGAACCCCTACATCTCGTGCAACGAGGTGACCAAGACCACCAACGGCCTGCTCTTCAGCGGCGAGAGTTACGGCGCTGATGTGCGGGGCAACCACATCCGCAAGCACAAGTGGGGCCTGCACCTGGATGGCACGGCCATCATCGACGTGCAAGAACTGAAGGGCAATCTGTGGTACGATGTGGCGCAGGCGGGAGGGATCACGGCATGGTATGAAGTGAATGACCTACAATCCGGTCAATCGTTGTTCAGGGTGGATCCGATTGTGATCAACATGGGCAATACTTGGCCTCCGACTTGGTCACCATACCAATGGTTTCAGCCATTTGCGGGGCCTACTTATGACTGCGCCAACGACCACCACGCTGATTATTGCGACCAGTTCGGGCGGGAGAAATGCGAACGGTGCGAGAACCAACTCGATAAGCGCATCGCTGCGGACAGCTTGGAGAACGACCCCTACACCGAGCAGAGCAAATGGACCTTGAAGGGCGACCTCTATGCCAAGCTGGATGGCGCGCCCGAGCTGCGCGACAGCCTGCCGGACATGGAGGTCTTCTACAATGCGATGCAGAACGAGGTGATCGGCCAGTTGAAATTGGTGGAGGACGAGCGCGGCACCCTGGCCTTGGTGGACAGCACCGTGGCCGCCGAGTTGCAGGCGAACCAGCAGCAGATGGGCACCATATTGGAACTGGTGAAGGCCACGCTGGCGCAGCTGGACGACAGCACCCTGACCACGGCCCAGCGCCAGGCCATCGCGGCTACGCTGGCAGGCTACCAGCAGAACACGGCCAGTCTGGCCGAGTACAACGCCACCGCCATGCAGCTGGCGCGCGATACCAAGGTGCTCACCGCCGAAAACGTTCGTGCTGCGAACAGCGCTTTGGGCGCCACGGAACTCACCGAGACCAATGCCAAGGAGGTGAATGAAGTGTACCTCGCCACGATCGGGAAAGAGGTGGATGGGTTCTCAACAGAACAAGCAACTACGCTCTTTGACATCGCGAACCAATGTCCCATGGTGGGGGGCAATGCGGTGTTCCGTGCCCGTGCGCTGTATTCGCTTATCGACGACGATCAGCAATACGATGACGAACTGCTCTGCCTCCAGCAGGGTATCGTCGTGAAGAGCCTGAAGCAGCCAGCATACGCTACGCTCAATGTGATACCGAACCCGGCAAGCAATGAGGCGACGCTGGTGCTGACGGAACCCTTGAGCGATCCGGGCGTGTTCGTGGTGTTCGATGCGCTTGGCGCTGAAGTGCTGCGCTACACCGTGCCCGTGGAGACGTTGCGCTACACCATGAATACGGAAGCCTTGGCTCCGGCCTTGTACCACTACCAGGTGCGAGGACCCTCGGGCCTTTGGGGCCACGGCAAGCTCACGATCGTTCGCTGAACCCGTTGCCTATCATGAAGCGCCGCACGCACGCCACTTGGGCCGTTCGTGCGGCGCTTGTGCTTTGTGTCCTTGTGGAATATTGCTCTGCTCATGCCCAGCAGGGGTTGAACAACCTTTGGATGGGAGGATGGCAGAGCTGGGCCGATCCTCCATTCGGTGGGGTGGACCTGCAGTTCCTTAGCGGAACCCTGGAGATTACAACAGTCGCGCGCAGCATAGATTTCAATCGTACTAGCTCGAATATCACATCCACGGAAGGCGAACTGTTGTTCAGCACCAATGGTGCCTTCGTGGCCCATGCCTTGGGTGATACCATGGCGAACGGATCCGGCCTGAACCCGAGTTGGTACACCAGCCAATATCCGGATGGTCTATTGATACCCCAGGGCGTACTGATCATTCCCAAGCCCGAAGACCCGGACCTCCATTACCTCTTCCACGTGCCGATCGATGTATGGGCCACCACCAGCCCGCTTCAACTCTACTACACGGTGATCGATATGAGTTTGGAGGGTGGCTTGGGCGCCGTGGTGGCCAAGAACCAAGTGCTGATACAGGATGAACTCAACGGTGGCAAACTCACTGCGGTGCGCCATGCGAACGGCCGCGATTGGTGGGTATACACGCACAAGCTGAATACGAACATCTTTCATCGTATCCTGGTCACGCCTGAAGGCATTCAAGTGGATGGTACGCAAGCCATAGGCCCGGGCCATCCTCCGGATGCCGGTCAGGTATGCTTCTCACCTGATGGAACATTGTTCGCCTATTTCTACGAGAATTTTGAGGTGTTCCCCATAGACCGCTGCACTGGCATGTTCTCCGAACCGATCATCGCGACAACGAACCAGTTCGACTACGGACGCGGGGTGGCATTCTCACCGAACGGCCGGTTCTTGTACCTATCCACTACCATGGATGTCTATCAGTTCGACATGGAGGCTCCGAGCATTGCTGATTCCGAAGTCCACATCGCACACTGGGACAGCACCTACTCACCATTCCCTCCCTTTGCAGCACTATTCGACAACATGCAACTGGCCCCGGATGGCAAGATTTACATCGGCACCGGCACCGGCACTCAAGTGCTGCATGTGATCCACAACCCCGATGAGCCGGGCCTTGCCTGCAATCTGGAACAGCACGGAATAGACCTCCCGCGCTATTTCATGAACTCCCTTCCCAACCATCCCAACTACCACTTGGGCCCCTTAGCGGGCAGCCCCTGCGATACGCTGGGGTTGGCGGTCGCCCCCCTCTCCTTAGGAGAGGGGCTGGGGGTGAGGGCCTACCCCAACCCCAGCAACGGGCAGTTCAATTTGAGCTACCCCGTGCATCCCGATGCCGGGCTATTGGAGGTGCTGGACCTGCAGGGCCGCGTGGTGTACCAAAGCCGGTTGGCGGCTTGGAGCCAAGTGCATAACGTTTCGTTGCAAAGCGAAGCGGCTGGGATGTACCAGTGCCGGTTCGTTTGGGGGGCGCGGCGGGTCACCACGCGCATCGTGATCGAATGATGAACATTGGCCAGTCCTTCCGCATCATGAAGCGCCGCACGAATGCCACTTGGGCCGTTCGTGCGGCGCTTGTGGTTTGTGTCCTTGTCGGGTGTTGCTCCACCCGTGCTCAGCAGGGTCTCAATAACCTGTGGTTGGGGGGCTTCGATAGCGATGGCCCACCGCCTTTTGGTGGGATCGATATGGACTTCTTTACGGGTGAAGTGGAATTCTCCTTTGTGGAACGGGACATCGGCTTCAAACGAACCAACACGAACATCACCAATGCGGAAGGAGAACTCTTGTTCAGCACGAACGGTGCTTTTGTGGCCAATGCCCTGGGCGATACCATGGTCAATGGTTCGGGTTTGAACCCAAGTTGGTACACGAGCCAATATTCGGAGGGTCTCTCGATCGGACAAGGAGTGCTGATCATTCCCAAACCCGAGGATCCGCACATCTACTACCTCTTGCACGCGACCATAGATGATTGGGCTACTGGCATGGCGCACTATCTCTATGTCAGCACCATTGATATGAGCCAAGAGGGTGGACTGGGAGCGGTAATCACAAAGAATGAGATCTTGATCGCCGATGAACTGAACTACGGTAAACTGACCGCAGTGCGTCATGCCAATGGCCGGGACTGGTGGGTGTACTGCAACAAGGGAAACAGCAACTCGTTCTACCGCATATTGGTGTGTCCGGAAGGTGTTGTGTTTGATGGAATACAATCGGTCGGCATGTTACGTCCTGCGGATGGAGGGCAGGTTTGTTTTTCGGCGGATGGTACCAAGTTCGCCTACTATTGGGCCGACCAAGGGTTGGAGGTTTTTCAGTTCGATCGTTGCGCAGGATCATTTGCGGATCCGGACTTTGCGATGGTCGTGGATGACTTGACCTTTGGAACCGGAGCGGCCTTTTCCCCCAGCGGCCGTTTCCTTTACGTGACCACCGTGTTCGATGTCTACCAGTACGATACCGAAGCGGCTGATCTGGCCGCTTCACAGGTCCACATCGCGCATTGGGATAGCACTTATTCCCCATCTCCTCCCTTTGCAGCGTTGTTCAACATCGCACAACTGGCCCCCGATGGGAAGATCTACATCGGTACAGGCAATGGCACACAAGTACTACATGTGATCCACAACCCCGATGAGCCGGGGCTTGCTTGCAACATGGAGCAACACGGCATCCACTTGGATCGCTACTTCAGCAATTCGCTGCCCAACCACCCCAACTACCACTTGGGGCCGGTGGATGGCAGCGTATGCGACAGCTTGGGGATCAATGTGGGCTTACCTGATGCCGTGGTGCAGCAAGCGGTGCAGGCATATCCCAACCCCAGCGCGGGAGTTTTCACCGTGCAATATGCCGGGNAACCCACAGCAGGTGTGATGGAGGTACGCGACCTCGGCGGCAAGATGGTATTGCGCGAACGCTTGCCTGCCTGGAGTCAGGTGCATCAGGTGGCCTTGACGGGTGCGGCGGGCCTGCCCACCGTACAGGCGGGGTTGTACAACTGCAAGCTCGTTTGGGGCGAGCAACGGGTAAGAACACGCATCATCATAGAGCCATGAGGTACTGGCCATTCATCATCACTTTCGTTCTTGCACCATGCATGGCTTGGTCGCAGAACGGCGAACCGTCAACCACACACCACCAACCTTGCGATCCTCTGTGTGCTCTGTGCCTCTGTGGTGAACCCTCATCCTCCCTCAACCCCACCACCCTCGCCGTGGTTCTCGCCAACAAGCCGGAGCGTTTCACCCAGGAAGAATGGCTGCAGATGATGGAAAAGCCCGTGAGCCGGAGCCTCCACCCGCTGCGCGTGACGCAGGCCATGCTGGATACGCTGGATGCCCGGCAACTGGACCTGCGGTTCCAGTACCAGATGGTCCCAGAACACTGACCGCCCCACCTTCGTCGATCGCGCCGTCGCTCCGTCGAGCCTCCTTCACCCGAATACCTCGATCGTGGTACCACGTGGGCCGCGCTTCTTACATTCGCAGCCGCCCTATTGCTTCACCTCGGCCTAACCCACTGGCGTCCAACCCATGCCCAAGGTCACCATAGACGGTATCTCGATCGATGTCCCCGAAGGGACCACGATCCTGCAGGCCGCGCGCATGATCGGCGAGCGCGAAAAAGCCGACCGCTATGTCGTGCCACCGACCATGTGCTACTATAGCTCCCTGAAGACCAGCGGAGGCTATTGCCGCACGTGCATCGTGAAGGTGACCAAGGGCAGCGAAAGGGATCCGCGCCCGATCCCCAAACCGGTGGCCAGCTGCCGCACCGCGGTGATGGATGGTATGGAGGTGGCCAACACCACGGACCCCGCGCTGCTCGATGCGCGGAAAGGGGTGGTGGAATTCCTGCTGATCAACCACCCGCTGGACTGCCCGATATGCGACCAGGCCGGCGAATGCGACCTACAGGACCTGAGCTACGAGCACGGCACAGAGGCCAGTCGGTATGAGTTCGAGCGCCGCACCTTCGACCCGATCGACATCGGCGACACGATCAAGCTGCACATGACGCGCTGCATCCTGTGCTACCGGTGCGTGAAGGTGGCGGAACAACTCACCGATGGGCGGGTGCATGGCGTGATCAACCGGGGTGATGTGGCCGAGATCAGCACCTACATCAGCCAGGCGATCGAGAACGACTTCAGCGGGAACATGATCGATGTGTGCCCCGTGGGCGCGCTCACCGACAGGACCTTCCGCTTCACCAGTCGGGTATGGTTCACCAAACCGGTGGATGCCCACCGCGACTGTGGCACCCCCAATTGCAAGGGTGAAGTGGTGCTCTGGTTGAAAGGCAACGAAGTGCTGCGGGTGACCGGCCGCAAGGATCAATGGGGCGAGGTGGAGAGCTTCATCTGCAACACCTGCCGCTTCGAGAAGAAGGACATGGCCGCCTGGACGATCGAAGGTCCGCGCAAGATCGACCGGCACAGCGTGATCAGCCAGGGGCATTACCAGTTGAAGCGTGAACAACCGGTGCTCACCGGGCCATCGCCGAACGTGCCCGCACTGGCCAAACGAAACGAATTCAAGGACCGATGATCATCACCACAGTCATCCTTCTTGTGGTGCTCTTCGTGATCACCCTGTCGGTGGCGGCCTACTCCACCTACGGCGAACGCAAGGTGGCGGCCTTCCTCCAGGACCGTATCGGTCCCGACCGCGCCGGGCCATTCGGCATCCTGCAGCCCCTGGCCGATGGGGCCAAGATGTTCATGAAGGAGGATTTCATCCCGGCGGCGGCCAACAGGCGCCTCTTCATCCTTGGGCCAGCCATCGCCATGACCACGGCGCTGCTCACCGGCGTGGTGATCCCGTGGGGTGGCGAACTGACCCTGTTCGGCGAGACCTTCAAGCTGCAAGGCACCGATCCGGAGATCGGCATCCTCTACGTGTTCGCCATCGTGAGCATCGGGGTGTACGGCATCATGCTGGGCGGCTGGGCCAGCAACAACAAGTTCGCACTGCTCGGGGCGGTGCGCGCGGCCAGCCAGATGGTGAGCTACGAGCTGGGCCTCGGTCTCAGCATCGTGGCGCTGGTCATGCTCACCGGCACGCTCAGCATGGGCGGTATCGTCGACTACCAGATCGAGCATGGCTGGAACGTGATCCGGCAACCGCTGGGGTTCATCATCTTCCTGGTGTGCGCATTCGCTGAAACGAACCGCTCGCCCTTCGACATGCCCGAATGCGAGACCGAACTGGTGGGCGGTTATCACACCGAGTTCAGCAGCATGAAGCTGGGTTTCTTCCTGTTCGCGGAATACACGAACATGTTCATCAGCAGCGCGGTGATCGCCACGCTGTATTTCGGCGGTTACCACGTTCCGGGGCTGGACAAGCTCGGTCTCGACCCCAATATCGCCACGCTGATCGGCACGGCATCGATGTTCGCAAAGACCTTCTTCTTCATCTTCTTCTTCATGTGGGTGCGTTGGTCCACGCCACGCTTCCGTTTCGATCAGCTGATGAACCTCGGCTGGAAAGGCCTGATCCCACTGGGCATCGCGAACATGCTGATCACCGGCACCGTGTATTACCTCTCTGAATTCTGGAAAGGATGAGCACGATGCAACCACTGACCAACCGCTCCCGTGTGGTGAGCGACAAGAAGATGACGCTGATGGAGCGCATCTATCTACCGGCGATGGTGATCGGCCTGGTGATCACGATCAAGCACTTCTTCCGCCGGAAACCCACCATCAAGTATCCCGAACAAAAACGACCGATCGCGGCGATCTGGCGCGGGCAGCATGTGTTGAAGCGGGACGAGCAGGGTCGGGAACGTTGCACCGCCTGTGGCCTGTGCGCGGTGGCCTGCCCAGCTGAAGCGATCACCATGGTGGCCTCCGAGCGCAAGCCCGGCGAGGAAAAGCTCTACCGCGAGGAGAAGTATGCGGCGATCTACGAGATCGACATGCTGCGCTGCATCTATTGCGGCGATTGCGAGGANGCCTGCCCGAAGGAGGCCATCTTCCTTACCGACCGTCTGGTGCAGGCCGATTACCTGCGGATGCCCTTCGTGTTCGGCAAGGACGAACTCGTGGAGCCTATGGATCCCGCGAAACGGGTGGACGTGAGCAAGCGCCAGACACCTGCGGTCTTGAAGTTCAAGGAGAACAAACGCTACGCGCATAATCGTTGAGGGCGCGGTTGTTCAGGCGATCCCTTCTTCGCGGAGGCTACTTTAAGCGTTCCTCACCCCGTACCTCACCGCCAGCGACCGTACGTTGACTGCGTATGCTTTCGACGTGCTATCGCCTGAATGCGACCATCCGGGTGCAGGCCAATACCTCCTGGAGCGCATCCTCCCCCTTGAGCTTTTCGATGGACGCGTGCATCGTACCGCTCAACATCCGCAGCTCCCTTGCTCGTTGGTCGATCTCGCGGGTCAGGCCCTTGGGGGCTTCCATACCGTACGGCATGAGCGGCTCGAACCGTGGATGGGCGTAAATCCTGTGGTATTCGACCTCTAATTCGGACACCTGTTCCTTCAGCACGGCGGTGTATAGGCTCAGCTTCTCATCGGTCAGCGCTTGGATGTTTGCGCTATTGCTGGATAACCACTCCGCTTCCAGCTTCAGGANGGTGTGCAGGTCNCGAGCCTCGTAGGCCGCTGTGAGCTGCTTCATCAGGCCCTCCTTTTGCGCCTTAAGCGTTTCGTCCGGCTCNAGATCGGGGTGGAAGGAGCGNGCNAGCTGCTTGTAGATGACAGCAAAGCTTCGGTCGCGCGCCTTCTCCATTTCTGCCTCCCGGGCCTCCTTGTCCAGTTGCCGTTTGGTCTTTTTCCGGCCTGC
>Ga0056914_10002549_pt1 | contig 11366 bp, 9 predicted proteins | sample TNRBio252014_DNA_FD_55168 | JGI IMG/M metagenome (GOLD analysis project Ga0056914, IMG submission 55168) | Wastewater treatment Type I Accumulibacter community from EBPR Bioreactor in Madison, WI, USA - TNR Reactor_6/25/2014_ DNA | ecosystem: Engineered > Bioreactor > EBPR > Anaerobic-Aerobic >...
CGCGCCGCGCACGGCCTCTGTCAGATAGTCGGCTAAATAAGGCGAGAACGAGCGCCAGACTTCGACGTGGAAACGATCCTCCGCCTGCCGCCAGAGCACGATTTCGCTCTTGGCGCACAGCGTCCGTGTCGCCATGCCGACCGGAAATGCGGCCAGCCTGAGGTCGAGCGGGCAGCCGGAGCTGAGCACCCGCGCCGCCCGCCGGCCCGAGAGCACCAGGCCGATCTGGCGCTGCGANACCTCGACCAGACTGTGCAGATGGCCCGNNAGCGCCGCCGCAAGCCGGTCGCGCACCGCGCCCGCGTCCGCCTCGAAGGCGATCAGCAGCACCTCGTCCGGCCCCAGCCAGAGCGCCGCGCATCCCTCGCCGGCGCTCGCCGCCAGCCGTGCGGGCGCGCTCAGCCCCAGGGCGCCGGCACCGGCGGCCTGCACCGCCGCATCGCCGCGCAGGATGAAGCGCGCCGCCGCCGGGGCGAGCGTCATCGAAAAGGTTTCATTTGCCGGCAATGCTTTTCCGTCCAGCNGGCCGCGCCGTGCCGCCANCTGAGCCTCAGACATTGAGACGCCCTCCGTCGGTGTCGAAGAAGATGGGATCGGTGACCGTCACCGCGATCGCCCCGCCGGGCATCGGCACATGCAGGGTTTCGCCCTTGCGCCTGCGCCCGTCGGCCACCAGCGCCAGCGCGATGGAGCGGCCCAGCGCCGGGCTCAGGTAGGACGAGGTGACATGACCGAGCGCCGGGCTGCCGGTGGCGGGATTGGCGACGCTGGTGATCTGCGCACCTTCCTCCAGCACNGTNTGCGGCGCGGCGGTGAGCAGGCCGACGAGCTGTTTGCGCCCGCTCATGACGAGATCGGGCATCACCAGCGAGCGCTTGCCGACAAAATCCTTCTTGGCCTTGCCGATCGCCCAGTTCAGNCCGAGATCGTCGGGCGTCACCGTGCCGTCCGTCTCCTGTCCGACGATGATATAGCCCTTNTCGGCGCGCATCACGTGCATCGATTCGGTGCCATAGGCGACGCAGTCGTGCTTGCGCCCTTCGGCCCACAGCGCTTCCCACACCGCCCGGCCATGATCGGCGGGCACGTTGACCTCGTAGCCCAGTTCGCCGGTGAAGCTGACGCGCATCACCCGCGCCGGCACGCCGCACACCCTGCCCTCGCGGATCGACATGTGCGGCATCGCCTCGTTGTCGATGTCGAACCCTTCGACGAACGGCGCCACGATGGCGCGCGCCTTCGGCCCCTGCACGGCGATCACCGCCCATTGTTCGGTGGTCGAGGTCAGCCAGACCTTCAGATGCGGAAACTCGGTCTGGAGATAATCCTCCATGTGGTTGAGCACGCGCGGCGCCCCGCCCGGTCGTCGTCGTCACATGGAACCGGTCCGGCGCAAGACGGGCGATGACGCCGTCGTCCATCACATAGCCGGCTTCCGTCAGCATCAGCCCATAGCGGCAGCGGCCGGGCTCCAGCTTGGCCCAGGGGTTGGTGTAGAGCTTTTCCATGAAGGCGGCGGCATCGGGGCCCACCACCTCGATCTTGCCCAGCGTGGAGGCGTCGAACAGGCCGGCGCTGGCCCGGGTCTGGCGGCATTCGCGCGCCACGGCGGCGTGCATGTCCTCGCCGCCCTGCGGGAAATACCAGGCCCGCTTCCACAACCCGACATCCTCGAAAGCCGCGCCGTTCTCCGCCGCCCAGCCATGGATCGCCGTCTGGCGCACCGGGTCGAACAGATCGCCCCGGTTGAGGCCGGCAAACGCGCCGAAGGTGACCGGCGTATAGGGCTGGCGGAAGGTGGTCAGCCCCACTTCGGGAATGGTCTTGCCCAGCGCCTTTGCGGCGATCGCCAGCGCGTTGAGGTTGGAGGTCTTGCCCTGATCGGTGGCCATGCCGGTGGTGGTGTAGCGCTTGACATGCTCGATCGAGCGCATCCCCTCCTGCACCGCCAGCTTGATGTCCTTTTCGCAGACATCGTTCTGGAAATCGACGAAGGCCTTCTGGATTTTCGGCTCCGGGTGGGGCAGCGCGCCGATATAGCCGCCGCCCTCGGGATAGGCCCTGGCCAGGACGAAGCGATGCGCCCTGCCGCCGGCATGGCCGGCCCGCACCGCCGCCTCGATGCCCGCTTCCGCCCCCTCGCCCAGCGCCGCGGCAAGGCCGAACTTGCCCCGGCAGGCCCCGGCGGAGCGCTCGCGCTGCACCGAATCCCCCGGCACATAGGCGTTGATCTTGCTCTCGTAGATCAGCTTGCCGCGCGATTGCGAATGCAGATGGATCGACGGCGTCCAGCCCCCGCACATCAGCAGCGCATCGCAGGGCTCCCAGTGGGTATCGACAAAGCCGCCATTGACGAACCGGGCGACGCCCACCCTGGAGACGCGCAGGCGCCCTTTGGTGCCGGTGATCGTCGCCTGACATTGCACCGGAATGCCGGCGGCGCGCACCGCATCGACCAGCGGACCCGACACGGTCGAGCGCAGGTCGACGATCAGCTGGATCGTGACGCCCGCCTCATGCAGGTCGAGCGCGGCGCGATAGGCGCTGTCGTGCACCGTGGCGACGACGATGCGGCTGCCGACCTTGACGCCGTAACGGGTGAGGAACGTGCGCGCCGCATCGGCCAGCATGATGCCCGGCCGGTCGTTGTCGGGAAACACCAGCGGCCGCTCGATCGCCCCGGTGGTCAGCACCACCTCGCGGGCGCGCATCTGCCACAACCGCTCGCGGGCGCCCTCGCCCGGGGCGGCGAGGTGATCGGTGACGCTCTCGCACAGCCCGACGAAATTCTGGGCNTAGTAGCCGAACGCCTGGGTGCGCGGCATCAGCCGCACGTTCGGCATCGCCTTCAGCGCCCGCAGCGTGCCGGCCAGCCAGTCGCGCGCCGGCACGTCGTCGATCAGCGCCCGCGTCTCGCCCAGCAGCGAGCCGCCCATCTCCTCCTGCTCGTCGCACAGCACCACCGAGGCGCCCGCCGCCCCGGCTGACAGCGCCGCAGCCAGNCCCGCCGGCCCGGCGCCGACGATCAGCACGTCGCAATGNTCGTAGAACTGGGCATAGCGGTCCGGGTCCGGCCCGGTGGGCGCGGCGCCAAGCCCCGCCGCCTCGCGCACGATCGGCTCGAACAGCTTCGTCCACAGCGTGTTGCCGAAGCGCTTGGGCCCCATGAAGGTCTTGTAATAAAAGCCGGCGGAATAGAACGGCGAGAACAACGAGTTGATCGCCCCGGCATCCAGCGCCAGCGAGGGCCAGTTGTTCTGGCTGCGCGCCGTCAGCCCCTCGCTCAGCATCACCTGCGTCGCCCGCTGGTTGGGCGAGAACCGCCCCGTGCCGCGGTCGATGCCGACCAGCGCATTCGGCTCTTCCGCGCCGGCGGAAAGAAAGCCGCGCGGCCGGTGATACTTGTAGGAGCGGCCGACCAGATGCACCCCGTTGGCCAGCAGCGCCGAGGCAAGCGTGTCGCCCTGATAGCCGGTGTAGCCAACGCCGTCGAAGACAAAGCGCAGCGGCCTTGTCCGGTCGATCCGGCCGCCGTTGGAGAGGCGATAGGTCTGGCTCATCATGCGCCTCCCGCCGTGTCAGGCCGGGGTTCGCCCGCCTTGTATGTGGTGATGATCCGGTCGGAGATCGTGTCGCGCAGGCAGTTGAAGAACCGCCCGCAGCCCGAAACGTGCCGCCAGCGCTCGGCATGCAGCCCCTTGGGGTTGGCGCGGAAATAGAGGAACGCGCTCCACTGGCTGTCGTCATGGCTCGACGGATCGACCGGGCGGGCGACATGCGCTTCCCCGCCGTAGCGGAATTCGAGTTCGGGGCGGTCCATCTCGCAGTAGGGACACCGGATCAGCAGCATGACACGCTCCTCAATGCGCGACGGCGGCGGCCGCCGCCTCGTCGATCAGCCGGCCGGTGCGGAACCGCTCCAGCGAGAACGGCGCGGCGATCGGGTGCGGCTCGCCGGTCGCCACCGTATGGGCGAAGACATGGCCCGAGCCGGGCGTCGCCTTGAAGCCGCCGGTGCCCCAGCCGCAGTTGACGAACAGCCCCTTCACCGGCGTCTTGCCGATGATCGGCGAGCGGTCGGGCGTCACATCGACGATGCCGCCCCAGTTGCGCAGCATCCTCAGCCGCCGCACCTCGGGGAACAGTTCGCAGATCGCGTCCAGCGTATGGGTGGCGATGTGCAGCCCCCCGGTCTGCGAATAGGAGGTGTAGGCATCCGTGCCGGCGCCGATCACCATCTCGCCCTTGTCCGATTGCGACATGTAGGCATGCACCGTGTTGGACATCACCACGCAGGACATCACCGGCTTGACCGGCTCGGANACNAGCGCCTGAAGCGGATAGCTCTCCAGCGGCATCCGCACCCCGGCCATCGCCATCAGCACCGAGGTATGCCCGGCCGCGACCACGCCGACCTTCGGTGCGCCGATGAAGCCCTTCGTCGTCTCGACCCCGGCCACCGCCCCGGAGGCGTCGCGCCGGATGCCGGTCACCTCGCAGTTCTGGATGATGTCGACCCCCAGCCGCGAGGCGCCGCGGGCATAGCCCCAGGCCACCGCGTCGTGCCGNGCCGTGCCGCCGCGCCGTTGCAGGGCGGCGCCGATGACCGGGTAGCGGATGTTCTTTTCGATGTTGAGCAGCGGGCAGAAGGCCTTGGCCTCCTCCGGCGTCAGCCAGTCGTTGTCGATGCCGGCGAGGCGATTGGCGTGGACATGGCGCTTGAACACCTGCACGTCGTGGATGTTGTGGGCCAGCATCATCACGCCGCGCGGCGAATACATCACGTTATAGTTGAGTTCATGGCTCAGCCCTTCCCAGAGCTTGACCGCGTGCTCGTAGATCGCCTCGGACTCTTCCCAAAGGTAGTTTGAGCGGACGATGGTGGTGTTGCGCCCGGTGTTGCCGCCGCCCAGCCAGCCTTTCTCGACCACGGCGATGTGTCTGAGCCCGTGCTCTTTTGCCATGTAGTAGGCGGTGGCCAGCCCGTGGCCGCCCGCGCCGACGATGATCGCGTCATAGGCCGCCTTCGGCTCGGGCGAGCGCCACTGTTCGGGCCAGCCGGCATTGCCGCCGAGCGCCTGTTTCAGCACGGATAGCGCGGAGAATTTCACCGGATCACCTCCCGAATGATACCCGAGGATGCGTCAGGGCGCGGCCTGAAGCGAGAATAAATGCGACGCATGCCTTGAAAGTTTGCGCCGTATCAGACGAAGATGCGCCGGTCCACCGGCAGATCGTCGCGCGCCGGCGCGCCGCCCGCCCCGCCGCGCAGCGCCGAAGGCGCCGCACCGAAACGCCGCCGGAACTCGCGTGAGAAATGCGCCCCGTCGGCAAAGCCCGCCAGGGCCGCGATCTCGGCCACGGTGCGCCCGCTATGGGCCAGCAGCCAGCGGCCATAATCGAGCCGCATGCCGCGATAGGCCTCGGCCGGGGCGGCGCCAAGCTGCTCGCGGAACAGCCGGTCGAGCTGGCGCTCGGACAGGCCCACCTGCCGGGCAATGGCGGCGATCGCCAGGGGATGGGCGAGGTTCTGCTCCATGATCAGCGCGGCCCGGCGCACCCGCTCGTCGGCGGCGCTGCGGGCCAGATGCGGCGTCGGCTGCGCCGTGGTGGCGGCGCGCGAGGCATCGACCAGCAGGACGTTCAGGCTTTTGGTTGCCGCCGACAGGCCGACATGCCGCTCGACCAGCGCCGCGGCCAGATCGATCACCCCCGCCCCGCCCGAACAGGTGATGCGGTCGCCGTCGATCAGGAACAGTTGCTCGGACAACGGCGGCGGCCCGCCGAATTCCTCGACATAATCGTGGCGGTGATACCAGCTCACGCAGACCGGCCGCCCGTCCAGCAGTCCGAGCCGCCTGAGCACGAACGCGCCGGTGCACACCCCCACCAGCGTCACCCCGGCCGAGGCCGCGCGCCTGAGATACTCGGCCGTCGCCGCGTCCACCTGCGGCGCCGGATGCAGCAGCCCGCCGACCACGACCAGATAATCGAAGCCCCTGGGATCGAGAAAGCCCGAATCCGGCGTCACCTCGACACCGCAGCTCGCCTTCACCGGCCGCCCCGCGGCGGTCATCACCGTCCAGCGGCAGAGGATCTGGCGCGAGCGGTCGCCGGCATCGGCGGCAAGGCGCAGCGTATCGATGAAATTGGCAAAGGCGGTCAGCGTGAAGCGCTGCGCCAGCACGAAGCCGACCTTGAGCCGCGCCACCACCTCGCCCCCCTCCGCTGCCGTGCCTGATGCCATGTCCCATGCGCCCCCGCCGCCGATCATGGCGACCTGGCCCGGGCTTGTCATCCCCTTGCCGCCTCAGGCGGCGCTGGCCACCGGCTCAGGCCGCGGCACCAGCGCCCCGGCGCCCGGCGCCCAGGCCACCGTCACGCTCGCCGGGGTTGAACGGGTTGAGCGAATCGCCGCGCACCAGCAGCCGCGTGCCATCGTCGAGCCGCACCGGATAATCGATGAACGAGCCGCGATAGGTGAAGGTCTCGACCGTGCCCGAGACCGCGTTCAGCCCCTCTGCCGCGGCGCCGCGCAGCAGCATCAGGTGTTCGGCCCGCAGCGCCAGCAGCGCCGCTCCGGCCCGCGCCCCCTCCGCCTCGATCCGCACCGGCGCCCCGCTGGCCAGCGCCCCGCGCCCGCCGGCGCCCAGCGTCACCGGCACCAGATTGGCAAAGCCCATGAAGTCGGCGACGAATTCCGAGGCCGGCCGTTCGAAAATGGCGCGCGGCGTGCCGATCTGCTCGACCCGCCCGGCGCTCATCACCACCAGCCGGTCGGACACGCTCAGCGCCTCGTCCTGATCGTGGGTGACGAAGATCGTCGTCAGGTCGAGGCTCTTCTGAAGCTGGCGAATCTCGGTTTTCATCTCGTGCCGCAGTTTGGCGTCGAGGTTGGACAGCGGCTCGTCGAGCAGCAGCACGGTCGGCTCGATCACCAGCGCCCGGGCCAGCGCGACGCGCTGCTGCTGGCCGCCGGAGAGCTGCTTGGGCAGCCGGTCGGCCAGATGCTGGAGGCGGACGCGGCGCAGCGCCTCGCCGACGCGCCGGGTGATGTCCTCGCGGGCGATCTTGCGCATCTCAAGGCCGAAGGCGACGTTCTCGGCGATCGTCATGTGCGGAAACAGCGCGTAGCTCTGGAACACAAAGCCCATGTTGCGTTTGGACGGCGGCAGGCGCGTCACATCGCGGCCGCCGACGAGGATGCGCCCGGCCGTCACATCGACGAAACCGCCGATCATCCGCAGCGTCGTCGTCTTGCCGCAGCCCGAGGGGCCGAGGAAGGTGACCAGTTCGCCCTGGCCGATCCGCAGCGAGGTGCTTTCCACCGCGACGATGTCGCCGTAGCTCTTGGAGACGTCGGACAGTACGATCTCGGACATCACATCCCTCAGAAGGCGCGGTTGAGCTGGGCGTAGCGATTGGTGATCAGAAGCAGCGCGGCGATCAGCGCGATCTGCACCGTGGCCACCGCCGCGATGGTCGAATCAAGGTTCCATTCGAGATAGCTGACGATGGCGATCTGCAGGGTCGTCCGCCCCGGGCCGACCAGAAACAGCGACTTCTCAAGATCGATGAACGAGGCGACGAAGGCAAACAGCGCCGAGGCGATCAGCGCCGGCTTGAGGATCGGCAGCACGATGCGGAAGAAGATGGTCACCTGCGAGGCGCCAAGGCTGGCCGCCGCTTCCGAGATCGAGCGGTCGAGGCCGATCAGCGCCGCGGTCGTCAGCCGCACCGTCCACGGCAGCGCCACCAGCAGATGGGCGGCAAAAAGCCCGGGCAGCGTGCCCGCCACCTGCACCTCGCTCAACAGTTCGACATCGATGTAGAAGATGTACATCGCCGCCCCGCCGACGATGCCGGGCACCACCATCGGCGCCAGCAGGATATTGGTGAGGATATCGCGGCCGACGAACCGCCCGCGCGCCAGCGCATAGGAGGCCGGCACGCCCAGAACCAGCGATCCGGCCGAGGCGAACAGCGCGGTTTGCAGGCTCAGCAGCAGCCCCTCGCGGAATTCATCGCGCGTGAACGCCCGCACATACCAGTCGAGCGTGTAGCCCTCGGGCGGGAAGGACAGGATCTTGTTGGAAAAGAACGAGACCCAGACGATGACCAGAAGGGGCAGCACGATGAAGCCGATGACCGCGCCGGAGGTCAGCCGATAGACAAGATCGGAAGGACTGCTGTGCATCGGGGCCTCCTACTCCGACCAGCGCCGGTAGCGGCGCTGGGCCAGCGCGGTGGCGCCCACCGTCAGCACCAGCGTCGTCAGCATCAGGATGAAGGCCAGCGCCGCGCCGAACGGCCAGTTCATCGCCCGCTGCACCTGAAGATAGACCTCCGGCGCCATGGCGTGGAACTGCGGGCCGCCGATCAGCACCGGCGTGGCATAGGCGTTCATCGACAGGGTGAAGCACAGCATCGTCCCGGCCAGGATGCCAGGCAGGGCCAGCGGCAGCAGGACACGCCAGAGGATGGTGATGTGGTCCGCCCCAAGACTCCCCGCGGCGTCTTCCAGCGAGCGATCGATGCCTTCGAGCACGCTTTGCAGGGTCAGGATCATGAACGGCAGCAACACCGAGACCAGCCCGATGATCACCGCCGTNTCGGTGTACATCAGGCTCAGCCGGTCGGCGATGCCGAGCAGCGAGACCAGGCTGGAAGCCAGCCCCCGTTCACCCAGGATCACCATCCAGGCCGCGGTGCGCACCGCATTGCCCATCATCAGCGGCAGCACGAGGCAGATGATCAGCAGCGCCTTCAGCCGCGGGCCCGCCAGCCGCACCAGGGTATAGGCGACCGGAAAGCCGAGCACGAGGCAGATGGCCGAGGAGACGAAGGAGATGCGCAGCGTCGTCCACAACACGCCCTGATAATAGGGATCGGCGAAGAAGCGGACGTAGTTCTCCGCCGTCATCGCCGACACCATCAGTTCGCCCGGCACGAAGCGGTTGAAGCTGTAGCGCAACAGGATGGCGAGCGGCCCGATCAGCAGCAGCACCACCAGCAGCACACCCGGCCCCACCAGCGCCGCCACCGGCGAGCGCACCGACGGCCGTGGGGCGGACGGGGGCACGGGCAAGGAGCCGGCACCGGCCTCTGCGGTCGTCGCGATGCTCATCTTGCGCCTCCCCTCGCCTGTCACCCCGCCGGCCCCGTGCTTCTCCCCGCCTCAGGAGCGGGCAACATTCTTGTTCCACCACTCCAGCCATTCCGCCGTGTTCTTGGCGACATAGGCATAATCGGGGAACTTCAGCTTCGCCCGTTCGGCCTCGCTGAAGTCGATCTTGGCCCGCAGTTCCGGCGACAGTTCCGCCGCGCCGTTGGCCGGGGCGTAGAAGCTGGCGGCGGCCAGATTCGCCATCGCCTTGCGGTCCAGCATGCCGTCGAAATAGACATAGGCCGCTTCCTTGTTGGGCGCCTTGTTGGGCAGGCAGGCGCCGAAGGTCACGGCCACCGCACCCTCCTCGGGATAGGTGATGGCCAGCGGCAGACCGTCCTTGATCCATTGCAGTCCGCGCGCCTTGTAGTTGAGCACCACGTCGACCTCGCCGGCGGCCAGCGCCGCAGCCATCTGCTGGTGCGTGGCATAGATGCGCGGGCTGAATTTGGTTCTCAGCTCGGCCAGCTTCTCGCGGCCCTTCTCGACGCTGGTCAGATTGCCCGAGGTGATCAGCGACGAGATCATCATGTAGTTGAAATAGAGCTGGTTGGTCAGGCCGATGCGCCCGGCAAAGCGCGGGTCCCAGATATCCTTGTAGGCCTTGGGCGGCTCCTTCACCTTGTCCTTGTTGGTGATGATCACCACGCCCGAATAGAGCCAAGGGATGAAGTAGGACTTGCGCAGCGGCGCGATGATGTCCTTGCCGTTCGGTATCTTCGAAAAGTCGAGGTCCGAGATCGCGTCGTGGCTCTTCATCTCGAAGGCGTCGGAATCGTTGAGATGCACGACATCGACGCTGCCGCGCGGCAGCTTGCGTTCCGCCAGCAGCTTGGACTTGCGCTCGGGCTCAAGGCCGAGATCGCGCACGATCTTGATGCCCTTGGCCTCCACCAGTGGCTGTTCCATGAATTTCATGGTCCGGTCGTTCCAGTCGCCGCCCCAGTTCGAGACGACCATCTGGCCGCTGGCGGCGCTGGCCCGTCCGCCGAGGGCAAGCAGCGCCAGAGCGCTGCCCGTGCCGGCCAGAAGCTGCCGCCGGTCAAACCCGGCCATGATTGAGTTCCTGTGCATGAGACTCTCCTGATCAGGTTTTCCCGGCGGCGCGGGAGAGATGGTTATTCGGCGGCGATCGCGGTCTTGGTGCGGCTGACGCGCTTGAGGTAGTCGACGCAGGTGTCGACGCTCTCGACATCGGCGAACTTGGCGTCGATGTCGTAGAGGTTCCACGCCACGGCGCCCGGCACGCGGTCGCCGATGCATTCCTTCACCGCGATGGTGCGGAAGCCCTCGGCCAGCCCGTCGCAGATGGTGGTGCGCACGCAGGCCGTGGCGGTGACGCCGGTGACCAGGATNGTGTCCACCCCGGCCGAGCGCAGGTANCCGGCCAGCGGCGTGCCCGAGAACGAGCTGGCGCGCTTTTTCAGCATCACATACTCGCCCTCGATCGGCGCGATGCGCGAATCGATCGCCCAGAGGTCCTCATCCTTGAGGTTGACCGCCTCGACCGGGATCTTGTGGTGCCACATGCCCATGTCGGTGTTCGGATCGTTGCGGTCGGTGTTCTGGTAGGCGGTGGTGACGTGCACCACCACATGCCCGTTCTCGCGGAAGGCTTTCAGCAGCTTCTGCATGCCGGGGATGATCTCGGCGTCCATCGTATCGCCGCAGTAGAACGGGTTGCCCGGACGGGTCCAGGCATGGGCCAGATCGACGCTGATCAGCGCCGGACGGCTGCCAAACCCGATGCGGCGCTGGAAACCGCGCTGCTTGTAGATGGCGGTCGAGGCCTCGAAGGCATCGCGCAGGGCGCGTTCGAGTTTTTCGGTGAGAACGTCGGACATCCTGGTCGTCTCCTGTTGGCATAAGGTTGGCCGTGGCCCGGTATCCTCTGGTCCGGGCCAGCCGGGTTGCAGCCATCAGGCCAAAAAGCCCGCCGCCGGGGAATTGACGGTTTGTCTCCAATTGGTGCATGAATTGCACCAATCACGCCGAGCACTGACGCTTCTCGCAGCAGGGATGTCTGAGCCATGCGCTATCTGCCGGAAATCGAGGCAATCCATTCCTTCGCCATGGTGGCGGAGGAACTGAACTTCCGCCGCGCCGCCGAGCGGCTGGCCATCGACCATTCCGCTCTCTCCCGGCGCATCCGCGATCTCGAACACCGGCTCGGCTTCGCGCTGTTCGAGCGCTCGACCCG
>Ga0056914_10002555_pt1 | contig 11359 bp, 10 predicted proteins | sample TNRBio252014_DNA_FD_55168 | JGI IMG/M metagenome (GOLD analysis project Ga0056914, IMG submission 55168) | Wastewater treatment Type I Accumulibacter community from EBPR Bioreactor in Madison, WI, USA - TNR Reactor_6/25/2014_ DNA | ecosystem: Engineered > Bioreactor > EBPR > Anaerobic-Aerobic >...
GACTCAATGGTGGGGTTGTTGTTGATGTTGAAGTTCATGTTGGCATTGGCGCCGCTGGAGCCTACTTCAATGCCGGCCATTGGGTTGCCAAAACGCTGAACGGTACAATTGGTGATGTTCAGGTTAAAGTTTGAACTTCCTTCGGCTAAGCATTGGATGCCTTTTGAGCCTGCCCGGTGGAAACTGCTGTTGCTGAGGGTTACCGTGGCATTTGCGGTACCTAACGTTCGCATTTCAAAGCAATCTATCCGGGTCACTTCATAAGCTGTATTCGAGAAACTGCAATTGTTGACCGTCAGGTTCAGGGTTCCTGAGCTTGTGCGGATATGGGTGTTTCTGGCGGCCGAGTTGGAAAAAGTACAGCCGGTGAAACTACAGGTTCCGAAGAGTTCGATCAGCTTTATGCCGTTTTCGTCATTCGATACGAGCGGCGTGCCGGCCCCGGTCAAAGTGCAGTTGGTCATGACGAGGTTCGTCACGTTGTTGCCATTGATTCCTTGCTCTGCCGTAGTAGTCACGTCCACGTTGTTCATGGTTATGCCGTTTACTGCGCTCATGTGGATGGCCGCATAGCAGGACGTATTCTGGTCTTCGTCGCAAACGCCGTCAAACCCCGCATCGCCCGTATTGGCGCTGTTCAGGGTCATATTCCGGAGGGTAATGTTGGTAGCCGTGAGCAACTCGATGCCGCGTTGGACTATTGTGCTGATGGTACCGCCCGAACCGTCGGTAGTGCCCGTACCGGTGACCTCAAAAGAGCCGGTTGTATTTTGCAGGCGAATGCCGTGTGAGGCATTGGAAGCCGAAATGGATTTAAAAATGGCATTCAGGGCGGTGCTCGTAAATTGAACGGCAATACCGCCGCTATTACTGACGGTAACGTCTCTTACGAAGGCCGAGGCCGAACTGGCAGACACCAGCGCAATGCCGCTGGTATTGACGATATCTACCCCCATCACCTGGTTTTGAGACTGCATATCAATCGAGTTGCCCGTCTGGTTAATAACGGGATTGGTTCCGCCAACCATCGGAATAACAGCCGGAGCAATGGGCGGGTGCACCGAGAANGTNACNCCGGCAAGGGTCGCCAGCGTACCTTGAGCGCCCTGGCCAATGAGCTTTTGCTGACCCAGCAAGAGCGTATTTCCGCTGTTGTTATATGTGCCGGAGTACACAAAGATNTTGTCTCCAACACCATCAAGAGAGGATNCATTAAAAGCATTAATGGTATTCCAAGGCGCGCTGAGGCGGCCGTCGCCTCCGGCGGGGGCGCTGTCGTCGATGAACCAAATCATCCCCGTAACGGCGATGCTCACCTGACCTTGATCGGTGAAGGTGCCATCAGACACGGTATAAGTGAAGGTAGTTGTACCTTCGTAGCCGGGGTTGGGGTTGAAGGTGAAGCTGCCGTTGGCATTGTGGGTTACAGTACCTTGTGTGCCGGCTGTATTGATGGCGGTAACGCTGAGGACGTCCCCGTCGAGGTTCACTTCATTGGCCAGCATACCGGCGCCTGCGGGCACGGCGATGGATACGTTGCCCACCGTCGAGTAGCTGTCGTCGATGGCCACTACCGAAGTTTTCAGCGAGCCGGCCACCAGCGTGGTGTTGGGGTCGATGGTGTCGGTGAAGTTTACGCCAGTGGCGTCGGCTCCGGCCGGATTATTTATTACTACGGTGTACTCCAGTATGTCGCCGGGGCTGGGGCCGGTGGGGCCGCCGTCGGCGCCTACCTGCGCATATACCTTAGTGGCGGTTATGACCGGCATCATGGCAAAGGGGTACATAAATTCCGCTTCGTTGCCGGTAGCCGGTTGGATGGAGGCGGAAGGTTGATCAGCCGATGGCGCCGGTTCGCATTGTTCGTGCGCGGCGGTCGAAGGGCGATCGGGTAGTTGGGTCTTTTTATCGCCGTCGTTAAACAAGGCGAAGAAAAGACTACACAAGGCGTAAAAAAAATACATCTTCATGTTTGCACTTTTTGGGCACGGTAAAACAATAAAATGTTACAAACCAAGATTCTGTCTTTGGCGCAACACCTTAGATGATATTAGATAATATAGTTAAGCAAAGCTGCTTACAGCTAATGTTTTCACATGTCAAGATGCCAGTCAGAATACTTCAAAGCTCTTATATCCCTGATAAAACATCTGGTGGAGGGGGGAGAGGCTAACTGGGAATAACCGTCGGGGACGCTACTAAACCCGGNAAACCGACACAAAGATATATACTTTTTAAAAACAGGTGCTAAAAATGTTGCGAATTAAAATACCCGTTTTATCTTTGTCAGGTAGCAGCCAATGTGTTGTAGAAAAAGCTGCTTACGCCGGCTTCAGCCGTTTGTATTATGCCGCTTGTTCCCCCCATGTGCGGCGCGTTGTTATAAGCGCATTTTATCCATTTAACCCACTGATTCTGTTGGGGTTATTTCCCTTTCAGGAAGGGTTTGATAATAAGTCTTTTTACCATGCATAGAAGAGATTTTTTACACCAGTCAAGTCTTGGGTTGGGTGTGTTGCTTGTACCGGGCAGCTTTGTCCGCTTGTTTAAAAGTACGGCAGTCGCCGAGCTTTGGACGGAGTTTACCACCCTGCTGCGCGCCCGCGAGCTGGGGCTTCCCCCCGCCGGCTTAGACGAATTGCTTGAGTCTGGCCAATTTTCAAAGAACATACAGCCTTTTGATGCCGGCCGCGCCCTTTGGTATGGCTACGGCCCGGCAGGCGAGTACGCGCTGGGTTGGATTCCACTCTACATAGAAGAGCAAGGCTTAGTAGGTTTTCTTGCGCCGATCTATGCGCGTACCCGCAGAGGGCGTTGGGCTAAAGTGCGCACGCTCTCGTGTTTTGAGGTGGAAGCCATCGTCCACCTAATGCGCGCCGGCCATGCCCCCGATCGCCTGTTGCCCATACTGCCCGAGCAGCCGCACCGCCAACCAGGCTACCCCACCGCTAAAGGAGGCATAGAGATGACCCTCCGCTTAACCGACAATCGCCTAAGCGCACAAGTGCGCCTGCTTGACAGCCAGTCCAAAGAGATGGCCGCCGCANTAGTACATTCTGCCTTACTCTGATGCCGGTAAAAAAGGTTGAGGTAAATCTTACCTCTGCCTTAACCTAAAACCCGTACCATGCTTGTATTGAAAATTTCTCATTCATAACTAAACCTGTAATACCATGTCTGAACCTTTCTTGGGGGAAATCAAGATCATGAGCTTTAATTTCCCTCCCAGAGGATGGGCTTTATGCAATGGTCAATTGCTGCCCATCAACCAAAACCAGGCGCTGTTTGCGCTGTTTGGCACTACTTATGGGGGCAATGGCCAAACCAATTTTGCTCTCCCCGATTTCAGGGGGCGCGTCCCCGTACATCAAGGCGCCGGCTTCGTTATGGGGCAAAGAGCCGGCCAGGAAGCGCATACGCTTACGGTAAACGAAATACCTACCCACAATCACTTTGTGGTAGCGGTATCCAATGTACAAAACTCCATTGCTCCTACCAATAATTCCTTTTTTGCGGCTACCACGCCTTCCGAGTTTTACTCAGGCGCAACCCCCGACACGACCATGCTTCCCGATATGCTGGGCAACCAGGGGGGGAATCAGCCCCACAACAACATGCAACCCTACCTGACGCTCAACTTCTGCGTTGCGCTTCAAGGTATTTTCCCAAGCCAAAATTAAACTGCAACAACAATGGGATCACCATACGTTGGCGAAATCCGAATGTTTGCCGGCAACTTTGCGCCCGCAGGCTGGATGTTTTGCCAGGGCCAATTGCTGCCCATCTCAGAAAATGAAACTTTATTTCAGCTCATTGGCACCACCTATGGCGGCGATGGCGAGCAAACCTTTGCACTGCCCAATCTGAGCAGCCGCGTGCCATTGCACATGGGCCAGGGGGCGGGGCTGTCTAATTACGTCATCGGCCAGTCGGGCGGTACGGAAACCGTAACGGTTACAGCCCTGCAAATGCCGCTGCACACTCATGCCGTAGGCGCTACCAATAGCAACGGCAGCGCTACCAGCCCCAATGGGGCGCTTTTTGCCCGCAACCCTTCCTCGCCGGATACTTACTCCAATGATATCAGCGGCGGCATTGTACCCATAAGTCCCAATGCGGTATCTCCTTCAGGAGGTAGCCAGCCGCATGAAAATATGCAGCCCTATCTGGCGATCAACTTCATCATCTCCCTGTTTGGCATTTTTCCTTCACAATCTTAACCCACCATAATCATGTCTGATCCATTTGTTGCAGAAATCCGCATGATGGGCTTCAACTTTCCGCCTACCGGTTGGGCGCGCTGTGACGGCCAGATACTGCCCATTTCCCAAAATACGGCTTTGTTCTCCTTGCTGGGCACCACCTATGGCGGCGACGGCAAGTCTACCTTTGCCCTGCCCGACCTTCAGGGCGCCACGCCGCTTCAGCAGGGGCAAGGCCCGGGCTTATCGCTCTATGACCTTGGTCAGATAGGCGGTTCCAACACCGTTACGCTGCTACAGAGCGAAATGCCCTCCCATACCCACCCCATGGTTGCCCTCAACGACACGGGCTTGCAGGCCAATCCGCAAGGCGCCGCTCCGGCACGCGCCAATATCTACTTCAATTCGTCGGGCAATGCGATCAATATGTCGCAAAACATGATTGGCATCACGGGGGGCAGCCAACCGCACAACAATACCCAGCCCTACCTGACGGTCAATTTCTGTATCGCCATGCAGGGGATATTCCCACCGCGGACATAATCATTTCGACTATGAGCGAACCGCTGACCTTACTGCCCATCGCCGACGGCGAAGCCCTTGATGTCCTCCTGCTCATCTATGCGGGCGCCCGCGCCCATGAGATGCAAATGGTCAATTGGCCCGTCGAGCAAAAGGCGGCTTTTGTAACCCAGCAGTTCAATGCTCAGCATACTTATTATCGGCATCAGGTATATCCTGATGCCGATTATTACCTCATCCAGCGGGCCGGCCTTACCCTGGGGCGGCTCTACATTGAGCGCCGCCTCATTCCGGGCTCCATTCGCATCATCGATATTGCCCTGTTGCCCGAATACCGGAATCAGGGCATCGGCGCTCATTTCGTCCGCCAGGTACAGGAAGAAGCCCGTGCTCAGGGCAAGTCGGTGTCTATCCATGTCGAAAAATTTAATCCTGCCCAAAACCTCTACCAGCGCCTCGGGTTCAAAGCCCTGTACGAAACGCATGGCGTATACCTGTACATGGAATGGCAGCCCGAATCTTCGGCTGAGCCCGTCGCTTAGGCTTTAATGCCGCGCTAAATTTAATCTCAATCGCTGCTATGCTTGACCAACTTCAACTCTCCGATTTCGAGCCGCTGATTCAGCAGTCTTTCACCATCCGCTTCCGCCTCCCGGAGGCCGAGCTTCCCGCCCTGCTCATGGCCGTTACGCCGCTCAAAAGCCATCCCGGCTCGCCCCGCCCGCCTTTTTCCCTCACCTTTCGCACTCCCCAGCAGGGGCAGTACTACCAGCAGGCTATGTACACCCTGGTACACCCTGAAAAAGGCGAACTCGAACTCTTTTTTGTACCCATTGGGTTCGATGCAGAAGGCATGAAGTACGAGGTGATTTTCAATTGAGTCGTTTTTTTTTTTGGGCCCCGCCGCATACCATCTACCTCCGCGTAGCGCCTTGCGCGGCGCCGGGTGCTCCGCTATTATGGCCCGGCATTGCTGTTATGTCCGGGTATTAGCATAAGCCCAGGCCGGGCCATACCGCTGCGCCCCCTGGTCCGAATAAATTGAACCCAGGGCATAATCCTTGAGTCATTAAAACCAAAATCATTTCTGCTCCCATACTTACCTTTGCAGCCATGCTCAACCTGATTGCGACGTTGACGGCGGGATCGGCCATTTTTTTGGCTTTTTTGGTGGTGGCCGTGAGGCAAGATGCCAATGTGGCAGCCAATCGGTGGTTAGGCGTGTTTTTGAGCCTGTTGGGGCTTTTTATGCTCGACGACAGCCTGCTCTCTGAAAAACATCGGCACCTTAGTATGGTAGGCATCGCCTTTGAGGCGGGCTTCAACTCTAAGACGGCTTTTAATACAGCCTTTAAAAAGCAGGTAGGGGTGTCGCCAACGGCATTTCGAGAGGGCATTACTTCCTGATCAGTTCCTGACCTTTTTTCTTCCTTTGATTTCCCAAAAAAGTTTAGTTTTGCGTCGCTTTAACTATGCGGTTTCCCGCAAATATGTTGTTCACCAAATGTAAATGACGCACCATGGGTAAAGGTGATAAACGCTCCAAGCGCGGCAAAATCTGGCGCGGGAGCTACGGCAACAGCCGCCCCAAGGCCGGCAAACCCGCTAGCCAGCCCGCAGAAAAGCAAGGCTAAACCAAACGCCTTGACGGTATAACTGCGGCAAAGAGACGGACATCCGGCCGAGGGGTCGGATATCCGTCCTCCATGCGTTGCGCCCTCGTTAGTTCCCCCAAAAAAACATGTCTTCATCCGTCTGTTCAAAGGTACAATCGTAAGCTGGCCGACACTTCCCGCGTAGGGGGGGCGGCAGAATTCTGTGTCTCCTTATTCGTAGGCAACACAATTATGGCGAATTCCAGGTATTACTGGTTGCTGGCGCAACAACTGCAACGTGCGCTGAGCCCAGACGAAAGAGCGGAACTAAATGAACTGAAGGCTGGCGCGGATGACTCCGCCGCTGAGCGCGATATGGCGCGTCTGTGGAAACTCACAGGCAAACATCAGCCCGACTTTCAGCCCGATACAGAAGCAGCTTTGGCTAAATTGCACCAGAAGATGCGCGCTGCCGGGCCCGGGCAGCCTGCCCGCCTGAGCGTGTGGCGGCGACCCTGGGCAGTAGCTGCTGGCTTTCTATTGCTGCTGACGGCCGGATGGCTGACGTTCAGCCGGTGGCCGGCGCCCGCCGATGCTTGGGTCAGCGCTACTACAGGCCCCCAACAGCAGCAAACGCTGGAACTGCCCGACGGCAGCCGGGTGCAACTCAACGAAAATACAACGATCACATATCCTGCGGGCGATTGGTCGGCCTTGGAAGGCCGGAATGTGCGGCTATCGGGAGAGGCTTTTTTCCAGGTGGCCCACAAGCCGGAGTCACCCTTTAGGGTAGTTGCTCAAACCGGGGTAGTGCAGGTGCTGGGCACCCAGTTTAATGTGCGCGCTTATACAGCCGAACACACCATTGAGGTGGCTGTAACCAGCGGTAAAGTAGCCTTGTCGGATGCCGCCAATATCCAGCGGGTGGAGCTGACGGCAGGCGCAGCCGCCCTCATCGATGCGAATGGAAAGCTCAACAGGCTCGATATGCCCGCGCGTAGCCGCATGGCCTGGCGCAATGGAGAACTATACCTCAAGGATGCCGAGCTGGGCGAAACCCTGAGGCTGCTGGAGCGCTACTATGGGGTGTCGATCGTGGTGAGGCCCGAGCAAATTATCAACTGCCCAGCCCGGATTACGGGCGAATGGAAGGCGCGGGACTGGAATAATGTAGTGGCTTATCTGGCCCGGGCTACACAGCTTCGATTGGAAAAAACTGGCGAAGGCCAGTATCGGGCTATGGGCAATTGCTATTGACGTCTGCTATACGGCGTTTTTGTATGNAGCCAGATGGATATTTTACCCGAAATTTGACGCGAATGCTGTTTGCGCCAAGGCGCGCCCAACCTTTGTGCGCGATTTGAGCGTTTAACAATAGGTAATGGTTCGTATTGCGTGTCGGTAGGTTTTGTACGTAGCGCGGGTATGGATACGGGTAACCTGTGCAAAAAATCTGCCGGCGCGAACTATAGCAGCGCGTCGCATTATGATCAGGAAATTCAGTTGGATGGTATTGGCCTTGCTGGGGTGCTGGCAACTGGAGGCGCAAAGCCCTCTAAACCAGCGCATTTCCATACAGGCCGACAATCTGCCGCTGGAGCGCTTTCTATACCAACTCATCGAAGAATCAAGTATAGCACTTTCTTTTCGCAACGACCAGATACCGCCTGGCGTTACCGTGAATCTGCGCCTGCGCCGACAGCCGTTGGCCATCGTACTCAGCAGAGCCTTGGAGGGCACAGGGCTGGGATACGAGCTCATTGGCTCGCTGGTAGTCATCTTGCCACTGCCGCCGCCGCCGCCGGAGAGCAGATTTACCATTAGCGGCTATATTGCGGATGAGGCCTCTGGCGAACGCCTCATCGGGGCCAACATCACCGATGCCTTGGGGCAGCGAGGCACAGCCAGCAACGAATACGGTTTTTTTAGCCTTACCCTGCCCGCCGGAGAAGTATTGCTGGTGGTGTCGTACCTCGGCTATGAATCTTACCGGCAATGGCTGAACCTCAGCGGCGATATTCGACTCAACCTTCGGCTGTCGGCCAATTCTTTTTTGCCAGAGGTAGTGGTGACGCCTAAAGATACGGGCAGTTGGCTGCCATCGAATGGTGTCGATCGCCAGGCCGGCGATCTGGTGCTTATCACCCGCGAGTTGCCGTCATTGGCAGGCGAACCCGACCCCGTGCGCACCATGCACCTCCTTCCTGGCATACATACCGGGGCCGACGGAATAGAGGGGCTGCATATCCGGGGCGGCGACCCCGGCCAAAACCTCGTNCTTATCGATGGCGTACCCGTGTACAACATCTCCCATGCTGCGGGCATTTTTTCGGTGTTCAATGCCGGCGCTATTCGATCGGCTAACCTCCTTTCCGGCGGGTTTCCGGCGCGGTATGGCGGGCGGCTTTCAGGCGTAATTGATGTTTATACCAAAGACGGCAACCAGCAACGACTGAGCGGCAGCGCAGAGTTGGGCCTCATTACGGGACGGGTATCGCTGGAGGGGCCTGTTATCAAAGAACGCACTACCTTTTTTATCAGTGCCAGACAGTCGTTTTTACNCCACTACCTCACACCCTATACCCGCGACCTCAAGGCCAAACGCGATGAAAAAGGAGAAACCGATTATCGCTTTTACGACATCAATGCCAAGGTAAGCCATACTTTTTCACCGAAAGACAGGCTTTATTTTAGCTTTTATAAAGGCGCCGACGGCTATGCCGACGGCGGCGGCCGCCAGGATCAAGTGTCTATTGACAATGGCGGCGGCCAGATTTTTGACTTCGACATTTTTCAGTCGTATGGAGAACGCATCAACTGGGGCAATACCGTAGGCGCGCTGCGGTGGAATCACCTTTTCAGCGATAAGGTTTTTGCCAACCTCACCCTCAGCCGCAGCGAGCTGTCGGTGCGCAGCAGTTATCGCCAGTACGATTCCATTGCGCTGGTGCAAACNGGGCAGTACTTCCGCGCTTTGACCCTCGGGCGCTTCCGAACGGGTATTGCCGATCAGGGGTTTCGGACCGACGTGCACGTACTCCCGCGCCCGGGGCAGGAGCTGCGCTTTGGCATTTCCTACAACTGGCGGCAGTTTGATCCCGGCGCCTTGGAACAGGATGAAAATAGCGCCAACCCTGANGATGAGCCGGCCAATGATCCCATTTCTACCCGGGAACTGAACGCCTATGCCGAGGGACAGTTTGATCTGGGCAGGCGCTGGCAGCTCAACGCCGGCCTGCACATGGCGCTATGGCAGGTAAGGCTACGGAATTACCTCACCTTACAGCCGAGGCTGCTGCTGTCGCACAGGCTGTCAGCCGATTTCAATTGGCATCTGTCGGCTTCGCGCATGGTTCAGTTTGTACATCTGCTGTCGAACTCGTCTATAGGCTTGCCCACCGATCTTTGGGTGCCTGCCACCGATAAAGTGGCTCCTGCTGAGGCCTGGGTGCTGACAGCCGGCGCCAACTGGGCGCCGAAGGCGGGTTGGCGCCTCAGCGTAGAAGCTTATTACAAGCCCATGAGGCAGTTGCTTAGTTATAGCGAAGGCGCAGTAAGCTTCCGCGACTGGGAAGAAAACGTAACCAGCGGCGAAGGCCAGGCCTATGGCATGGAATGGATGCTGACCAAAACCGCAGGCCGGTGGATGGGATGGTTGTCGTACACGCTGGCCTGGGCCAACCGGCGCTTCGACAACATCAACTTCGGGGAAGTATATCCTTTTAAATATGACCGCCGGCACGACGCCAAACTCTCACTTACTTACCGCTGCCGCCCCTGGCTACGCCTGTCGGGGGTATTTGTCTATAATACGGGCTCAGCCTTCAGCATACCTTTAGAAAAATATAACGTAGCCCTGCCTGGCATCATCCTGCCCAATGAGGGGGTGGAAGTCATCAGCTTTGGCGGGAAAAACCAATATCGGCTGCCTCCTTACCATCGGCTCGACCTCAATGCTCAGTTTTTGCTCAATCGCGCCGGTAAGCTGCGCCACCAGATTACGGCGGGCGTATACAATGCGTACGACCGAAAAAATCCGCTTTACTACAACGTGCGCAGCAGATATGTAAATGCAGGAAACGCGCTCATTTCTGTAAGCGAATTTGTACAGGTTTGGCTGCTGCCGGCATTGCCTTCATTGAGCTATAAATTAGAATTTTGATTTTCAACAAAATAAGGCTATATTTGTCTGGCCAATATACACGTCCAAATACACAAACTCATGTTTGGTCGCATCAGCAAAATGCTACTTCTCGCTTTACTCGGTCTCAGTGCTACCTGTGAGCGCCCCGTTGATCTGCCCATCGACCTGCCCGAGCCGCGCTTAGTAGTGGTTAGTAATTTTACATTGATGCGCCAGTTGGAGGTTAGGGTCTCGCGCAGCCAGTCCATCCTTGATGCCGGAGTGGGGGAGTACCTGCCCGACGCCCGCGTGGAACTTTATTCGGCCGGACTGCTATTGGAGCAGCTCGAATTGGTCATTCCGCCAGGAGGCCGCATTCCGCCTTATTATACTACCCGCAACGTAGCGCTCAGAGAAGGTGTGGAATACCTCATTCGGGTAGAAGTGGAAGGCTTCGAACCCGTGACGGCCGTTAGCGCCATTCCGCCGCCCGTGCCCATCAGCTACTTTCAGGTTTATAACGCCAGCCTGGGGCCGGCCCAGTCGCCGGGCGCCGTACTATACGACTATAGCGTGCGGTTTAATTTTCAAGATCCACCCAACGAAACCAACTACTACCACCTCAACTTTTTCCAGCAGGTTAAAGAGTACATCAACATAGAAGGCGATACCATTATCCTGCGCGAGCTGCTCTATCCACTGGTTTTCAGCAGCGCCAACGACAACAATGTCATCAATGCCTATTTTAGCGGCGGTATACTCATGCAAGATAATCCCTTTCGAACAGGGCTGAATTTTCATACTAGTTTTGAAGTGGAGCCCGAGTTTGAGTTGTTGGGCAAAGTATTTGTAGAGCTGCGTACCGTCTCAGAAGATTATTACCTTTTCCACTCTTCGCTCAGTCGCCAGCAGGAACA
>Ga0056914_10002556_pt1 | contig 11356 bp, 7 predicted proteins | sample TNRBio252014_DNA_FD_55168 | JGI IMG/M metagenome (GOLD analysis project Ga0056914, IMG submission 55168) | Wastewater treatment Type I Accumulibacter community from EBPR Bioreactor in Madison, WI, USA - TNR Reactor_6/25/2014_ DNA | ecosystem: Engineered > Bioreactor > EBPR > Anaerobic-Aerobic >...
TCGGGGGACNGGGATGAGCGAAAGGTAACGCCCAACCCCGAAAGGGGTTGAATGTCAATACGCTACATCCCATTTTTAACATTCAACCCCATTCGGGGTTGATCTTTCCCCGAATTGCATTCGGGGCTATTCAAATTTGACCCTTTCAGGGTCGGTTACGTCTTTAAGTTGACGACATTAAACCAGAGGTCGCAACGAGCGCGCGATTTTGACGGGACGGGAGGTTGTGGCGAGCAGGTGAATGTCCGTCAAAAGGAGCTATTTGGCATCACGGCAGCATACCAGATTTACCCGGAATACTACATCATCAAAGTCAACAAATTTGATGATGTATCCAAAGACTCGCTGGATGAGTGGATTTATTATTTTAAAAACAACCGGCTACCGGAAAATTACAGCGCACCCGGCTTAGATAAGGTTGCCGAACTCTTAAATTACAATAACATGGACGCAAATGCAAAAGCCCAGTACGAAGCCCATCAAAAGGAATTAGCCATTTCTTATGGGGTACTGGAAACGGCCAAAGCAGAAGGAAGAGCGGAAGGAGAAGCAAAAAAAACCATAGCCGTTGTTGTGAACAGCTTCCGTTTGGGGCTTGATATACCTACGATCGCCATTGTTGCGGGGATTAGTGAGCAGGAGGCCATCAGTATTTTGAAAGAACAGGGAATGATGAGTTAATAGTGGCAAAAGTCTACCCGCTTGCACAGAAAATTTAAATTACAAATGAAAAAAATATTCCTTTTGCTATCCGCATTAATGGCCATTACGGGATGCAATGAGTCAGAAACAAGCTCATTCAGTAAAAATGACATTGAAAAAATCAAACAAACCATGCTCGAGTATCGGGAAGCATGGAAAACAGGAGATTCAACTATTGTGCTCAGCATGGTTTGTGAGGATATGATCCTATACATGCCGGATAAAATCGGTAAACCTAAAATTGGAAAAGATTCCATTCGCGCATTTTGGTTTCCTCCGTCTGATGTTTCTTATCCTATTACTGCTTATGAGGTAACTGATGAGAAAATTGAAGGCAGTGGCAATCTGTGTTTTTATTCCGGTATTTCCAAACTAACCTGGCATATATTGAAAGGCAATGTGCATAGCGATACGACGACTTCCGTTTCTGAATTTTTGAATGTACTCAAAAAAGAAAAAGAAGAATGGAAGCTCTATCGGGTAATGTATAACTTAAAAGCCGANGACTATAATTGANACATATTTTTCCGGCTCATTGCGACCCGCTGGCATAAAAGTGTTCGCCGCTCGTGCCGAAGCTCCTTAGCTTTGTTAATCCGCTACACTCCATTTTCTACATTCAACCCCATTCGGGGTTGGTTCCCCTCCCTACTTCCACCGTTCCCCGAATTGCATTCGGGGCTATTCAAATTTGACCCTTTCAGGGTCGCTTACGTCGTAACTTAAGGTTTTTTAGGTGTCATCTGCGGAGGCACGAAGCAGGTGACACCTAAAAAAACCGGGTCGCGAATCACAAAAATTGAGACTACACCTGCCGCTTTAGGGCGGCGAGATGTCGCCTCAATTTTGGTTAAGTTGACGACATTAAACCAGGGGTCGCAACGAGCGCGCGATTTTGACGGGACGGGATGTTGGTCACGCGCGGTGATCGAATATGTAAATTATATAACTTATTTCCAGAATTATATAAGGCTTCACCGGGAGCGTTGAGCGATCTTTGATTTTGATAAAAAATTAAAAAAATGAACATCATAAAATTAAAAAACCTAGGTATAAAGGTTTATTCAGCCTTTATAATATTGTTATAATATTGTTTGCGATTGTCGTGTTACAGTCATGCGCTACCACTGCCAAGTACAACTTTTCAACATCACGGGTAGTTCCGGCGGCGGAAGGTACAGTAAAGGTGAAGAAAGATAAAAACAACAACTACAACATTGAATTACAGGTAAACCGTTTGGCAGAGCCTAAAAGGCTTAGCCCTGCAAGAGAAATGTACATTGTGTGGATGGAAACACAAGAGAACGGGAAAGTAAACATTGGACAGTTGAAGACATCCAGTGGTATGTTATCTGGTTCGCTTAAAAGTTCACTGAAAACCGTGGCCACCTTTAAGCCAACCGGCTTTTTCATTACCGCAGAAGACAACGCCAACATTCAGTACCCGGTCGGACAGACCGTACTGAGTACCGGATCAATGTAACTAGTGTCTGTCTTTATAGTCGAAGTCAAGTCGAAACAAAAATCGGTCATTTACGCGAGTAAACTCAAGCTTTTGGGGCCAAACATGCCTTGCTCTCGAACTCTAAAGAGCAGACACAAGGCTAAGAGCTTGTTCGGGATTTTACTAACAAAAAAAACACACTATGAAACGTCGTCTTGATAGTTTGATTGGTTTTACCATTGGCGGTACCGATGGTGAAATTGGAAAAGTAAAGGAATTTTATTTTGATGATAAGAGCTGGACAATCCGGTATATAATTGTTGAAACAGGAGGCTGGCTTTCTAGCCGCAAAGTGCTGCTGTCGCCCCAGGCAGTCATGCAGACTGATTGGGAGGAGAAAGTATTCAGGGTTAATTTAACCATGGAGCAAATAAAAAATAGCCCTGATATGGACACGGATAAACCGGTTTCCCGTCAGCATGAAAGGGATTTATATGCCTATTACCCCTGGGGAAGTTACTACTGGGGCAGTGGCATGGGAATAGGTATGTCAGCGATAGCGATGAAGCACACCATCCAAGAAGAAAATGAGACATCTCTTGACGAGACAGGAGATAATGACCCTCATTTACGCAGCACGAATAAAGTAACGGGTTATAACGTTGCAGCTACTGATGGCGAAATAGGCGAAGTGGAGGATTTTATAATGAATGACAGCACCTGGCAAATTGATTTTATGTTAGTAGACACCGGCAATTGGTTTCCCGGTAAAAAAGTCCTGATCGCACCAAAAATGGTCAAAGAAATCAATTGGGAAACGGCTACTGTTTTTGTAAATGCTTCTGAAGATCAGGTGAAAAACAGCCCCGAATACGAACCCGGCACCGAGTTAAGCGAAGCTTATGAAGCCAACCTTCAAAACTATTATGGCAGATATATTTGACCTAATTCCCCACAACCTTCCCCACATACCGCNNCCCCCCAGCATCAATGACCTCCACAATCAAAAGCCCCCCAACCGATTGGCCGCGCTGATAAATCACCTGATTTTCCCAAACCGAGCCGGATGCCCACAAGGCTTGACCGAGGACATTCATTACGGTCACCTGGCAAGGCTTTGGCAACTGCTCAAGTGGCACCCAAAAATGGCCATCAAATGGATTAGGGTACAAAACCAACGGCGCAGTATTTTTTTCTGACAATTGGGTTAAGACATTGCTCGCACGAGGGGTTGGGAATAAAAATGCCGTTTCCGGGCCGCCATCGGGGTATCGGCCCCAGGCCACGTCTTCGTCTTGCGGACCGAAGGTGAGACTTTCTATCATTTCGTATCCATCGGGCACCCGTTGGAAAATGCCCAGTTCTTCGCCCGAAGCGCCCAATTTAAACTCAGCGTGCAGCAGCCCTTGCCCGTTTTGCTCGTCAGCCCAAAGGAGCAGGTAGCCACCCGGCGGAAGGGTCGTTTGTTCGGGGGAATGCAAGGGAACCTGCCATTTAGTGGGCAAGTCGAAGTTATCTGTAAAATACAAGCCGCCAATGTCGAGGGAATCCGCAGTGCCATTGTACAACTCAAACCAGTCATCGTACTCGCCGTGTTCATCGGCTAAGGTTTCGGCGTTGGAGGCCATCAACTCGTTGATGTACAAGCCTGAACGATCAGGCCGCAGGCTGTTGGCTGCACCCGGCGTACCCAATAAAACATAGCTTTCCCGCCAGTCAAGCACTTGATTGCCTTCTTTGAGTTGGTCTAATTCTACCGTTGCGCCAAGCCCGTCTGCCAATGGCGGCCAGGGTTGGAAATCGGCATACCGCATACTGTGAACTAAGCTTCCACCGGAATCATACAGGGCAACTTTTCCAGCTTTATTGCTCATTTCAAAATGCAGATTTCCAAGGTAGTTGGTCACGTTGGGGTGTTGGATTTTAAATAACACCGTGTCTTCGCATAGAACGAGATAGTCTCCCGCTGTTAGGATGGTATTCAACGGAAAAACAAACTCATGGATGCCGTGTGCAATTGTCCACTGACTCAGGTCCATCGCCTCGCTGCTGCGGTTGTGCAACTCTACCCAGTCGCCGGTGAATCGGTTGGCTGGTGGATGATAAGCCAGCTCATTCACGTGTATCGTCAACCCGGAAGGCCCGGTGTGGGTATAGTATGCCCCCATGTCGGCGCGACTGCCATCAGGATCGTTGGGTGAAAATGGGTCGCCGGCATTGATACAAGGCGAAGTGGGTTGCAACTCAAAATTGCCGGTTGTTGGATGCACCAATTTCGGATCGGTGTAAAGGTTACCGGCGCCAGGAAGTACTTCGCGGTCAGAAAGCGAATAGCTCACTGCCACTAAGGAAGCTTCATCCACCAAAACCGAAGCGGTAAGCGAGGCCGTCATGATGGTGTTTTTGACATAAGCCGTGCCGCCGCCCCGAACGGTGCTTTTTTCATAACAGGCCACCGCATGATTGTTCCCGAAAAACGTGTTCTGATCAAGGTAAGCTGTTGCAAGGCTGTCCTTAACCGCCACCCCCATATCGCAGTCGTAAATCACATTGCGAAAGATCAGGGCATCGGACTGCGAACCGATCGAAATGCCTTTGTCGGTGCAGTCGTGAATGCGGTTGTATTCAATCCGGTTGTTGACGGCATAAATACCCAGGTCTATGCCATCGCAATTGCTGCCGAAAAAGCCATAAATGTGGTTGTGACGGATCAGCCCATTGGTAATGGTTTTCAGGTCAATCGCGTCGGTGTCGGGGGCGCGGTTGCCCTGAAAAGTGCAGTATTCCACCACCGGTGCGGTCATCTGGTAGAGGCTGATGAAACCGTTGCAAGCGTTGAACGTATGGAAATTGGAATAGCCGATATAGGCGCTGCCTCCCCTTGCATAGAGCGGCTGTCCGCCCCCCGAAATCGCGGTGTGTTCTATGCGAATTGGGCTATCATAAGCCGAAAGGGTCGCGAAATAAAGTGCGCGATTGGCGCCGGTACTGCCTCCCGTAATGTTGGCATGGCGGATCAAAATGGAATCACTGGCCTGCGTGGCGATGATGGATCCCCAAAGCCCGGTTGGGTTGAAAAATGGCTTCCGGGCAGCGGGTTCGGGGTCTGACCGCACAACGATTTTCTGCGCTTCTGTGCCTTCTAAATGCAGCCCGCCTTCCACCGTGATGGATACCTGGTCGGTCATCCTGATCTCCACGCCTGCTTCTACCGTAAGCCGGGCGCCTGGTTTCACCACAATGTCGCGGAGGCCGTACCAGGGGGAAAGTGCCGTGCTCAGCGTGGTGTCTGTTTCAATCAGCGGAGGAATGATGCTGATGCCGACCGGCTCAAATACCGCAACAAAAGCCGTATCGCCTGTTGGCAGCAGCGTCGTTTCCCGGGAGACGCTGTTCAGTCCCTGCCATTCCACAAAGCGGTGGCCTGGTTCGGGAATGGCTTTCAGCGAAATGCCGGCGTTTTTAAAAAAAGGCCCCTGCATCAGGGTGTCTGCAAACAAAACCCCGCTGAGTTGCACCTTTCCATTGCCGGCGATGTGCATGGTGATCAGGGCGCTGTCGGGACGGTTTAATTCGGCAGTCAGGTGTTGCCGGAGGTAATGCGGGCGGTTTTGCAAAAAAGTTTTGATGTAATTGATGTTGCCCTGCCACACGGCCATCGAAATCGGCGAATTCCATCGGGCAATATGGCGCGGCATCTGCAATTCCAGCAGGGTTTTCAGGCTATCCACCACCGGCAACGTCGCCGATGGCTGGTAAATGGTATTCAGATAAGCAGCAAAGCGTTGCATGAATTCATCCCGAAAAGCAGCATTTTTAAGCAAATTGTTGAGTAAGAAGGTAGACCAGGCAGGCAGATCGCCAGTGTGCCCCGCAAGCTTGGCGAGGGTGTTGTCCTGGTAATTGTCGCCGCTCAATTGCCCGAAAGCGTGTTCCATGTCTGCAATGATCCAGCGCCACGGGCTTTTCGTATCCCGGTTGCGCCAGTACCGGTTGTTGTATTCTGCAATGGCGTAGCCGATAAAAACCCGGTGTATGGCGTAATTGATGAATTCGTTCACGTCAATTTTGGAGGCGACGTACCCATAATGAGCGGTATCGCTCAAATCGTGGCTGCTGATGTATTGTTGCAGGTTGGTGAAATCGTGGGGATCGCCTGCAACGACCTGGAGGCTGTCTTCTAAATAATCGAGGTTAGCGGCGTTGATCCGGTGGTTGGCTGCGATGTATTGTTCATCCAAACGCTCCCGGATTTCGTAGATGCCGTGGTATTCCCCGTTGACAAAAACCACGCAGGGTTTGTACGCCTGATGGTCGAGGTCCATTTTGTTTTTCATCAAATTTACCCCAAGTCCATCCCGGAAATAAGCTAAGTTGTAGTCGTTCCCGCCATTGCGCAGCAAAAAGGAAGAAAAAGTTGAAATGGGTTTGTCTTCAAACAGTGGGTAGCGGAGAGCATCGTCGCCATATTTGGGTTTAAACCGAACGGAAATGGGCCTTTGCGGCAAATTGTAAATGGTGGATCCAAAAAGCTGCAATCCAACCCCAGCCTGAAAAGCACGTTCGCCAGTGGGTTCAAAATACTCAATGGTCGCCGGGACTTCCCGGTCTTTAATGGCATTTTGCAGGATGCCAAAATCGAAATCAAAAAGGTTGTCGCTATTGGTGGCAATGGAAATAACGGGCAGGTTAATGTTTTCACCAATAAAATAGGAATGCGTGACGACCTTGCCTGGCAATTTTCCTGCCTCATAAACCCTTGCCTTGATGGCGTAGTTGCGGTTGAGGTTGAAACTACCGGGAAAAACAGGTGAATTTCGGGTTGGCGTAGAACCGTCGAAGGTGAAGCGGATTTCTGCGCCGGGGTTGGCCGTCGTAATTTGCAGCGGTTGCGCAGCGGCATAAAATCCGCCGGGGATTGAAAACTCGGGGTCGCTTGCGTAAATCAGGGAAGCTGCCCCATAACTCGAGTTCACCGTTCCGGGCGTCGGTTCGCTGAAATATACCCATTGTGTAGGATTTTGCGGATTGCGGCCGTAGGAAAGGTCGTCGCTTTGCACCCCAAATGTAATTTCGTGCACCAATTCTTCCTGCGGATTAAACAGGCCGAGGTATTCCCCTTCGCTGCTCAATTTGAAGTTGGCGTGCAAATTTTCAACGGTTATGCTGGTATTTCGATAAATGCTGAACGCAGTATCCCCGGGATGTTTGTCGTGGTCGTCCGCCCAGATAATCAGGTATTCCTGGGGTTGTAAAATAATTGCGGGAAGCGCCCATTTATCTTTATTTTGCTCGTCGTCCGTTAGGGTGTAATTGTTCAGATTAACCGGGTTTGCGGAAGCATTGTACAACTCGATAAAATCTGCAAATTCCCCAAAATCAGGATCATAAGCAGTCGTTGAATTGACTGCCAGTATTTCGTTGATACGCAGTTGTCCAAAAGCAGGGGAGTGGATAAAGAGGAAAAATCCGAGCAAAGCAATACTATATTTTGACCAGTTTTTGCACTGATACATGTTCGTCAATTTGTATGTTGATGAAATAAACACCCGGTGCCATATCTCCCGTTTCTACCCGAATATGCTGGTCAACAGCTTCGTAGCGCCCGCTTTTTACCAAACGGCCCTCTGCGCCCAGGATACGGATGGTGGCAAATTTGCCGGACTGTGTTTTCAGCGGGATGAAAAAGCAATCATTGGCCGGATTGGGAAAAACCGGCGCAAAAAGATCCGGCGCCTCCGGGCGAACATGGCTGAGCTGACCATCTAATAATGCCAAAAAACCGATGGTCTTTTTTCCATACCGACCGGGTCTTTGGTGCACATAGATGGAATCTGCCATGCCCGTATTGGTCAGGGTATGGCTGCCAAATGTAATCACATCGGATTCAAACACCCCGCCTACGTATAATTGGTTGTCGGAAGTCGCGAGTACAGCAGTGGCTTCATCCCAGTAGCCATCGCCGGCCGACCTGCCCCAGAGCTCTTCCCCGGCAGGGCTGTATTTGAACACAAAAACCTGCGGGTAGTAGTAATTAATGCCGAATACATTGAGCAAAGGCTGCCCTGCAAACCAAAGTGAATCGCTGAAAAAAGACCCCGCTACATAAATATTGCCGCTGTCGTCGGTACTGACACTTTTGGCGAGATCGAGACTCTGTCCCTGGATTTGCCCCCCCGCGCTTTTGTGCCACACCGGGGTTAGGTCGGAGGTGTACTTGACCAAATGAATCGCTGAAGAAGCCAAAGGCCAGCCCCAGCAACACAAATACGTGGTCAGTTCTCCACAAGCGTAAAGGTAGCCGCCATCAACGGTCAGGTCATTGATTTTATGCAACTGCCCGCTTGCAATCGCTTGCAGACAAGTACCCGATGCGTCGTATTTGGCAATAAATCCGAGATAACTCGTGTCGCAGGTTAATGTGATGCCGCCAAAAGAGACAGTTCCGAAAAATGTGCCACCGAGGTAAAAGTTTTCATCCTGATCAATGACCAGCGTCGTCGTTTCTAAGCTGCCACCAAGAACGACCCCGTTGCGCGTCCAGAGCAGGTTGTTATCGCTGTCTACTTTGGTTAAAAAAGTATGCATGGCCGTTAGGGTAAATTTATCTAAGGTATGTCCCGATACATAGACGTTTCCACTGCCGTCCACGGCCAGGCCGGTGATGTCTTCCACGTCAGCCGTGCCAATGGCTCTGACCCAGGCAATGGAGCGGTCGGCATTGTATTTGATTACGAACCCGTCTGATTCTCCGGCATTGAACAGGGTAGTCGTGCCAATGTCAATAGTGAGGCTGTAAAAATTTCCGGCTACATAAATGTTGCCGTCGTTGTCGGCAGCGACTGCTGTTGTAAAGTCCCGGCCTGCGCCGCCAATCCGGGTTGCCCATTGATAGCCGCCATTTTCCGTGCAAACGGCCACAAAGGCATCATCCTGCCCGGCATTGCCAAGGGTTTCGTTGCCCAATGTCAGGGTAGCCGCCGCAAACGAGCCGGCCACGAGTAGTTCTGTCTCTTTGTACTTTTTGAGGGTTTCCACCCTTGTATTGCTGTTGGCGGTTCCCAGTGCATTGGCCCAAGCCCAGTTTTGCCCAAAAACATTCCCATAAACAAGCAGGCAAAACCCTGCTATAAACCAGTTCTTTTGTTTCATAGCGTTTTATTTTTTAACGATGCGGATGACTCGGTTTTTATTGGCAATCAAGAGGTAAGTGCCGGATGGCAGGGCTTCTACATTGACAACATTTCCCCGCCCATTCAGCAGCGGTCGGCCAAAGAGGTCGCTTACCTGATAGGAAATTTCTTCTGAAAAATGAACCAGCGACTGCACAGGGTTGGGATAACACGAAAAATAAGGCAGGTCGGGATGCGGCACGCTGGAAATATTGTTGGAAAATTTGGCTAAGAGTCCAAGCGTTTTCCGAAAATAAACGGGCGTAATGGCGTGCACAATAAAGCTGTCGAGCGTACCGGCATTTTGCAATTGGATCCCATTGACCGTAAAGCTGTTAGACTGATAAGTACCTCCTATGAAGAACTCATCTTTTCCGGTCACCAAAAGGGCGGTTCCAACATCGTTGAGGTTGCCTCCGAGAGCTTTGGCGTAGATTTCGTTACCCTCGGCATCGTATTTCAAAACTAAAGCCTGGCTATAATAAAAAAAGCCCTGTTGGATGTTTTCAAGGGTATCGCCATTAAAAACTAAGTCGTTGTCGTGCAGGTATCCTGTTGTATAAATATTGCCCATGTTGTCGTGGTCAATCGCCTTCAGCACGTCTAAGGTGCGGCTCCACCAATTGGTGTTGTCCGAAGCTCTTTTCCAAACCAGTTCTAAGTTGTCGCTGTATTTGGAAACGTAGAGTATTGACCGCGCCTGTGGGTACGTAGGTCCCGCAATGACGAAAAATGGCTGTATTTTTTCGCCGCAAGCGTAGACATGGCCAGCGCTGAAGGTTAGGTCGTTTAGCTGGTAAACATTGGTATCCAAAATAGCGGAAACGGGGTCGCCGGCGGGGTTGTATTTTGCAAGAAAACCGCTGTTCGCGTAGCCATACTCCCCGGGAAACCAGGCTTCTTCCTCCTGCAAACTTTCCAGGGTATCCAAACCGTTGAACGTCAATTTCCCTTTTACGGTGCCCGTCCAGTAGCAATGGCCGTCATTGTCGAGCGCAAGGGCGGTACTTTGGTTGTTGCCTTCTGTGGAACCAATGTTTTTTTGCCACAACAACGAGTTATCGGGGTCTATTTTCAATAAAAGCAGGGCATCGCCGGTATGGCCGCAGGCGTAGAGATTGCCTTCGGGGTCCACTGCAAGCCCGGTAATGGCGTCATTCTGGCCGGCCCCGACACTGCGCGCCCAGGCTACGGTTTTGTCGGCGTTGTATTTCACAAGAAAGCCGTCGGATTCGCCAAGGTTGAGCAGCAACTGGCCGCCGATGTTCAGGGAAAGACTGCTGAAGCTGCCGCCCACATATAAGCTACCGTCGGGGGCGGCAACTACGCAAGTTGCGAACTCGCGTCCTGCACCGCCAATCCGGGTTGCCCAGGAATAATCGCCGTCGTCGCTGCAAATTGCAACGAAAGCGTCGTCCTGGCCGGCGCCGCTCAGGGTTTGGTTGCCCAAGGTCAAAGCGGCCGCTGCAAAAGAGCCTGCCAATAATACTTTATCTCCCTCGTACCTGTCGAGGGCGCTGATTTTGGTGTCGCTGTTCGGAGCGCCGAGGCTTTTTGCCCATTCCCAGTTTTGGGCTGTTGTGCCGACCGACGATAAAAGAACAAGGAGGAAAAACAAGGAGCGTTGCGGTGCCATGGTGCGTTGTTTGTGTCGTAAAAACGTAACGGCTTCAAGGGTATGTGTTCCTTAAAGACAGTGGAAAAGGGGAGGAGGTTGGGAACCGCCTCCATGTAAAATGAACCTGACACTGTTGATTTGCAACAATCCCCCCACCTCCCGGTTTACCTTAAAACTACTCATCAAAATCACAACGCCTATGCCATTCTCCAAACTCCTCCTCGCCTACCTCCTCACCAGTGTGGTCTTTTTTGCCATTGATTTAACCTGGCTGGGACTCATCGCCAAAGGTCTTTATGCCAAATACCTCGGCGGTTTGCTCAGTGACCAGGTCAACTGGACCGCTGCCATTGTATTTTACCTGCTGTTTATTGTAGGCATCTTTTTATTCGTCATCCTGCCAGCCGCAGAAAAATCGTC
>Ga0056914_10002573_pt1 | contig 11291 bp, 6 predicted proteins | sample TNRBio252014_DNA_FD_55168 | JGI IMG/M metagenome (GOLD analysis project Ga0056914, IMG submission 55168) | Wastewater treatment Type I Accumulibacter community from EBPR Bioreactor in Madison, WI, USA - TNR Reactor_6/25/2014_ DNA | ecosystem: Engineered > Bioreactor > EBPR > Anaerobic-Aerobic >...
GGCGAACGCTTCATCAACCTGGCCGTAGCCGCTGTGGTGGCTGTGGTCATGGTGGCCAACGCGCGCGTCTATTTCCAGGTGCAGGCGGTCGATCCCTCCGTCTGGAGCGCCTACAGCCCCAACGAGTCGGCCGTCGGCCGCTTCCTGGCCACCCTGCCGCCTGAGACCACGGTGTTGGTGACGCCGCAGTACGAACATCATTCGGCCGTCAAGCTGATCGGCCGCGACCATCCCTACCGCGCGCTCAACCCGGTGGACGACGTGCCCTACCGCGGCGCGGCCGCGGCCGGCCAGGATCTGGTCTACGTGCTGGAGCCGGTCGATCGCCCGCTGCTGGGCCTGTTGCAGCAGATCTATCCCACCGGCGCAGTTGAAGAGCACCTGGATCGCTATGGCCAGAACCTCTTCCTCTCCTNCCGCGTGCCGGGCGNGGACCTGGCCGCGACCCAGGGGCTGCTGGGCCAGTTCTGGAGCATTTATCCACCTACGACTGCGGCGGAGGCCGTCCAGCCCACGCNCGAGCTGGATATTGACCTGGCCAACGCACCCCTGGCCGCGCCTTTCTTCGTCGTCTGGGAGGGCACGCTGCTGGTCCCGGACTACGGCCAATACACCTTCGACCTGCTGGCTGAGGCTGAGGCCGCCAGCGTCCAGATCGGCCGCCAGCAGCGCATCGACCTGGACCGCGCCGGCGAGGCGCAACTGACCGCAACGCTGGCCGCCGGCTTTCATCCTATCCGGCTGGAGGCGCAGTCAGGCCAGACTCCCGGCCGGCTGCGACTGAGCTGGAGTGGCCCGACCTTTGGCTCGACCACCGTGGGCGGCGACGCACTCTACGCCTTCCGCCTGGGCGACCAGGGGCTGGTGGGCTACTACTATGCCAACGGCAACTGGGAGGGCGCGCCGGCGCTGGTGCGCAACGACCTGCTGGTCACGCCCAACAATCCGCTGCGCGAGCCGTTCAGCATCCTGTGGCGGGGCAAGCTGGCCGTCCCTGCCACGGGCGTCTACACGCTCGGCACCCGCTCCGACGACGGCTCCTACGTCTTCATCGACGGCCAGTTGGTAGTGGACAACGGCGGCAGCCACGGCGCGCAGGACCGCAGCGGCCAGATCACGCTGGAGCAGGGCTTCCACGACATCGAGGTGCGCTACAACGAGCTGGGCGGCAGCCGCGAGATGCAACTGTGGTGGCAGCCGCCGGGCCAGGGCCGCGCCATCATCGACAGCGCCTACCTCTTCCCGTTGGAAGGCGATGAGATACCGGCTGGCTTGACCATGCCGCCGCCGCCGCAGATCGCCCAGCCCTTTGAACGCCCCGCTGAAGATGCGCCTGCGCCGCCGCCCGCCAGCGCGGGCGACGTGCCCGCGCTTCGGCCCAGCGGCGACTTCACCGCCCTGCCAGCCGCGCTGATTTGGAGCTACGGTGCAGCCTGCGGGCCGGGGTTGGACCAACTCAATACCCCGCGCGGCGTGGCCATCGACCCGGCCAGCGGCCAGGTCTTCGTGGCCGACACCGGCAACAGCCGCATCGTGCGCCTGGATGCCGACGGGCAGTTCGTCGCCGCCTGGGGCGCGGCCGGCGAAGGGACCGACCAGTTCCAGGAGGTGGTCGATCTGGCCGTGGAGCCGGACGGCCGCGTGCTGGCGCTGGACGCGGTCAACCAGCGGCTGCTGCGCTTCACCCCCGACGGCCAGTTCGTGGCCACCTTCGGCGCGGAGTGGACCTTCTACCGGCCGCGCGGCATGGGCCTCGATCCGGCCGGCCAGATCGTGGTGGCCGATACCGGCGGCGTGCGCATCGTGCTGCTGGACCCGGCCGGCGGATTACAGGGACAGATCGGCGGCCCGGAGAGCGACGTGGCACGCCAGCAGCCCACCGACGCCGCGCTGGCTGCGACGGGCGAGCTGTATTTCGTCGAAGCTGAGAACGGCGCAGTCACCCGCCGCGCGGTCGACGGCGGCCTGAGCCGCTGGAGCGGGCCGGCGTCGGCCAGCACCATCGAGGGGCCGCATCTGGCCCTGCTGCCGGCCGGTGGGCTGGTGGTCAGCGATCCCGAGGGACGCCGTGTGCTGCTCTTCGACGCCGTCGGCCGGCCGCTGGGCCAGTTCGGCGTGGACGCCGGCCTGGTCAAGCCGGTAGGCATCGCCGCCGCGCCCGGCCCCGACGGCGTGACCCGCGTGGCGGTGGTGGACAGCCAAACGTGCCGGGTGTTGGTATTTGAGGTGGCCGCGCCATAGTTGTTTTGCACTGGGCAGGCCTGGGTTTAAAATACGCTTGTTGTTGGTCTAACCAGGTATGGCCGTGAGATTTAAGGAGCGAGTTGCATGACCCTAGATGATATTCTACAAGACATCTATGCTCTAGAGACAGAGATGCGATCATATGAGCGTACGTATGGCGTCCTGTCTGCGACATTCATAGAGGCTTACAGTAGCGGAGAAGAGCCTCCAGACGACTCTTGGGTACGTGATTGGACGGCATGGGCTAGTGGTTACCATCTCTGGTTGCGGCGTCGCAGCCAATACGATTCCGTAATTCGCTCATTGCGACAAGAAGCGTCCACGATGAGCGGTGTCATTGCGAGGACAGCCCGGCATGAGCCCATTCCAGTCCCTGCGTGACTACGAGGTGTTCGTCTACACGTTGGCTAAGCAGTTCCCATCGGTGTCGGGTTCGACGCTGATCATTGCGCAACGCGGCCGTCGTTATGCTGAGCTTTCGGGTGAAGTGATCTTCGCAGACGGCTTCGGCTTGTCTGTATATGAGCGCTTGACATGGGAAACCGGAAGATTGAGCATTGAGGGTTACAGCTATGAGGGTTGGAAAGCTGGTGACAGGCTCTATTGGTACGACTCTCAGCCACATCCCGACGATATGACGTTACAGAGCACACATCCTCACCACAAGCACGTGCCTCCCAATATCAAACGGAATCGAACTCCCGCGCCGAATGTGAGCTTTGAGCAGCCTAACCTACCCTCGCTATATCGAAGAGATCGAGGCGCTCATTGGGTAGGCTCTTGGTGCCTTCTTTTGACACTAACCCGCCAGCACGGTATAATCTGAGCCATCGTNTTGCGGTTATCGTCGTCCAGCGCTNGGACGCAGTGGTCGCTCGATCGTGTCAGCGCAAGCTNTCGTCATAAAACGGCCCGCGTGCAAGCTGTGCCCTCCCTGCGCCAGTTCAGGCCAGCGGAGGGCATTGTTTGGCCTACAGGCCGACAACGACCGGCTGACGACACATTGCTGGTAACATCTGAGCACGAAAAGCCATCAAAGCCATAACAAATCAACTCAAAGCCTGGAGGTTCGCGCATGTCTACTGTCGGCAAGGGATTGGAAGGGGTCGTCGTCTCCGAGTCGCAACTGAGTTTTGTGGACGGCGAGATCGGCAAGCTGTATTATCGGGGCTACGATGTGCCCCAGCTTGCCGCCAGGACCTCGTTCGAGGAGGTCATGCACCTGCTGTGGTTCGGCGCCTTGCCCACCCAGGCGCAGTTGGACGCGCTCAAGGAGCGGCTGGCCGCCAATCGGGCTCTGCCGGCCGGCGTGATGGACATCCTGCGCCGCATGCCCATGGATTCCGACCCCATCGACGTGTTGCGCACCACCGTGTCGCTGCTGGGCCAGTACGAGGCCGACGCCAACGACAACAGCCCGGCCGCGGTGCAGGCCCGCTCCATCTCGCTGACCGCCAAGTTCCCCACCATCCTGGCCGCCTTTCGCCGCCTGACCCAGGGACTGGAACCCATCGAACCCGATCCCAGCCTCGGCCATGCCGCCAACTTCCTCACCATGTTCTCCGGCAACCGACCCGACGCCCGCACCGCCCGCGCGCTGGACACCTACCTGGTGCTGCTGGCCGACCACGAGTTCAACGCCTCCACCTTTGCTGGCCGTATGATCACCTCGACGCTGACCGACACCTACTCGGCCGTCACCGGCGCGATCGCTGCGCTGAAGGGGCCGCTGCACGGCGGCGCGCCCACCGGCGTCTACAACATGATCGTCGAGATCGGCACGCCCGACCGCGTCAAGGAGTGGTTCGAGGTGGCGATGACGCGCAAGGAGCGGGTTAGCGGCATCGGCCACCGCGTCTACAAGGTGATGGACCCGCGCGCCACGGTGCTGCGCGAGCACGCCCGCGAGCTGACCCTCAGCACCGGCAACCCGATCTACTACACCATCAGCCGCCACATCGAGCTGTTGGCGCTCAGCCACCCCTATTTCCAGGACCGGCGGCTGTACACCAACGTGGACTACTACACCGTCACCGTCCTCTACAGCCTGGGCATCCCGGTGGAGTACATGACGCCGCTGTTTGCCGTCAGCCGCGTGGCCGGCTGGACCGCGCACATCCAGGAGCAACTGCGCACCAACCGCCTGATCCGCCCGCGCGCCGAGTACGTCGGCGCGGTCGAGGCCCACTGGCTGCCCATCGAAGAGCGCGTCGAGGGCCAGATCGTGCTGTCCGACGGCACAGTGTTCGATGCGCCGAACGTTTAGTAACCAGTGAACAGTGAATAGTGTACAGATGACTGTTCACTGTTCACTGGTTTACTGCTCACTGAGAACGAGGAGCAACCCTTTCATGACCATGGATTTCGACATGATCAAGCGACTGTACGCCGCTTTGCCTGAGCGAGTGGCGGCGGGCCGCCGGCTGATGGGCCGGCCGCTGACGTTGANTGAGAAGATCTTGCTGGCCCACGTGGACGGCGAGCTGGCCGCGCCGCCGGTGCGCAAGCAGACTTACGTGGACTTCAACCCTGACCGCGTGGCCATGCAGGACGCGACCGCGCAGATGGCCATCTTGCAGTTCATGCTGGCCGGCCGCGATGACACGGCCGTGCCCAGCACCATCCACGCCGACCACCTGATCCGCGCCCAGTTCGGCGTCGACCGCGACCTGCCTATCGCGGTCAACGAGAACGCCGAGGTGTACGACTTCCTGCTCAGCGCTGGCCAGCGCTACGGCATGGGCTTCTGGAAGCCGGGCGCGGGCATCATCCACCAGGTGGTGCTGGAGAACTACGCCTTCCCTGGCGGCATGATGATCGGCACCGACAGCCACACCCCCAACGCGGGCGGGCTGGGCATGGTGGCCGTCGGCGTCGGCGGCGCGGACGCAGTGGACGTGATGGTGGGCATGCCGTGGGAGCTGCGCTGGCCGGGCGTGATCGGCGTCAAGCTGACCGGCGCGTTCAACGGCTGGACCTCGGCCAAGGACGTGATCCTCAAGGTGGCCGGCATCCTCACCGTCAAGGGCGGCACCGGCGCGATCGTCGAGTACTTCGGCCCCGGCGCGCGCACCATCAGCGCCACCGGCAAGGGCACCATCTGCAACATGGGCGCGGAGATCGGCGCCACTACATCGCTCTTCCCCTACGACGCGCGCATGGCGGCCTACCTGCGGGCCACCGAGCGGGCTGACGTGGCCGAGCTGGCCGAGCAGATCGCCCAGCACTTGCAGCCAGACTCCGAGGTCGAGGCCGAGCCGGAGCGCTTCTATGACCGGGTGATCGAGATCGACCTGAGCACGCTGGAGCCGCGCATCGTCGGGCCGTACACGCCCGACCTGGACCGGCCCATCTCGGTATTCAAGGCCGAGCTGGCCGAGAAGGACTATCCCGTCGATCTGACGGCCGCGCTGGTCGGCTCCTGCACCAACTCTTCCTACGAGGACATGAGCCGCGCGGCCAACGTGGCCCGCCAGGCGCTGGCCAAGGGGCTGACCTCCCAGGTGCAGTTCCTGATCAACCCTGGCTCCGAGCAGATCCGCGCCACCGTCGAGCGCGACGGCCAACTAGGCGTCTTGCAGGCCATGGGCGCCAGCATCATGGCCAACGCCTGCGGCGCGTGCATCGGCCAATGGCGGCGCACCGATGTCGAAAAGGGCGAGCGCAACAGCATCATCAACAGCTTCAATCGCAACTTCGCCGGCCGCAACGACGCCAACCCTGGCACCCACAGCTTCATCGCCTCGCCGGAGATCGTGACCGCCTTCGCGCTGGCCGGCCGGCTGGACTTCAACCCNCTGACCGACACGCTGGTCAACGCGGCTGGCGAGCAGGTCAGGCTGGACCCGCCGCTGGGCGAGGAGCTGCCGGTGCGCGGCTTCATCAAGGATGAGGAAGGCTTCGTGCCGCGGCTGGACGACCGCAGCGGGCTGGACGTGGTGGTCGCCCCCAGCAGCGAGCGGCTGGCCCTGCTGGAGCCGTTCCAGCCCTGGGACGGCCAGGACTATGTGGACATGCCGATCCTGCTCAAGGCCAAGGGCAAGTGTACCACCGACCACATCTCGCCGGCCGGCCCGTGGCTGCGCTTCCGCGGCCACCTGGACAACATCAGCAACAATATGTTCATCGGCGCGATCAGCGCCTTCGAGCATCCGGCCGGCAAGGGCAGGAATGTCGTCACCGGCGAGAACGACCTGGCCTACGCCACCATCGCCCGCGACTACAAGGCGCGCGGCCTGCCCTGGGTGGCCATCGGCGACGAGAACTACGGCGAGGGCAGCAGCCGCGAGCACGCNGCCATGGAGCCGCGCCACCTGGGCGGCGTGGCCGTCATCGCCCGCAGCTTCGCCCGCATCCACGAGACCAACCTCAAGAAGCAGGGCCTGCTGCCGCTGACCTTCGCCAACCCAGCCGACTACGACCTGCTGCGCGAGGACGACCGCATCAGCCTGCTGGGCCTGGCCGAACTGGCTCCCGGCTCCATCGTGCGCATGGTCATCCAACACAGTGACGGGACCAGCCACGAGGCCCTATTGACGCATACCTTCAACGAGAACCAGGTCGAATGGTTCAAGGCCGGGTCGGCGTTGAACCTGATCCGCATGCGGAGCTTGTAGAAGCTCCCCCATCACGAAAGGATTTACCCATGGACAAGCAAACCCTGACCAACAACCTGAACCAGGATCTCGCCGGCGAGCTGGGCGCGATCATCCAGTACCTGACCTATGCGGCCAAGGCCAACGGGCCGTTCCGGCCGCAGCTATCTGCCTTCTTCTTGCAGGAAGTGGCCGACGAGCAGTTGCACGCCCAGTTCCTGGCCAACAAGATCGTGGCCTTGGGCGGCGAGCCGACCACCACACCGCGGCCAGTGCCGGCGGCCAAGAACAACCGCGAGATGCTGGAGGCCATTTACGCGGCCGAGAAGCAGGCCACGGCCGACTACACCCAGCGGGCCAAGGAAGCCGAGGAGTACGGCGACAAGGGCCTGATGGTGCAGCTTGAGGACATGGTGCGCGACGAGAGCGGCCACTCCGAGGAGACCGCGCGCATCCTGGAGAACTGGCCGCTGTAGCCTGCGGCTGGGCGTCGCCTGCTTTGGCAGGACGGCAAGGTCGTTGTACAATCGGGCTGGTTCGCATTTGACGAGCCAGCCTGATTTCATTGTGCAACTGTAACTATCCAGCCGGCGGCGGGCCAAACGTTAGTTTCGATACGGCGCAGACGCCTACTCAACCAACGTTTGGCCCGCCGCCTGAATAGTTACCCCACGCCTACTCAACCAACGTTTTGACCGCGACTGATCAGTCACGCGCAACCGAAGTGATCGAGCATGGACCCTGACAACCCCGTAGTCAAGCTGTGCGCCACGGGCATGGAAGCCGAGTTCGATGGACGGCTGGACGATTCCCGCTTGTTGTTCCTGCAAGCTTGGCAGGCCGCGCAGGATGACTACGAGGCCTGCATCGCGGCCCATTTCGTGGCGAGACGGCAGGCGGACTTCGCCGACAACCTGCATTGGAACCAGGTGGCCCTGGCGCGCGCCGATGCCGTCGCCGACGAACGGGTGCGCGACTTCTACCCATCGCTCTACCTCAATCTGGGGCATTCGTTCGAGATCAATAGCGATCCGGCCGAAGCTCGGCGCTACTACGCGCTGGCTGCTCAGCGCGTCGATGAGCTGCCGGCGGGGCCATACAGCGATGTAGTGCGTCGCGGCGTTGCGGCGGCGCTGCAGCGCGTCACTGCCACGCCGGCCAATCAGGTGTCCGCTGTTTGAGGCGCCATGCCGCGGAAGTTGACCGAGGATCAGGTACGTCTGCTGCGCACACGCGCGCAACAGCTTGCCGAGCCGGCGGCCGGAGCCGATGCCGCCGTCGCGCAGGTCGTCGCGCGTCTCGTGGGTGTGCAGGCGCAGGATGTGAACGCGGCGGGGCTGGCCTTGCGCGCCCGCTGCGCCGGCTTGGCGATGGCCGATGTAGAGCGGGCGCGTGTCGCGGACAGGTCCATTGTGCGCACGTGGGCCATGCGCGGTACGCTGCACTACGTCCCGGCGTCTGACCTGGGCTGGCTGCTCGCCCTGCTGGGGCCGGTCTTCATCCGTGCGAGCCGCGGCCGGCGGGCGCAGTTGGGCCTGGACGAGGCGACGGGCGACCAGGCGGTGGCGGCGCTACGGGCTGCCCTGGCCGAGCATGGCCCGCTGACACGCGACGAGATCGTCCAGCAGTTGGCTGGCCGCGGCGTGACGCTGGCCGGCCAGGCCCGGCCCCACCTGCTTGGGCTGGCCGCGCTGCAGGGGCTAGTCTGCCATGGCCCGCTGCGCGGCCGGCAGCCTACGTATGTGCTGATCGCGGACTGGATCGATCCCGGCCCAGCCCTGCCGCGCGACGAGGCCCTGGCCCGGTTGGCGCAGCGCTACCTGGCCGCCTTCGCGCCGGCGACGCCCGAAGACCTGGCGACCTGGGCCGGCCTGTCGTTGACCGACGCGCGTGCTGGCTGGCAGGATGTTACCAGCCAGTTGATCGAGGTACGGGTCGGCGAGTCGACGATGTGGCTGCTGAAAGCGCAGGCTGAGTGGCTCGATCTTGCCCCACAGCCGCCCGCAGTCCGCCTTGTGCCCGGTTTCGAGAACTACCTGCTGGGCTATCGCAACCGGGATCTGATCCTCGTCAGCGAAGACGCGCGCAGGGTCTATACCGGCGGCGGCGTGTTGCATCCGGTGCTGCTGGTGGACGGTCGCGGCGCAGGCACGTGGAAGCTCGACCGCCACCGCAAAGCTACCATCGTGATCGTGGAGTCGTTCGAGGAATTGGCGGACGAGGTGCGACAGGGCTTTGTCGCCGAGACGGAGGATGTGATCAGGTTCCTATCTTGAAGGCCATCCATTGATCGTTGTCTATGAAGACTCTTTCCACCCAGATCATCTACTTCCTGCGTCAGCGGCCCAGCCGCATGAACATCGCCAACCTGCTGCGCTTTTTGCTGCTGCTGGCGGCGTTGATCGCGATCTACAGCGTTCTGTTCCACGTCATCATGCAGTGGGAGGGACGCAACTACTCCTGGGTCACCGGCTTCTACTGGACGATGACGGTGATGTCCACCTTGGGCTTGGGCGACATCACCTTTCAGAGCGACCTGGGTAAGATGTTCTCCATCGTCGTGATGATCAGCGGCGTGCTCTTCTTGCTGATCCTCTTNCCCTTCACTTTCATCGAGTTCTTCTACGCGCCCTGGCTCAAGGCGCAGGCTGAGGCGCGCACCCCCACCGAACTGCCCAAGGACACGCGCGGTCATGTCATCCTGACCCATTTCGACGCGGTGGTGCGCGCTTTGATNCGNCGCTTGCAGCAGTTCGAGCATCCNTACGCGCTGCTCGTCTCCGATGTCGCCCAGGCGGCCGAGCTGTACGACCAGGGCTACCGCGTGGTGATCGGCGACCTGGACAGCCCGGAGACTTACCGGCGGCTGCGAGCCGAAAACGCGCTGCTGGTCGCCACCACGGCCGACGACCGGGTCAACACCAACGTGGCCGCCACCGTGCGTGAGGTGGCAGAGACTGTGCCCATCATTGCCACGGCCAACGCGCCGGCCTCGGTCGACATCTTGCAGTTGGCCGGCTGCACCCACGTCTTGCAGATCGCCGAGATGCTGGGCCAGTCGCTGGCACGGCGCACCCTGGGCGGCGAGACGCTGGCCCACGTCATCGGCCAGATCGATCAGCTTCTGGTGGCCGAGGCGCTGGTGACCGGCACGTCGCTGGTGGGCCAGACCGTGGTTGAGGCGCGGCTGCGTGAGCGGGCCGGCGTCAACGTCTTAGGCACGTGGGAGCGGGGGCAGTTCCAGGTCTCGCAGCCGGAGTCGTTGATCCATGACGGCACCGTGCTGGTGATGGCTGGCACTGCGGCGCAGTTTCAGCGCTATAACGAGCTCTTCCAGCAGCCGCAGACCACCAACGGCCCGGTGTTGATCATCGGCGGCGGTCGGGTCGGCCGGGCGACCGCCCGCTCGCTGGCTGAACGGGGCATGGCCTATCGCGTCATCGAGCGCACGCCGGAGAACCTGACCGACCCGGCCAACGACATCCTCGGCGACGCCGCCGATCTGGAAGTGCTGAAAAAGGCCGGCATCATGGAGACCTCCGGCGTGGTCATCACCACCCACGACGACGACACCAACATCTACCTGACCATCTACTGCCGGCGGCTGCGGCCGGAGGTGCAGATCATCAGCCGCGCCGTGCGCGAGCGCAACGTGGCCACCCTGCACCGCGCCGGCGCCAACTTCGTCATGTCCTACGCCTCGCTGGGAGCGACCGCTATCGTCAATCTGATCGGCCGCAGCGACATCCTGATGGCGGCCGAGGGACTGGACCTCTTTCGCCTGCCGGTGCCGACTGCCCTGGCCGGCAAGAGCATCGCCCAGGCCGCTGTGCGCCGCCAGACCGGCTGCACCGTCATCGGCCTGCGCGGCAACGGGGAGGCGCAGGTCAACCCCGATCCCCATGTGCCCCTGCCGGCCCGCGCTGAGATGCTGCTGATCGGCACGCAAGAGGCCGCCCGGCGCTTCCAGAAGACCTACGGCGGACCCTAGTTGGCGGGTGTTGTCGGGATAAGGTATACTTGCCCTGGACTGCCAAGAGCTACCCGAAAACTTGCTTCAGGATGGCCCATGAAGACAAAGCAGACAATCGGCTGGGTATTGTACGACGACGCCTGCGGCTTTTGTCGCGAGTGGATCCCCTTCTGGGGGCCGACTCTGCGCAGGATCGGCCTGGCCATCTCGCCGCTGCAAGCGCCGTGGGTCGCCGAGCGCCTGGCGTTGCCGCCAGAAGAACTGGTCAGCGACATTCGCCTGTTGTTCGCCGATGGCCAACACCTGGCCGGCGCCGAGGTCTATCGCTATGCCGTACAGCACATCTGGTGGGCCTACCCGCTCTACCTGTTCTCGGTGACTCCGGGGCTGCGCCGGCTGTGGGACTGGGGCTATGGCGCGTTTCGTGACAACCGCTACCACGTGTCCACAGCCTGCCGCCTGCCAGCGCCAGCCAGCCC
>Ga0056914_10002581_pt1 | contig 11262 bp, 8 predicted proteins | sample TNRBio252014_DNA_FD_55168 | JGI IMG/M metagenome (GOLD analysis project Ga0056914, IMG submission 55168) | Wastewater treatment Type I Accumulibacter community from EBPR Bioreactor in Madison, WI, USA - TNR Reactor_6/25/2014_ DNA | ecosystem: Engineered > Bioreactor > EBPR > Anaerobic-Aerobic >...
TCGAACGCCAACTCCGGCTGCACCCCTGGGCGGTGCTGCGCGGGCAGGGCGGCGCAGGCAAAACCACACTGGCGACCGAGTTTGCCCGCTGGATGCTGCGTACCCGGCGTTTCGGGCGGTTGGCTTTTGTGTCGTTTGAGTTTTTGAACGATGTCCGCGCGGCCATAGATTTGCTGGGCAAACAATTGATCAATAAAGACTTCTCGGTGGCGACCTATACCAACGACGAAGCCGCCCTGCTCGACCTCGACCGCGCCCTACGCGATGCCCCCACGCTGATTGTGTTGGACAATTTAGAGAGCATCCTGCCCGACGCCGAAGGCAGGCAACCGCCGGGCGTACAAGCTGCGGATGAAATAATGGCTTTCTTTTCCCGCCTGCTCCAAAGCAGCGACCGCACCCGCCTGTTGCTCACCACCCGCGAGCGCATGCCCGCCCCTTTCGATCGGGGCGACTGCGAAACCCGCCTCGGCGCGCTCACCCCCGACGACGCCCTCGCGCTCATCGCGCACCTCATGCGCAAGGAAGGCATCGCCGTGCCGAGTCTGAACAGCGAAGACTTAGACGCGCAGTTCGGCGCGCTGGCCCGGCACGCCAATTACCACGCCCGCGCCCTGACCCTGCTCACCCGCGCCCTCGCTGAGCGCCACGCCAACCTGCCCGGCCTGAACGCCGACTACAGCCGCCTGATGGCCGAAATGGAACAAAAACACCCCGGCAACCGCGAAAACAGCCTTTTCGCCAGCCTGGAACTTTCGCTGCGCCGGCTGCCGGAGGGGATGCGGGAAGTGGTGGATGCGCTGGCGGTGTACCACGGCGGGGCGGATGTGGCGACCTGGGCCATGGTGGCAGAACGCGAACAAGAAGAGATTGGACAAGTGGGCATGGCATTGATCCAGGCCGGTTTGGCCGAGTTGGTGTTTGATAAATTCCCTTACTATTTCCGCCTTGACCCTGCCCTGCCTGCTTATTTGGCGGAAAAAGCCGACCCCGTTGTACTTGAAGCTTGCCACGAACGCTGGATGGGAGGCATGTTGGAATTGACGGGCTTTTTGTACAAGCAACGTTTTCAGGATGCACAATTGGCTCAAAATTTGGCACTATTAATTGAACAGAACCTGCTGGCTTTACTCGCTCGCCTTGCTACGCAGGCCGAACCGGAGTTGGTGGTGGAAGTGGCCCAATCTATCGAAGAACTTTTTGCCAATTTAGGCCGCTCGCAGGTTTTGGCTTTTGCGCAGGAGATTCGCGAAAAGGCCGCCACCCGTTTGGGAGAATGGGGGCATGCACAATTTACAAGCAAAAGCGCAGCAGTGGATCGGCTGCTCGAACGGGGCAACCTACAAGCCGCCTTCCAATTAGCGCAGCAGGTGCTAAAACATTGCCAATCCGCTGGTATAGATGCCTACCCGGGGGCGGCCTACGACACGGCATTGGCGCATTTTCGATTGGCCAGGGTGTTGAACGAGGGAGGTCAACCGCAACAGGCCTTGCCCCTCTTTCAGGAGGCGCGGAAGCAGTTTTTGGCAATCGAAATGGCAGGGGGTCAAGGCGGGAGTATGGTCTCGACTTGCCAGACGGAAATAGGGAATTGTTTTCAGGCTTTGGGGCAATACGAAGAATCGGCGAAGCAGTACGAGGCGGCTATTGCCTTAGCTGAAAAACGAGGTGATTATCGAAGTGTAGCCATCGGGAATGTCCAATTGGCCACCACCCGGATGTACCAAAAACGCTACCCGGAGGCCTTGGCGCTCTATGAAGCAGCCAAAAACACTTTTGAAAAATTAGGAGAGCCCGGTACTGTTGCGATCGCCTGGCACCAAATCGGCATGGTGCAGCAGCGAGCCGGAAACTACGCCGCCGCCGAACATGCCTATCAGGAGTCGTTGGCGATTAGAATCCGACAAAAAAACCGGGCCGGGGAGGCAACTTCTCTCATCCAACTTGGCAATTTATACGGTGAGATGGGGCGCTTGGAAGACGCTGTACGAATGTACGAACAGGCAGTGGAGTTGCACCGCATATTGGGCGACTTGCGCTACGAAGGTGTGACTTGCGGTAACTTGGCCTTCACTCTGATAAAACTCCACCGTTACCCCGAAGCCCGGGATCAGTTGTTTCGGGCAATTGAATGCGACAGTCATTTTGGTCACGTTGCTGAGTCCTGGAAAACCTGGGCCATTCTGTACGACCTCGAAACCGCAGAAGGCAATGCCGCAGACGCTAACAATGCGCGGAGCAAGGCGATGGCGGCGTATGCGGCGTACCGACGGGATGGGGGAGAGAGCCAGAGCGATCGCTATCAATTGATTGTGATGGTCGTGCAAGCGATACAGGCGGGTAAAGAGGGGGAATTGCTGCCGAAGTTCGAGGCTGCGTTGGCAGAAGATCGCCCTCTTTTTGAAAAAGCTTTGCTGCGCCAACTTTTTGCCTTGCTGCGCGGTAGCCGCGATGCGGCGCTGGCCGATGACCCGGAATTGGATTATATGGATGCGGTGGAGTTGCAGCTTTTGCTGGCTGGGGGGTGTGGGCGGGTGAAGGCTTGTCAGAAGTGGTGAGCGGGTTGTCTACTGCGTGCCAGGCTGTGCGGCGGGCATAGCCTTGCCAGGGAGAGAGGCTGGAGCCTTTTAAATAACAGACACGAGTATGATATCGCTATTGAGATAAATACATGGTAGCAGCAGAATGAGGAAACATTCCAGAATCAAGCCAGTTTTGGCGTTCAATGATTCTCTCAACGTCGTTGAATTTCAATATCTTAATAGTTGCTTCTCCTACTTCTGTTTTAGAAAGAATAAGGGCACCAGATATTTCAAAATGTTCATGCCAAATATCTTTTCTGGGATTGTATAAACGTACGAAAGTGTGTGCGGGAAGTAATACCGTACCGATATCAGAGCCTTTGTTTTGATTACAATAGAGACAAGTGAATGCAAGGTTTTCAGGAGCATTGCCTCCACCATGCTTTAAACTAATGATGTGGTCAATTTCAAATCCCATAAAAGACTGTGATTCATGCAGTAAGCAATATTCACAGGTGTTAAAAGCTCTCTGAACTACAAGCGTGCGTACGTTTCCGGGGATATACCTGCTCACGAATGAAGAATTTTGTGGGCTTTGGCTTTCGCCAAACGCATAATGTGTTCCAATACTTTGTAGTATTCAAGTTCAGCTTTTTCGTCTTCATTCAGGACACTGGTTTTCTCTTTGAAAACTAAGTCATAGACCCGCGTCCTCGTAGCTTCTGAAGCTTGAAAAGCAATGACTTTGTCCGGACTTTGCATGGCTATGAAATCAACAATTTCATCTATTGCCTTCAATTCAATCATGGTAAATGGATTTTACAATAACAAATTTAATCAAAAAATACCTACCAGTGCAGGAATGGGATATTTTTGGGATTGGGTATGTCATAACAAAACATCAACCACATGGCAGGCGGCGATTGGAAAGAAATGCTGGCAGCAACCCAAAACGGGGACTTGGATTTGGTGAAATACCACCTTCAAATGGGGGTGGATCCAAATTACCAGCACCCTGAATTGATGACCACGCCGTTGATCGAAAGCATCGAGTCCGGGCACCTTGACATTGCAGAATTTCTGCTCAAAAACGGGGCGGATCCGGGCATCAAGGCAGGGTTTAGCACGGATACGGCGCTGTCTGTCGCCCGCCGGAATAAAAACAGGGCGGCTATAAAACTTTTGAAAGCGTATATTCAACCACGATTTCGATTTCCGTGGGTATTTGATTTTTTTACCACATAGGGCACATAGTTGTTTTCACAATAGTTCACATAGGAGCCGGGTGCATCAGAACTATGTGTTCTATGTGAAACCCTCTATGTGAACTATGTGGTAAATAAATAAAAATTATGAAAATTTCAACCATCCTCCTCCTCTGCCTATTGACGCCAGCCCTCCTTTTTGCGCAAAGCAAATCCAAAAAGAACGTCCGCCACGACAAAGGCGTCATGATCCTTACTTTGGGCAAAGACACCACCACCATCCAAAGCTTTGAAATCCGGGGCGACAGCATTTTTTCCAAAATCCTTTATCTGCCGCAGGGGCTTCAGTTGATCGAAGGGAAAGGCACGCTGTATCCCGACGGGAATTTGAAAAGCATGTATTCAAAAGTTTCGGGGCTTTCACCGGATGGAAAATGGGTACAAACCCAGGAAACGACGGTTACGAGCGATGCGGATTCCACCTACATTCGGGTGAAAAGAGGGGAGGCTGTGATCAACCGGAATTTTGCAGGACGGAGTTATGTGACGAACAACGCCGATGCCGCAAGTTTTCATTTGTTTCCCTACCGCGGGTTTTATGCGCCCGCAAAGGTTGGCGATACGCTGACTTCGCAGCACGTGGGCGGGCCTCATCTCAAAAAATTCACGGTGGCTAAGATTCAGAAAAATCAGGTGCGGTTGGGCAGCAGCCTGATGGGTTACCTGACGCTGGTTTTGGATAAAAAAAATCGGCTGCTGTCTGTTGACGGCAGGGGTAGTTCGCTGAACTTCATGGCGACGGTGCACCGCAAGCTCGATTTTGAAACACTGAAAAACCATTTTGTTCAAAAACAAATCAAATCCGGAGCGATTCCCTCCATTTCAACCCGCGATACGGTCATTGCTACGCTTGGGCTGCAAACGGTGACGATCAACTACTGGCGCCCCTTGGCCCGGGGCCGGAAAATCTTCGGGGAAATTGTGCCGATGAACCGCTTCTGGCGGGTGGGCGCCAACAACGCAACCGAAATCAGTTTCACACAACCCGTCTATTTCGGCGATCAGAAATTGGAAGCCGGGAAATACACGCTTTTTGCCATGCCCTCCGATACGCAATGGCTGTTGATGTTTAATGGCAAAACGGGCATCTGGGGCACGGAATACGACGCTTCGGCGGATGTGCTGCGCGTGCCGGTGAAGGTGGAAAGCCTGCCGGAGCACGTGGAAAAATTGACGCTTTCTGTTTCGCCCACAGCGGATGGCGGCGGGGTTTTGAAGATGGAGTGGGAAAAGACGCGGGTTTTTGTTGATTTTAAAATGCAGTAGGGTTTGTCTTTAGAATTCGATAGCTGCGACGGGAGCAAGTGAGGGGCCACCTGGAGGTATCCCTATCCCTTTACCCAAAAACGTCACCCCTTCTCCAGCCCCTTCAAAAACGGCACAAAGCGAAAATCGCCCATTTCCTTTTCATCATAGCGGGTTTCGTCCATGCGTTCGATGCGGTACATCTTTTGGGCATTCCGGCCAACGGGAATCACCATCACCCCGCCGATGGCCAATTGCTGGCGCAAGGCATCTGGCACCTCGGGTGCGCCGGCGGTGACCATAATTTTGTTGAAGGGCGCAAACTCCGGCAAGCCTTTAAACCCGTCGCGGTGGAAACAGCGAATGTTGTTCATATTGAGACTGTGCAACATGTCTTTGGCCTTCAGATAAAGGGATTCGTGGCGCTCGACGGTGTACACGCGCCCGCCCATCAAGGCCAGGATAGCAGCCTGGTAGCCGGAACCGGTGCCAATTTCCAGCACTTTTTCGCGGGGCTGCACGTTCAGCAGGCTGCTCATATACGCCACGGTGTAGGGCTGAGAGATGGTCTGTTCGCTGCCGATGGGAAAAGGCTTGTCTTCATACGCCCATTCCTCGAAGGCTTTGTCGAGAAAAAAGTGACGGGGCAATGCGCCCATCGCCTCCAGCACGCGCTCATCGCTGATGCCTTTTTTCTGAAGTTCGCTGATCAACCTGCGGCGTAATCCTTTATGGCGATAGGTATCTTTCATGATCATTTTATGGTAACGAGTCCCCGCCAAATTACTATTTTTGCCCACAACCAACATCATCAACTTTTTCAATATGGACAAAATCGTATTTGGCACAGACGGCTGGCGCGCCATCATCGCGCAGGAATACACGGTAGACAACGTAAAACGTGTGGCAGAAGGAACGGCCCGCTGGCTGAAAAAAACGGGCGGTACCAGTGTCGTCATTGGTTATGATTGCCGCTTTGGCGGAAAATTGTTCTCCGAAGCAACCGCCGGGGTACTCGGCGCTTACGGCATCAAAGTCTGGCTGGATACGAAGTTCATCAGCACGCCGATGGTGTCGCTGGGCGTTGCCAAAATCGGCGCCAGCCTCGGTGTGGTCATCACGGCCAGCCACAACCCGCCGTCCTACAACGGTTATAAACTCAAATCGCACCTCGGCGGCCCGATGTCGCAAAACCAGATCACTGAGGTGGAAAACGAAACGCCCGATGTTTGCACGGTAGAGCCGATGTCGCTTGCCGCAATGGAACAGGCCGGGCTGCTGGAATACCAGGATTTTGAAAAAATATACCTCGACCACGTCGCGGCAAATTTTGATCTCGCGCTCATGCGCAAATCGAGCAGCCGGTTGGCCTACGATGCCATGTACGGCGCCGGACAAGACGCGATGCGCAAACTGTTCCCCGACGCCGCGCTGCTGCACTGCGACTACAACCCGTCGTTCAAAGGTCAGGCGCCGGAGCCTATCCACCGCAACCTGAGCGAGTTTGCGGAACTGATCCGCAGCAACCCGAACCTCGACCTCGGCATTGCTACCGATGGCGACGCCGACCGCATCGGGATGTACGACGGCGAAGGCAATTTTGTGGATTCGCACCACATCCTGCTGCTGCTGCTGCTCTACACACACCGCTACAAAAAGCAAACCGGCAAAGTGGTCATTACCTTTTCTGTGACCGACAAAATGCGCAAAATGGCCCAAATCTTTGGCCTGGAATGCGAGGTGACCAAAATTGGCTTCAAATACATCGCCGACATCATGGCCGTGGAAGACGTGCTGGTGGGCGGGGAAGAATCCGGCGGGCTTGCCGTGAAAGGCCATATTCCCGAGCGCGACGGCATCTGGATCGGCCTGATGATCCTGGAATTTATGGCCAAAACCGGCAAATCACTGAAGGAATTGATTCAGGAAGTATACGACGTCGTCGGCCCATTCGCTTCCGACCGCGACGACCTGCACATCCTCGAATCACAAAAACAAGCGGTGATCAAAACTTGCAAAGAGACGCCTTACACGCAAATTGGCGCCTACAAAGTGGAATCGCTGGAAACCATTGACGGTTTCAAATACAACCTCGGCGACGACAAGTGGGTGATGATCCGGCCTTCTGGCACGGAACCGGTGCTGCGGGTGTATGCCCAGGCGCCGGATATGGCGGAGGTGCGGGTGATATTAGACGGGGCGCGGGTAGCAATGGGAGTGTGAGTGTCTGTCTTTATTTGCTACATGAGCGGATAACGCAGCGTCTCATGTCGTCAATTTATCGACGTAACCGACCCTGCAAGGGTCAAATTTGAATAACCCCCGATGCAATCGGGGGAAAGATGGAAGTGGGGAGGGGGACCAACCCCGAAAGGGGTTGAATGAAGAAAATGGAGTGTAGCCGATTAACATTCAACCCCTTTCGGGGTTGGGCGTCACCTTTCGCTCATCCCTGTCCCCCGATTGCATCGGGGGCTATTCACCTTCAACCACTTCGTGGTTATCGTTCGCAAGTTGACGACATTAGACGCGGAGTCTCTTGGAGTAAAAGGAGTTTCGCGGAGTTAAGCCCCCTCTATGAGACTCCTTTTACTCCGTGAAACTCTGTGACATAAAGGAGTCTGCAGAGGCTCTCTTCGGACGCTTTGTGCCTTCATATTGGGCAGTTTGTAAAAGATATCTTATTCCTTATCTTCATGTATTCTCATTCCCTCAAATCTGTATGCTATGCGCACCCGACTCTTCCTCCCCCTCCTCTTTGTTGTCTCCCTTTGCGCCTGCCAAAGTGACCCGCTGGCCGGCGAAGGCCCCCTACCCTCCCGGCGCGACCTGATGCGGGCGATGCGCCAATCGGGCGCTATGCTGGTGGTGTACGGCGAAGCGCAAAGCAACTTGTACCAGGCGCTGGCCGATTCCATGCGCGCGCACCCCGAGTGGCGCGGACTGAAATTGGAAGCCAAAAGCGACGCGGCCGTGACCGAAGAAGAATTGACGCAAAAACCGCTGCTGTTGCTCGGTACGGCCATTTCCAACAAAATTATCCGGCGCTTGGCGGCGCAATTGCCGGTGCAACTGGAAGATCGCCGCTTTCACTTCGACGGCAATTGGTACGAAGCGGCAAAAGACATTTTCAAACTCTTCATTTACCCCAATCCGCTGAATGTCAAGCTGCCGGTTTTCCTGTTCACGGGCAATGACGATCAGGAAATCGCTGCCTTGTTAAAGCAAAAATACAGCAACAACTGGCCGGAAATGCTGCGCTCGGGTTGGGGATACGAAATTTATGCCAACAACGAACTGCGCATCGCGGGCAACCTCGCCGATTCCACCTGGCGATTCGATCGGGCCATCCATTTCGATTTTTCCAACAGCAAAACTACCCTGGCCCAAAGCGGGCGTTTTAAGTTTACAGGCCAGTCGGATTTGTTGCCGAAAGCCCGGCTCGATGCCCTCGGCGCCCATTGCGAAGCCACATTCACCAATATTTGCGGGTTTCTGGAAAAGCCCTGTCCGCCGCTCGAAATCGCCTACCGCTTGTTCGGATCGGTGGAGGCCAAAGGGCTGCAACAAAGCTCGATGCGCATCGCCGACGTCAATTTCGACCGGATGGAGGTGAGCGTCGTGGTGAACGAAACCTTCCGCGGCGACCATTTGCAAATGGAAAATGAACTGCTGTTGCGCAGCCTGCTCGGCGCACCAAAAACGGAAGCGCTGGAAAAAGGCTTAGCCATTCGCTTTAGCACCAACTGGTACGAAAAAGGCTGGGATCACTGGGCGCAGCGCCTCTATTGCTCCGGCAACCTGCCTCCTGTGGCTGATTTACTTGACAATGAGTTGTTTAAAAATGAGTCCGACTTAGTCATGGGTTGCACGGCGGCAGCTTTTACCGATTTTCTGATCGCCCACTGGGGCAAAGAAGATTTCCTGCTGCGCTACGCTTCCTGGCAGGCGACTGCTTCTGAACGGGCGCAACTGCAAACCGACTGGGAAAAATACTTAGCCCAGCGCTACGCCGATTGCGGCAAATTCACAGCCAAACCCGAAAAACTGCCGTACCTGAAAGGCTACAACTTCTCGCATGAAGGCTACCGGGTTTACAATGGCTACGGCTCCAAACTGGCGCAGCAATCCATCCAAAAACTGAACAGCATCGGCGGCAACGCCATCGCCATTGTGCCGTATTCTTATATGGACAGTCCCACCAAACCGAGCTACCTGCCCTTCGCAGGCAGCGGCGGCGACGAAAACGATGAGTCTGTCGTGTATGCCCACGCGGAAGCGCAAAAATTGGGTATGAAAACCGTGCTGAAACCGCAAATCTGGCTGGGCCGCAGTTGGACTGGCTACATCGAAATGAGTTCCGAAGCCGACTGGCAGGCATTTTTTGGCTATTACTACCGCTGGATCCGGCACTATGCGCTGTTGGCCGAAATGTACGATTTTGATGCCCTGAGCGTGGCGGTGGAAATGGTAAAAACGACGCGCCAACGCCCGGACGACTGGCGGCGGATAATTGCCAAAATCAGAAAATTGTACGGCGGACAACTGACTTACAGCGCCAATTGGGGCGAAGATTTTGAACAATTGGCGTTCGGCGACCAGCTCGATTTTATTGGTCTGAACTGCTACTACCCACTGAGTCCGGGCGACAACCCTACCCGGCAGGAATTGGAACAGCGCTTTGAACAGGTGATGGAAAAAGCGGAAACGGTGAGCCGCAAGTTCAACAAGCCCATCGTATTTACCGAAATCGGTTTCCGCAGCGTGCAGGCGCCCTGGAAAAACCCGCACGAAGAAGAGAACGGTCGCCCGCAAAATATGGAACACCAGAAATTGTGCTACGAAGTCGTCGGCGCGGGCCTGAAAGGCAAAAACTGGTGCAACGGCGTGCTGTGGTGGAAATGGCCCAGCTACTTAGATTTTCGGGGGGATAGCTTTACGCCAGCCGGGAAGCCAGCGGAAGCGGCGGTGGGGGCGTGGTTTCGGGAGATGGAGTAGTTATTGGTTGTAAAAAAAACTCCTTATTTTGCCCCGAAACTCAAGCATCAACAACCATGTACACCAAAAGAAATTACGGATTCTGGATGACCGTCAACTGGTCGAAAATGCCGTTTATCTATGGCACTTTGCTGGCGGTGGGCGTCCATTTACTCTACCATTTCACGGGTCTGGATGTGTCCATTCCCTGGCAACCCGTTAGTGTGATTGGTATTGCCGTTGCCTTCTATCTGGGCTTTAAAAACAACAGTTCTTACGACCGAACCTGGGAGGCCCGGAAAATTTGGGGCGCCATCGTCAACGGCAGCCGGACATTTGGCGCGGCGGTTGTGGCGTTCATTCAGTCGAATGACGAAGAAAAAAACGCAGCGATCAAAAAGGAATTGATTTACCGGCACATTGCCTGGCTGACGATCCTGCGCTATCAATTGCGCCTCAGCAGGCAATGGGAACATACGGAAAATCGCGTGAAAGGCCTGTATGTTCCTGATGTTTCTGAATTGTACTTTGACCGGTTAGACAGCGAAGTGACGCATTTTATCCCGGAGGAAGAGTTTGGGCGCTATAAATCCAAAACCAATATGGCTGCTCAGGTGCTGCTGACCCAAAGTGTGCGACTTCAACAACTGAGAGACGAAAATTATTTCGAGGATTTTCGCCATATAGAATTCCACAGCTTAATCCAGTCTTTTTACGAAGAACAGGGCAAAAGCGAACGCATCAAAAACTTCCCGTTTCCGCGCCAGTATGCCTCGGTTGCCCTATGGCTTTCCGTGGTTTTTTGCGCGTTGGTTCCCTTTTCCCTGCTGGGTACGTTTATTGAAGAAAAAGGCATGTTGTATTGGGTTTGGCCTTTGTTTTCGGGCCTCATCACCTGGATTTTTTTCCTGATGGAAAAAATTGGCGATTATTCAGAAAACCCTTTCGAAGGCACCTACAACGATGTGCCCATCACCGCCATTTCCCGGGCCATCGAAATTGACCTGCGGGAAATGATTGGCGATTCGGACATTCCGCCCCCAATTCAGGCCGAGAATGGTTTTTTGATGTAAATAGTGTCTGTCTTTATAGTCCGGTAGCTGCGAGGGGCCAGTGAGGACGCCACTTCAAGTGTAATGTCGTCAACTTAACGACGTAACCGACCCTGAAAGGGTCAAATTTGAATAGCCCCGAATGCAATTCGGGGAAAGGTGGAAGTGGGGAGGGGAACCAACCCCGAATGGGGTTGAATG
>Ga0056914_10002585_pt1 | contig 11244 bp, 10 predicted proteins | sample TNRBio252014_DNA_FD_55168 | JGI IMG/M metagenome (GOLD analysis project Ga0056914, IMG submission 55168) | Wastewater treatment Type I Accumulibacter community from EBPR Bioreactor in Madison, WI, USA - TNR Reactor_6/25/2014_ DNA | ecosystem: Engineered > Bioreactor > EBPR > Anaerobic-Aerobic >...
GGGAGAATGGCGCTGGGGATTTTGTGTTCGGTCATGATGGAATTGGGAGACACCGCAGAGTTTGGAAGACCGCAGAGAATACCAGACTGCCTTTCTCTGCGGTCTTTTCATCTCTGCGGTGCAAGTAAAACAAAGAATTGAAGCGAACAGGTTCTGAAATAGCCTTTGTATGATCGAACCGGTCATCCCCATGAGTTCTCGCCCAGTTGAAAAGCCACCTTTGTCATTCGCTCAAGCCATTCGAGCCGGGAAGCGGCTGCGCACACGACTCACAGCCCGTCAGTGGATCGCGACAGTCGCGGACAAACTGCCAGCACGGCCTGATTTGAATGCGGCGACGATTGTACGTCAGGCGCGGGAAGCAGAATAGTTCAAGGCAGGTGCCTCCGTGAGTCCGGCACCCTGTCTGCTTTGGAAGAGAGGCCACGCTTGCTCTGCCGCCGTTTAGAAGTAGGATAATCCCACCATGACCACCGTTTTATCACAGAAGGGCCAAGTCGTTCTGCCGGGAACTGTCCGGCAGAAGATGCACCTGCATGCGGGGGATGACTTTGAGGTCTCGATTGAGGATGAGGACACCATCACCCTGCGTCGGATCACCCAGCCGCTGTCGAAGCGTCCGAGTCTGGATGACTTGCTGGCCCAGGTGACGCTGGAGAACCTGCATCCCGCCACGGAAGAGAAATGATTTTTCAGGTCTCTGTGTTCCTCCGTGGTCTCTGTGGTGAAATCAACGGTTCGGGCGGCAGGGAATTTCGGATCAACCACCGAGGGCACGGAGAGGCACAGAGGAATTCAGTTCAAATCCTGATCTCCGGGCCTGCCTCCCGCCGCAGGAGCGTCCATGCGGAGCCTTGGCGGCGGAAGGTGTGGCGGACTTGGGTGAGGTTGGGGGACTGGTGGCCGATGAAAAGGACGGTGGTGATCGTGTCGGCGGTTTGGGACTCGATGTCGAGTCTCTGCCATTGAAAGACGCCGAAGCTCATCCTATGGTCGATTATGGGAACTTTCCGCTGCGCACCACTATTTTCCATCTTCTTGATCTCAGTTTTGGCCGATTGCTCCAAGGGAAAGCAAGTTGGGAGCAATCAGCAACCCGTGCCTGAAACGGCAGCCGATGCGCTACGCGCCAAGGCCGAGCAGGGCGATGCTGAGGCGCAGTTCCAGCTTGGCGGCATGTACATATTGGGACAGGATGTTCCCAGGGATCAAAGCAAACGGTTTGAGTGGCATTTAAAAGCGGCCAATCAAGGCCACGTTGCAGCTCAAAACAGCATAGGCCATTGTTACCTAAGTGGTGATGGCGTTGCGAAAAATCCAGCCGAAGCGGTGCTGTGGCTTGTCAAATCTGCCGAACAGGGATTTGTTGATGCGCAACATACGCTCGCTCTGATTTACTCTGAGGGTTTGGGAATACCCAAAGATAGGGCTGAAGCGGTAAAGTGGTATCTGAAGGCAGCCTCGCAAGGCGATGTTGATTGTCAAAAGTCTCTTGGTGACATCTACCACTACGGCATTGGCGTGCCAGTGGACGGGGCTCAGGCAATAAAATGGTGGCTGATGGCTGCCGAGAACGGGCATGCAGAAGCTCAGTATGCCCTCGGAGGAATGTACAATGAGTATGAAAACGTGCCGAACAGTAAAGTGAGCGCATTTAAGTGGTGGCTGATGGCTGCCCAACAGGGGCACCTCGAAGCGCAATACAATGTCGGAATAGCGTATCTCGATGGCTATGGAGTTGCCAAAGATGAAGCTGAAGCACTCGGTTGGATTCGCAAATCCGCAGAATGCGGCTACTCGGGATCGCAATATCAATTAGGCGCAATGTTCCTCAAAGGAGAAGGCGTGCCAAAAAATGACGTGGAAGCGGTTAGATGGTTTATGAAGGCTGCGGAACTCGGGCTTAGTGGCGCACAGCACAGCATTGGAGCCATGTATCATGAAGGGAGAGGGGTCCCAAAAGATGAGGTCATGTCCTATAAGTGGCTTTTGCTAGCCGCTGCTCAAGGCAATGAAACATCAAGGAGATACGCAACAATGCTGGAAGGCGTCCTGGCCCCAAGTCAACTTGCGGAAGGTCAGCGATTGGCCCGTGATTTCACGCCACGGAAAGGTGGGGCAAGTAGCAGCTCAATCACGCGTGGGGACGTTGCAGAATCGCGCCCTGAATCTACCGGAACCGGCTTCTTTATCACCAATGACGGCTACCTCATCACCAACAGGCATGTTGCGGATGAAGGTGCGGCAGTGCGCGTGTTGACTGTCAGCGGAGCGATTCCAGCCAAAGTCGTCAAGGTGGACCGCGCTAATGACCTTGCGTTGCTCAAGGTGGAAGGGGGATTTACTTCTCTTGCTGTCACGTCGAGCCGGGGCGTGCGTCTTGGATCGACCGCCGCCACGGTGGGTTTTCCCAATGTCGGTTTGCAAGGTTACTCGCCGAAGCTCGCCAAAGGAGAAATTGCCAGCCTTGCTGGCATTCAGGATGATGCGCGGCATTTTCAGATCAGCGTGCCTGTTCAGCCGGGAAACTCCGGTGGGGCACTGGTGGATGAGCGCGGCAACGTGATCGGTGTCGTGGTGGCGAAGCTGAGTCAGAAGGCTGCTATCGCGACTACAGGCACTCTGGCGGAAAATGTGAGCTATGCCGTGAAAAGCAGTTATCTGCTCAGCTTTCTTGAGTCAGTGCCAGAAGTGGCCGCCAAGCTCAAAGAAGCGAACACGAATGACCGCAAGTTTGAGGACGTGATCAGGGACGTGGAGCAGTCTGCTGTTCTTGTGCTGGTGTATTGAGCGTGCAGGGCGCTGTATCAATCATTGCGGGAGGTCATATCCTCTCAGAGGAATTGTTGACGCGACGAGTGCGAACAGTTGGCGAGCCCACCAACATTCGAATCAAATCGAGTCCAATTTCGCGTCGTAGCTCAAGCGGCAGCACTACTCCGCAAGGACATGCGAATTCTCCGTCTCCAAACTCTCGGAGAAGAACCCAACCCTTCAGACCGCATGATCCACACTCAATCATCATCTCAAATTGGTCTGCTGGGCCTCCGGGCCTTTTGGAACGCCAAGCATCAGCCACGGAAACCGGTAATCCCAATTCTTGAAGCTCCTGAACCCGTTGGATTAAATTGTCGTCCATGCTGGGGCAAATCAAGGTAAGCGGCGCTTGCGTTTGAACTCTTCGAGCGTCATCGCGGTGCTGGGATCGCGCTCGTAGTCGGCGAAGCGCTGTTCGACCACGTCGAGGATGGCCTGATTGGTCGGCAACTCATGCTGACGCTCGCTGACCTCGTCCCACAGCTCGACGGCGAGGGTCCATTTGTCTTCGATGCTCATGCCCGTGAGGGCGGGGAGTGTCTCGGCGATCATAATGCGCCAAGAATGCCATGAGGGCGGCACTCGGCAAGTGCGGCTCCTTGCGCATGTCACGTCTTGAAACTTGGAACCTGAAACTTGAAATGGAGCGCCAGAATCGAGGACGAGTAGGATTGCCTGCGGCTCCGCCCTACCACCCGCTCTTCACATTCCACACCTCGACCAGATCCTTCGGCAGATCGGTGATGAAGCGGCTCGGGCGCATCATGATGTCGCCGTCTCTCGCCTGATGGTTGATGACGGGGTAGGTGAGGTAGAGTTCGTCTTTGGCTCTGGTGACGGTGACGTAGAAGAGGCGGCGTTCTTCTTCGAGGGCGGTGTCGCCGCCTTCATCAATGGCGCGTTTGTGGGGGAACATGCCGTCGGCGAGCCAGATGGCGAAGACGACTTTCCATTCGAGTCCTTTGGCTTGATGGCCGGTGGTGAGGGTGACGGCGTCGCGGTCTTGCTGCTGCTGGTCGGGTTTGTTGTCGGTATCGACGCCGCTGAGCAGGGAAAGCTGGCTGAGGAATTCGAGCGGATCGGTGAAGCGGTCGCTGAAGTTGCTGAGCTGTTCGAGGTCCTGCTGGCGCTGCTCGTAGTTTTTGAACTTGGTCTTCATGTAGTCCTCGTACACGCCTTCGACGATGCTGCGGATCATCAGGGCTGGGGCGGCGGGCCGGCCTTCGGCTCCGATCATTTCATCGAGCACGTAGGCGAACTGATCCCAGGTTTCCTTGGCCTTCTTGGGCACTTTGAGCGGCAGCAGAATTTCGGAAAAGCTGGTGGGCATGGCTTCGGACTTGGCGGCGTCGCTTTTGAGCCAGTCGGTCCAGAGTTTGACGGCGCTGGCGTTGCCGATGCCGGGGATGAGGCGGACCATGCGCATGAAACTGACTTCGTCCTGGCGGTTCACGGCGAACTTCATGAAGGCGGCGACGTCTTTGACATGCGCCTGCTCGAAGAAGCGCAAGCCGCTGGTGATCTGAAACGGAATGCCGCGCTGGGTGAGTTCCATCTGCACCTCCATGCTGTGGAAGTGGGCGCGGTAGAGGATGGCGATGTCGTTGAGGTCGAGGCCGTGCTCGTCCTGCAACTCCAAGATGCGCTGCGCGACAAAGGCGGCCTGCGCGGAGGAGGAATCGAGCGCGACGAGGGCGGGCAGCGTGCCGCTGGACTCGCGGGCGGGGCGCAGGGTCTTCGGCACCTGGCCGCGATTCATCGCGATGGCGGCATTGGCGAGGTTCAGCACCTCGGGGACGCTGCGGTAGTTGATCTCGATCTTGTGCGTGCGGGCGCGGGGCCAGTGTTCCTCGAAGTTGAGGATGTTCGAGACATCGGCTCCGCGCCAGGAGTAGATGGACTGCGCGTCATCGCCCACGACGGTGAGATTGCCCTGCGGGCCGGTGAGCAGCTCGATGAAGCGGCACTGGAGGCTGTTGGTGTCCTGATACTCATCGACGAGGATGAACTCGAACTGGCGGCGGTAGCGCTCCAGCAGGTCGTCATTTTCTTCCAAGAGCTGCACGGTGAGCGACAGCAAATCGTCGAAGTCCATGCAGTTGGTCTCGCGTTTCTTGTCCTGGTAGAGCTTGCGCAGCTTCAGGATGCCCTCGGCGACTTGCTCAAAGTAAGGATAACGCGAGGTGATGATCTCCGGGAGCTTGGTGAGCGTGTTGTCGGCCAGCGAGTAGATGTCGCCGAGGACTTCGGCCTTGGGGAACTTGTAGCTGGTGACGTCGATGCCGCTCGCGCCGATGACGGTCTCCATGAGGTCCTTCTGATCCTCGCGGTCCATGATGGAGAAGCCTTTGCGGTAGCCGAGGCGTTCGGCGTTGTAGCGCAGGATGCGATTGCCGATGGAATGGAAGGTGCCGCCCCAGAGACGCGTGGTGTCCGTGGTGACGAGCGCCTGCACGCGCTCCAGCATCTCGCGCGCGGCTTTGTTGGTGAAGGTGAGCAGCAGGATCGACTCCGGCAGGATGCCGTTGTCCAACAACCACGCGACACGATAGGTCAGCGTGCGCGTCTTGCCCGATCCTGCGCCTGCAATGACCAGCGCCTGCCCCGGCGGACTCGTGACGGCGGCGTACTGCTGCTCGTTCAGCTCCGCTTTGTAGTCGATGCGGGGGGCGGAGTCGGGAGCGTGATGCAGCGTGTAGTTGCGGGGCATGGTCGCAGGTAGCGAGGGGGGAATCGTGGGTCAAGGGAAGGTCAAGTCGGCTGCGCCGTTCAAGGCGGGGTCAAGAAGGTCAAGGCGGGAGCGGCAGGATCGTTCTCGTTCTCCTGCTCGAACTCGTCCTTGATCTGGTGTGCGTTGTCAGGAGGCGGTCGGGGCAGGGGAGGCGGCAAGAATGACGAATTTGCGCTGAGGGGCGTGGTTCGGGGGCGGCATTGAGAAGACTTGGTGTTTGGCGGGCCTTGCGGAGCGTGGAGTTTGACGGAATTGTCACACAAATTGCCTTCATGAAATGCTTCTTTTACCATCTTATAGCTATTCTCGTTTTTCAGGCCGCAGCGCTTCAGGCGCAGACGACTCTTCGCATTCGTGGCTCGGACACTCTCGGGGCGAAGTTGATGACCTCGCTGGCGGAGGCCTACAAGCGCCAGGGAGGCAAGGCCAGCTTCGACATCGGCGCGGAGGGGTCTTCCACGGGCTTCAGCAGTCTGGCCGCCGGGACGGCTGACATCGCGATGTCCTCCCGGAAGATCAAGGCTGACGAACGCACTCTCTGCCGCAGCAAAGGCGTGAAGCTGCACGAGATCGAGTTCGCCTGGGACATGATCTGCGTGATCGTTCACAAGAACAACCCGGTGACTGCCATGAGCAAAAAGCAGCTCATGCAGGTCTTTTGCGGAGATGTCATCGACTGGAGTGAGATCGACGCTCCAGCGGGTCCGATCTCCGTTTACACACGCAATTCCTCCTCCGGCACCTACCGTGATTTTTCCTGGATGGCGATGAAGGACCGCCGGTATGGCGTGAACACCCAAAAAATGGCCGGCAACGAGCAGATCGCCGCGGAGGTGGCTGCGAATGTCCGTGGCATTGGTTATGTGGGTCATGCTTTTGCCAACGAGAAGAACATCAAAATCGTCAGCGTGGACCGTGCCTGGCCTGATCCGGCCCATGTGAAGGATTACCCCCTTTCACGGCCCACGTTTCTCTACCTCAATGGCGAGCCGCAGGGAGAGATCCGCGCCTTTGTTGATTTCTGCGCCAGCGCCCGAGGCAGGGAGGTGATCACCCAAGGTGGTTTTGTCCCGGTCACTCGCTGATTCGTAAAGAACAGTCGCTTTTTGCCGGAAGAAATGAGGGGAAAGAGAGAGGGGGGAAGAACTTTTCGATTTTTCCAGGAGTGTTTTCCCACCAGCGGTGCTAGGGGTGGTTTTTACCATGGCGACCCCCAATTACAGTTTCGAGAAACGGAAGCGCGAACAGGCCAAGAAAGCGGCCAAAGAGGCCAAGAAGCTACGCAAAGAGGAGGCCAAGAACACTGCCGCATCAGGGACGACTGAGGCTTCTGCCGAGGAACCGCCTGCGGCAGAAAGCAATGGCTGATTCTGACGGCGAGTGATCGCTGCGAAAGAATACACGGAAGGGCAGGGGGGGCGCGTAGTGCGGTCGCATCCTTCTTTGTTTTTCAGGCCGCTAAGGCGGCTGGCTGCTTCAGGGTCAGTTGCCGTGCCTGCTCGACCCACTGTTCGCGCTGGATGCGGTCTCTGAAGGCGAGGCGGACGGAGAACTCGCGGATGTGGTCGTCGTTCCAGGCGGCGATTTGGGAGTAAGTGTAGATGCCGAGGGCGTGAAGACGTTCTTCGAGGATCTTGGAGATGCCTTTGAGCGCGGTAAGATCATCGCAAGGGGACGGGCGCGTTTTATACACGAGGCCGAGCTTGGGATCGACTTCTGAGGCGCCGACGAGGGGCAAATGCGGGATGGCTGGTAGCTCGGTGAAAGCGGGGATGGAATCCGGTGGCACGAGACCGTTGGCGGCGGTTGGGGATTCGGCAGCGGACGGTTCTGGTGACGCTGTGGCGATGATGGAGGCTAGCGGGGAGGCAATACGAGCCGGGGGCGGTGGAGTGCCTTCGATATTGAGGGGAGCGCTGTCAGGCAGTACGGTGGACTTAGTCTCGTCGTTGCCGGGTGTTTTGACCGAGATCACGTTGTCACGCGGGTTTCGAGCGCCATTTTTTGCGGGCGTGGCGGAGGTCTGGGGGAGGGCGAACTCCGGCGCGGCAACGTCGGGCGCGGCCGCAGCGGGTGTCTCGCTCTCTTTGCGCGGCATGTGGATGGTCTCGGTGGCAAACATGACCGCAGGGCCGGATTTGATGGAATGATCTCCGACCCTTCGCTTCAACTGGGCGATCTCATCCTTCATGGAAGCGGCCTCGCCGCGTAGCTCACGGGTCTGGCGCTTGTAGCGGCCCCAGGTGGCGTAGCCGAAAAGCAGGCCGATGATGAAAAAAACCGCCCCGAGCACAGCCACGAATGCGCCGCTGTGCATGAGCATGTACACCAGTGGCTCGGCGGAGAGGGATTCGAGATCGAGCTTCATGAGGGGCTATTTGACGAGAATTTCGACGCTGCGGGGGCGGATACCAGTAGCGGACGGGCCAGCAGGGACAGGATCGAAGACGACGGCGCTGATGTCCCCGGCGGGGACGCCCTGCTCGACGAGAAACGAGAGCACGGCCTCCGCACGCGCCAGGCCGATGTTTTTTTCAACGCTCACCGGCCCGGCGGGATCGGGATGCGCACCAATGACGAGTCGCAGCGCGGGTCCGGCGGCCAGCAGGACCGGGGCGAGCACAGCAAGGCTGGTCTGCTGCTCTGCCGTGAGCCGCGAGGAGCCAGTCTCGAATTCAAGCTGCAGCGTTTTGACGGCCTCACGCACGGGATTGAGAACTTCCGGCGGCAGCGCGGTCTGCGATTGATAGCCGGGGAAATGATACGCGGAAGGCAACAGCGTGAGCCGGGCATTCACCTTGGCAGCACCGGTGACGGGCCGCAGGAGGGTCAGCCACGCGCTTTCCATCTGACGTGTCGCCAGCCCTTCCAGATGCGGCACGCCGTCCGTGCCGATCTCGAAGGAGCGCGGCGGTGGCTGCGCGAAAAACTCGCGAGCAAAAGCGGCGAGCGGCCCTGGCTTGGCAAAATCAGCGGGCATCACATGTGGGCTGGCCTTGAGCGCGGAGGGGTCCACCACCCGTGCTCCGGCCACCTCAGCGAGAGCGGCGACGATTTCCTCTTTGATCTCCGTGGCAGGCAGCAGGCCGGAGAGCACGATGGACTCGCCCTTGGCGCTGATGCGCAGCTCGGCGGGCACGCGCAGCTTTTCCACGATGGGCTTGAGCAGCGGGCTGCCTGCGGTGAGCGGCAGTTTGAGGCCTTCCGGCCAGCGCACTTCGGGCGCGGAGCGCAGTTCCTCAGCTTCAATGCGCAGGTCGGGGCGCAGCTCGGCGAGGATCTGGCGCACGTTGCTTGTCTCCTCTTCCTCGGGCAGCCAGCCGCTGAGGAAAAGAGTGTCTTTCTCCAGTCGCGCCTGCAAACTAGCCATGACATGCAGGCGGTCCGCGCCAGGGAGCAGACGCAGCGGCACGAGCGCCCGGATCGCGGCCAGCGCCTTCTCGCGGGCGGCTGGACTGGCGGCCTCTCCCGTGATGGCGAGGTCAAAAAAACGCACATCGACCACAGGATCACGCACACCGGCCTCGCGGAGCCGGTCCAAGGCCTCCTGGGTCAGGCTCGGCAGATTCTCCCGGCAAAACAGCCACGCATGCGCGCCTGTCGCCACGGGCAGCAGGATCAGCATGATGAAGATGAGGCTGAGACGCATGAATTTGGGTGCGGAGTGGCATTTGACACGGCAGGGGCGGAATGGATACTCCGCGCTCCCCGCGCCTGCCAGTACCGTTATAGGTTCCCCGTGCGCTAGGCAAGAATCAACTGCTCCCACTCCCCACACACCTCTCATGTCTGTAGTCATCGCCGGAACCGTCGCTCTCGATAATGTCAAAACCCCGCAGGACGCTCAGGAAAATCTGCTCGGCGGTTCCGCCAGCTACGCGGCCCTGGCCGCCAGCATCTTCTGCCAGCCGATCCATCTCGTCGGTGTCATCGGTCATGATTTCCCGAAGCCGCACCTCGACATGCTGGCCGCGCGCGGCATCACGCTGGATGGCCTGGAGCGCAGCAGCGGCGAGTCCTTCACCTGGAGCGGCGAGTATCACGATGACATGAACAGCCGCACCACGCACAAGGTGGCGCTCAATGTCCTCGAAAACTGGCAGCCCAAGCTCCCCGAGGCCGCCAGGCAGGCCAAGGTGGCCGTGGCCGCGAACATGAGCCCGGACAACCAGATGCAGATGCTCGACCAGATTCAGGCCGACTTCGTCACCGCAGACACGATGGATCTCTGGATCAACATCGCCAACGAGCGTCTGCATGACGTGCTCAAGCGCATCGACCTGCTCGTTATCAACGATGGCGAGGCCAAGGAATTCGCTGGCACGACCAACCTGGTTGATGCCGGACGCCGCTTGCAGGCCAAAGGACCGCGTTTTGTCATCGTGAAGCGTGGCGAGCACGGCAGCTTCCTGTTTGGCGAGAACAAGGAGGACTTCTTCTCCTGTTCCGCCTACCCGCTGCACAGCGTGTTTGACCCCACTGGCGCTGGTGACAGCTTCCTCGGCGGTTTGTCCGGCTGGCTGGCCGCCAACGGCAAGACCAAGCCCACCTTTGAAGACCTCAAGACCGCCGTCGTCCACGGCAGCGTCACCGCCAGTTACACCTGCGAGGCCTTCAGCACGCACAAGCTGCAAACCGTGTCCCTTGCCGATATCGCGGCGCGTATCGCGGAACTGCGGAGCTTTACCAGCTTCGCGTGAGTTGACGGTCGTTTACATGGTTGACGGTTGTTTACGATTGTTGCCCAAACCACCGTCAACAACAGTCAACCATCGTCATCAACCGTAAACCACCTCCTCCTCATGTGGCAGACCATCAAGACCTTCACCGACATCAAGCTGGAAAAAACCAGCGATGGCATCGCCAAGATCACCATCAACCGTCCGAAAGTACGCAACGCCTTCCGACCGCTAACGGTGAAGGAGATGCTGCAGGCGTTTGAGATCGTGCATGAGGACCGGGAAGTGGGCGTCATCATCCTCTGCGGGGAGGGCCCGCTGGCCTTCTGCTCCGGCGGGGACCAGAAAGTGCGTGGCGACGCTGGTTACATCGGTGAAGACGGCGTTCCGCGCCTGAACATCCTCGACGTGCAGCGGAAGATTCGCACGATCCCGAAACCGGTTGTGGCGATGGTGGCCGGTTACGCCATCGGCGGCGGGCATGTGCTGCATGTCGTGTGTGATTTGACCATCGCGGCGGATAACGCCCGTTTTGGCCAGACCGGCCCGAAAGTCGGCAGTTTCGACGGCGGCCTCGGTTCCAGCTACCTCGCCCGCATTGTCGGCCAGAAAAAGGCGCGGGAGATTTGGTATCTCTGCCGCCAGTATGATGCCAAGCAGGCTTTGGACATGGGACTGGTGAACACCGTCGTCCCGCTCGACCAGCTCGAAGAGGAAACCCTCAAATGGTGCCGCGAGATGCTCCAGCACTCGCCGCTGGCCCTGCGCTGCCTCAAATCCGCCCTCAACGCCGATTGCGACGGCCAGATGGGCCTGCTCGATCTCGCCGGGAACGCGACCCTGCTCTATTACATGAGCGAAGAGGGCAAAGAAGGCAAAAACGCCTTCGTGGAGAAGAGGAAACCAGACTTTTCCAAGTTTCCGCGGGTGCCTTGAGTGAAAAAGCTTGATGGCAGCGTTGAAAGTTAAGACCGCCTTTATGGTTGCCACAGGCGGGGGAGTTTGTAGTATCGGGGC
>Ga0056914_10002594_pt1 | contig 11216 bp, 11 predicted proteins | sample TNRBio252014_DNA_FD_55168 | JGI IMG/M metagenome (GOLD analysis project Ga0056914, IMG submission 55168) | Wastewater treatment Type I Accumulibacter community from EBPR Bioreactor in Madison, WI, USA - TNR Reactor_6/25/2014_ DNA | ecosystem: Engineered > Bioreactor > EBPR > Anaerobic-Aerobic >...
CACCTCATTGAAAGCGAGAAACGTCATATCCGCGCCCGCCGCCTTGAGCGACTGTTCTTCCTCAGGATAGTTACTGACGGTTCCAATCAACCCGGCAAAGCCGCGTCGCCGCAACTGTCGGCTGGCGATGTGCTTGGCTTCCAGGTCCGGCATCGCCAATAACACCGCCTTGATGCCGTCCAACCGCACGCGGTGCCAAAAACCGGGATCTTCCGCATCGGCGTACACCACTCGCCGCCCCTCATGCACATGCCGCTCGACCTTGTTCAGATCCGAGTCGATGCCCGACACGATCAATACCTTGTGTGGATGCTCCGGCACGTTCTGGCGCTTTTTGAGGAAATCATAGGCCGAGGTTCCCGCATGGCCCATGCCGATAATCAGAATCTGGGTGCTGCCCAGCGATACCGGCTGTTCATCGGGATGGTGGTCGGGAAGCTCGAAAGGCGTTAGCCGTTCCTCGAACCGCTCGTACAGGGTATGGGCAAAGCGGTTAATCGGTGCAGCGATCACGAAAGACAAGGCAACGGTAATGGCCAATAGCACCAGCCAACTCGCGTCCAGTTGGCCGTTGTTGACCATGAATTGCACCACGATCAAGGTAAACTCGCTGTAGCTGGTCAGGGCCAGCGCAGCCAGAAAAGCCGTGCGCGCCCGCAAGCGGAAGTGGATCAAAATGAAGAAAAACAACGCAGCCTTGAGCGGCAGTAATAAGGCTAACAACCCAGCCCACCCCAAAGTAGCCAAGCTTGGCCAACCCATCAGGCCGATTTGCAGGAAAAAACCGACCAATAAGACCTCCTTGAGCGACCATACCGACCGGGACAGCTCCATAGCTTTCGGATGGCCACCAGCAACACACCCAGTAGCAACGCGCCCAGTTCCGAACTGAGACCGAGATGTTCAAAGCCTAGCCCACCGACGACCAGCGCCAACGCTAATCCATACAACACCAACAGTTCATCATGGCCACTCCAATCCAGCAACCGGGTCACCACCGGGCGCAACAATGGCAGCCCAAGCACTAGCAACGCCCATGGTGAAGGCGCTGCCGCCCCGGCGAACGCCATCAACGCTAGCGCCGCCAAGTCCTGAATGATCAAAATACCAATGGCTAACCGGCCATGAAAGGCGCGCAGTTCCGCTTTTTCCTCCAGCGACTTGGCCGCCAACACCGTGCTGGAAAAACCCAGAGTCGTCGCCAACACCAGCGCCTGCCANGCGGGCAGGGTTACGACCGCCAGGAAACCCAGGCCCAGCAACCCACCGCTAATCGCCAGATGCAACAGTCCGCCGCCCCAGACTTCGGGTCGCGCCAGGCTCTTGATGCGCAGTTTCAGTCCGACGCTGAACAACAGCAACAACACGCCCGCATGGGCAATGTGATCGAGCAGTGCGCTGCCCTGCTGACCCAGCGCGTTCAGGACAAAGCCGGCGGCCAGATAGCCGACCAGCGCCGGCAGGCCGAGGTGGCGAGAGAACAGGCCTAGCAGAAAAGCCAATGCAAGCCAAAGTACATCCATGGATNAGTGGAACTCCCAGCGATGATGAGGCGGTGAATTGAACAGCTCAGGCGCTCTATGCTTTCTTCAACACCTGAACCACATATAGCAACACCACCGCGCCTACTGTAGCCGTAATCAGATGACCGATCAGTCCCACTGCTGCGAAGCCTAATAGTCGAAACAGGAATCCACCGACGAAAGCGCCCACCACACCGATCACCAGATTACCTGCTAACCCCATGCTGCCGCCGCGCATGAAATTTGTAGCGATCCAGCCAGCGACCAAACCAATCAACAGAAAACCGATTAAATCCATTGTGTTCCACCTGTGCTTTTGCTTTGCTTATTTGATGCGGATGATCATACTGAATGTCATCCTTAATCGGAAACCTGCCAGTCATGATATTGCTCGATCAAGCAGGTCACCGCAGTTTTCAAACGATGTCTCTGGAGATCTCGCCATGACAACATCCACCATGAAAGCAGTGCGCATTCACGCCTACGGCGGCTCCGAGATGCTGCATTATGAAGATAATGTTCCTCGGCCTGTACTCAGACCTGATGACCTCCTCATTCGGGTGCGGGCAGCGGCGGTCAATCCCGTAGACTGGAAAATCCGCGAGGGTTGGCTGCAAGAGTTACTGCATCATACCCTACCGCTCACCCTCGGCTGGGACGTATCCGGCGAAGTGGTTGCAGTCGGTTCAGAGGTTAGTGGATTCAACGTCGGCGACGCAGTGTACGCCCGCCCCGACATCGAACGCGATGGAGCCTATGCCGAATACATCGCCGTCAAGGCCAGCGAAGCCGCCCATAAGCCAACGACTCTGGATCATATTCACGCTGCCGCTGTACCGCTTACGGCCCTGACGGCCTGGCAAGTGCTAGTGGATGCAGCTCGGCTGCAAGCTGGCCAAACCGTGCTGATTCACGCCGCGGCGGGCGGCGTGGGCAGTTTAGCGGTGCAATTAGCCAAGGTGTATGGCGCACGGGTCATCGCCACTGCTTCAGCAGTCAACACCGGACTGGTGACGGAACTGGGCGCTGATCAGTTTATTGACTATACCCAAACCCGTTTCGAGGAGGCAGTGAAAGATGTCGATGTGGTGTTCGACACCCTCGGCGGTGACACACAGGAGCGTTCCTGGCAGGTACTGAAACCCGGCGGCATCCTGGTTTCAGTGGTCAGCCCGCCTTCGGAAGCAGTCGCTGCTGGACGCGGCGTCCGCAGCGCTTTCGTCTTCATTCACCCCAGCGGTGAGCAGTTGACGGTCATTGCTCGGCTGATTGACGAAGGCCGAATGAAGCCGCTCATCCATACCGTTTTGCAGCTAAACGAGGTTCGTCAGGCTCACACTATCAGTCAAGGCAGCCATGCCCGGGGCAAAATCGTCCTGCACGTCGCTGATTGAGGAGCATCTACTCGATCGAACGTCAANATGCAAAACGTTCTAATACTCTCGGCGAATCAACTGCTCGATCAGCGGCTGCAAAATGAGTTCCATGGCAAATCCCATTTTGCCACCCGGCACCACAATGGTGTTACGGCGTGACATAAAGGAATCATGGATCATGTGTAATAGATAGGTAAAATCTGGATGCGTCTTGCGCGGCTCCCGAAAGCGGATCACCACAAAGCTTTCATCCAGGGTCGGGATATCGCGAGCGGCGAAGGGATCCGAGGTATCCACGGTCGGCACCCGCTGAAAGTTGATGTCGGTGCGTGAGAATTGCGGCACGATNTAATGAGTGTAATCGTGCATCCGCCGCAGAATAGTGTCGGTCACAGCCTCAGTGCTGTAACCACGTTCAGCGGTATCACGATGGATTTTCTGAATCCATTCCAGGTTAACGATCGGCACAACCCCAATCAGCAGGTCTACATAGCGGGCGACATTGACCTTGTCAGTCACCACTCCACCATGCAAACCTTCGTAGAATAACAGGTCAGTTCCCAAAGGTAGTTGCATCCAGGGAGTAAACGTGCCTGGCTCCTGATTGTAGAGACTAGCTTCTTCTGAATCATGGAGATAGCAGCGCCGTAGCCCGGTACCTCGCTCGCTGTACTCCATAAATAAAGCCTCCAGCCGGTCAAACAGGTTGCCTTCCGGCCCAAAGTGGCTGAGGTGGCGACTTTCCCGCAGCGCATGCTCCACTTGCCTTTGCATTTCTAGACGGTCATAGCGATGAAAGCTGTCACCTTCAACTGTAAAAGCGTTAATCCCATCGCGTCGGAAGATATGTTCCATCGCTATACGAACCGTCGAAGTGCCGGCGCCAGAGGAACCCGTAATAGCAATGATCGGGTATTGCTTGGACATGACCGCTCCACAAACTTAACTAAAAGCGGTCTCACTATACCCTGTTTTATATTGCAGTGCAGCAAAAAAGCTCGGCGAGCTTGGCCGCACTGGCGCTCCAAGGTAACGATTTAACGACAACGACTCAGTAAGATTTACTGCCTATCTCTTAATTCATCTACTATATACACCACTTACTCGATCACCCCGTTCCCTGAACTTTTCCCCGTCCCATTTGTTCCAGCAACTGTCGAAATTGATAGCGATAGATAAATCCTGGCAGGGCGCTGACCGCAAACAAACATAGCGTCACGGCATAAAACTCCCAATCCTGGGCATGGACTGTACCGGTCGCCTTGTACTCAAATGCGAACCCCATCCCGGCGATCAGGCCATATAACAAACCCCATTCGATCAACTGCAACCAAAACGGCTTCGCCCGCTGATCAGGGCGGGCGAAGACCAACAACCAACGCTCAATGAGCCAAGGCAAGTTGGCGGCGACCACCGCCAAGCCCAGCCATAAGCTGATCATCAAGCTCTGCGACATATCCGCTAAGCTAAATCAGCCTCAGTTCAGCAATGCTGCTGCACACCAAGTCATCAGCGCGGTTGGATACAAGCCGAGCACCATCAGCAATAACCCATTAACACTGATAACGATTTCTGTATCGCGACTCATCTCGATAGCGTCATTCCGCTCCGGCTTATCAAAATAAATGCATTTCACTACCCGCAGATAGTAAAACGCGCCGATCACGGAGAACACCACACCAACAATCGCCAGCCAAACCAAGCCGATATTGACGACCGCCTGCAACACCACCCATTTAGCGTAGAAACCAACCAGGAATGGTACGCCCGCCATCGACATCATGATCATCATCATTAAAAAGGCTAACCATGGGCTACGATCATTCAGGCCCTTAAAGTCATCAATATTCTCCGCCTCAAAGCCAGATCGGCTCAGCAAAATGACCACCCCGAACGCACCGACCGCCATCAGGACATAGACAATGGTGTAGAACATCGACGCTGCATAGCCTTCCGGGGTGCCTGACAGGATACCCAACAACAGGAAGCCAACATGAGAAATCGTCGAATAGGCCAGCATCCGCTTGATATTGGTCTGCACAATCGCCACCAGATTGCCCAAAGCGATCGACAGCACCGCCAGAATAATCAGCATTTGCTGCCAGTCGCTCTGCAAAGTACCAAGACCGTCCACCAAAATCCGCATGATCAGCGCAAACGCTGCCAACTTGGGTGCTGAACCGATGTACAGCGTAACCGAGGTCGGCGCACCCTGATAAACATCCGGCACCCACATGTGGAACGGAACTGCACCCAGTTTGAATGCTAGACCAACCACCAGAAACACTAAGCCAAACACTAACACCAGATTCTCTGGACCCTGTTGCGCCACAGCGTCCGCCACGACCTGCAAATCCACGCTACCAGTAGCACCGTAGATCATCGAGATGCCATACAGCAACATGCCAGACGCCAGCGAACCCAGCACAAAATATTTCATAGCCGCTTCGGAAGCGACGGGCGAATCGCGGTCNGTCGCCACCAGCGCATACAGTGACAGCGACAACAGTTCCAACCCAAGATATACGCTGAGCAAGCTATGGGCGGAAACCATGATCATCATGCCCAACACGCCAAACAGGCCTAGCACATAGTACTCACCTTTGAATAGATTGCGCTGGCGCAGATAGTCGCGGGAGTACAAAAACACCGCAGCGGAGACCAGATAGATGAACAGCTTGAGCAGATCACCCATGGCATCCTTAACGTAGTGACCAAACATGGTGGTCACCGGTGCTTGGGCGTAGGTCAGCAGCGTCAGCAGCGCAGCGCCCAACAAGGTCATTTGCGCCAGACCATAGGTGATATGGCGCTGCNGCTGTTCGAGAAACACATCAATGACCAAGATTAAACATGTCAAGGTCAGGACGAAGATCTCCGGCAGGACCGGCATGAAATCAGGGGCGACAAAATTCATGGGTTATTATCCGATTCTTTACGCCAGTAGCCCTTACAGCAACTTGGAGGTCACAACGTGCTGCACCAGATTATCCACCGAAGCGTGCATCACCGAAGTGAGCGGATCGGGCCAAACACCCAGCAACAGCACCGCCGCCGCCAGCAAACTCAGCATGATGATTTCCCGGGTGTTCACATCTTTCAGTTCAGCCACATGGCGATTGCCAATTTCGCCAAAAATGACCCGCTTGATCANCCATAGAGTGTAAGCTGCACCCAGAATCAAGGTGGCCGANGCCAGGAAAGCGATCCAGAAACTCGCCTTAAAGCTGCTCAGGATGACCATAAACTCNCCCACAAANCCGGAGGTGCCCGGTAACCCCGCATTGGCCATACCGAACAGCACCATGAATGCGGCGAAAATCGGCATGGTATTGGCCACACCACCATAGTCCTTGATCTGGCGGGAATGCACCCGATCGTACAACACGCCGACGCATAGGAAGAGTGCGCCAGCAATAAAGCCATGCGACACCATCTGCACCATACCACCCTCAATGCCCATAACCGCACCGCTCAGACTTCCGGTATGGCGCTGGATGTCNAACAGGATGAAGAAACCCAGGGTCACAAAACCCATATGCGCNATGGACGAGTAGGCGATCAGCTTCTTCATATCTTGCTGGATCAGGGCAACCAAACCGATATAGACCACCGCCACCAGCGACATCGTGATGATCAACCAGTCCAACATCGCTGAAGCGTCTGGGGTAATGGGCAGGGCAAACCGCAGGAAACCGTAACCGCCAATTTTCAAGGTAATCGCCGCCAGAATCACAGAACCACCAGTGGGCGCTTCCACATGGGCGTCTGGCAACCAGGTATGCACCGGCCACATTGGCACCTTGACCGCAAAACCGAGCAGGAAGGCGAAGAAAATCAGCACCTGTTCGGTCAGATCAAGCGGCAGTTTGTGGAAATCCAAAATCTCGAAGCTGCTGGCCTGGCTATACATATAGATCAGGGCGATCAACATGAACACCGAGCCGAGGAAGGTGTACAGGAAAAACTTGATTGTCGCGTACACCCGGCGCGGTCCACCCCAGATGCCAATGATCAGAAACATCGGGATCAACATCGCTTCAAAAAACACATAAAACAGGATGGCGTCCAGCGCAGCGAACACACCAATCATCAGCCCTTCCATGACCAGGAAAGCGGCCATGTACTGGGCAATCCGGTACTGAATCACTTCCCAGCCGGCGATCACCACCAGCACGGTCATGAATGCAGTGAGCAAGATCAACGGCATTGAGAAGCCGTCTACGCCCAAGTGATAGTTAACGCTAAATGCAGGAATCCAAGGGATGAACTCCTGAAATTGCATCGCTGCGGTGGTTATATCAAAGAACGAGTACAACGGGACGCTGATCAGGAAGCTCAGGATCGCCACAGTCAAGGACAGCGCCTTGACGCGACCAGGATTTTCATCGCCCACGAACAGCACCGCGATACCGCCGAGGATCGGGAACCAGATGACAAGACTCAGCAAAGGCAGTTCCGACAGCATGGTTTTTTCTTCTTCCAGGTTAGCGGGCAACGAACCAAGTCAGCAGGATCAGCAAGCCGATGATCATGGCGAACGCATAGGTATACAGATAACCGGTCTGCACATACCGGGTGATGGCGGCAACCCAACCGACCAACCGTGCAGTACCATTCACCATTACACCGTCGATCAAACCCGCGTCACCGTACTTCCATAGCGCTGTGCCCAGACTCCGGCTGCCGCGCATAAAAACTGATTGGTAGATCTCATCAAACAGATATTTACGCACCATAATGTCGTGCAACTTGGCGAGCTTCTGCTGAATCAAATCCGGCAGGTCCGGCTTCACCATGTACAAATAGAACGCTGAACCAAAACCGGCCAAGACTAGGATGAACGGCAAGCCAGTCAATCCATGCAACGCAAAGTTCATCGCTCCATGAAAGTGCTCACCGAGTTGCTTCAATACGTCATGCGCTGGGGCCACCGCAATTATGTTTTTGAACACATCACCAAACAGCAGCGGCTCAATGGTTATCGCACCGATCACCACGGAAGGAATAGCCAACAAAATCAACGGTGCCGTCACCACCCATGGAGTTTCATGCAGATGTTCCTTCGTGTGATGATCCATCCGTTCCTTGCCATGAAATACCAGGAAATACAGTCGGAACGAGTAGAATGAGGTCACGAATACACCCAACATCACCGCGAAGTAGGCAAAGCCGGCTCCAGCGATGTTCGAGTAATGCACCGCTTCCAGAATGCTGTCCTTGGAATAGAACCCGGCAAAGCCCGGCGTGCCAATCAACGCTAATGTCCCTAACAGGAAAGTGATCCAGGTAATCGGCATGTACTTCCACAGCCCGCCCATCTTGCGAATATCCTGCTCATGGTGCATGGCGATAATCACCGAACCCGCACCCAGGAACAACAAGGCCTTGAAGAACGCATGGGTCATCAAATGGAAGAACGCGGCAGAATAGGCCGACACCCCCAGCGCGACGGTCATATAGCCAAGCTGCGAAAGCGTTGAATAGGCCACCACCCGCTTGATGTCATTCTGGACAATACCCAGAAAGCCCATGAACAGCGCCGTAATCGAACCGATGATCAGTACAAAACTCAACGCTGTTTCCGACAGTTCAAACAGTGGCGACATCCGGGCCACCATAAAAATGCCTGCCGTCACCATGGTCGCAGCGTGAATCAGCGCCGAGATCGGGGTCGGGCCTTCCATCGAATCCGGCAACCACACATGCAACGGCACTTGCGCCGATTTGCCCATCGCGCCGATGAACAGCAAGATACAGATCAAGGTCATCAACGACCAGTCAACGCCAGGGATGATTTGTACCGTCACATTAGCCATCAGCGGGGCGGCGGCAAACACATCAGCGTAGTCGATACTGTTGAAAGCCATCAACACTGCGGCGATACCTAGCAGGAAACCAAAATCGCCAACCCGGTTCACCAGAAACGCTTTCAGACTGGCGAAAATAGCGCTCTCACGCTTGTACCAGAAGCCGATCAGCAGGTAGGACACCAGACCTACGCCTTCCCAACCAAAAAACAGTTGCAGAAAGTTGTTAGCCATGACCANCATCAACATNGCGAAAGTGAACAGGGCGATATAGCTGAAAAAGCGCTGGTAGCCGTCATCATCGTGCATATAGCCAATGGTATAAATATGCACCATCAACGACACGAAAGTCACGGTAGAAATCATCACCGCTGTCAAATTATCGACCAAGAAGCCGATTTCGAAGCGGATACCTTCCACCACCATCCAAGTGTACACTGACCCGTTATAGGGATCGGCGCCGTTCAAAACATGATGGCGTAGCACCACCAGCGACAGCAGGAAGGAAATCGCCACGCCGATAATCGTCACCCAGTGAGCGCCAGCCCGGCCAATCTTGCGGCCAAACAAACCAGCGATAATGGCGCCGAACAAAGGTGCAAGCACAATCCCAAGATAGACGTTTTGCATGGGGCTAACCCTTCAGCGTGTCGAGGTCGGCGACGTTGATCGTGCGGCGGTTACGAAACAGCACCACCAGAAGAGCCAGGCCAATAGCCGATTCGGCCGCCGCCACTGTCAGGATGAAGAAGACGAAAACCTGGCCGATGGTGTCACCAAGAAACTGCGAAAAAGCGATGAAGTTGAAATTCACTGCCAGCAGCATCAGCTCAATCGACATCAGCAGAATGATGACATTTTTCCGGTTCAGAAAGATGCCGGCCACGCTGAGACAAAAGAGAATTGCTCCCAGCACGAGATAATCAGTCAGCGCGATCATCGTTGTTTCAATCCTTATTGTCTTAAGATCAACGATTGGGTGGGAGCACGGGCTTCTTTTCCGACGCCATCCGCACGACCCGCACCCGGTCATCCCGCGACACCCGCACCTGTTCGCTCGGATTTTGGGTCTTAACGCCTTCTCCTTCCCGGCGGCGCATCGTCAACGAAATNGCAGCGACAATCGCCACCAACAAAATCACCGAGGCGATCTCAAACGGATAAACGTAGAAGGTGTACAGAACGCTACCCAGTTCTTTAGTGTTGCTGTAGTCAGCGGCGTGCGCGGTCAAGCGGTACTGGTCGCCNCCGAAATAACTGGANCTTACGACCAGCCCCATCTCAATCACGATGAGCAGAGCAACCGTCGCTCCGACCGGCAGATATTTGATGAAGCCTTCCCGCACCGGATCGACATTGATGTCCAGCATCATGATCACAAAAAGGAACAGCACCATCACCGCGCCGACATATACCAGCACCAAGGCAATAGCCAGAAACTCAGCCTCAATCAACAACCAGAGAGCGGCGCTGGTGAAAAACGCCAGCACCAAGAATAATGCAGCATGAACGGGGTTACGCACCGTAATGACCCTGACTGCGGCGAAGATCAAAATCAGGGCGAAGACGTAGAACAGAAATTTTTCAAATCCCATGAGCGAACCTGTCTTTATTCGTTATCAGGCAACGGAGACCGGACTAGCGGTAGGCTGCATCAGCAGCCCGGTCGGCAGCGATTTGCGCTTCNCAGCGGTCGCCATGGGCTAGCAGTTTCTCCTTGGTCATGATCTGCTCGCCGCGCTTCTCGAAATGATACTCAAACACTCGGGTCTCTACGATGGCNTCAACCGGACAAGCTTCTTCACAAAACCCGCAAAAAATGCATTTAAACAAATCGATATCATAGCGGGTCGTGCGGCGTCCGCCGTCGGCCCGCTGCTCCGACTCAATCGTAATCGCCAGCGCCGGGCAAACAGCTTCGCACAGCTTGCAGGCAATGCAGCGCTCTTCGCCGTTTGGATAGCGGCGNTGGGCGTGCAGACCACGAAACCGGGGCGACAGTGGAGTCAGTTCCTCCGGGTACTGTACCGTGATCTTCTTGGAGAACAGGTAGCGACCAGTCAACCGCAAACCTAGCAACAGCTCCCAAAGCATGAAGCTCTTGAAGTAGTACCGAAGGGAGTTCAGGGTATTCATCACTTGTTCTCCGCTCAATCGAACCACGGACCGACCTGGCCCAGCACGCCTAGTCCGACCACGAACAACCAAACCAGCGTGACTGGAATGAACACTTTCCAGCCCAGTCGCATGATCTGATCGTAGCGATAACGTGGGAAGGTAGCGCGGAACCACAGGAACAACAGCAACATCAGCGAAATCTTGATGACCAACCAAATTGCACCAGGGACGAAAGCAAAAAGTTCGCCCAGCACAGGAATACCCTGGAACGGCGACAGCCAGCCCCCCAAAAACAGGGTCGCTGCTAAAGCCGATACCAGAATCATGTTGGCGTATTCCGCCAGGAAAAACACTGCGAAGGCCATACCGGAATATTCCACATGGAATCC
>Ga0056914_10002607_pt1 | contig 11190 bp, 8 predicted proteins | sample TNRBio252014_DNA_FD_55168 | JGI IMG/M metagenome (GOLD analysis project Ga0056914, IMG submission 55168) | Wastewater treatment Type I Accumulibacter community from EBPR Bioreactor in Madison, WI, USA - TNR Reactor_6/25/2014_ DNA | ecosystem: Engineered > Bioreactor > EBPR > Anaerobic-Aerobic >...
TTATAAATTAACCAAGGCAGGTAAAATAGAGGAGGCCTTAAAAATTTATCGGTGGTTTTTGCCTTTGCTGGAATTGGATATTCATCCGAAATTGGTTCAATATATTAAACTGGCCGAGCAGGAAGTTGGGCTGGGTTCAGAATTTGTACGGGCTCCGCGATTAACGTTAATAGGCGAGGAGCGGGAAAGAGTCCTAAAAATTATTCGCGAAGGAATTGCTACCAGGCCCAATTTGTAATTCGAAGGTTTAAATTCCCAATCTTAAATTTCAGGTTATGGAAACAGTTGACGAGGCATTGAATAAAGCGCAGGTTGCTTTCTTGGCATATAAAAATTTTTCTGGCAGGAAGAAGGCAACATTTCTGCGTGCTATAGCAGACGAAATTGAAGCGATGGGAAAAGAATTGGTTGAAACCGCTATGCGCGAAACTAATTTGCCGGAAGCGCGCATTGTTAACGAGCGTGGTCGTACTACCGGCCATTGTCGCATGTTTGCTGATTTAGTAGAAGAAGGTTCGTGGGTAGATGCGCGCGTAGATACAGCATTGCCCAATCGCATGCCGGCCCCTAAACCCGATATGCGAAAAATGTTGGTGCCCATAGGGCCGGTGGTTGTGTTTGGCGCAGCAAATTTTCCATTAGCTTATTCAACAGCCGGAGGCGATACTATTTCTGCATTGGCAGCGGGTTGCCCGGTAATTGTAAAAGCACATCCTGCCCATCTTGAAACTTCAAAATTGGTGGCGGGTGCCATTGAGAAGGCAGCTTCAAAAACCGGTATGCCCTCAGCGGTATTTCAACATGTGCATGGCCATGGTTTTGAAATAGGACAAGCCCTGGTAAAACATCCGTTTACCAAAGCAGTTGGGTTTACAGGTTCATTGGCTGGAGGCAAAGCATTGTTTGATCTGGCCAATCAACGCACTGAACCCATTCCGGTATTTGCCGAGCTGAGTAGTATCAATCCGGTAATCTTACTTCCTGATTCGCTTTCGCGTGATTCGGCAAAGACAGCAAGTATGTTAGCTGCCTCTATAACATTAGGCGTTGGGCAGTTCTGTACTAATCCCGGTTTAATCATTGCCATCGAAAATGAAGCGCTTCAAAATTTTATTTCCGTGCTTTCAATCGAAATACAAAAGGCATTACCCGGCACTATGCTGCACCAAGGTATAGCCGATAATTATGCTAAGCGACTTGCGATTGCGCTTGAACAAAAGGGAGTAAAGGTTGAAGCACAATCCATTACAAGAGGAGATACAACACAAGGAGCTCCATTCATTGCATCCGTATCGGCAGATGCATTTTTGAAAAACTCAACTTTATCGGAAGAAGTGTTTGGCCCATTTTCATTGATTATAAAATGTAAAGACATTAACGAGTTGTATGCTGTTGTAGTTAAAGGGCACGGACAACTTACTTCCACCCTGATAGGTGATGAAACAGAGATTGCCAAACATAAAGCTTTATTGAATGTGTTGGTAGAAAAAGCCGGCCGGTTAGTTATTAATGGTGTGCCTACGGGAGTAGAAGTTTGTCCGGCACAAATGCATGGCGGTCCTTATCCTGCCACAACCGATTCGCGGTTTACGGCTGTGGGGGCAGATGCCATTAAACGCTTTGCGCGACCAGTTGCCTTTCAGAATTTTCCTGAAGCATTATTGCCAGATGAGTTGATAACCGAAAACCCATTGGGGATTTGGAGGATGGTTAATGGAGAATTTAAAAAGTAAGCAGTAAGCAGGCGGCAGTATGCAGTATAGAGTCTTTTATGTTTTTCAGATAAGTATATAAAACGGATTTTTAGATACTTGTTATTTGTATTACTCGCAATTTCAAATAAAACAATCAAGTAATCTTATAAAATGGAAGTAAGAGAATCAAAGCGAAATTTGGAAGATTGAATTTTAAGCGTAAACTGATTAAGACCTAATTTTAATATTACAAACTGCCAACCGCCTACTGCCGCCTGCTTACTGCTTACTATTAGTTAATTATGATACACACATTCAAATGCATAGACGCTCACACCTGCGGCAACCCCGTTCGTGTGGTAGCCGAAGGCGGGCCTGAGTTGATTGGTAAGAACATGAGCGAAAAGCGTCAGCATTTTTTGCGTGAGTATGATTGGATACGTAAAGGATTGATGTTTGAACCACGCGGGCACGATATGATGAGTGGAAGTATTTTATATCCGCCATCCGATCCGGCCAACGATGTGGGTGTGTTGTTTATTGAAACCAGCGGTTGCCTGCCCATGTGTGGCCACGGAACAATTGGTACGGTAACAATCGCCATTGAAGAGGGCTTAGTAAAACCAAAAACGCCTGGTGTACTAAACCTGGAAGTGCCTGCCGGACTGGTACGTATCGAGTATAAACAGGAAGGTAAAAAAGTAAAGTCAGTAAAAATCCGGAATGTAAAAGCTTACCTGGCGGCAGAAAATATTACTGCAGAATGTCCTGATCTTGGCGAACTTACATTAGATGTTTCCTATGGTGGGAATTTTTATGCCATTGTAGATGTGCAGAAAAATTTTCCTGGACTGGAACACTACACGGCCGATCAACTGATTAGCTGGAGTCGTGCCTTACGAAAGAACATCAACGCCAAATACACTTTTGTTCATCCCGATAATCCGACCATTAATGGGTGCAGTCATATTTTATGGACGGGTAAAGTACTTGACCCAACTTCCTCAGCACGCAATGCGGTGTTTTATGGAGATAAGGCAATTGATCGTTCGCCATGTGGCACAGGAACCTCGGCACGATTGGCGCAATGGTTTGCGAAAGGTAAATTGAGAAAGGGTCAGGACTTTATTCACGAAAGTATTATTGGTTCGAAGTTTATTGGTCGCATAGAGGAAGAAACTGAATTGCATGGCAAGCCAGCTATTATCCCGAGCGTAGAAGGTTGGGCCAAGGTTTATGGACACAATACTATTACCATCGATCCGGACGATGACCCGTATGCATATGGATTTCAGGTGATTTAGACGGTTGCTTGTTTACTTTTGTGTTTCGTTAGCTTATATCTGTTAAATTTGAATATGGAAACGATTTATAGACTTAATGCAAAAAACCTAAATGCTGATTTGATAAAATCAATTCAAGAAGCTTTTAAGGATAAGGACATTGAAATTACTGTTTCAGAACAACTTGATGAGACAAGTTACCTTTTGTCAACGAAGGCAAATGAAAAGCAACTTTACCAGTCGATAGAAGATTTGGAGAAGGGTAAGGGAGTGCCCATGACGGTAGCTGAACTTCAAGCCAAATATCTGAAATGAGAAAAATTGTTTTCAGTCCTACAGCCCTTCAGCAACTGGATCACTGGAAACAAACAAATCCCAAGATTTCAAATCGTATAGTTATTTTAATTACTGCTATAACCGAATCCCCCTTTTCCGGAGTAGGCAAACCAGAACCGTTAAAGCATTCGCTTCATGGAAAATGGTCGCGAAGAATAACACAAGAACATCGTTTAGTTTATGAGGTAACAGATTCTGAGATCAGAATCTTATCCTGCAGGTTTCATTACGATTGAAGAAACGAGCAACATGCACATTGGAATAATAGGAGGCGGCATCATTGGATTAAGTTCAGCTTATTACCTCAACCGGGCCGGACACCAGGTAACCATCATCGATAAAAGCGACCTGTTGGATGGATGTTCGTTTGGAAATGCAGGGATGGTTGTACCCAGTCACATTTTTCCATTAGCTGCACCGGGCATGATCGCTAAAGGCATACGCTGGATGTTTAACGCAAGGAGCCCGTTTTATGTGCGCCCGCGCTTAAGTGGAGAGTTACTAAAGTGGGGTTGGGAGTTTTATCGCCATGCTAATAAAAGCCATGTTTCAAAATCAATTCCTGCATTAAAAGAGCTAAGCCTTTATAGTAAAGCCTGCTACCAGAATTGGGTTAATGAGTTGCCGTTCGACTTCGGGTATCACGAGCGCGGCCTGCTCATGCTCTTCCAAACCCGCGAAACAGAACACGAAGAAACTGAAGCGGCTACCATTGCCAACGATTATGGTGTTGAGGCGCGGATTCTTTCACCAGAAGAAGTTCAACAGCTTGAGCCGGATGTAAAAGTAACGGTGCGGGGCGGGGTTTATTTTCCAGGCGATGCACACCTTACCCCGCAAGTATTGGTGAAACAACTTGTTTCCCACCTGAAAGCAAAGGGAGTAACTTTCGTGCCCGACACAACCGTAACCAACTTTTATGTTGAAGGAAAAAAAATCAAATCCATTGTAACATCAAATGAAAACTTTGAGTTTGATGAAGTAATCTTAGCAACGGGTTCATGGTCGGGTGAGGTAGCTTCGCGATTAAAATTAACCTTGCCCATGCAGGCGGGGAAAGGATATAGTTTTACTCTTTCAGATGTTGAAAAGAATATTCGTATTCCTTCCATCTTTCTGGAAGCGCGTGTAGCGGTAACCCCTATGGGCAATACCCTTCGTTTCGGAGGTACCATGGAGATAACCGGTGTGGATCATCGCATCAGCATGAACCGGGTAAAGGGGATTGTAGATTCGATACCACGCTACTATCCCGACATGAAGGTGCCGATGCCGGAAGTAAAGCAAGTGTGGCATGGGCTACGGCCTTGCTCACCCGATGGGTTGCCTTATATTGGGAGATCACAAAAAATCAAAAACTTAATTTTTGCGACTGGACATGCCATGATGGGTTTAAGCCTGGGGCCCGGCACAGGAAGAATTGTTGCGGATTTGGTTTCGGGTAAGCATCCTGAAATAAAAATGCAGCCGTTTGATCCGGAGCGTTATTCCTGAGATTGCTTGTTTTTTTACTGTAATTTCGAAGTATCAATACAGTGCGCTTAGGTCTTTCGACCTGACCGCTTTAATCAAAATCTTATCTTTTTAGGAGCAGTCAGGCCGGAAGACTAACATCAGCGAAAAAAAATACTAACTTCTCCAATACAATTTGGCCTTCCATCCCGACTGCCTACTTAAATGATTACAAGAAGTCAGGTTGAAAAACCTGACTTCAAAGAGCTTTGAACTAATCAGCTGGTTGCATAATTTAGTGAGATTAACAATAAGGGGATATAGGAAACTTGTTTCTTATATTGATTTGTTGGCGCCAATTTGTTTATGGACAGAGAATTTCATTTAAGATTTTGCTCACTTTGTACTAATCGTCATTTCAATAAGGACAAAGGATTAATTTGTTCAATCACAAAAAAGCAAGCTGACTTCGAAGACAACTGTAATAATTTTCACTTGGACGATAACGAGTACAAAAGAATTATAGTTGAGAAAATTCAAAAGTATGGATTGACTGAAAAAAAGGGGATAATAAAGAAACTATTAGGAGAAATTACTGAGTATGAAGTTACTAAAGTAACGAAGTCTATAAAACCCAATTGTGAAAAAGACCTCCCTTCTAGTACATACGTAGGTAAATCATATTTAAATTATGGACTTGGGATATTAGCCATCATTTTTTTAATGGTATTTGGGTTTATCAACACAGAATTTAAAGGATTTGATTTGATAGTTATTGGAGTTAATGCTGCTCTTATTGGAGTTATTACCTGGTTAGTTATTGATTTTAAAACAAACAAAAATGACTTTACTATCAGTGAACACGGAATCAACAAATCTGGAAATTTAATTCCTTGGAAAATCATTTTGTGTACATTAATAAGAAAGGTACCATCAAAGTCATTTTCTGAATACTACTTAATATTAATAGTCGGAACTCGAGAAGATATTGAGATAAACCTGACAGGTCTTAAGTACCATTTTGACAGAGTGGGTAATTTGGTTGAATTATACAAAGAGCGAAATAAGAGTAGACTGCATAATGTAGATTAAAACAAACTGGCGCTAACAAAAAGTTTGATGCCAGCTGCGGGTTGACGTGTAAGTATGAAGTTTAGTTTTCTTAATTTCTTTCAGCCACATGGGACAAAGACACACTTCGAAAGCCGCAGCCGTCTTCAGTACGGTCAGGTATTTCGACCTGACCCTTTATTAAAAATCTTATCTTTTTTAGGGTCAGCAGGTTGGAAGGTCCGGCAGCAGCGAAAACTGTGTTGATAAAACTAAATCCTTTTGGTAACCATCTCCGTTTAAAGGAGTATTCCCAATAGCCTAAAATCTTCATCATGCTCTATAACAACCTGAAAATTGCGATTCGCAGTTTACTTAAACAAAAAGTTTACGCTTTTATAAATGTAACAGGCCTGGCCGTTGGTATTGCCAGTTGTTTGTTGATTGTGCTGTTTGTACAGAATGAATTTTCGTACGATAAATTTTTTCAGGATCATGAACGTATCTATCGCATGGTGCTGGAGAGAAAGTACCCCAATCACTCAACATATTATGCCGTTGTGCCCCACTCGTTCGAAGGTGTTATTGGTCGCGATTTTCCTGAGGTGGAAGAATCGGTGAACGTGTTTGGCTTCAACAATTTCAGGTTAGCTTATAAGAACGAGCGTGGAGAGCGTATTCAATTTGATGAGGAATTTGTGCTGGCAACAGATTCCAGTTTTCTCCGTGTGTTTAGTTTTCCTTTATTAAAAGGAAATAGGGAAGAGGCACTTAAGTCGGCCAACGAGATTTTGTTAACCGAGACAGCAGCGAAACGTTACTTTGGCGATGTTGATCCAATTGGAAAAATTCTTACGGGTGGCGAACTGGAATTTAAAGTAGTAGGGGTATTGCCCGATGTTCCGCCCAATTCGCACTTCAGGTTTAATGCAGTATTGGCTATATCAACTTTTCCATTTGCTGCACAAGAGAATTTTACAAGCTTCTCTACGTTTACTTATTTCAAATTAAAGCCCGGCTCTGATGCAGCCGCTACCGAAGCCAAGATTCCAAAAATGGTTGATACGTATGCGGCCGCGCAGATTGAACGCAACCTGGGCAAGTCGTGGGCCGACTATACGAAAGAAGGAAATGGTTATCGTTATTTTCTGCAACCACTCGCGTCCATTCATCTGGATCCAACCAATCTGGAAGCTCAAATGAAACCTTCCGGTAACCGAACTTCAGTTTACATTATGATTTCGGTAGCTATACTCATTTTAATTATTGCTTGTATAAACTTTATGAATCTGGCCACAGCCCGCTCGGCAGAGCGAGCCAGAGAAGTTGGCGTACGTAAAGTAATGGGTTCTTTCCGCCAACAACTGGTAAGCCAGTTTTTAACCGAGTCGTTTGTGCTTAGTGCAATAGGAGTGGTTTTGGCCGTGGGTATAATTTATATCTCTTTGCCATTTTTCAATAACCTTACAGATAAGATACTGGTGTTTCCCTTCACAATTCAGAGTATAGGTGGCCTGCTTGTTCTTTCGCTGTTTGTTGGCTTGCTGGCCGGCAGCTATCCCTCTTTTGTTCTTTCTTCCTTTAACCCGGTAGTAGTGTTGAAAGGGAAGTTTACCGGCAGTAGCAAGGGAAAATGGATCCGAAACGGATTAGTGATTTTTCAATTTTGGATTTCTATAATTCTTATGATTGGTACAATGGTGATCTATCAGCAGATGAAGTTCATGTCAGAAAAATCGCTTGGATTTAATCGCGAGCAGGTTTTAGTTGTTCAAGGTGGTTTTAGTCTTACTCCGCAAATGGGTAAAACGTTTGTAGAAGAATTGAAACGCATGCCCGAAGTAGCCGGAGCAGCCGGTTCATTTGCTATTCCGGGCGAGGAAGGCGATTTCTTTGGTATTCAGTTTCAACCGGAAGGATCATCAGAAATTCTTACAACCAAAACCATGATTGTGGCCGATAACCTGGCTGAGGTGCTGGGTTTTGAATTAACCGAAGGCAGGTGGTTTTCTGAGGACATGAATGATTCGTTGAACGTAATTCTGAATGAAGCGGCAGTAAAAGCCATGGGTCTGGAGAATCCAGTGGGAAGAAAGCTAATTGACATGCAGGAGCGCGATGGGCAAAATGTAGGCGTTCCGTTTGTAGTTGTAGGCGTAGTAAAAGATTTTAATTTTATGTCGCTGCGCGATAAAGTAACTCCGTTGGTTATTCAAAGCAATGAAGCCTTTGGCGGGGGCAATCAGTTTTTTGTTACTCGTATTAAATCCGGACAAATACCAGATGCAATAAAATCTATTGAGGCAAAGTGGAAGGAATTGCAACCGGAAGAGCCGTTTAAGTTTTTATTCCTCGATGAGAACCTGAATGCACAGTATATGAGCGAGCAGCAATCGGGCAAACTGTTTGCTGTATTTTCCGGATTAGCCATTTTGGTTTCTTGTATTGGTTTGTTCGCCCTATCCGCATACATCACGAGCTTACGTACAAAAGAGATTGGGGTTAGAAAAGTGTTGGGATCATCAGTGGCTAATGTTGTATTGTTGCTATCGATGGATTTCACCAAAATGATTTTGATTGCTTTTGCATTAGCTGTTCCGGTGGCCTGGTATGTAATGGAAACCTGGTGGCTTCAAAATTTTGCTTACCGGATTACGATTGGTGTTTGGATTTTTCTGGTATCGGGAGCCTCGGCTTTGGTTATTGCCTGGCTTACCGTAAGTTATCAGTCCATTAAGGCAGCTATTCAAAATCCGATTGGAGCGTTGAGGAGTGAGTAACTTGAATAATGTCTAATTATGACCCAAGCGTTACGCTTGTGCATTTTATTTTCAATAGATAAATAACAAAATACTATCTTCATGCTCTATGAAGACAAACTTTTTTCTACTTATTTTTTTGGTGTTGATCGCTTGTTCCAAACCAGAGACTCATCTCTATTTTGTTCCATCTCAACCCGCTATTACCGGAAAGCCACAATACCTGCCGTCTCCCTTTGTAACGGCTGGCGATCGGGTTTATATGGTAGGGCATCAGGATGGATCGTTCCCTGATCTTGGTTGGCATATAACTGGTGAAATGGGTGGTATCTGGAATCACCCCATTAAACTGATGGACGGATTTACAGCAGCAATTACATCACATACAGGAAATTCGATTTGCCTTAATCAGGCTGATAGTTTTGTGAATTATCCCGTAGGTAACAGACACCACTTTACCTGGCAGGAAGAAGCTATTGAGGTAGAACGTTTCCAATTTGTGCCCGATAGTTTGGAAGGGATGATTGTAGAATATAAAATTTTAAATACTGGAAGCGAAGCAAAGCAACTTGAGTTTTCTTTTACCGGCATGGTTGACCTTAGACCTACGTGGCTGGGAGAACGCACTAATATGATAGATGCCGAAGACGAAATCCATTTTAATGAAAAGGTATCGGCTGCGGTGGCGAAGGATAAAAGTAATTCCTGGCACGTCATGTATGGATCTTCCCTGAAAAACAACAAGTATTTAGATACCCCCGTGTGCGATACCGAAAGAAAGGGATTAGGTGTAAATGGAACATTGGTTTATGAGATAAAGATTCCACCGGGCGAAGTGAAAACAATTCCATTTTTTATTGCTGGTTCATATCAGTCTGAAGACGCCCTGCTCGAAACTTATTCGCTATTAAAAACTACGGGTTCAGATAAGCTGGCGCAGAAAATTAAGCACTATAATCAAACCCGAGCCACAGCCAATCTTATCATTCCCGATAAAGAAATTGAGCAGATGTATGAGTGGTTGAAGTACAATACCGAATGGTTGGTGCGTGCAGTACCTGAACAAGGCCGTGCAATTTCAGCCGGCTTACCCGATTACCCGTGGTGGTTTGGTGCCGATATGACGTACGCTTTGCAAGGTGTGCTGGCTACCGGCAACCACAATCTGGCAAAACAATCTATTCAATTGCTCAGTAAAATTTCGCAGCAGACAAATACCAATGGGCGCATCATTCATGAAGTTTCCACCAACGGGGCGGTGTTCAATCCCGGCAACGTAAATGAAACGGCACAATATATTACCATGCTTAAAATCTATGCCGATTGGACCGGTGATAAGGAATTGATTGCCCAACTTTTTCCTGCTGTTAAGCAAGGTGTTGAGTGGCTGACTAAAACGATGGACCCCGATGGAAACGGATATCCGAACGGAAATGGCATGATGGAGATACATGGTTTAGATACGGAGATGATTGATGTAGTCGCTTACACGCAACAAGCAATGGCCAGTGCGGCAGCTTTAGCAACCTGGATGGGAGAGAAGCAACTTGCTTCTGAATATCAAAGAATGACCGATGAATTAAAAAGTAAGATTAACACGGAGTGGTGGAATGAACAGGAGCAATCGTTTGGAGATTTCAGAGGAACAGTTACAGAAGCTAAACCCATTGTAGCAGCAGCACTTGTTCGTGCTGATACGTTGGGCAAGCCTTGGGCCGTTAAAGAATTGAAAACTACTGAACAGAAAATGAAGACGTATGCAACCGGAAAACATTTTCCGTTTGTAGTCTATCACAACTGGGTTGTAAATACCCCAATGGAAACCGGAGTAGCGGATAAGCCGAAAGCCTTGGCCGCATTGCAAACCGCTAAGAAGTACGAAAATCCGTTTGGTGTATATGTTACTGGTATTGATCGTAGCGATGAACCGGATAGCGTAGTATTAAAATCCCGGAAGAAAACATTCTCGTACACCGGTGCAGTAATGACAGTGCCTACCGGAGTGTTGGCCGTGGCTGCCGCGAACTATGGTAAACCCGATGAAGCGTTGACCTATATTAAAAAACTTCAGCAGTCATTTAGTTATGCATTGCCGGGTTCGATGTACGAAGTCTCGCCCGACTTTGGTATGGTAGTGCAAGCCTGGAATATTTATGGCGTAGCTGTTCCCATAATCCGTTCGTTCTTCGGAATAGAACCACATGCGATGGAAGAACGAATTTTTATTTCGCCTAATTTACCTGATGCCTGGAATGAAGCGGTTCTGGAGAATGTGAAGGTGGGTAACAATACCATTAACCTTAAAATTGTACGCAGCGCAGAGTATATTGAATACCAGATTCAACAGACTAAGCCCGAATGGCAGGTGTTGATTGATGTAAGCGGAGCGAAGAAGATAAGTGTTAATCAGGAAGTAGTGAGCAATAATACCAGGACACTATCGCTTATTGGCGAACGCAACATAATTCAGATTACCAGATAGTATAAATGAATGTATAGAGGTCTGAAAAAAAAGAAGAGGCTGTCTCAAAAGTCATTCTGTCATCGCGGATTTGTTCCGCGATCTCGATTTCGTGGTACTAAACGAGATTCCGGCACAAGGCCGGAATGACATTC
>Ga0056914_10002610_pt1 | contig 11181 bp, 12 predicted proteins | sample TNRBio252014_DNA_FD_55168 | JGI IMG/M metagenome (GOLD analysis project Ga0056914, IMG submission 55168) | Wastewater treatment Type I Accumulibacter community from EBPR Bioreactor in Madison, WI, USA - TNR Reactor_6/25/2014_ DNA | ecosystem: Engineered > Bioreactor > EBPR > Anaerobic-Aerobic >...
GATGGCGCCGCCAAGCTGAAGGCGGCCTCGCCGTTCTTTGCCGACGATTCGATCCCCGCCGAGACCTACAAGGGCATCGGCGCGGTGAAGACCGTGGCGGTCGGCGCCCATCTCGTCACCTCGGCCAAGCAGCCCGAGGACGTGATCTATCGCGTCACCAAGGGGCTTTGGAGCGACAAGACCCGCGCCGTGCTCGATGCCGGCCATGCCAAGGGCAAGGTTATCCGCAAGGAAACAGCGCTCGCCGGCATCGGCGGCGTGCCGCTGCATCCCGGCGCGGCAAAGTTCTACAAGGAAGCCGGCCTGCTGAAATAAGCGCGCCATCGTCTGCGTCATGGCCGGGCCTGTCCCGGCCATCGACGTCGTTAACCTGACCCCGCGCCGCAGCCGGACCTGTCCGGTTGCGGTGGCTCGAACATTGGTCCAGCCCTTGACCCGCACCGACATTCCCTCCGCGGCTGAACTTCAGCGGCTTGAGGAAGAACTCGACCCGGAAATGGCTTTTCGCCACATGCCCGGCGGAACGGCGCTGCTGGTTGGCGGGCTGCTGTTCGTGCTGTCGCTGTTTCACTACTACACGGCCGGTTTCGGACTGCTGCGTGAGACGACCCATCGCGGCATCCATCTCGCCTTCGTCATCGGTCTGATTTTTCTGGTCTTTGCGGCGCGGACCGAGGGTGGCAAGACCATTCGCCCGCCAACCTTGCTCAGCCCCGGCGGCATTCCGCTGATCGATTGGCTTGTGGCCATCGCGGCGGCCGTTTCGGCGCTCTACGTGCCGTGGATTTTCGTCGACCTGCAATTCCGCGTCGGCAACCCGAACACGCTCGATCTGGTCATGGGCTCGATCATGGTGGTGGCGCTGATCGAGGCGACACGCCGCTGCATGGGCTGGGGCCTGCCGCTGATCGCGCTGTTTTCCATGGCCTATGCCTATTTCGGCGCCTATTTCCCCGGCATTTTCCTGCATCCCGGCGCCAGCTGGTCCAACATCGTCAACCATCTCTATCTCACCAGTCAGGGCGTCTATGGCGTCGCGCTCGGCGTGGTGGCGACCTATGTCTTCCATTTCGTGCTGTTCGGCGTGCTGGCGACGCGCATCGGGCTTGGCAAGCTGTTTCTGGGTGTGGCGGCTGCGGTGGCCGGGCGGTTTGCCGGCGGGCCGGCCAAGATCTCGATCTTCGGATCGGCGTTGTTCGGCATGATTTCCGGCTCATCGGTGGCCAATACGGTGACGGTCGGTTCGCTCACCATCCCGATGATGATCCGCCTGGGCTATCAGCGCCACTTTGCGGCGGCGGTGGAATCAACCGCCGCGACCGGTGGACAGATCACGCCGCCGATCATGGGCGCGGCGGCCTTCCTGATGGTCGAGTTCCTCAATCTGCCCTATGCCACCATCGTCATCGCCGCCATCGTGCCGGCCTTCATGCATTTTTTCGGCGTGCTCTGTCAGGTGCATTTCGAAGCCAAAGCCCATGGCATGCGCGGCCTGACCGAGGCTGAAATTCCGCATCTGCGCACCGTGCTGGCCGAGGAGTGGCCGGCGATCGCGCCGATGTTCGCCCTGCTTGTGGTGCTGTTCTCCGATTACACGCCCTATCTCGCCGCCTTCTGGGGCATCACCGGCTGTCTTATCCTCGGCCTGGCCGCCGAGCGCCGGGTGGCGGCGCTGGGCTTCGTCATCGTGCTTGGCATCGCCGCGCCGCTCGGCTTCCTGCGCGTGCCGGGCGTCAACGCCGCCCTGTTCGCGCTGTCCCTTGCCGTCATGGCGCACGGCTACCTCAGCCGTCCCGAGGGCAGGGCGAAGCTGAACGACATGCTCGACGGCTTCATCGTCGGCGCCAAATATGCCATCGCCGTGGGTGCCGCAGCGGCAACGGTCGGCATCATCGTCGGCGTGGTCACGCTCACCGGCGTCGGCTTCAAGATTTCGTGGATCGTCACCTCCTCGGCGGACAGCATGGCCAAGGCGCTGATGGGCTGGCTGCCGTTCCTGCCTTTCGAGGTCAAGGGCGTGACGCTGTTCTTCACGCTGCTGATGACGGCGCTGGTCTGCATCCTGCTCGGATGCGGGGTTCCCACCACGGCCACCTACATCATCATGGTCACGGTCGCCGCTCCGGCGTTGGGCATGCTCGGGGTGGCGCCCATCGTCGCGCATTTCTTCGTCTTCTATTACGGCGTTCTGGCCGACATCACCCCACCGGTGGCCATCGCTGCCTATGCCGGGGCCAGCATGGCCGGGGCGGACCCGTTCAAGACCGGCAACACCGCCTTCCGCCTCGCGCTGGGCAAGGCGCTGGTGCCCTTCGTCTTCGCCTTCTCGCCGGCGCTGCTGATCGTCGCGCCGGGCTTCACCTGGCTCGATTTCGTCATCACCACCCTGGGGTGCATGGTCGGCATCATCATGCTCTCGGCGGCGTTTTCCGCCTGGTGGCTGGCGCCGCTGGCCGGGTGGGAGCGCTGGTGGCTGGCCCTCTGCGCCATGCCGACCATCGCGCCCGGCCTCCTCTCCACCCTCGTCGGCATGGCCATGGCCCTGCCGATCCTGCTGCGCCAATGGCGCGCCCGTATTCCGGAGGCGACGGCATGAGTGGCCGCAGAACCATCCGCGTCGCGACGTTCAACGTCGAGAACCTGTTCACGCGGCTGAAATTCGCCGACGACATGCCGGCCGACGATATCGTCGTCGGTGCCTACGAATTCGACGATCCCGATGAACTGAAGCTGGCGCGGCGCATCGTCGAGGCGGCGGCGAGCGACGACAAGCGGCAGTTGACCGCCTTGGCGCTGCATGCGGCCCAGGCCGACGTGATCGTGCTTCAGGAGGTGGACGACCGCGCCGCGCTGGAGGTGTTCTACCAGCGCTACCTCAAGCGCCTGATCGAGCCGGAGGCGGCGCGCGAGCGCCAGGCATTGCGGCGCGAGGCGGCGCGGGCCGGGCGGCAGGTCGATGAAAACGAGCTTTTTGCCGTCGACAAGCGCCATTTTTTCGACTGGCGCGTCGTGCTCGATGGCAACGACGGGCGCGGCATTGATGTCGCGGTGATGTCCAAGCTCCCGATCAGCGTGAAGACCCATGCCCACCGCACCTTTCAGGAACTCGGCGTCTGGTCGGACGAACTGCGCAACTACCGCGACAAGGCCGGCGGGCGCGATCGCCGCCTCTCGCCGAGTGAGCGGGTGTTCATGCGCGATTGTCTCGAAATCGACCTGAAGCTGGACGGGCGGCCGCTGACCCTGTTCGCCACCCATCTCAAGTCGATGTATCCCAACCGCGACTGGACGCGCCCCTATCGCCGGGCCGAGGCGCTGGCGGTCAAGCGCCTCATCCATGAGCGCTTCGGCGAGCGCGCCGCCGAGCGCAACTGGATCATCTGCGGCGACATGAACGACTATCTTGAAATCGATGGCCTGCCGGTGCTCGACGACAACGGCAAGCGCGTCAGCGGCGCGCTCGATGTCTTCATGCAGGAGGGGTTCAGCGAGAACGTCGTGCGCCGCCGCGATGCCGAGGACCGCTGGACCACCTATTACGGCGCCGAGGACCAGTATACACAGCTCGACATGCTGCTGTTTTCGCCCGCCCTGGCTGAAGCCAACCGCGACATGGTGCCGGAGATCATCCGCATGGGCCAGCCCTACCGGGCGCAGCGTTACGAGGGGCCGCGCTTCCCCCGCGTCGGCTGGGACCGGCCGAAAGCCTCCGATCACTGCCCGGTCGTCTGCGAGATCATCGTGCCATGACGCCTGCCATCCAGCTCACCGGCGTCTCGATTTCCTACGGGCTGGCCGGCGGCGGTCGCTATGACGCGGTCGCGCCGGTCGATGTCGCCATCGCCGACGGCGCCTTCGTCTCGGTGGTCGGCCCGACGGGCTGCGGCAAGTCGACCCTGCTCAACGTTGCCGCCGGTCTGGCCGCGCCGACCACCGGCAGCGCCGCCATCTATGGCGAGCCGCTGAAGGGGCTGAACGGGCAGGCGGGCTACCTGTTCCAGCAGGACGCGCTGATGCCGTGGAAAAGCGCGCTCGACAATGTCGCGATCGGCCTTGAGGTGAAGGGCGTCGCGCGGGCCGAGGCGCTCAAACAGGCGCAGGACATGCTGGTTCAGGTCGGCCTGAAGGCGTTCGGCGACCGCTATCCCCATCAGCTCTCCGGCGGTCAGCGCAAGCGCGTGGCGCTGGCGCAGTGCTGGTGCGCCACCCGAAAATCCTGCTGATGGACGAACCCTTCGGCCCGCTCGATGCCCAGACGCGGCTGATCATGGGCGAACTGCTGTCCGGCCTCTGGCAGCGCGACCGCAAGGCGGTGATGTTCGTCACCCACGACCTTGACGAGGCGATCGGCCTTTCCGACCGGGTGCTGATCATGTCCGCCGGGCCGCAGTCGCGCATCATCGGCGATTTTCCCATCGCCCTGCCGCGCCCGCGCGACCTTGGCGAGATCCGCAACGATCCCGTCTTCCACCGGCTGCACCGCGACATCTGGGCGGTGCTGCGCGATGAGGTGCGCAAGACCTATGGGCTGACCGAGGAGGCATGATGAAAAACCTGCGGCTCCTCACCCTGCAAGTGCTGGTCGCGGTGGTTGCGATTGCGCTCTGGCATGTCGCCACCACGACGGCGCTGTTCGGCCAGCCCAAGACCATGCAGTTCTTCTTCTCGACGCCGCTGGAGGTGTTCTGGCGGACGATCAAGGTGTTCGTCGACGGCTCGATCTGGCGCCATCTCGGCATCACCCTGCTTGAAACCGTGCTGGCCTTCGCCGTCGGCGCCGGTGCGGGCATCGTCATCGGTTTCTGGTTCGCCCGTCAGCCGCTGGTGGCGGCGGTGTTCGATCCGTATGTGAAGATGATCAACGCCCTGCCGCGCGTCGTTCTGGCGCCGATCTTCGCGCTCTGGTTCGGCCTCGGCATCTGGTCCAAGGTGGCGCTCGGCTTCACGCTGGTGTTCTTCGTCGTGTTCTTCAACGTCTATCAGGGCGTGCGCGAGGTGAACCCGGTGATCCTGGCCAACGCCCGCATGCTGGGCATGAACGAGCGTCAGTTGCTGCGCCATGTCTATTGGCCGGCGGCGCTCAGCTGGGTGTTTTCCTCGCTGCACACCTCGGTCGGCTTTGCGCTGGTCGGCGCGGTGGTGGGCGAATATCTCGGCGCCTCCGCCGGGCTGGGGTACCTGATCCAGCAGGCCGAGGGCGTTTTCGATGTCGCCGGGGTCTTTTCCGGCATGCTGATCCTGTCCATATTCGTCGTCCTGATCGACGGCATGGTCTCGCTGGTCGAAAAACGGCTGCTGAAATGGCGGCCGAGCCACGAGATCAACACACAAGTCTGAACCATGGAGGACTCCCGCATGATCACCCGCCGCACCTTCACCCTTGCCAGCGCCGGCGCGCTGGTGCTCCCAAGCCTCGGTTTTGCGCAGGGCGCGCCCGAAAAGGCCAAGCTGACCCTCGGCGTCGGCGGCAAGACGCTGCTCTACTACCTGCCGCTGACCATCGCCGAGCGGCGCGGCTACTTCAAGGAGCAGGGGCTCGATGTCGAGATCACCGATTTCGGCGGCGGCGCCAAGGCGCTGCAATCGCTGATCGGCGGCTCGGCCGACATCGTCACCGGCGCCTACGAGCACACCATCCGCATGCAGCACAAGGGACAGGATGTCCGCGCGCTGATCGAACTCGGGCGCTTCCCCGCCATCGTCATCGTCGTGCGCAAGGATCTGGCCGCAGGGTCAAGACCGCCGCCGACCTCAAGGGGCTGAAGATCGGCGTCACCGCGCCGGGCTCCTCCACCCACCTGATGACGCAGTATGCCATGGTCAAGGCCGGCCTTCAGGCCGCCGATGCCGCCTTCATCGGGGTTGGCACCGGCGCGGCGGCGGTGGCCGCGATGAAGAAGGGCGACATCGACGCCATGGCCAACCTCGATCCGGTCATCTCCAAGCTGGAGAGCGATGGCGATGCGGTGGCGCTGATCGACACCCGCACGGAAGCCGGCACCAAGGCCCTGTTCGGCGGCACCAACCCGGCCGCCTGCCTCTATGCCAAGGGCGAGTTCATCGACAAGAACCCGGAAACCTGCCAGCGCCTCGTCAATGCCTTCAAGAAGGCGCTGACCTGGATGGCCGCGGCCAAGGCGGACGAGATCGCCGGCTCGGTGCCGGAGGAATATTTCCTCGGCGACAAGGGCGTCTACATCAAGTCGCTGGAAGCGGTGCGCGCCGCCTATTCGCAGAGCGGCGTGATCAGCGAGGACGGCCACAAGTCGATCATGGACATGCTGGTGAAACTCGACAAGGAACTGGCCGGCGCCAGCATTCCGCGCGCCAAGACCTTTGTCGACGGCTTCGTCGCCAAGGCAAAGTAAGCTTGGCAGGGCAGGGCCTGGCCGAGGCAGGCCGGGCCGCTGTCTTCAAGCCCTTCAGCGGGCAGGCAACGCAAAAACGGCCGGGTTTCCCCGGCCGTTTTCGGTTTCCGATCACGTGTTCGATGCGTAACCGGGGGCTGGCCCGTCCCTTAGCGGAACTTGACCTTGTCCTTGATCGCCGCTTCCGCGTTCGACGGCACGACGTTCTTGGCCACGAAGTCGTTCCAGTCCTTGTAGGGGCGCTTGGCGATGATGTCGGCCGCGCGCTTCTCGCCGATCTGCGGCAGCTTGTCGAGTTCGTCCGCCTTGGCGGTGTTGAGGTTGACGAGCGGCTCTGCCTTGGCGGCCGGGGCGGGCGCGGTGGTCTGGGCGCGGCGGCGGGAGCGGCAGCCGGGGCCGTGGTCTTGGGCGCGGGCTGGGCCGTCTGGGCCGAGGCGAGGCCGGCGCTCAGCAGCAGGGCGGCGGCGGTGGCAGCGAACTTGAAGCTCATGACTACACTCTCCTTCGAGTGCAAGGCCCGGTTGAGGGCGGCGGCCGCGAGGGCACACGGGCGCCGGGTGCGAAGCGGGAAGTCCCCGGAAACCGTGGCAGCCCGGGCACCCCCCGGCTCCTCCGCGATTCCCTTCGCTAATCTGACAACTAGTTGCGAGGCTGTGAACTCAATTCGAACAGCCCGTTGGGCATTTGTTCATGTTGCGCACAACTTCGTGCGGGCGCAAGACTTGGCCGAATGGAGACCAAGATGAAGCGGCGATTCTATACCCTCGATGTGTTTACTGAACAGCGCTTCTGCGGCAATCCGCTGGCCGTGGTGATTGACGGCGACGGCCTTGGCGATGCGGCGATGCAGACCATCGCCCGCGAATTCAACCTGTCCGAAACGGTGTTCGTCTCCGCGCCGCGCAATCCGATCCATTCCGCCGCCGTGCGCATCTTCACCCCGGCGTCCGAGCTGCCGTTCGCCGGCCATCCCACGGTGGGCACCGGCGTGCTGCTGGCGCACCTGAAGGCAAGGGACCACATGGCCGCGCCCGGCGGTGTCGTCATCGCGCTTGAGGAAAAGATCGGTCTTGTGAATGTCGAGGTCAGCGTCCGGCCGGGGCGTGCGGCGCGCGGCGTCTTCACCCTGCCCAGATTGCCTGAGCCGGTGGACTGGCAGCCCGATGCCTCCGCCATCGCCGCCGCACTGGGAGTCGATCCGCTCGATATCGGCTTTGCAGCCCATGCGCCCTGCGCCTGGTCGGCGGGCGTGCCCTTCGTCATGGTGCCGCTGCGCGGGCTGGCCGCCGTGGCTCAGGCCGCACCGGGGGATGCGGCGACATGGCACGCGGCTTTCGGCGCGGTCGGGCGCGGTGCGGTGTTTCTCTACACCCGCGAGACGCAAAAGCCCGAGCATCACGTGCATGCCCGCATGTTCGCGCCCAAGCTCGGCGTCACCGAGGACCCGGCCACCGGCTCGGCCGCCGCCGCCTTTGCCGGGCCGGCGGTGCTGTTCGAGCGGCCGGAGGACGGGCTGCATCAGATCATCATCGAACAGGGCTACGAGATGGGCCGTCCCTCCGAGATCGTGCTGGATCTTGATGTGCAGCACGGACGGCTGGCCGGCGCCCGGATCGGCGGCGGCGCCGTCATCGTCAGCGAAGGGACGATCGAGGCATGAGCATGACCTTCCACGCGCTCGACGCGATCGAGGCGGTGATCGAGCCGTTCGACTGGCCGTTTCTGGCCAGCCATGCCGGCGCCATCGACCGCTATTGGGACGAGGCCAGCCGCGGCAAGTCCGGCATGTTCAACGGCACCGTGCTGATCCAGCACCGGGGCAGGGTGGATAGCCGCATCTTCCGCGCCGGCTATCGCCCGGTCGAATACAAGCAGTTTCTCGGCTACCAGCGGCTCGATGTGCCGGCGGACGGGGTGCGCAACGGCTTCGGCATGGCGGCGCTGCGGGCTGCGGACGGCGCCTACCTGCTCGGCCAGATGGGGGCGGGCACCGCCAATGCCGGAAAAATCTACTTTGCCGCCGGCACGCCCGATCTCGGCGATGTGGTCGACGGCAAGGTCGACCTCGCCGGCTCGGTGGTGCGGGAGCTGTGCGAGGAAACCGGCCTCTGTGCCGACGAGGTGCGCGTGGCCGAGGGCTGGACCGCCATCCTGATGGACAAGAAGGCCGCCTTCATGCGCGATGTCTCCATCGACCTGCCGGCGCGCGAGGCCCGCGCCCTGATGCTGGAGCGGATGAAGAGCCTGCACGAGGACGAACTGTCCGATATCGTCATCGTCGGCCCCGATTTCGACCTCGACAACCCCCGGATGCCCGATTTCATGCAGGCCTATCTGCGCCGCGCCTTCGCCGGAGGGCGTTGAGCCGAGGTTTCCGGTTGAGAACGGCAATCTCCGCTGGACGCGGCGCCGCGAGGCGCTTACTGCCTCGTCTTCGACATGAGCACCGAGCCGTCGACACTCTACACCTTCCCGCACCGGCACCTTCTCGGCATCGAGGGGCTGAACCGCCTCGACATCGAAGCGCTGCTGGACGCCGCCGACCGCGAGGTCGCCACCTCCAGGCAGGTTGAGAAGAAGAAGGCCACCCTGCGCGGCCGGACCCAGATCAATCTGTTCTTCGAGGCCTCCACCCGCACGCAGGCGAGTTTCGAACTCGCCGGCAAGCGCCTCGGCGCCGATGTGATGAACATGTCGGTGGCCAATTCGAGCGTGAAGAAGGGCGAGACGCTGATCGACACCGCGATCACGCTCAACGCCATGCGGCCCGATCTGATCGTCGTGCGCCACCACGCGGCAGGCGCGGTTCAGCTGCTGGCCCGCAAGGTTGACTGCTCGGTGATCAACGCCGGCGACGGGGCGCACGAACACCCGACGCAGGCGCTGCTTGATGCGCTGACCATCCGCCGCAACAAGGGCCGGGTGGAAGGGCTGACGGTGGCGATCTGCGGCGATATCGCCCATTCGCGCGTCGCCCGCTCCAACATCATCTGTCTTTCGGCCCTGGGCGCGCGCGTGCGCTGCATCGGGCCGACGACGCTGCTGCCCAAGGGTCTCGATCGCATGGGCGTCGAGGTCTATACCGACATGAAGAAGGGCCTGAAGGACGCCGACATCGTGATGATGCTGCGGCTTCAGCGCGAACGCATGAACGGCTCGTTCGTGCCCTCAATGAAGGAATATTTCCACTTCTTCGGCCTCGATCAGGAGAAGCTCGCCTTCGCCCGGCCCGATTGTCTGGTCATGCATCCCGGCCCGATGAACCGGGGCGTCGAGATTTCCTCCGAGGTGGCGGACGGCGCCCAGTCGCTGATCCGCGAGCAGGTGGAGATGGGCGTGGCCGTGCGCATGGCGGTGCTGGAGGCGCTGGCGCGCCGCCTGCCCAACAGCTGAGGCCGCGCGGGTGGGCGTGCTTCTCGAACTCATCGCCTCGGTGCTGTTCGACATCATCGTTGAATTCCGCATCACGCGCTGGCTTGCCGGCCTTGCCGTCATGGCGGGCATCGCCTGGTGGGGCGATCTTGCCGGCCTTACCTTCTGGGCCTGGGAACTTGGAATTCTCGCTTTCCTGCTCACCATCGACAATCTCGAACGCTGGAGCAGCCGGCCCACCCGCCGCAAGCAGGACACGCCATGAGCGACGAGGAGAGGCCGCAGCCCTTCGATCCCGATCTGGCGGCGATGGTGCTGGGTGCCATCCGGGCCAGGGCGCGGCTTGTCGCCGTTCTCATGGCGTTGTCGGTCGGCACGTTTGTCTATCTGGTGGCGGATGCCGGGCGGCCGATCTGGCTGGTGGCGCTGATCGGCATTTTCGGCGTTGTCCTCATTGCTTTTTTCATCGCGCTGGTCTGGTTCTGGCTGCGCTTTTTCTCGCACTCTGGCCGCAAGGGATGACCCATGCCCGAGACTGACCGCCGCCCGTTGCTGCTCACCAACGCGCTTCTCGTCGATCCGGCCTCCGGCACGCAGCAGCGCGGCGGGCTGCTGATCGAGGGCGGCCTGATCCGCGATCTCGGCCCCGGCCTTGTCGCCAGCGCCGTCAGCGACGAGACGCATGTGCACGAGTGTCACGGCGCCGTGGTGGCGCCGGGGCTGGTCGACATGCGCGTGCACATGGGCGAGCCGGGCGCGGAATACCGCGAGACTCTGAAGTCGCTCAGTGCGGCGGCTGCGGCCGGCGGCGTCACCACCGTCGTCACCATGCCCGACACCGATCCGGTGGTGGATGAGCCGGCGATCGTCGATTTCGTCCTGCGCCGGGCCCGCGCCACGGCAAGCGTGCGCGTACACCCCGCCGCCGCCCTCACCAAGGGGATGAACGGCAAGGAGATGACCGAGATCGGCCTGTTGCAGGAGGCCGGCGCCGTGATGTTCACCGATGCCACCCGCTCGGTGATGAATGCGCAGGTGCTGCGCCGCGCCCTCAGCTATGGCGCGATGTTCAACGCCCTGTTCATGCAGCATCTCGAAGAGCCCTCGCTGGTGGGCGAGGGCGTGGTGACCGAGGGCGAGTTCGCCGCCCGGCTGGGCCTGCCCGGCGTGCCGCGCGAGGCCGAGACCATCGTGCTCGAACGCGACATGCGCATCGTCCGCATGACCGGCGGGCGCTACCACGCCTCCATCGTCACCTGCCCGGAATCGCTCGATGTGCTGCGCGCCGCCCGCAAGGCCGGGCTGACCGTCACCGCCGGCACCTCGATCAACCACCTCAGCCTGAATGAAAACGACATCGGCGCCTATCGCACCTTCCTCAAGCTCTCGCCGCCGCTGCGCACCGAGGATGAGCGGCTGGCGCTGGTCGATGCCGTGGCCG
>Ga0056914_10002612_pt1 | contig 11178 bp, 7 predicted proteins | sample TNRBio252014_DNA_FD_55168 | JGI IMG/M metagenome (GOLD analysis project Ga0056914, IMG submission 55168) | Wastewater treatment Type I Accumulibacter community from EBPR Bioreactor in Madison, WI, USA - TNR Reactor_6/25/2014_ DNA | ecosystem: Engineered > Bioreactor > EBPR > Anaerobic-Aerobic >...
AAATGCCTTTTGTTTCCGGCATCATTCGCCAGACAAAAAGTAGTTGTAACACCATCATGAAAGCGAAAATGAAGAAGACCGATGCGGGGCCGATTTTGGTAATCAGGATCGGCATCAAAGAGGGCACAATGGCTGCCAGCACCCAATGCACCGAGCTACCGAATGCCTGCCCGCTTGCCCGCAGGTGATTTGGGAAAATTTCGGAAATGAACACCCAGATAACGGCCCCCTGNCCGATGGCGTGGGCGGCAATGAACAGGAACAGAAAAGTAGGAACAGCCATGCCTTTCCACCCCATCATAAAGGAGATGGCAACCAGCGAAAGCGAAATGATGTACCCTACCGAGCCAATGTACATGAGCTTCCGGCGCCCAAGGCGGTCTATCAACGCCATGCCAATAAGGGTAAAAATCAGGTTCGTGATTCCTATACCTACGCTGCTCAGCAAAGCGGCACTTTCTTCCAAACCGGCTATTTTGAAAATCCGCGGTGCGTAGTATAAAAAGGCATTGATGCCTGAAAACTGGTTAAAAAAAGCAATCAGGAACGCCAGTATCAACGGAAACCTGTATTTGGAAATAAAAATCGTTTCGTGTTTGCCCGCCTGCTCGTGGTCAGACAGGATGCGCTGCATTTCTTCTTCCACGTCCATGCCCGGGTCAATCAGTTGTAGTGTGTTCGCTGCTCCTTGTTTATCATTTTTCTTCACGAGCAACCAACGCGGGCTTTCTGGTACCGCCAATACCATAATCATGTAAATAAAGGCCGGAAAAGCCTGCACGCCAATCATCCAGCGCCACGCGTTTTCGCCAATGCCGCTGAGTAAGTAGTTGGAAAGAAAAGCGATGAGGATGCCAAAAACAATGTTGAACTGATAGAGGGCTACCAGTTTCCCCCGGTTATCAGCCGGAGCAATCTCCGAAATATAAGCGGGGGCAGCTATTGTTGATGCGCCAATGGCAAGGCCACCCAGAAACCGGAAAAACGCAAACATCCAGGGGTCGGTGGCTAAAGCCGAACCTACCGCCGACAAAAAATAGAATACCCCGATCCAGATCAACGTCTTTTTACGCCCCCAGGCATCCGTAGGAAGGCCGCCGAAGATAGCACCGATCACCGTACCCCAAAGAGCCGAGGCCATGACCACAAAGCCGTGAAAAACTTCCCCGCGCGGCCATAAAGCCTGAAGGGACAAATCAGCGCCTGAAATGACGACCGTATCAAACCCAAACAGAAAACCTGCTAAGGCAACTGTGATAGACCAAAAGAAGATTTTGCGATGGTTCATGTATCCCATTTTTTGTACCGCAAATCTATTTGGACGCAAAAGAGATAGACTTAATGATTATGCCAAACTTCCTTTAAATTTGTCGCACGGAAAATTTATAGCATAAGCTATTGATAATGAGATTTGTATTCTTTTTTTCGGATAGTAAAAAAGGTGAGGTTCTTAAAGATTGTTGCATGCACATTGGAGATTGTTGCATCTTCTTTCGGAGTTGACGGTTTCCATTCTATTATATTTGCCCAATTTTGGAAAAAACATAATTATTGTTTGATGTCAAACTTCATCCACTGCATCTATTAACAGGTTCGGAGTGATCCTTCTTTCGATGAGAAGCACTCCACTCCTGCCAACTACTCCAAAAGATACGCCACCCGTCATTCTTCAGTCTGTTTCCTGAATCCGGATGGGGTAACGCCATATTTCGACCGGAATACCGTTGAAAAATAATCCGGCGCCGAATAGCCTACGCGATAAGCAATTTCTGTTACCGACAACCTGCTCCCAAGCAACAATGCTTCCGCTTTTTTCAGGCGTAAGTTCTGAATGTAGTCGCTGATACTTTCGCCAAACAGCGCCATCACTTTGCGGTATAACTGCGACCTTGACAAGCCGAATTCCCGGCACAAGTCGGAAACCTGAAAATCCTGCTGGGTATGATGCTGCTCGATGTAGTCCACGAATTTTTTAAGAAAATCATGGTCGAGCGGATTGGCGTTTTCGGACAACTCAGGCTGCTTTGTGGAAAAAACGACCATATTTCTGCCGTAACTTTCCTTCAGCACCTGGCGATTGAGCAGCAGCGACCGAATGTTTGCCTGCAAAAAGTGGATATTGAACGGTTTGGTGATGTAGGCGTCAGCCCCGGTCTGGGTCCCTTCGATTTGTTGTTCCATGGTGCTTCGTGCAGAGAGCAGGACGACTGGAATGTGTGAAGTACGAAGGTCAGCCTTCAATATCCGGATGATTTCCAGGCCATTCATACCGGGCAACATGATGTCGCAAATGATGAGATCGGGGGTGAGATCAAAAGCTTGCTGGAGCCCTTTATTGCCCTCACTTTCCTGGATGATCCGGTACGCCGGACTGAGTTTCTTTTTTAGGAAAAACTGCAGGTCTTCATTATCCTCAATAATCAAAATTTGCCAGGCCCCCGTTGCGCTTTCCACTGCTTCTGGTGTCTCCGCTCCGACCGTTTCCGGGATGAATAAAAATTCCTGATTATTGGAATGCTGTGCGCCGACTGCTGCCAATTGTTCTTCCTGTAAGTGTGCTCTGCCCAGGGGTAGGGTTACTGTAAACCGACTGCCTTTGTTTTTTGAGCTTTTGACCGCAAGGCTTCCACTGTGCAGTTCTACCAGCAACTTTGAAAGCGAAAGGCCCAATCCCGTTCCAGCGAGCTGGCGTTCTTCTCCCTGAAAAAACGGATCAAAAATATGAGCTACTTCCTCCTCCCTCATGCCTTTGCCATTGTCTTCTACTGAGAGCTTTACGGTGTTCTCAAAATTATCAACAGAAATAGCTAAATGGATTTTTCCGCCATCGGGAGTATATTTGAACGCATTGGAAAACAGGTTGAACAGGACTTTGTCTATCGTGTTGACGTCAAACCAGACCGTCAACTGCTCATGCCGGGTAAGTAATTGAAAATCAATTTCTCGTTTCCGGGCCGTTTTGCTGTAAGTTTCCATGATGTTTTTGACAAACAGGACGAGGTCGTTTTCGCTTGCCTTGAGTTTCATCTGCCCGCTTTCCGTTTTCCTGAAATCCATCAACTGGTTGACCAACCGAAGCAACCGAAAGGCATTTTGGCGGATGTGGCCGATGCTCTGCTGCATGTCTTCACTCAATTTGGGCGAAGGCAGCAGGTCTTCGGCAAAACCCAGGATCAACGTCAGCGGCGTTCGAAACTCATGGCTGACATTGGTAAAAAAATCAACTTTTGCCTGTGTGGCCAGACGCACTTCATCTGACATTTCCACAAGCTGGCGCTCGTGTTCCAGAATTTCCTCGTTCTTGCGTTCAAGGCTGAGGTTGGCTGCTTGTTTCGTTCGCAGGGATTTCCACAAAAATACCCCCAATACCAATGTCAGCAACAGGCTCGATAGCAAAACAGCAATGTAAATCCGCTGGTTTTGGTAAATGCTCTTGAGTGATTCCAGCCCTTGCATCTGCTCGTCTATGCTCTGCTGAAGGCTGTTGACTTTTTTCATCTGGTTGTGCAGGATGCGGGCATTTACGCTGTTGATGACGATTGTTTGCAGGTTATTCTTTTTTTCATAAGGCAGGTTGTTGAGAATCCCCAGAGCCAGCTGAATGGCATCGCTGCCGCCAGTCGGATAGAGCATGGAAGCATCGAGAATGCCGTCTTCCACCGCTTGGATGCCTTGCCCTGTGCCGGGAATTCCGTCAATGCCTATAAAAAAGAGATCTCCGGCCCGGCCCTGTTCCTGTGCTATTTTGTAGGCCGTTTCAGCAAGCAGGTCCGTGTGCCCGAAAATGATGTTAACTTCCGGATGATTGCGAAGCATGTCTGGAAATTTATTACTCAGGTCGGCCATGTTAAGCGTTGTGTTTTCCAAAACATCAACCACCTCCAGGCCCGGCGCGCTCGCTATTCCAGCCCGGAAACCCCGGTGTCGCTCGGCAGCTGGCGATATGGTCAGGCCAAGTTGTAGCTCGATAACTTTGCCTTGCCCCTTGAATTGGCTGATTATGTACTTCGCGGCTGTTTCGCCCACCTCATAATTGTCGGCGCCAAGGTAGGCGGTGTACTGTTCCGAGTCCGTCTTCCGATCGAGTAGGATGACCGGGATACCTGATTTGTAAACCTCTTCAACGATGGCGGTGAGGGGTCTGGACTCGTTGGGGGAAACAATGAGGAGGTCTATGCCAATTTTCAGCATTTCCCGGATCTGTGCCACCTGCTTTTCGCTGTTGTTGTCCGACACCCGCATTTCAAGCTCCAGTTCTGGATGGAAGGCCAGTTCCCGATACATTTCCTGGTTCATTACATCGCGCCAGGCGTCGTCGCAGCATTGAGCGAAGCCAATGCGGAATTTTTTCGCCCGAGACTCATGCCGGCAACCAATGGCTACACTCAATAATGCAGTCAGTATGAAAACCCATAAGATGTACCTCCGGTGTTTGCTCATTTGCCTTTGATAACGTTGAGATGGTCTAATTTTTCCGGACACAAAACACGCTTAACTTTGTGTTGCGATGAAAAGAAAAGAACCAGTACCAGAAAAGCGAACCCGTCGTCAATATGACGAAGAATTTAGGGCATCGGCGCTTCAAATGCTGCTGATTGGCCCGCAGCTAATCCCATACTTGAAGGTATCATAGTCAACTTTGTCAACTATTTCGTACAGATGATGTAGTGCTTCGCTGTCGTCCGAATTCTTATGTGCCATACATTTTAAGCCAGTTACCAGCCTGCTTGATTGCTTTGGGTTTCATAATTATAGGTCGGCATATAGTTGAAGGGGATGCCCATTTTCATTTCAAATGCGTCGTCAGCCAGGTACAACAATGGCTCGAAAACGATATTGTCGGGCATTTGAGACGGGTCATTCAGTACCTTTTCATAATAGGCTTTTCCTTCTGCAACTACGGCGCAGCGGGCGTATAAAAAATCATCCGCAGATATGAAATTGTCCGGTTCATTGGCCGCATAAGCCGTTGCGTGAGCCCTTGTGTCCAAGTGGTAGAGCTTCGCCGAAAGCCTGTCGGCAAAAAGGTAAATGTTGGCCACGGGCATTTTGGCCAGTACCTTTACAGCAGGACTGATTTTGTTTTCCGAACCTTTTTTTGACCAGTCAATTTTTTCAATGACGCGCCAAAAATCATCCTCCGAAAACAACTCGTCAGCAGGAGATTTATCCTGAAGCCGGATTTCAACTTCGGTTGTTTGTCCGAATTTCTGCTTTAAGTCGCTGATAAACTGACTGCTCAGGTCATTCAGGCTGACGTTTATTACGGTCGTCATATCAAGATCGGTTTATCACTGTAAATGGCTAAATTAAAGAAGGACAACGCCAGGACTCCCTTTTAAAAACATGTTGATACAAATTTGGACATTTTTTAGCACAACTCCAAATAAAGGCATGTAGACTAATTCATCGAAAACACCTTCTCCTTCCGCTCCCCAATCTGCTGCCGCCACATCGCATAATACAGCCCCTTTTCGGCCAGCAGTTGATCATGAGACCCCGTTTCCACGATGTCGCCTTTTTCCAGCACGTAGATGCGGTCGGCGTGCAGGATGGTGCTGAGGCGGTGTGCGATGAGCAGGGTAATCTGTTGGCCTTCGGAACTGATGTCGCGGATGGTGCCGGTGATTTCCTCCTCGGTGAGGGAGTCGAGGGCGGAGGTGGCTTCATCGAAGAGGAGGAGTTTGGGGCGGCGCAGCAGAGCACGGGCGATGGAGATGCGCTGTTTTTCGCCGCCGGAGAGTTTGAGGCCCCCTTCGCCGATGGTGGTTTCGAGGCCCTTTTCGGCGCGGGCGAGCAGGTTATTGCACGAGGCTTTCGTGAGCGCTTCAAGCAGGTCAGATTCGGTGGCCGCAGGGTTCACGAAAAGCAGGTTTTCCCGGATGGTGCCGGAGAAAAGCTGGGTGTCCTGGGTGACGAAACCGATTTGGCGGCGCAGGTCGTCGAAGTGGATGGATTGCTCGTCGAGGCCGTTGTAGAGGATGCTGCCGTTTTGCGGGCGGTAGAGGCCCACGAGGAGCTTCATCAGGGTGGTTTTGCCGCTGCCACTGGGGCCGACGAAGGCGATGGTTTCGCCGGTTTTCACCTGAAAACTGATGTCGTTGAGGGCGTTTTGCTGCGCCGTCTGGTGGCGGAAAGCCACGTTCCGAAACTCCAGCGTTTCGATGTCGCCGAGGGGTTTGGGGTTGAGGGCCTCGGGTTCGGGTTGCTTTTTCATCAGGTTTTCAAAGTTGTTGAGCGAAGCTTCGGCTTCCCGGTAACTCAGGATGATGTTGCCGATTTCCTGCAAAGGGCCAAAAATGAAAAACGAAAAAATCTGCATGGTCACGATTTCGCCCGGCGCCAATTGGCCTTTGTACACTAACCACATGAGCATGAACAGGATGAGCTGCCGCAGGGTGTTGACGAAGGTGCCCTGGATGAAGCTGATGCTGCGGATGCGCTTCACTTTGGTGAGCTCCAGCTTGAGGATGTTGAAGGTATTTTTGTTGAGACGCTCGACCTCCTGCTTGGTCAGGCCGAGGCTTTTCATCAGCTCGATGTTGCGCAGCGACTCCGTGGTGGCGCCGGCTAATGAGGTGGTCTGTTTCACAATCACCTTCTGGATTTCCTTCACTTTTTTACTCAGCAGGTTAGACACCCAGGTGAGCAGAAAAATGCCGCCGAAGTAGATGATCGGCAGGCTCCAGTGCTTGTTGAATGCATACAAGGCCACAAAAACGATGCCCACGATGACAGGGAACAACACATTGATGAAGGTGGAAATGAACTTCTCTGTGTCGGTGCGCACCTTTTGGAGGATGCCGAGGGTTTCGCCGCTGCGCTGGTCTTCAAACTCCTGATAAGGCAGTTTCATGGCGTGCTGCAAGCCATCGGTGAAGATGCTCGCCCCAAATTTCTGGGTGATGAGGTTGAGGAAATAATCCTGAAATGCCTTAGCAATGCGGCTCACCATGGCCACCGAAATGGAACCGACGAGCAGCCACACGAGGCCGTAAATAAAGATGGTTTTCCCGGCCTGGTCGGTGATGTTTTCGTTGATGAACAGGAAGCGCTGCCAATCAAAGGCCCCCGGCGGGGTAGCCGACACCTGGTGGTTGGAAGCTAAGGTGACTAACTTACCGAAAATGATGGGGTCAATCAGCGAAAACCCGATGTTGATGCTGGCCAATAGCAGCACCAATAAAACGAGCCAACGGTAGGGGAGGAAGTAGCGGAAAAGTAATTTCATGTTGCGGGTGGTGATGTGTTAAGGTTGACGAGGCTTTGGGACCTCGCCGACCTTTAGGGAACTATTCAAGTTGGTTAAATGAACATAAACATCGGGTGGTTGATTCTGGTTTTATAAGAAGTGCAATTGGGTTCTTGATTTTACACCGGTCAAATATACGCCGCTCAGGAGAGCGGCAGACAAGACGCGACGGATTGCAAATCCGCGCGAGCAAAGCTGTGTATTATTATTACATGATGAATAACGAACACTTCGTGCCAGCAGGAAGCAAAGCCGATTTGATGAAAATCTTTTTCATTTTACGCTTCATTTTTTTTGTCAATTGATTTATTAACCTTCACAAACCACGAAGTCACAAACGCCGTAAAAACGATCACGCCCACTCCCCGCCCGTCCGCTTCTTCCCAAAAATATTCAACCCCAACCCCGCCTGCACCCCAAACATTACCGGAACCAGTCCCGGGCATTCCCATAACCACCTACAACCAGCAACAGCGCACAAAATTTGCTACTCGCCCTTGCCTGCCAGGCGGAATACCCGGATGGTACCCGCCTCCAGCAGCAGGGTATCCAGCAGGGGCTGTACATCGGGATGTTCATCCACCGCCCGGGAGTCGGAGTATAGATAGGTTACGCCCTTGTTGTCAATCATTTCGCGAATCCACGGCGCCGGGAGGTTGTCATCTTGAAAGATGTAGCCCATCTTGTCCACCATATAGGAAAACTGGTTGTATGACGGGTCATTCAGGATCACGCATAAGCTGCCGTCGGGTACGGCAGCTTTTAGTTCCGATTGGTAGGTAAACAGGTCGGGGTTGTAGCCCGAGTGTGCTGGCAGCCACTTGCTGGCAACCAGGTTGTGCGACACCACGACCACACTGACGGCCAGGATACCGCCCGCCCAGGCGGCATACTTAGGCAAACGTGCCCCGATCACCTGGATTCCCCGGGTTACCATGACATAGGTCCACGGCAAAAAGGGCAAAAAGTAGTAATCGTGGAAGGTGCCGATTGCCGTGCATTGCAGGACGGCGTAGAGCAGGGTAATCGCAGCCAGCGGATAGACCCAGGTATGGATGCGGACGCCACCATGGCGGTGAAAGAACCCCGCGATGAATGGTACCACCAGGATGGGATTTAAAACATACGAGGGCAGCGTGGTGCCGAGGTAAAAAAGTAAGATTCTGTAGATGTCTTCCCAGTCTGGATCGGCGGCAAAAACACCCTTTAAGACAGGATTCCCCGCCCAGGTGGGGATCACCCATACATACCACGCCAAGGCTGGCGCAACCAGCAGCAACTGCACCACCGCTAAGCGCAGGTTGTGCTTCGACAGCCGTTTCGTCTGGATGATGGATTGGAAAAAAAAGTAAATGCTCACTACCGAAAACATAAGAAACGGCAGTTTTGCCGCCGTAGCCAGCCACAACGCTGCACCCGACAGCAGCAACCAGCGCCACTCGGGCCTGCGCTGGTAGGCCAATGTGCCATACAGGTACCANACACNGCCCGCCAACGCCAGTATATCTGGCAGCGGACTCCCGATATAGCTGTGTAGCAGCGGCGAAAACAGAAACAGCCCGGCGCCCAAAGCAGCCACCCACGCCCCGACATCCAGCAGCAGCAACAAGCGGTAAAAGCCAAACACAGCCAACAATCCCATGAGGAATACACAGCACCGCGCCACGGCGATGTGGTCGCCCAGCACCTTCTGCACCATCCCGATGCTCCACTGCATGATTGGAAACTCGTAGCGGACGATATTACTCTGGCCTGAATTGAAATAGCTCAGCCGGGGGTTCATGATGTTGGCATCATGCCGTTCAAAATTGCGGATGTTCCACATGGTCTGTGATTGCCGCCATGAGTGGCGACCCCTGACATCGTCCATTAGCAGGGACAGGTGCAGTAACAGGCTGATGATTCCCCCTAACGCGAGTAGGGCTAAGGGTATGTTTACCTTTTTAGGCATAATGTATAGTCCTGAAATGCTTTGTCGCTTTGCGCAAAAAGACAACGAGGTTGCTTTTCCAGGTGTATTTTATAACAGTACCTTTTGGAACTTCCGCTTGCCTTTCTGAGTCCGCGCTTATTCCAACGAAATGTTATTTGAATGCAATTCATCCAGAATATTTAATACTGCAAGCATAATCCTTGCTTCCTCTTCTGATTTTTCACCGAGTCCTAAATTTTTATTTCTACTGATGCTTCGATATTGACCAGCAAGTATAATTATCTGGTTTGACAATCCTGCATCAATATTTTTGGAAGAATCCATTAATGATTCTATGGATTTTTCCAAAAGGCCATCTGATATTAGTTTTCTTATTTGAGTATTTTTTTGACTTGAAGATTTTGATTCCATCTGCCCTTCACTCGTTTTACCTTTGACTTCTAATTGGTTAATTACATTAAATACTTCGAAGAAAATTGTCATATTCCCAATCGTCCGTTAAAACAACCTGATGATTATAGCGTACCAATTGCCTTGCAAATTCATCAATATATTTAAGGAAATCGGTTTTCCTGTAAATATCATCGTTTCTCTGCTTGAATCCTCCTTGATAAAGAATCTTCATTTTTGATGTTTTTTAATGCCCACCATTGCGGGGACACCAGCATAAGCCACAATGCCCCTGCTTGCGGCAAACACAAAAAAGCAAGGGCATTGCATCACTGCTCTCTATGGTGATCATATCAGGATTTGTTTTAACAGTAACAAGGTAATGCTTGTTTTTTATCCTGCAAAATATAGATGTGGAATAATTTGCACCCGTCATCCACTCACGCCTCTCCCATCCGCTTCTTTCCAAAAACATTCAACCCCAACCCCGCCTGCACTCCAAACAGCCATTATCATTCCCCCCAAAGCCACACCAACGCTTCCGGCAACACAGCCCCCCCGTGCTTCCCATTATGCCCACCGACGCCTTTCACAAACAGGTATTCATACTTGCGAAATTCAAGCGCAGCAGCCATTTGCTGATTGGCCAGCCACCAGTTGCCAAACCGGTTGTCGAGGTCGCCCGAACCATCCTGTAAATACACTTTAATGTCCCTTTTGGCCAATTTTCGGATCAGCGAAGGATAAACATGCCCGCCGCGGATGTCCGTAAAACTGCCGATATGGCTCAATACTTTGTGGAAATAATCGGGCCTTTCCCAGGCAACTGTAAAAGCACAAATGCCGCCGGAAGAAAGCCCGCAAATGGCCCTCATTTTCGGGTCATTGGCTAAGTTGTAGGTTTTGCTCAATTCGGGGATCATTTCCTCTATCAGAAAACGCGCATAAGTATCGCTTAATTCATCGTATTCCCAACTGCGGTTGCTGCTTCTGAATGGGTTTTCAGGAAATTCAGGCTTGTCGTGCCCCGGGTTCAGGAACAGGCCTATCGTTACGGGCATTTTCCCCTGGTGGATCAGGTTGTCGAAGACGATGGGAACCCGAAAATTTCCGTCTTCTTTCACGTAGGCATGTCCATCCTGGAAGACCATCAATGCCGCAGATTTAGCCGGGTCGTACTGAGCCGGGACATAAATAAAATACTCCCGGAAGTTCCCTTCGTAGAGGGTACTTTTCCAGGTGTATTTTGTGACGGTACCTTGTGGAACGCCTTCATGCCGCTCAGAATCTGCACTGTACGTGTAGGTCTCTTCCTGTGCTTGGGATAAATGAGCGGTGATCATCAAACAGAAAAGCAATGCTGTTTTTAGGAAGGTCTCTTTCATTTTACACTTCATTTTTTTTCATCAATTGATTTATTATCCTTCACAAACCATGAAGCCACAAACGCCGTAAAAGTTCCAAACATCCCAACCCCGGCGGTCATCAAAATGGCAGCGATGATCCGCCCTTCCGTCGTTACCGGAAATTTATCCCCGTAGCCCACGGTGGTAATGGTCACGTAGGCCCACCAAATGGCGTCTTCTGCGGTTTTGATGTTGCT
>Ga0056914_10002615_pt1 | contig 11172 bp, 6 predicted proteins | sample TNRBio252014_DNA_FD_55168 | JGI IMG/M metagenome (GOLD analysis project Ga0056914, IMG submission 55168) | Wastewater treatment Type I Accumulibacter community from EBPR Bioreactor in Madison, WI, USA - TNR Reactor_6/25/2014_ DNA | ecosystem: Engineered > Bioreactor > EBPR > Anaerobic-Aerobic >...
GCTATCACTCGCATCGCAGACATCCGGGCTTTGTCGCGTGAGCAAGCGGCAGCCTCGTTGCCCATTCGTCTGCGAGGTGTAGTGCAGTGGGTGATGGACGGAGTCGGCGGTGACTTCACTTTGGCTGATGAAACGTCGGGCATCTATGCCTCGCGAGTTCCAGGTTCGAAGAGAGCTGCAGTCGCTGATTCCGCTGGTGCGTCGTGGCTTCTGAAGGTGGGTGAGGAGATCGAAGTGGAGGGCGTGACCAGTGCGGGTGGTTATGCTCCGGTGGCTATTGTTCATCAGGTCTCGGTGCTTGGCCAGGGCAGACCTTTGCCACTGAGGAAGGTTAGCATTGCTGATCTCGGTGGAGGCCATGAGGACGCCCAGCGTGTCGAATTGGAGACGGTGGTGGTGCAGTCCGTGATCGAAGATTCAAGGGACGGATTGCGTGTATTGAGAGTGTGCAGCAACTCCGGGGACTACACGCTGTTGGTGGTCAAAATCGAGCCGTGGAATGAGCCAGGGAAAGTGCTTGATGCCGAGGTGCAGGCGCGGGGAACGGTGCTCACGTTGTTCAACTCACGCTTGGAGCAGACCGGGGTTCGCATCGCGGTGCCTTCTGCAGATGACTTTACCATCGTGAAGCCGCCGCCTGATCTTTCTTCAGTGCCGCAGGTGGAGATCGGTGCCCTTAAACTGTTTCGTCCAGAGGGCATCACACGGCATCGGTGCTCGGTGGAGGGAACAGTGACTTGGGTCTCGGCCACCGAGTTGGTGATCGAGTCCCACAGTCGTGGTGTGAGCGTAAAATCCACGCCTTCACGCGGCATCCAGATTGGGGACCGTGTTTTGGTCTCGGGCTTCATTGAGGCCAGACAGCCTATCGCATTCATCACCAACGCGGCGGTGAAAAGGCTTAGTTCGGGAACACCGCCACCGGCTGCGACGCCGAGTGCGGAAGAGATCCTGACGGTCAGCCAGGACAACTCGGGTCGTTCCTGGGGATTGCATCGGCAGGACTTCGATCATCGCCTTGTCCGAATCACAGGAACGTTGATCAGCGAACTCTCGGACAATGACACCAACTTCATTTTGCAGACGCGGTCAGGCCAACAGGTCACGGTGAAGCTAGCATCTGGAGCCCCCGACTTTTCGGGCGAACTCATGGAGGGTAGTCTTGTGGAAGTCACGGGGGTGGTCACGGTTCTGCATGGGCCGGGATATCCCTTGCCGGAGTTTCGTCGGCCCGTGGGCTTGGAGTTGCTTTTGCGTGAAGCGGGAGATCTGCAACTGCTGAGGTCGCCTTCGTGGTGGACCTTGCCGCGCCTGCGTCTGGCCCTGCTCAGTGTCGTGGCGGTGCTAAGCCTTGTGATGGCGTGGGTGATGCTTTTGCGGCGAACGGTGCGGAGGCAGGCGCTTCGCATCGAAGCCGCCCTGCGCGTGCATCGCGACGCAGAACTGGAGCATCAGGCCGCCAAACGGGAGCGCATCCGCCTTGCGGGCGATCTCCATGATGGCGTGCACCAGCTGCTCAATGCCGCCTCGTATCGACTGGAAAGTGTGACCAAGCTCTCCGAGCGTGATCCTGCGGCGGCCTTGCCTCACGTCGCTGCGGCGAAGAAAATCCTCGACCGCAGTCAGCATGAGATGCGCTCCATCATGTGGGGCATTCATGAGCTGGCCAAAGAAGAGCCTGACTTCTCCGCGCTGCTCACCCATGCACTCGCCGGCATGGATCACTGGCCTGCTGATGTAGTGCAAGTGAGCAGCCAAGGCACGCCGCAACCCGTGCCCGCCAGAGCGGCTGGCAGTCTGCTGCTGCTCACGCAGGAGGCGGTGCAAAATGCTCTCCGCCATGGGCAGGCCACGGAGATCAAGGTGCAGGTGGATTTTGCCGAGGAAGTCCTTCAACTGACCATTCAGGACAATGGCGGCGGCTTTGACCCCACTACGGCTCAGCCCACCGCACAGAGTGGCCTCGGCCTCGGCAGCATGAAACGTCGCGTGGATGAACTCGGGGGCACGCTGGTCCTCACGTCCGCCCACGGGCAAGGCACGAGCCTGATCATCGAGCTGCCGTGGGCGGCGCTTCAGACACTTTTTCCTCAAAACCCTTCATCACACGCCGCCTCATGATCACCGCCAAGCCCATCCGCATTCTTTTGGTCGATGATCATGCCGTGCTGCGCGAGTCCCTCGCGTCCATGCTGGCACTGGACGATGCCTTTGAGATCGTCGGCCAGGCTGGCAATTCTGCCGAAGCGCTCAACCTTCACGCCGCGCTGAAGCCCGACATCACCCTGCTAGACGTGCGCCTGCCTGGCCAGGATGGGTTTCATGTCCTTGATCAATTGATCCAAACGAGTCCGCAAGCCCGCGTCATCCTGTTTGCCTCCAGTTCTCTCGCCAATGAAGTCCGCCGTGCCCGGGAACTCGGTGCCAGCGGCTTTTTGCCCAAACAGGTCACCCTGGAGCAACTGAGCAGCAGCATCAAAAAGGTGCATGAAGGTGAAACCTGCTGGGAACACTCCAAAAGCGTGCCCCAGCCACTCATGGAAGCCCTAAGTGCCCGGGAGCTAGAAACGCTCGACTGCCTGCGGCGCGGCCTCACGAATGCCCAAATCGCCAAAGCCCTCGGTATCAGCGAGCACACGGTGAAGCACCACGTCAAAGCCGTGTGTGACAAACTCGACACCTCCGACCGCACCGAGGCCGTGGCGCGGGCCTTTGAGCTGGGGCTGCTGCAGTAGGGCTGTGAGATGAAAAATGGCCTGATCGGGCCATACCGTGCCAGCCGACGCCGGGCTAAGGAAATGGTTTGTCATGCCAGCCTTCGCAGATGCCCGGGCCAGGGGCCGCCTGCTGGGCGCATGCGGACACACATTCCCTGTCGCACCATGAAAATAGACCTCATCCAAGCCTCCCCTCTTCCGTTCCATCGGATTCGGCAATGGCTCAGCCTGTGCCTGCTGATGACGATGGCTTCAACACCGACGGCCTTTTCCGCCACTGAAACGTGGACCATAGGCATCGGAACGGCCAATTGGTCAACGGCGGCGAACTGGACCGGGACCAACCTGCCTCCGATCAGCGGCGACTCGCTGATCTTTGGAAACACCGCAGGGGTCACGACCCTGAACAATGATCTGACCCTCACCGGTTTGGGCACTATCACGTTCAATGCCGATGCGCCTGCTTACACGATTGGCGGCAACGCCGTGATTGCTACTGTGGATGGTCAGGGAGGGCTCGGGGGGATTGTCCTCAACAGCGCAAGCAATGTCACGCAGACGATCAACATCAACTTCACCTCGCGGACAAACGCGGTCCCCGTGACTGGCGCGGGCAATCTTGATTTTAATGGGACATTGACCAAAGGCGGCACCTACAACCCATATTTGCAAATGAACGGCACCGGGGTGCTGACCCTGGGCGGCGCAGGCAGCTTCAATACCGCCGGTGCCACCAACCCTCTCGAGGCTAACTCCGGCACGGTGGTCTTGGCCAAGACCACCGCAGGGGGCTTCAATGTCGGACTGAGAATCAACGGAGGAACCGTGAAATTGGGGTATGCCGAGCAGCTCAGATCTCATCAGGGTCTCATCATTAATGGCGGCACGTTGGACTTGAACGGGTTTGACAGCGCTTTGGGTGGTAACGGGGCCGTAGTAGCTGATGGCGCGAGCAGTGGGGTCAACCACAACGGCGGTCTTAGTCACCTCACCGGTTTGGGCGGGCGCGTCACCAACAATGCCGCCGGCAACGGCACCAACTGGCTTGTTATCAACCAAGGTGGTGGCCAGCAGGCCAGCTACGGTGGCACGATCAGCGACGGGGCTACCGCCAAGGTAGGGGTGACCGTGGTAGCGAACTACAATCAAACCGCCTTCCAGGCTTTGGCGGGTAACAATACCTACTCCGGTGGCACGTTCATCCAGCATAACTATACCGGCTCGGGCGGCAGGCCGGAAGTCTTGAGTATTGGCAATGTTGCCAGTATCGGAGCGGCGGGCTTTCGCGATCTCACCTTTAAGGGCGCCGCCTCCTCTGCTGACGTCATCCTTCAGCTCACGGGGACGGCGGTCACCAATTCCAATCAGTTCGACGGCATGACGTTCACGAGTGGGCTGGGGGCTGGCATCGATGTGGCCGACCCTAACAACACCTTCACGTTGGGTAAAAATGCGGGAGGCACGGACATCGCCTTCACAGGAGGCGGAGTTTTTGAGAAATTGGGCGCAGGCACCTTGGTGATTACCGGTTCGCTTGGTTACACGGGCGGCACGTATTTGGGTGGCGGCACCCTGAAGATTGATGCGCAAGCCGGGGGGGGGCTCGCAACCACCTCCGCTCCAGTGTTTGCCGGCGGCAACCTTTACCTCCTTGGGAAAACCTCTGGGACCACCACGCAGACCTTGGGCAATGTCAGCTTGGCACAGTTGAATAACTACGGGGCTAATTCTGGCGGTGCCAGTGTGATCACAGTGGAGGCCAATGGTGGCGCGGGGACGACGCTGGCCCTGGGAACCCTGCCCAACTCCACCTCCGCAGGCTACACCTTGAACATCAAGACTCTGACTGGCGGGCAGGTCTCGACGACGACCACCACGACCACCAATGGACTGGTTGGCAACGGCCGCATCCTCTACACAGATGCCAGCGGAGCCACTGATTTCGCCAGCATCCCCGGCAGCGGCACTCGCTACATCCAAGCCGCCACTTACACCGCCGGGTTGCCGACTTCGGGCTCCAACCTCAACACGAACTACAGCCAGGCAGACAATGCCTCCGTCACCGCGAGCGAATCGGTCAATGCTCTGAAGCTGACGACCAGCACCACCGGCCAGTCCCTCGCGATCACCAGCGGGGAGACGCTCTCGCTCAAAACCGGTGGCCTGCTCTTCACCGGCGCGAACGACTACTCGATCACGGGCGGCACCCTGAAAAGCACCAATAGCGCCACCACCCCCGATCTGATCGTCCATCAATATGGAACTGGCGCGTTAACCATCGGCTCGGTGATCGCCAACGGTGGAACCGGCGCTTCCACGCTGACCAAGGCAGGCAATGGCACCCTCGTGCTGAGCGGAGCAAACACCTACGGCGGGCAGACTTATGTCACCGGCGGCATCTTGAGCATCTCCTCCGATAGCAACCTCAACGGAGCCAACGGCACCTTCACGGGCATCACCAGCGCAACCAACAGTGCTTCGGTAACTTCCAATGCGAGTTCGCTTCCCGCAGGGTTTGGCGTGGGCTCCACGATACTAGGCAGGACGGTGAACGCCATCGGCGGAACATCGGGTGCCTACACCATTACCCTGAGCGGCAATGCCAACACTGCATTCACCGCCAACTCAGGCGTAGCTTCATGGGCTCATGCCTCCGCGCTCGGACTCTACAGCGGCGGTGTCTTGCGAGCGGACGGCACTTTTTCGCTCCAGGAGGTCGGCACAGGCGGCAGCGGCGGGGCCGCCACCACCACGGCCAACAGGAGCATCACCATCGGCAACAGCGGCGGCGGTTTCGATGTCACCACAGGAAACACGCTGACAATAACCGGGAACATCAACGCAACCGGGATGATGACCAAGAGCGGCGCAGGAACGTTGACGCTTTCGGCAGGCAATAACCTCACCGGCGGCCTAACCATTCATGACGGCACCGTGAAGCAAGGTGCTGATAAATCGATCACCAATAACAATTCTGGCACCGCGACCTCTAACCTGATCTTCGGCAGCGGCAGCACCGCCAAACTCCAGCTCAACAACTTCGACGCCGCCGTCACAAGTCTCGTCAGCAGCAATGCCAACGCGATCGTCGAAAACGGTAGCGGCACGGCCGCAACAAGAACGCTGACGGTCTCCAACGGCGCGGACAATACCTTCGCCGGCATCTTGCGAAACGGCAGCACAGGTTTGCTGGCCCTCGCCAAGTCCGGCGGCGGCACGCTGACACTCTCCAACGCGAGCAACACCTTCACCGGCGGGATCACCATCTACAACGGCATCCTGGAAGGCACGCAGACCGGCACCCTCGGCACAGGCACCATCACGCTTGCCGACGGCACCCTGAAAGCCGCAGGCACCTTCACCAACGCGATCGCCTCATGGGCAAATCTCAGCAACAACAGCGCCTACACGACGAGCTACCTGAACAACACCATCGACACCAGCGCGGGGAGTGCGACTTTCTCCGGCGTCCTCAGCGGCAGCGGTGCGCTGAACAAGACCGGCGCAAACATACTGACCTTGAGTCACGGCACCAACACCTACACCGGCACGCTGACTTCCACCGCCGGCACGGTTTCCTTCGCGTCGCTGAACTCAGCAGCGTCGCTGGTCATGGCGGGCGGCGATTTTACCTCGACCGCCGCGACCACCGTCGCTGCCATTGCAGTGAACTCCCCGGGGACGCTCACCACCACAGCCTCCAATTTAACCGCGAACTCACTAACCGGTAGTGGCACCCTCAACGCCCGCACCACGGGATTTGGTAACGGCCTGAAACTTGCCGGCAGCTCCAACAGCGGGTTCAGCGGCTCCATCAATGTGGGTATAGCGACCGGCTTCTATGCGACACTCCACCTGGCCCATGAAGACCTTCTCGGCACCAACGCAGACGCGCTGTCCTTCAACACCGCCGGAGGTAGCGGTCTCTTGTATGACAACGGCTCGCCGCTTTCGATTGCCAACCACCGCATCAACCTGACGGGGGGAAACACCTTGTTTCTACTCGGCCAGAATGCCTCAGGGGATATGAGCATCACCGGGGGGATCACAGGAGCCGGCAGCGTGGGCATTCGTTCCCAGACCACGAAGGCGATCATCATCGGCGGCACCAACAATGACTACACGGGTGATACTCGCATTTTCACGGATAATGCGGCCAACTCGACCTTGCGTCTGGGAGGCGACAACGCGCTTCCCTCCGGGACGGGCAAAGGCAACTTGAATCTTCACGCATCCGGCACGGGCACGGCGACTTTCGACATGGGCGGCTACGACCAGACCGTCAACGGCCTGACCAGCACGGGTGCAAGCAGCACCAAGATCATTGACATTGTGAGCGCAGGTGGCTCCTCAACGCTCACCGTCGGTGCCGGCAACGCCACCGGGAGCACGTTCGCTGGGGTGATCAAAAACACGACCGGAACAGTCAGTCTGGAAAAGATCGGCACCGGGACCCAGACACTCACCGGCAACAACACCTACTCCGGCACTACCACCGTGACCGGAGGCAGTCTCCAAGTCGGCAGCAGTGGCGCGGGCAATACGGGTGCTGGGGCAGTCACGGTCCGAACAGGCGGCACGATTCTCGGCACTGGCGTGATCCAAGGCACCAGCTTCACTGCGCAGAGTGGCTCCACCATCCATGCCGGAGATGGAACAACTCATAGCAACTTCGGCACGCTGAACTTCACACCCGTTTCAGGCTCAGGGAACTTCGACTTTCAATCGGGAAGCTCCGTCATCCTGGGCATCAATCCCGGCGGCGCGGGTGATCTGCTGTCATTCGACGGCTTGTCCGCTGGCACACTGAACTTCAATGGTAATCTCTCCGTGACTGCCACGGGCTACACCCCCACATCGGTCGATGTCTTCAACCTCATCGACTGGATGAACATCACCACTACCACCTTTGCCAGCAGCTACAGTGCCGGATCCTATGGCGGCTACCTGCTGGGCAATGGCGATGACAATCTCGGCTTTGACCTCCCAGACATCAGCGGTTCAGGCTATGGCTGGGACATCAGCCAGCTCACGACCAACGGCACCATCAGCACTGTGCTTCTTATTCCCGAACCAAGCCGGGCCTTACTGCTGCTCATCGGCCTCGTCGGTCTCGTAACCCGCCGCCGTCGAAAACAATCCCTCCAAAGTCATCGCAGAGATCGCCTCTGGCGAATGGAATTGGATACTTGTACAAGTCAAGCATGAGCAGCATCGCAACAACAACGCTAAGCAACCGCTTCGTCTGCATATTGCAGCAATCCGGCATCGAAACCGAGCGGTTTGGGGCAGGCGACGGTGTGCTCGGGGATGTGTGATATCTGATCCTGAATAGATGGTAAAAGATTGGGGGTAAAAGATAAGAAGCAGAAATCTCTTACCCACCATTTTGGCCAAAATTACATTCCTTCTTTCCCATGAAGAACATCACGTCTTTTTGCCTCGCCATCCTTGTGACCGCTTCACTTCTCCAAAAGGGAGATCTTCACGCGGAGTCACCAGTGACCACGCCATCCATCAAAGAGCGTGGCATTGTCTCCGAGGGAGATTGGAACCGATTGGCGGCGGTGATGGCGAAGGCGCGTCGGGGCGAAGAGATTTGCGTGGCTGCCATTGGTGGGTCGATTACCGCTGGCGGCTTGCAGACGAAAGACCCGAAGAATCGCTACATCGCCCGCGTCGCGGATTGGTTCACGAAGTCCTTCCCCAAGGCCAAGGTGCGTTTTGTCAATGCGGGCATCGGCGGCACCAACTCGCTCTACGGCGCCATGCGGGTGCAACGAGATGTGCTGAGCAAGAAGCCGGATCTCGTCACTGTGGAGTATGCCGTGAACGACAATCACCCCGTGCCGATGTTTTGGGACAGCTACGAGGGAGTGCTGAGGCAGATCCTTCGCGAGCCGCAGCAGCCCGCCGTCGTGCAATTGTTCTTCATGCAGCGGAAAGGGGAAAACGCCCAGGCGACGCAAGAGATGCTCGGTCGTCACTATGATCTGCCGATGGTGAGCTTTCGCGATGCCTGGTGGCCGGAGATTTACAGCGGACGTGTGATGTGGGAGGACATGTATGCCGATGTGGTGCATCCGAATGACACCGGGCACATCCTCGCCTCCGAGCTTTTGATTGCTTTGCTCAATGACGTGAATGCCAAGCCCGTCCCCAGCGCCACGGCGATCCGTGCGGACCTTCCCGCACCGATGATCTCGGACCTTTTCGTCCATTGTCGCTATGCACAATACGCCGACCTGAAGCCGACTCAAAACAGCGGCTGGACCCGATCCTCCGACGGTAACAAATGGGAATGCCCGACAAAGACCGATGGAGCGATCGAGTTTGGCTTTTCCGGCAAGCTTCTCTTTGTGGGATATGACATCGACAAGGCAGCCGAGCCCTTCACCACCTTCTCCATCGACGGAGGCAAGTCGCAGCCTTTGAAAAGCAGTCCCAACCGTTTGCCGCTCGCGGAGAGCCTGTCCCCAGGCGAGCACCGCGTGCGCATCGAGTTCGCAGGCAGCAAAGCCCCTCAAGAGGCCGGCAAGGTGCGCATCTGGGCTGTCGGTAGTGCCGGGGCTCTGGAGTAGGCCTTCGGTTGCCAATTGAAGCTACTTCACGAGGGGCTTCTCCGGCATCTTGATGGTATCCGCATCGCCGAGCTTCACCTTGAGGAGCTCAACACTTTGTTTGCCACCAGCGAACGCGATGAACAAACTATCGCCGTGCTCGATGACGTGCGGGCAGTCGATGTGACGGCCGCCGACGAGGTAGAGCATTTTGGTGAAGATGAGTCCGTCATCACTGATCGAGAGCGTGAGCGGTCCCTTTTCGCCCGCCACCTCCGTCAAGACGCCATCCTCAAACACCGCCACCTTCCCATCGCCGCCACGAGCCCGCGATTCATCCCGCTCCTTCCCCTTCAACTCCACGCCGACCTTCACCTCGCCTTCGGCTTTCATCGTGATGCTGCTCGAAACCGCCAAGCCATCCAGATGCCAAAGAACAGCCGCATCTTTGAAAATGTCCTTCAGCTCGATGGCATGAGCGATTACCGAAAACGCGAGAGTAAGGCTGACAAGGCGAGTTTGCGTAAGATGGGCAGTGAGAGTGGTTTTCAGTTCATCTTCGAAATCGTCCACACCGACTTCAGCTCGTGCACATCGAGTGACACGATCTTTGCCTCGCCACCGGAAGCCGTGAGCTTTGGCGCGATGCGGGCGTCAGGATTCGGCATGTGCTGGAAGGTGCCGAACTTGAAGCCGTGGTCGGTGAAGATTTCGATGAGGCTGTGGTCGCTGAGGAGGCGGAGGTCGAGGCGACCTTCGCGGATAGGCATCGGCATGCTGACCTTGCCGCTGGTGAGTTTTTGCTTCTTCACGTCGATGACGAAGGGCGTGCCGCGCAGGTCGAGGGTAATCTCCGTGGCGGTGCCGACGTCGATGACGGCGTGGAGGTCGAAGAAAGGCGTCTGCATGTCGCGGAGCGGATCGCTTTGCGCATTCAGCACACTGGCGGCGATGGCGTGATGCTTCGTGCGAAGTGTTTCGATCTCGCGCACGGGCTGCCAGACGAGGCGCGGGCCGCGACCGGTGTTTCGTAGCGTGATCTCGCAGGGGATGTTCATCATCTGCGCGAAGGGCATGCCGGGGAAGAAGTTGTCGCCCATCTTGGCCCAGCCTTGCTGCACGACGCGGCCATCGCGCATGTCGCTGTAGTTTTGACCGGCGTAGTAGGCGCTGCCATACGGGCCGTGCAGCAGATCGCTGGTGCGCGTGAAATTGCGCCCGTCGAAATCGCCGAAGAAATATTCGCCGAGACCGCCGTGGACGATCCACTTGGTCTTTTCGGTGCCTTCGATCTTCATCGGGAAAAGATCCGGGCACTCAGCGAAGCCGATGACGCTGCCTTCGCGCTTCCACTGCTTCAAATCGGGCGAGGTGAAGAAGACGAACTCGCCTGTTTTGCGCTTCGGGTCCTTTGGATCGATGGGCGGGAGCTTTTTGCCCTTCTCGGTGCAGTGCAGGATCATGACCCAGCGCAGCGTGGGCTCGTGCCAGAAGACTTTGGGGTCGCGATTGTTGTGCGCCACCTCCGGCAGCACGGGATTGCCTGAATACTTCGTCCATGTGCGACCGCGATCATTGCTGAAGGCGAGCCGTTGATCACGCGGTGGTCCGGTGGCGGTGTAGATGAGCACGAGCGGCGGTTCTTTGCCCGTTTGAAAGCCGGACGTGTTCTTCCAATCCACCACGCCCGAGCCGGAGAACATCATGCCCTCGTCCTCCGCATGAATCGCGATGGGCAGCTCCTCCCAGTGCAGGAAATCGCGGCTCACCGCATGTCCCCAGCTCTTGCTGCCGCTTTTCACACCGTAGGGATGCAGTTGGTAAAACAGATGATGCTCGCCGTCGTAGTGCAGCAGGCCGTTCGGATCATTCAGCCGCCCGCGCATCGACGTGAA
>Ga0056914_10002617_pt1 | contig 11163 bp, 10 predicted proteins | sample TNRBio252014_DNA_FD_55168 | JGI IMG/M metagenome (GOLD analysis project Ga0056914, IMG submission 55168) | Wastewater treatment Type I Accumulibacter community from EBPR Bioreactor in Madison, WI, USA - TNR Reactor_6/25/2014_ DNA | ecosystem: Engineered > Bioreactor > EBPR > Anaerobic-Aerobic >...
TAAGGCCTTGTAAATTAATAACATATACAAATTTTGTTTATTTTGGGAAAATTGAATAATTCCATTCTCCGTGAAATTTGTTTTTTTTCAGTTTAATTGTTTTAAATATTTCATCTGAAACTTTTTTTCCAATTGGGTATTTTCTTCTATCTAATCTGCATTTGACAGTTAGCCCTTTTGTGGTTTTTGTGTTCGAAATCAAATTTACAATCGTCTCATAATCTACTAATGGTTCACCTCGCCAGTTTGATGAAATGAATGAAAACAATCTATGCTCTATTTTATTCCACTTGCTAGTGCCTGGCGGAAAATGACAAACATGTATTGTTAACCCTGTAAACTGCGCTAGATCTTGTAATTTTAATTTCCATAATCGAAGTCTATATCCATTGCTTCCACCGCCATCAGCTGTAATTAATAACTCTTTTGCATTTTTGTACAGAATTTTACCTTCCGCTAGCCACCAACCTTTTATAGATGCTACAGCGAATTCACTTGTGTCATGGTCTGTGCCTACATTAACAAATCCAGTATTATTTGCTAGGTCATAAATTCCATAAGGAAAGGCTCTATCTAATGTAGGATCAGGAAAATCGTGTACATTCACTTCTTTCGGCGATTTCTTTTTGAGCCATTGTTGGCCTTTGTTTTGGTAGTTTCCCATGATTTCCTTTTTTTTGGTATCGACAGAAATTACTGGTAAAGTTTTTTTCATAAAAAGCTTAATTTTATTATTTATAAATAAAAACTGCTTGTTTCGATCTTTATGATTTAGGCCTTCTTTTGTTTTTTTATTTCCCTGTAAACTATACTCCATTTCAGATAAAAGATGTGCAACTTTGGTATGACTAATATGTACATTTTTTAATGACAACTCTTTTGAAATATTGCGTGTACTCTTACAAGTCCATTTCAAAGGTGATTCAGGATCGCCACGAGTGCTTGAATCAACTATAGACTCTAGCTTATCTAAAATATTTGGATCTGAATCTTGAATGCGATTCCTGCCTCCGCCTGGTTTCCGGATTCGACCAATTTCAATTGTACCCGTTTTAATTTCAGAAATGCCTTTAATTATTGTAACTCGAGAAATATTTAATAATCGGCTTACACGTGAAACGCCACCGCGTCCCAATTCAATTGCTTCATTAGCTGCAAAAATTCGACGAGTCTGCTCATTTAGACTTGGCCAAATTCTTGCAAATTTATTTTTTAATTCTTTATCATTTGTCATGCCTACTATTATAGGTATGTTTTACATAATGTAAAGGTTATTTATTTACAAGCCCTAAGCTCCTGATTTTGTTAAACCAAAATAGATTTTTTCTTCGGAACTAATTGGCTTGACTTGATTTTGTAAATAATAAGCCACTAAACTTTGTTGTTCTGGTTTTGCAAAATAATGATAAAGCGAACGATCATTTTTTTCAGGCACAGTGTTTTTAGATAATCTTAAAACTTCGTCTTGTCCATGCTTTAATGGAATATACATTAATATGGCAGGCGCACTTTGAACAGAAGGGCAAGGTTTTTCAGTGCCAATCGTTCTAAAATGTAATAACATTTGATAATAGGCGATATGTCTTGGGTTTACTTCTATCGCGAAACAAGTATAGTTTTGAACAAAATAAGAATAAATATAGGAATAGTTAAAAAGTAGAACCAAAATTTCCTTTGAATTTCTATAATGAGGGTCGATTACTAAGCGAGAAATTTCTGCAATCCTTTCCTTTTGTTTTCTCAAAACCGTTAATTCTTCATCATAAATTTTTTCTGCGGGTAATTTAGAAGTTCCATCAAATACCAAGGTAACAGAGCCGACAATATTTTTTAATTTATCTTGCACAATTAAAATAGTTGTTTCCTTAACAGAATCATAATTTTGTACCATCCATTCATCTTTATTTTCTTTGATATAACCCTTTTCTAAATAGACTTGATAAGCTAATTTAAAAACTCCTTCGCGTTCTTCTAGAGTATTGGCAATTTTAATGGTAAATTCGGATGGCGTTTTCTTTTCAATTAAATTGGTCCCAGAAGAGAAAGAAGTCATCGTTTTACGAATAGCTAATGATAAACCCGTAGGTGTCGATCTTCTAGTCATTGTAATTCCTTTCAAAGGTGATTGTTGCATTCGCTTTTATGAATTAACCTTAAGAATAGTTGAAATCTTGTCCTTTTGTTCCTGTTTAATTCGACGGCTTAACTAAGAAGCTAAACCTTCTAACTGTTTTCTGCGATGCGCCACAAGTGCTAAGTTCATCCCTGCCGCGGCAAGTTGACGGGCAAACTCAGCACCAATGCCAGATGATGCGCTTGTAACCAATGCCCAGTTACCTCGGAATGATTCAATCTGGATTTTCATTCCTGTTTAGCACGCTTACTGGCGACGCCGAAAATAAAGTCTCCGCCATTTTTTTCTACGAAATTACCGGCCACGGAAAGGCCTTGTCGTTCTAGTTCAGCGATAAATGTCTCAGTGCTGAAGCGGTTTTCGGTTGGGTGTAACAGAAATGTCCGGTATGACCATTTATTTAAGGCATGACTCGTAACTTCCTCGAAGTAAAAGCGACCACCTGGTTTTAAAACACGGAAGATCTCGGTTACAGCTTTTTGCCATAATGGTATGTGATGGAGGATTGCGAAATCAAACACGGCATCAAAAGATTCTTTTTCTACATTGATAGCAGTTGCATTGCCCTCAGTGAGAGTTAAGCGATCGACGGGGTAGTGAGCTAGTCGAGAGCGGGCTTGTCGAATCATATCCTGATCTAAATCCATGGCGTATACTTTAGCAGCGCCGAATCGTTGAAAAATTTGTTCCGTGCCAACACCACGGCCACAGCCGATTTCAAGAACGCACATTCCTTCGGTGCGTCCGCCCATGCGTTCCAGCAGTGGTGCCTCAATGAATTTCTGAACCGCCTCTCTAATGGGATTGTTCATGAGAAACTTTTCAATACGGTTCATTTTCATATAATTATTCCTAATTAAATATTCTGCAGATTTTTAATAATGGGCTTGCAAAGTATGACCGCAGGCTCATAGGCCGAAGGGAAAAAATAACCAAAAAAAGCATAGAAAAGCAAGCAGGGTTTCTTAAAAAGAATTTTTGCGGCATCGGGTTCTAATGCCTTATCAATGTTGTGGCCGAGAGCTTTACTGAATTCATCTAGAAAGCGGTAATTAAAAAATGGTTTCTTGGTGTCCATGTAGGATCTTTGATAACTTTTTTTTAATTGCAAGCCTTGTTCAACGCCCAGAAAATTAAGCGTCTTTTGGGTTATTAAGATTCGATGAAATGGTTGGTGCAAACGCATGATTTGGTTTTTCATATTTTTGACATCGACAGGTTCTGAGTCCGCTGTGCCAATGTATAATGTACCGCCTGCCTTGAGTAATTGTTTGCAGTCAGAGATCAGGTCGCGTGGGTTTTCGACATGCTCAATGACATCATTTGCTACAATACAATCATATTGGGTGTTTAATGGCAATGTTGAAAATTCTGAAACATAAGGGTCATAACCATCAACTTGAGAGTAACCTTGTTCTTTTAACAATTGAAGAAATACCCCATTGCCACATCCAAAATCAAGAATTTTATGTTCTTTTTTTAAGCCATTTAGAACTAAACGATTGAGTAAATTGCCATAAGAATTTCTGGCAAAAACATCTAGCTTGCGCTTGTTGACTGGGTAATCCGTATACATTTCTTGAAAATCAGCCTTGTCAATGCTGTGTATGCTAAGGCATTTTTCGCATTTCCATATGGTAAATGTACGATCGAAATATTTTTTGGTATTACCCCTGATAAAACCGAATTTTTCAGAATTATTTTTAGATTCTTGATAATTGCAGACACAGCAAACAATTGTATTTGTCTCAGGAATACTGGAATAATCATTTTTCAAATCTATTGTTTTAAAATTATTTAGTACCATTATATTTCCTTTTAAAAAATTTCTTAGGAATGAGTTCTAACCATTTGTATTCTTATTTTTCTCATCCTAGTAGGGGGCATCCAAGGGGCTGCCCCTACAAATATCAAATTTTTAGTTACTGCTGATTTAACTTACTAACCCTTTTGCTATTCGAAGTGCATTCGCTACAATCGTCAGAGAGGGGTTAACGCCTAAACTAGTTGGGAAAACTGACGAATCAACAATATAAAGGTTTTCAAGATCATGTGTGCGACCTTCTTTATTGACAACTGAATTTTTGGGGTCTAAGCCCATGCGACAAGTACCACAAGCATGACCTAAAAGTGTATTTTTCTCACCACCATAAATTTTCATTTTTAGTTTTTCTTTAAGCGCTTCGTGCATTTTTCTGCGCATGCCATCAAGTCGATTTTTATCCGCATTTTGAACTTTATAAATAAAACTGGTTTGATCGGTTGTATTTAAAACTCGATTGCTTTCGCAGGGTGAGTCTTCAACAATCGAAGCTAATACGATGCTTTGCGAAAATATATTCTTTAAGAAATAACCCAAAAAAGGTGCAAATAATTGAGCGATCGAAGAGGCAATTTTTGAATGAAAAGATATATCGCGAAATATATCTTGCAAGATCATTTTTATTGGTGGCATTTTACCAAAGGATTGGACGGTACCACCTTTACCTTCCTGGAGATGATAGAAATCATTAAAAGCAATTTGTTTGGTGGCGCCATTTGTTTCCAATGATTTAGCATCAACAACATAAAGATCGATCAAATGGCGCATGAGGTTTTTGCCAACTTGGTCGGATGAATTGGCAGCGCCACTAGGGCATAGTGGTGATTGTGATCTAAATAGAATACGCGGTGTTTCTAAAGCGCCTGCAGCTAAAACAATTCGCTCACTTTTTAAAGAGAACGATTGAAGATTTCTTTTGATAATGACTTCCGAAACTTTATTGGTTTCAATTGTTAATGATTGGGCGTTGCATTCATCCAAAAGCATGACGCCTGGGTATTTTAAGGCTTCTGCTAGAGCGCGATTTCCAGCGTGATTTTTGCTATTATGATTGCATAAATGACCTTGGCAGCCTGGACATTCTGGGTTTTGCTGAGAAGCAAGTGGTAATTTATATGGGTGCAAACCTTTTGCCATAAGAAATTCTTGAACAACTTTATTTTGTGGATGCAAGACTTTACTTGGTGCCACGCCAAATAATATTTCGGCTTCATCGTAAAATAGTTTCATTTCATCATAACTGACAGGCCAAGAATTAAAGTCTTCGGGGCGACCTCTTTCCATTGCCATACCATACAATAGGCTAGAACCACCTGCACCTTCGCCTAAAAATGGAACGAATTCATGTGACTTATTAAAAGATAAATCAAAAATAGGTGCAAATCGACGACCTGATTTTTTTAAATTATCTAGTGTTATTTTGTCTTTGGACATTTCAGGAAAATTGCTAGTAGCCTTTAGTTTTTCAAATGAAAGACCTTTTTCACAAAAGAGAACCTTTTTGCCGGCTTTAGCTAGGCTTAAACCAAGAACACTTCCGCCCATTCCCGTGCCAATGATAATATAATCCCAATATGTTTGAACAGCTACTTGTGTATTCTTGTCCATATTAATTTCCCTAGCCAATAATGATTTAATTATTATTTCCATTAATTACCTCTAATCTTTGATTTTTGATAGAGGCGGTAGCTGTATTAGATAAAAAAGAAAACCAATTATTTCTGGTGTTATGCATTTTTAGCTTTTTACTAAATTCGTTAACAGCTTGAATTGTTTTTTTGTTATTTAGTAATTTGACGATTGTTTGGTAAATAAAATCAGCTTTTGATTGCGATGGTGAAATAGCCGAACCCCAATTGCCTTCTTTAACAGCCATGGCAACAAGCCCTTGATCAGGGTTGTGTGGGAAGCATAACACAGGAGTATTGGCCATTAAGCTTTGATAAACGGTGCCACTACCACCATGGCAAATCGTTAGATCGCAATTTTCTAAAATCGCATCAGCGTTTACCAGAGGTTTGATGATGGCTTTTGTTTTTAATTCTGGCATAAAGGCGATTAACTTTTCTGCTTCTGAATTATTTAAGCCAGAGATAATCATTGGGCGATCTAGTCGTAAACAAGCTTTTGCGATTTCAGTTAAAACTTGATTATTGCCACTGCTACCCATCGTAAGGTAAATGCTATTCTTTTTAATATCTTTTATTATTTCTGTCAAAGTTGGCGCCCAGATTACGGGACCCAAAAAAGCATGGCGAAAGGGTGGTTGTTCCAGTTTGATAAATTCGGGATGGTCCATATATAATGTATAATCACCAGCCGTATAATGCGTTCTGAAATCGTCAACACTCATTAGGTTATATTTTTTTCTGATATCATTGAGCGGTTTTCCGAATTTTTTAAAAGCGATTGGGCGAATCAAATCAAACAAATGAAGCTTGAAGGATTCCGGCATCCAATTGAATATTCCCGTATTTGGTGGGGGGAACTTACATTCATGGTGCGGGCTCCAGTAAGCATTTGATAAATTAATCAACGGAATTTTCATAACCCGTGCCGAGATGGCGGTTGTCAAACGAAAATCAGAAATGATATAATCTGGTTGAACTTCTTTTATAACTTGAATATCAGCGGCGACATATTTTTCGAGTTCCGCGCTAGTGTAGAAAAACTTCCCTTGGTTAACTCTTTGATAAAACGATTCGCCTGAAATAGAATAAATTTCTGAACAGGGAATTTCCGTATCGATGGACTCAATAAGTTGAATTCCTCTAGCCCCTGTTGCAAAATGAACTTGAAAACCTTGTTCTTTGGCCCATTCCGCTAACCTTAAAGGTCGACCAATATGTGCTAAAGAAACAGACTCTGCAAAAAAAAGAAGCCCTACCATTATTATTTGTAACCCCAATTTGGTTTTGAATGGTAAGAAAGCAATTTTGAAGCCACTTGCATTTAGTCGATATTTTTGTCATAAGTCCTTATAATTAAGGAAAACTGGCGAAAACTGTTAGCTATATTGATATTTATTTATATATTATTTTATAAATTAATTAATATATAATTTTAGCGAGTTTAAACTGAAATTAAGTATTAAAAGTTACTTTGCAGGGAACAGAAGGGGCGGATTTTTCAAATCCGACCCCTAACACTTTTTGGAGTACCTTGCATCTATGCTTGTAGTCAAAAAGGCGAGTGGGTCGATTTTGAAATTCGCTCCCCATCGCTTAACGCGTTGTTATCAGCTTGACTTAAGTCAAGTTTGAGCTTGCTAAAATTTAATTGGGACAGCATCAAAATGCACAAAATAATCAAAGATTATATTGCCGATAGGCGAGTAACAGACATATTAAAAGAAGCCAACGAAGAAAATAATTTTAGTCAGCCAGTCGAAATTGCCTTTAGTCTAATATTCAAGCAAATGGTTAGTGGCGAATTATCAGCTGACATAGAGGAAGAAATTGAAACGGCTTTAAAGGTCGGACATTCGGACGAAGAAGTTTTTTTGCTATTTATTTCCTACCTCAATTATTTTTATTATGTAAAAAAAATGCATGAAAAGTGTGATGGCGTTTTTCGAATTCTAAAAAGTTTTGATGTTAAGAATTATAGTTTGGAAATACAAGCCTATTATTACCAAAGATGCGCTTATTATTATGATTTTGTTAATGATTATAAAAAAAGAGATGAAGCTAATTTAATTTCAATTTCGAAAATGCCCAAGGATTGTCCGATTTATAGAAAATTCCTTTTAAATACTAGTATTGTGTTTAGCGCATCTGGTCGATTGCAGGAATTATCAACTGAGGAATTGAAGATATTAGAAGATAGTATTGAAACAAATTCTGTGGCACTAGAAGCACTGATTGTTAATGCAATTTTTAATGGAAATATAAACCTGCTCGAAAAATATTTATCCATTATGACTCTTAATTATAAAAACAAAAAGTTTATGGATAAATTTAAATATTATAACCAAGCAAAAAATGTACTAAAAGGAGAATTTGAAGAAAATGAACCAATAGTTGAAATTAGAAATATTTGTTTATCTTATTATAAAGCCTTAAAAAATGGCGATCTTGATTCAGCTAAAAAAATTTTTAGAAAAATGGGCGAAAAGTATTTAGACCAGGATCACCTCTCGCTTTTTTGTTTTGCTAATTTTCACCATGCTTTTGTTACCAATCGATTTGAAATGATAACAAGCAGAAATCCTCAAAATGAACATTATTTTTTTGATTTTTTCTTGGTTCGTTTTTATTTGATCAAAGACAAAAAAGAATTAGCTAGATTCCATTACGCCCAATTACTTAAAAATTGTGAAAAATACCAATCCATTGGTAGATTAAAATTTGAAATGCAATTTGCCTTTGAGTTAAATACTCTCACCTTTTTTGAATTGACGCAACCTTTGAAGCTAGAAGTATTAGCGATAGAAAAAAAAGAATTGGAAATTGCAGTTTCAGATCCAACAATTATTTCTTCAGGTGTTAATAGAATTGTAGGTTCTTCAAAGGTAATGACCGAGATTAAAAATAAAATTTTAAAATATTGCAATATACAACGGCCCATTTTAGTAATCGGGGAAACAGGCTCTGGTAAAGAAGTGGTCGCGCGTGCCATCAGCGAAGAATCAAGCGGTAAAGATAAACCGTTTTTAGCTATCAATTGCGGGGCTTTGACCGACACGCTTTTGCAATCAGAGTTGTTTGGTTATGAATCAGGCGCCTTTACAGGTGCCGTCACTGCGCATCAAGGGATTTTTGAAGCGGCCGAAGATGGCTTTGTATTTTTAGATGAATTTGGGGAGATGTCAACAAAACTGCAAGTTTCATTGCTTAGGGTATTAGAAAACAAGGAAATCATGCGCGTTGGTGGTACAACCGTAAAAAAAATTAATTGCCGTATCATCGCCGCGACGAATTCCAATATCAAAGACCTCATTTCTAAAAAGTTATTTCGCGAAGATTTATACCATCGGTTAAAACAATTCACGATTTCTTTACCACCTCTGCGCGACCGAAAAGAAGATCTTCCAGAACTGCTTGATTATTTTCTGAATCAGAACAACAATAATATTATACAGAAGTTTTCAAGTGATCTAATGGATATATTTCAAGAATACCATTGGCCGGGTAATATTCGCGAACTTAAAAATGAAATCGATCGGATTAAAATATTTTGCGGTTACAAGCCTGTTATTGAAATTAATGATGTTGATATCGAGTGGCTTAAAAATAACAAAAATAATTATGAAATAATGAAATCCAAAATTGAAATTCCGAATAATGTGAATGATGATAATCTAGACAAACAAATTCATCAGCGATTAATCAACAAAAAACTAAGTCTGGCCGATAAGCGCAATCAGCAGATATTAAAACTTTTTCAACAATATAAAAAGCTAAAGCGTGGTGAAATCGCGGAAGCCCTACAAGTAAGCCTGGTAACCATGTCAAAAGATTTGCAACGCCTGACGGATGAGGGCGTTATCATCCAAATAAAACCGACGCTTTCCCCGCGTTCTTACTATTTTGAGCTGGTCGAAGATAAAAAATAATGGCAAACCACAAACTTTTTTACCTGAAAACATTTTTAGTTTTATCCGTTTTTGCATTAGTCGGTGGGCTATTTCTTGAAATTTCTTTTGGCAATCCGCAAAAATCGAAATGGCATTATATATTTCAGGCATACCATATGAAAAAAAATATTAATAGGCCTAAGAATTATACCGGCGTTTGGAAAGAATGGAATAAAAGTGGTGAGTTGATGGTTTCTACACAATTTAAAGATGGCATCTTGCATGGCGAGCAATCGGTATGGAATTTGACACCAAACTATGCATACAAAAGGCAATTATATAAATATGGGAAATTGCATGGCAAGCAAGAGTATTTACAATATAATGGGAATATATCTTCGCAGTCTTTTTGGGAAAATGGCCAACAAAATGGGAATCACATACAATATTATTATGATAATAAAATTAAATATAAAAAATTATACAAGAATAATATTTTAGAAGGCGCCTTTATTTGTTTTTATGAAGATGGTACAAAAAGGATAGAAGGTGATTTCAAAAATGACGAGCCAATAGGAGACTGGTATTTTTGGGATAAGAATGGCAAGACAAGTAAAAAACTAAACTGTGATAATAATTTCGAAAAGAAAGAAATTATAAAACTCTGGGTTGAAATGGAAGATGAATAGAATTTAACTTATTAAATTCAAGGTTTGAAAAATGTGTTTAATCCAAGTAGAGACGCCCAAATTGGGCGTCTCTACTTTTTTATAAATGAGTTTTAAATTTGAAAAAATTCTGGCACGCGGAGACGCGGAGTCGCGGAGAAGAGGGGATATAATATTATTAAGATTTTATTTGTTTTAAAGTATTTTCTTTCTTCTCCGCGAACACCGCGTCTCCGCGTTAGAAAATTTTTATTATAACTACGAATTTAAAATTTGGTCCATTTCGTCAATTATGTCGATTGAGTCTATTTCTTTAAAAGTTGCTCGCTTGCGTGCCTAATTTATTCATACACAACCTCCAAGTGTAAAAATGTTATTTGCAATACAAAGGCCGATTGCGACTTTTCACTAAGAATTTTCAATAAAAGGATTATATTTTATAGAGTAGAGAGAAGGCACATCGTGTAACAGATGCCTTGTCTTTACTGCAAATATTAGGATAATACTTTTGCTAAATAGTTCACTAAAACGAACACATAGTTTAGGAAAATGGTAAATGGCTCAAATTCTTTGGCAACCCTCACAAGAACGAATCCTGCGTTCTAATATGATTCGTTTTCAAAGATTCATTGAATATAAATACAAAAGAACTTTTAAATCCTATCAAGAATTTCATCAATTTAGTATTAAAGATATTGCTAGATTTTGGCATGAATATTCTGATTATGCCGGGATAATTTTTAGAAAACAACCCATTGAATATTTAGGGGCATCAAAAATGCCCGGTGCCAAATGGTTTGTCGGTGCCCAATTAAATTATACGGAAAATATTTTTAAAAAAGGATTTAGTGGTACGGCCATTGTGTTTGTGGGCGAAAATGGAGAGAAAAAGTATACGCCGATAAGTTTATCTTATTCAGAAATAAACGAGGACAGGCATCAATTAAAAATCAGTAATTATTTGCAATTTGGCAATTTTAAAAAATTAATCCAGTAAACTTGCTATTTTCGACCAATTTGA
>Ga0056914_10002621_pt1 | contig 11155 bp, 10 predicted proteins | sample TNRBio252014_DNA_FD_55168 | JGI IMG/M metagenome (GOLD analysis project Ga0056914, IMG submission 55168) | Wastewater treatment Type I Accumulibacter community from EBPR Bioreactor in Madison, WI, USA - TNR Reactor_6/25/2014_ DNA | ecosystem: Engineered > Bioreactor > EBPR > Anaerobic-Aerobic >...
TTGGAGGCCTACGCTGAGGCTGCCCGGCTGCAAAGCGACTATCTACAAGACCCGGCCTACTATCTGCGTCTGGCGGCAACCTACCTGGCCGCTGGCCGGCTGGATGAGGCGTTGACGCAGGCGCAACAGGCCGAACAGACGGCGCTGGCCGCTGGGGAGAGCGGCGAGGGCGCCTTGCAGTTCCAGGGCGACATTCTGCGCGAGCAGGCTAGCTGGCAAGGCGCGGTCGATTTGTACCAACGGGTGTTGGCCATCAACCCAGAGCGCACCCAGGCGATGCGCGGCCTGGCGCTGGCGTTGGAGGCNCAGGGACGCAACCAGGAGGCCATCGTTCAATGGCGGGCTTATATCCGGCAGGCGCCGCGCGGCGAGTACGCCGACGAGGCGCGTGAGCATCTGCGCAAGTTACGCGCGTCAGCGGGTTGAGCCGTGCCAACGATCACGTTTCTGGGCGTCGGCGGCGCGCTGGCCGCCCAACCGGCCGACAACCACACAGCCTTGCTGGTCGAATCGGACCGGGCAACCTTGCTGTTGGATTGCGGCCCGACCATCATGCGCCAGTTGGAGCGGGCGGGCGTAGACGCCGGGCTTCCCACCCACGTGTACATCAGTCACCAGCACGGCGACCACATCCTGGGCTTGCCGATGCTGCTGCTCAACCGGGTGCTCTTCTTCCCGGATGCTCCGTTGACGGTCCTGGCCATGCCCAGCGTGCTGCACGTGGCCTTGGCGCTGACCAACCTGGCCTATCCCGATCTGGCGCAGCGGATGCAGCATCAGGTCGCCTTTGTTGCGCTGGTGGAGGCTGAGGAGAGCCAGCCTTGGCCCGGCGTGGCGGCGCTGCGCTACCGGCTGGCGCGCGGCCAACACTCGGTACCCACCTACGCGCTGCGTCTGGACTGGGACAGCGGCCAAAGTCTGGTTTACAGCGCTGACACCGGGCCATCGCCGGATGTCGCCAGGCTGGCGGCAGGGACCGACCTGCTGGTGCATGACAGCTTCTACGTGAGCCCCAGCGACGACGACGTGCCCAGCCACTCGGCGGCTGACCAAGTGGGCCTGCTCGCTGCGCAGGCGGACGTTAAGACAGTCGCCCTGGTTCATCGCATGCAACCAGAACGTGCGCTGGCGAAACAATACCAGGCCGAGGCGGCGCGTTATTTTCGCGGCACGATCTTATCGCCGGATGCCGGCGATCGCTTCGAGCTCTAAAGGCGCCTGCTATGGATCTTTTACAGATCGACACAACGCGTAAGGACCACGTCAAGCGTTTCATTCAGCTCCCCTTTCGCCTCTATCAGGCTTCGGCGCAGTGGGTGCCGCCCATCGAGAGCGACGTGCGCCTGCAGCTCAACCGCCAGAAGCACCCCTACTACGAGCATTCCGACGCGGACTTCTTCCTGGCTGTGCAGGGAGGCGAAGATGTGGGGCGCATTTCGCTGTTGGAGAACCGCCCGTTCAACGCCTACCATCACAGCCGCACCGCCTTCTTCTATCACTTCGAGTGCGTGGANGACCCAGCGGTGGCCGCGGCGCTGTTCGAGCGAGCCTTTGCGTGGGCGCGGCAGCGCGGGTTGAACCGGATTGTTGGACCGAAGGGGATGGGTATTCTGGACGGCATGGGCTTTCTGGTGGAAGGTTTCGAACACCGCGCGGCCATGACCATGATGCTCTACAACCCGCCCGCTTACCCTGCTTACGCCGTGGCCGCTGGATTCGACAAAGAGGTGGACTTCGTCTCCTGCTACGTGACTGCTGAGCAGTTCACGCTGCCAGAGCGCGTCCACCGCATCGCCGACAAGGTGCAAGAGCGCGGCCAACTGCGCGTTGTCACCTTCCGCAACAAGGCGGAGCTGCGGGCGATGGCCCCCAGGATCGGTCGCGCCTACAACCAGGCCTTTGTCGACAACTGGGAGTATATCCCCATCAGCGACGCTGAGCTGGATCTGATCGTCAAGGACCTGATCGCGATCGCCGATCCCAAGTTGATCAAAGTGATCCTGCACGACGACGACGTGGTGGGCTTCCTCTTCGCCTTCCCCGATCTGTCAGCCGCCATCCAGCGCAACAAGGGCCGGCTCTTTCCCTTCGGCNTGGTCGATCTGCTGTTGGAATATCGGCGCACCAAGTGGGTAATCGTCAACGGCGCGGGCATTCTGCCGCAGTTCCAAGGCCGCGGCGGCAATGCGCTGCTCTACTCAGAGATGGAAAAGACCATCAAGCAGGCTGGCTTTGCCCACGCCGATCTGACCCAGGTGGCCGAGACCGCCGTGCAGATGCGGCGCGACCTGGAGAACCTGGGCGGCGTCCCCTATAAGAACCATCGGGTGTTTGGGCGGGGGGTATAGAGTGGTAGATTGGTGAATTGGTAGATTGGTGAATTGGTAAATTGATGGCGCTATGACAGTGAGGTTGCCTCAGCCAATGACCTGGACCGGCGCACTCCTACCAACCTACCACTTTACCAACTTACCAATCTACCACTGACCGTTTAGCGTGGGATAATCGTCACCTTGCGCTGCTCTCCTTCGCCCACGCTTTGCGTGGTGACTTGGGGATGGTTGCGCAGGGTGATGTGGACGATGCGGCGCTCGCGCGGGGGCATGGCCTCCAGTGCGACTGCGCGGCCGGTGCTGGCTGCCCGCTCGGCCATGCGCTCAGCCAGGCGCACCAACTGCTCCTCGCGCCGGGCTTTGTAGCCCTCCACGTCTNCCACCAGGTTGACCCAGTGATGCACGCGGTGATTGACCATCAAACGGACCAGGTACTGTAGTGCGGCCAGCGTTTCAGCGCGCCGGCCGATCAGAATGCCCAGGTCCTCGCCACCGATGTTGAGCACCAGCGGGGGGTCCTGGCCGTCATCGAGCACGCCGCGGTACTCAACTACCTGCACCTTGGCGCGCACATCCATGCGGTCAAGCATGCCCTGAAGCAGTTGGGCGGCGATCTCGCCAACTTCCTGGTCGGTCAGGTCAGCCGTTTCGCCGTCAGCCGTCTCGCTGGGGGCGTTGCTGCGGGGTTTGGCAGAGGTAGATTTGGCAGGCGCAGGCTTGGCGGGTGCAGGCTTGGCGGGCACAGGTTTAGCGGGCGCAGCTTTAGCCGGCCCAGCCGGTTGCTCGACGATGGCCGGCGCGGACGGAGCGACTGGCTTGGCAGCGGGCGTCTCTCGCTTGGCAGGCGTCTCGCGGGCAGCCGTTGGAATCGGCGTGATGCGCACCCGCGCATCTTCAGCGCCAAAGCCCAACAGGCCCCGGCTGCCCCGACTGATGATCTCGATCTCAACCTGGCTGCGCTTAAGGCCCAGCGCAGCCAGTCCCATCTCAGTGGCTTCTTCGACGGTCTTAGCGCGAAATTCGTCGCCTATTGGTGAGGTCATAGAACTATTTCTTCTTCTTGCGCATTTTCCGGCGTCGGCCAGCAGACATATCGCTGGGCGCAGGAGCACTGCTGAGCGCTGCGTCGCTGGCCACCACAGCCGTCTGATTGACCTTCCCGGCCGCGGCCGGGGCTGGGGCGGGCGTTCGCAGGGGCCAAAGGCCCGTCCAGCCGGTGGTGAAGCCTTGTTGAACGATCTGCAGGATGTTGGAAGTCACCCAGTACAGCGTCAGGCCAGATGGCACGATCAGGGTGATGTAGCCGAACATCAGCGGCATCAACATCATGACCGTGTTGGTAGAGCCGGGCATGCTGCTTGGATTGGCTGCCTGGCTCATGCGCTGCATGAAGAGCTGGGAGACAATGTAGATCACCGGCAAGATCAGGTAGGGCCACACCTCCGGCGAGAGCAGGTGCTGAATCGTCACCGGGGTCAGCCAGGACATCCCACCGAAGTAGGCGGGTTGCGCCAGGCTTGGGATCCACAACCACGGCGCGTCGAGTTTAGGGCCCAAGGTCAGCAAGGCGTAGTAGAAGGCAAACAGGATCGGCATCTGGATCAACAACGGCAAGCAACCGCCGGCTGGGTTGACGCCCTCCTCGCGGTACAACTCCATCTGCTTTTGAGTGAGCTTCTCGCGATCCTTGCCGTACTTCTCCTGCAGCTCCTTCATCTTGGGCTGAACCGACTGCATCTTCTTCATCGACTGCATCTGTTTCCTGGTCAATGGATAGAGCAGCACGCGGATCAGGACTGTCACCACAATGATGGACCAGCCATAGGAAACCAGACCGATCGGGGCCAGGAGATTGTCATGAACCCACTGAATGATCAGCGCCAGCGGCGTCGATAGCCAGGCGATCCACGAGGGCGCGGAGATATTGCCCGCCTCATCCGCGACCGGCATACACCCAGACAAAGCAAGTGCGACGACCGCCAACAGGATCAACAGGCTTAACGCCCGTTTCTTCGACATAGTGTTTACTTCACTCCAACCAACAGAATCGCTAAGGCACCGGATCGTAGCCGCCCGGATTGAAGGGATGGCAGCGACTGATGCGTTTGGCGCCCAGCCACAGCCCCCTGGCTGCGCCGTAGCGCTCCACCGCCTCCAACGTGTATTGAGAGCAGGTGGGATGGAAGCGGCAATTGCTGGCCAGCAAGGGCGAAATGAAACGTTGATATCCTCGGATCAAGGCAATAACAAGCTGTTTCATTGGGACATCGTCGTCTGCTCGTGTCGGCCTGCGGGTACTGACGTCATTCCCGACTGCGGCGGGGCTAGTGGGCGCACGGCGTACAGCCCCGCTTGCTGAAGCAGCCGCTCNACCGCTGNCTCGATCTGACGGAANTCGGCCTGAGCGATCGGGGGTCTGGCGATCAGCACCACGTCCCACCCAGAAGCGATGGCAGGCAGACGAAGCCTCACGATCTCTCGCAGCCGGCGGCGTACACGGTTACGAACCACGGCCCCGCCAACCCGCTTGCTGACAGAAAAGCCAAAGCGGCTAGACTCCAAGGCATTGGGCGCAACGCACAACACAACCAGGCGATGAGTCCAACACTTGCCTTGGCGGCGGGCTTGGTCGAACTGACTGCGCCCGCGCAGCCGGTAATCCCGTTTCAAGGATTACCAAGTCCGCTTTCGATAGGAAACCGTTGGGGCCAGGCGCTGACGGCCGCGCAGGCGACGTCGCTTGATAACGTTACGCCCATCGCCGGTGCTCATGCGCTCACGAAAACCATGAACACGTAGCCGCTTGCGCACTTTGGGCTGATAAGTTCTTTTTGGCATAGGAAAGACCGCACTCCTTTCTGTAGTCGTACTCTGTCACTACCATCGGAGGTAGAGAGTTTGCATTTTTTAGTGCCGGACGCCGTAAACAGCAAAAAAACGGGAGAGGCCTAGACCTGCACCTCACCCGCTTCTGCTGCCTTTACGGCCCGCATGGGATGTGTTTGTCCGTTACACCCGCGCCATTATACTTGGTCGCCAGTCTCCCGTCAAATCACCAACTCTTCAGGGGGGTGTTGGATGGGCTGCTGCACCGCTGCTTGCAGCGTCGAATCGGGGTTTTGCTGGCTGGGAACGATCAAAGCGACAATACGCTCTACCAGGTCCAGCACCATGTTCTGACGGAAGCCTGCCACAACAGCGATGGCGGCAGGCAAAAGCCGGGCGCCTAGCGCTGCATCTTGCCCGCCCAAGTCAACCTGGACCACCAGGAAGCCCGCACTGAACACCAGGAATACAAAGCCGCCCAGCACCATGCCCAGCACCGGCTGTGAGTAGTACCAGAGATTCTCTACCGGGTTGTAGTCGCGATCGACGGAGATGTGATGATAGAGCGACCACAGCGCGCTGGTGACGCCGCCGATGCCTCCCCAGGCCAGGGTACTCACGAAGAGCACCACCCAAGTCAACTGCTCGTTGTCCACATTGACGCCCAACAAGTAGGCCACCCAGGCCGAAAAGGTGGTGCCGTTGACGGTAGTGACCATCGCCAGCAGCGCAAACACCACCATCCAGACCGTTTGATAAGCGAAGATGCGAGGAGCGTTGGCCCGGCCGCCCTCCAGGCTCTGCTCGATCTGGTTCATGCGCGCGCGCACCTGATTGACCAGATACTCGGCGTCGGCATATTGCTCTGGGTCTTTGAGCAGGATCAGACGCACGCGCCGCAAGATGTCGAAGGCAATCGTGGCCTCCTGGCGATTGGCGCTGAGCAGCGTGGCCACCTTGTCGTACAGCACGTCAACTTCCCGATCGAGCGCGTTCAAATCGCTGCGCCGCAGCTTGCCCAGGATTTCCTTGCCCTCTTGCCGGGTCAGCGCCGTTGCTTCCTTGGCGGCAATCTCGGCCGAGAGCATTGCCTCCTCCGCGCCAGATTTGCCGTTGCTGGACGGTACTCCTACCTTGCGCGATAGCGCATCTTCATTAGGCCGATCCTCTGGAGGAGCGCCTGCGGCAGCGGCGGGTTGGTCGGGAATTGTTATTGGCATCATGGTACCCTCGTGATCTTGCTGCGCCAGCTTGGCTGGCCCTGCTTCCAGGTCGGGCTGCTCAACCGTGGCGCTGTCCGAGAAGGGCTGGCCGACCGTGCTCGGCTGCTCAGGGGGCGGTCCCGCCGTGGGGATCGAGACCTCATGCTCGGCCGGCCGGCCTTGTGGCGCACTCGCTGCGGCCTGCAGGCTATGTTGCTCGGCNGGCAAGGCGGCCTGCCCGGCCGGTCCGCCGATCGTGGACGGTGTGGCCTGGCCAGACAAGAAGGCCTCGGCCGCCAGNAGCAAATCATCGTCGCCAGCGGTGGGGACAGGTGCAGCGACAGACTGCGCCGCGCCGTCCACGTCCAGATAGGCTTCCTCGCGCGCCGGGCTGACAGCAGCGTCCTGGGGGATGAAGTGAGTTGACCACTGGGCAGCCGGGGCCAGAACGGCCGGCTGGCCATTGGTGTCCTGGCGCTGGGCAAGATCGTCGGCAGCGCCAAACAGCAGATCGATGCCGCGGCCAAACATCTCAGGCCCGATTCCCTTGACTGTCACTTTCTTGCTCGCCATTCGACACACCTATCGCCACCACGTTGGGTGACACAACCTGCCTATGAACTCCCACGCCGGGATGGGAAACTCACAAGAAATTTGTTCACTCCTTATCTATCACTTGCCATCACAATGAACGATGTTGTGACGGCATTTTCACTTGACCAATTATACAGCCGATAACTAGATATGTCAAGTACCTGGATTTATGCCTCTCGATCAGCAGAGTACAGAATCCGGATAGATGTGTTGCACAACAGCGACTACGGGGTGTTGCCTGCTTCGATCTGATCCACCGCCAACCGCCCATCCAGCCCCAGGTCACCGGCGATCGCTTGCAGCGCCGCCAGCACAAAGCCGATGTGCTCATCCAACGGCTCGCCCAGCTCAGCCGTGAACTCNTCGATCTCCGCCCGGTTGATGGCTGCGGCAAAGGCCCGATCCTTCCACTTCTTGCGCACCGACTTGACCGTTACGTCCCCCAAATCCTTGCTGGGGCGCACGTAGCCCACCGCCATGATCAGGCCAGTCAGCTCGTCCACGGCCACCAGCGTGCTGTCCATCCGGCCNGCGCGCGCGACGCCCAGATAAGGCGCATGCCCCTCGACGGCGTGAATCAACGCCTCTGGGTAGCCCAACTCACGAAACAGGCGCAACCCGCTGCGGGGGTGGCCGTCGATCGGGTCGTTCATGTCAGGATAGCGCTCGAAATCCAGGTCGTGCAGCAGCCCGGTGATGCCCCATAACGCCTCGTCCTCGCCATATTTGCGGGCATAGGCGCGCATCGCCGCCTCCACGGCCAGCATATGTTTGCGCAGGCTGTCGCTCTGCACCCATTGACACAACAGGTTCCAGGCTTGATCGCGAGTCGGCAACGGCATGGTGGGCTTGTTCTCCTTCAGGCTAGAATCTATGCCCAGCTATTCTAGCACTGCCGTCCGCTTTGGACAAGCGCGCGTTCTTGACTGACAGAACAATTGTTCGTAAAATAGCTGTATGCTGCTCCACACCACGCCCGATTTGTACCAGAAGGTCAATCTGCTAGGCCAGCAGGCGCAGTATGATCTGTGCGAAGCGCAAGGCCAGCCAGCGCCGCTGCCTGCGACCGGCGCGCCGCAGCCGCCCATCCCCGACGTCAGCGAATCGGTCGCCACGGTGGTGGGCCAGGGAGGGCGGAGGGTGCCGCTGCTGCGCATCCTGCAGACCAGCGCCTGCGAAAAGAACTGCTACTACTGCCCCTTCCGCGCCGGTCGCAACATGCGACGCACCACACTGACGCCGGACGACCTGGCCGCGGCCTTCGATCAGATGCAGCGCAAAGGGCTGATCGAGGGACTGTTCCTCAGCTCCGGCATCGTTGGCACGGTGCGCACCATGGACCGCATGCTGGCGACCGTTGAGCTGGTGCGTCAGAAGTACGCCTGGCGCGGCTACATCCACCTCAAACTGCTGCCCAACGCCGAAGAGGCGCAGATCGAACGCGCAGCCCTGCTGGCTGACCGCCTCTCGGTCAACCTGGAGGCGCCCAACGAAGCCCGACTGGCGAAACTGGCCCCCAAGAAGGACTTCGAACACGGCCTGATAGAGCCGCTGCAGCGGGCCTGGGCCATCGTGCGGCGGCTGCGCAGGGCGGGCCATGCCGTGGCCAGCGCTGGCGCGGTCACCCAGTACGTGGTCGGCCCGGCCGGCGAGAGCGACCGCGAGCTGCTCGCTGCCAGCCAACGGCTCTATCGCCAGGTGGGCCTGCGGCGCGCCTACTACTCCGCCTTCCATCCGATCGACGATACCCCATTGCAAGAGGAGCTGCCCACCCCGCCGCTGCGCGAGCACCGCCTCTACCAGGCCGACTTCATGCTGCGCCAATATGGGTACAGCGCCGAAGAACTGCCCTTCGATCAGCAGGGCAACCTGCCCAACGACCGCGACCCGAAGCTGGCCTGGGCCGAAAAACACCCCGAGGTGTTTCCTGTGGAGATCAACCGGGCGCCTCAGGCTACGTTGCTGCGCGTGCCAGGCATCGGACCGTCCGGCGCCGCGGCTATCGTGCAGGCTCGGCGGAGCGACCGGCTGCGCTCGCTGGATGACCTGCGGCGGCTGGGCGTGCGCAGCCAACAAGCCGCGCCGTTCATTCTGTTCGACGGCCGTATGCCTGGCCATCAACTGCGCTTGTTTACGCTGTAACGTGAACGCTTTTACGTGACGACTTCGCGGTCAGCGCCGGGTCGTGTTATAATCACCCCTGGTTTGTGAACAATCCCCACTGACGAGAGGTGCCCTGTGTCAACGAAGACACTCGTTTTGGACGGCCAAAGTCTGACGATTGAGGACGTGGTCGCCGTCGCTTATTCCCGGCCCGACGAATACCTGTTTGATCTCAGCCCAGCGGCGCAGCAGCGCGTGGCCCGCGCCCGCCAGGCTGTAGAAGACTTCGTAGCGCAACGGCGCGTGGTCTATGGCATCACCACCGGCTTTGGCGCCTTCTGCAATCGCGTGATCGACCCGGAGCAAACGGCCCAACTGCAGCGCAACATCGTGATGAGCCACGCTGTGGGGGTTGGCCGGCCCCTGGAGACGCCGGTGGTGCGCGCCATGATGCTGATCCGGGCCAACACGCTGGCCAAGGGACACTCCGGCTGCCGCCAGTCGGTGATCGACCTGCTGCTGCGCCTGCTGGAACAGGGCGTTCATCCGGTGATCCCGCGCCAGGGCTCTCTGGGCGCCAGCGGCGATCTGGCCCCGCTAGCCCACATGGCGTTGGTCCTGATTGGCCTGGGCGAGGCGGAGCTGGGCGGCCAGATTCTGCCGGGCGACGCAGCCCTGGCCGCGGCCGGGCTGGCTCCGCTGGAGCTGCAGGCCAAGGAGGGGTTGGCGCTGACCAACGGCACCACGCTGATGGCCGCGCTGGGCGCGCTGGCCGTGGTCGAGGCCGAAAACGCCGCGGCCGTGGCCGATATCGCTGGCTGCCTTAGCCTGGAGGCGCTGCACGGGACCCCTACAGCCTACGACCCGCGCCTGCAGGCCGTGCGGCCGCATCCCCGCGCGGTCGAGTGCGCGGCGGGGCTGCGCCGCCTGCTGCACGGATCCACTTTCGTGCGCGACGTAACCCGGGTCGGGACGCCAGGCGACGACCAGGGATCATCCGAGCCGCAAGACCCCTACACGCTGCGCTGCATTCCCCAGGTCCACGGCGCGTGCCATGACGCGGTCAAGTATGCCCGCTGGGTGGTGGAGATCGAACTCAACGCGGCGACCGACAATCCGCTGATCTTTATTGACGAGGCCAGCGGCCAGGTGGATGTGATCAGCGGCGGCAACTTCCACGGCGAGCCGCTGGCCATCGCCTTTGACTACCTGGGGCTGGCCATCACTGAGCTGGGCAACATGGCCGAGCGGCGGCTGACCCGGCTGACCGACGGCGCGAGCAACCGCCATGTGCTGCCCGACTTTCTGACCAAAGAGGGCGGCCTGCACAGTGGGCTGATGTTGGTGCAGTACACCGCCGCGGCGCTGGCCTCGGAGAACAAGTCGCTGGCCCATCCCGCCAGCGCCGACACCATCCCCACCAGCGCCAACTGGGAGGATCACGTCAGCAATGGCCCCATCGCGGCGCGCCAGGCCCGGCGCGTGCTGCGCAATGTGGAGACGATCCTGGCCATCGAGTTGCTGGCCGCCGCCCAGGGGATCGACTTTCGCGCGGAGCTGATGCCAGGCGCGCAGTTGGGCGCCGGCACAGCCCAGGCCTATGCTGCCATCCGTCAGCGCGTGCCCTTTTTGGCGCAGGATACGGTGCTCTACCCCTACATCGAAGCCATGCGCGATCTGGTGGCCAGCGGCGCGCTGCGGGCTGCCGTCGCAGGCTAACAGCCTCAAGCGCCGGGCAGCGTTCATCACCCTACTCTAAACTCTGGCTAATCTGGCCTTAAGGAAGCTCCGCTATACTGGGCTTAGTCGTTCGGTAAGACGAATGATGCTCCTTCCTTCCTCCTTGCGGGGCGGCAGATTGGGACGGTCTGCCGCCCTTCCCTTTTTCCTTTACCCAACCAGTGTCGTGTCAATGCTCATTTGAGGAGTAGGCGTCCCCAGGCGCCGGGTTCGCATGTGGGCATGCGAACTCCTCAAATCATGATTGACGCAACACTAGTTTTGGCTGAGGCTTTTGTCGCGGTTATAATCGTAGAAAGTTGCCAACTTCTCGGAAAAGTTGGCAACTTTCTACGTGACAAACCAACACAGGAGACA
>Ga0056914_10002626_pt1 | contig 11135 bp, 10 predicted proteins | sample TNRBio252014_DNA_FD_55168 | JGI IMG/M metagenome (GOLD analysis project Ga0056914, IMG submission 55168) | Wastewater treatment Type I Accumulibacter community from EBPR Bioreactor in Madison, WI, USA - TNR Reactor_6/25/2014_ DNA | ecosystem: Engineered > Bioreactor > EBPR > Anaerobic-Aerobic >...
CGGGATCGTCTGGCCCGGTGATTTCATGGCTGGCCTGCCATCGGAAGCCGTGCTTGAACTGGCGCACGGGACCGGACCGGGAAGCTTGCTGAGCAGCAGCAGGGACGGTTCGCGCCAGCCGCATTGCCGAGGACACCTGCCGGATGACCGAGCGTTTCAGCGCCGACTACCTGATCGAAACGGCGATCGAGCCGGCCCGCGCCGCCGAAATGATGGCGGGCGAACAATCCTCGGGCACCTTCATCGCCGTGCCGGGCGAAACGCCGGAACTCAAGGCGCGGTTTGCGGCACGGGTGGAGAGCCTGACGGTGACGGGGGAGGCTCTGTCGCCCTCGCTGCCGGGCGCGGCGGGGCCGAAGGCCGGTGCGCCGGCACTGTGGCGACAGGCGCGCGTCACCCTGTCCTGGCCGCTGGAGACGATCGGCCCCTCGCTGCCCAACCTGATTGCGACGATCAGCGGCAACCTGTTCGAACTGAAGGCGTTTTCCGGCCTGAAGCTGATGGATATCAGCCTGCCGCCGGCGTTTGCGCAGCGCTATGGCGGTCCGCGATTCGGCATCGCCGGCACGCGCAGGCTGGCCGGGGTCGCGACAGGCCCGCTGATCGGCACGATCATCAAGCCGAGCGTCGGGCTCGACCCGGATGCCACCGCCGGGTTCGTCGATGCGCTGGCAGCCGGCGGCATCGACTTCATCAAGGACGACGAGTTGCAATCGGATGGGCCGGCCTGCCCGTTCGAGGCGCGGGTGGACAAGGTGATGGCCGTGATCCACCGCCATGCCGACCGCCTCGGTCGCAAGGTCATGTTCGCCTTCAACATCACCGGCGATCTCGACGAGATGCGCCGCCGCCACGACCATGTGCTCAACCGGGGCGGCACCTGCGTCATGGCCAGCCTCAATTCTGTCGGCATGGCGGGGATGATCGAGCTCGGCCGCTTCAGCCAGCTGCCCATCCACGGCCACCGCAACGGTTGGGGTGCGCTCAGCCGGGCGCCGCTGCTCGGCTGGGCCTTTCCGGCCTGGTCGAAGCTCTGGCGGCTGGCGGGGGTGGACCATCTGCACGTCAACGGGCTGGCCAACAAATTTTCAGAGCCCGATGCCAGCGTGATCGCCTCGGCCCGCTCGCTCGGCGAGCCGATGTTTGCGCGCAGTCCGATGGCGGCGCTGCCGGTGTTCTCCTCCGGCCAGACGGTGCGGCAGGCGGCCGGCACCTGGGCCGCGCTGGGCTCGTGCGATCTGATCCATGCCGCCGGCGGCGGCATCGTCGCCCACCCGGACGGGATGGCGGCGGGCGTGCGCGCCTTCCGCGAGGCCTGGGAGGCGGCGATGGCGGGCATTCCGGTGGAGGATCATGCCCGCGACCATCCGGCCCTGCGCACGGCGCTCGCCACCTATGCGGGCTGAGCCGATGGCGCCGCTGCTGACGTTCTATGGTGACGATTTCACCGGTTCCTCGGCGGTGACGGAAATTCTGGCCTTTGCCGGCGTGCCCACGGTGATGTTTCTCGATTGTCCGACGCCCGGGCTTCTGGCGCGGCTTGGCCATGTCCGCGCCTTCGGCATCGCCGGGGTGGCNCGCTCCAAGCCGCCGGCCTGGATGGATGCCGAACTGCCCCGGTATTTTGCGGCACTCANGCAGCTCGGNGCGCCGATCCTGCATTACAAGACCTGCTCGACCTTCGATTCCGCGCCGCATCTCGGCTCCATCGGCCGGGCCACGGACATCGGCCTTGAGGTGAGCGGCGCGGACTGGGCGCCGCTGGTGGTGGGGGCGCCGGAGATCGGGCGCTATCAGATGTTCGGCACCCTGTTCGCCGCCATCGACGGCGTGGCCTACCGGCTCGACCGGCACCCTGTGATGGCGCGTCACCCGGCAACGCCGATGGCCGAGGCTGATCTGTGCCGGCATCTCGACGCGCAGACCGCGTTGCCCAAGGCGGTGATCGACTGGCGGCACCTGCTCGACGGCAGCGCCGAAGCGGCGCTGGCGCGGGCGCGGGCGGCAGGCGCGCGGATCGTCGCACTCGATGTGTTCGATACGCCGACGCTGGCCGCGACCGGGCGGATGCTGTGGGATCATGCAGGGCGGGCGCCGATGTTCGCGGTGGGCAGTCAGGGGGTGGAATACGCTCTGGTCGCCCACTGGCGCGAAACAGGGCTCCTGCCGGCCGCGGCCCCGGTGATGCGTCTGACAGGGGCAGAGCCGCTGCTGGTGGTGTCGGGCTCGTGTTCCGGCATCACCGCGCGCCAGATTGCAGCGGCTGCTGCGGCGGGGTTCCTCGTGCTGCCGCTCGATGCCGCCCGCGCGCTGGACCAGCGGGGCTGGCAGGCGGCGCTGGAGGAGGCACAAACCGCCGCTCAGGCCGCGCTCGGCGCCGGACGCAGCGTGCTGGTGGCCAGCGCGCGGGGGCCTGACGATCCGGCCATCGCCGCCTTTTCCGAAGCGCTGGCGGCCAGCGGGGCGGAAGCGGGCGCGGTGCATGCCCGGATCGGCAACGGGCTTGGCGCGCTGGTACGCGGGGCGCGGCAGGCCGGCTTGATTCGCCGGGCGATCTTTTCGGGCGGCGACACCTCTGGCCACGCCATGCTCGCGGTCGGCGCCGAGGCGCTGGAACCGGTGACCCCGCTCGCCCCCGGCGTGCCGCTGATGGCCATCCGCTCGGCCGATCCGGCGTTCGACGGCATGGAGGTGGCGCTGAAGGGCGGGCAGATGGGCGGTGCGGACCTGTTTGTCCGCGCCCGCGACGGCGAACCGGGCGCCTGAAAGCCGCCTTTGCGGCACGAACGGGCGGAATCATCACCGTCGGGCGCATCTTGTGCCGCATTGCCGTTGCAGAATCGGCGGCGAACACCCACATCGGAGGACAATCCTTCCTTTCCCGTGTGCGGTGACGTTTGATGCGCGATCCCTATACCGTTCTGGGCGTGAGCAAATCGGCCAGCGAGGCCGAAGTGAAAAGCGCGTTCCGCAAGCTCGCCAAGCAGTATCATCCCGACCGGAACGCCAACGACCCGAAGGCGAAAGAGCGGTTTTCGGAGATCAACAACGCCTATGAAATCCTTGGCGACAAGGACAAGCGCGGCAAGTTCGATCGCGGCGAGATCGACGCCGAGGGCAAGCCGAAATTCCAGGGCTTCGAAGGCTTTTCCGGCGGCGCCGGCGGCCCGGGCGGCCATCCGTTCGGCCATGGCGGCGCGGAGGGCTTCTCGTTCGGCTTCGGCAGCGGCGGGCGCGGCAACGGCGGCGCAGACGATATCCTGTCCGACCTGCTGCGCGGCTTTTCCGGCGGGCGGCGTTCCGGGCGCGGCTCGGCGCCGGGCGGGCGCGATGTCACCGGCGAGGTGACGATCACGCTGGAAGAACTGGCCAAGGGCGCGACCAAGCGTGTCGGCATGCCCGACGGGCGCAGCCTCGACGTCAAGATTCCGGCCTGGATCGGCGAGGGCAAGACGATTCGCCTCGCCGGACAGGGCGAAGGCGGCGCCATGGGCGGCAAGCGCGGCGACGTGCTGCTGACGGTGCGCTATGCGCCGCATCCGCGCTTTGCCATCGAGGGCAACAGCCTCAGGGTGCGGGTGCCGGTGTCGCTGGCCGATGCGGTGCTGGGCGGCGCCTTGCGGGTGCCGACCCTGTCGGGCGAGGTGGAGATGTCGATTCCCGCCGGAACCAGCGGCGGCAAGAACTTCCGCCTGCGCGGCCAGGGCTTGCAGGACGAGCACGGCCGGGGGGACATCCTGGTCGGCATCGACATCCAGATTCCCGACGATCCCGATCTGATCGCCCTGATGCAGCGCAAGCGGCGCTGACCGGTCAGAGGCTGTTTTCGGGCCCTGCGACGATAAATTTACCCCTTCCCGCTTGCGCCTTTCGGCTGATCGGTTAGGTATGCCGGAAAGTCAGAATGTCAGTGGAGACATGCATGTCGGGCGTTGGCGGCTTCATGGCCGGAAAGCGCGGGCTCGTGATGGGCGTTGCGAACAACCGGTCGATCGCCTGGGGCATCGCGAAAGCCTGCCGGGCGCAAGGGGCGGAACTCGCCTTGACCTATCAGGGCGAGGCGCTGAAGAAACGCGTCGAGCCGCTGGCGGCGGAACTGGACGCGGCGGTGGTCGGCCATTGCGACGTCACCGACGGCGCCAGCATCGATGCGGTGTTCGCCGAGGTGGAGCGCATCTGGGGCAAGCTCGACTTCCTTGTCCATTGCATCGCCTTTTCCGACAAGGACGAATTGACCGGCCGCTATCTTGAGACGAGCGAGGCGAATTTCTCGCGCACGATGCTGATCTCCTGCTACTCGCTGACGGCGGTGGCGCAGCGGGCCGAGAAGCTGATGGGCGCCGGCGGCTCGATCCTGACGCTGACCTATTACGGCGCGGAAAAGTGGATGCCGCACTACAACGTGATGGGCGTGGCGAAAGCCGCTCTTGAAGCGAGCGTGCGCTATCTGGCGGCCGATCTCGGCCCGCAGAACATCCGCGTCAACGCCATCTCCGCCGGCCCGATCAAGACGCTGGCAGCCTCGGGAATCGGCGATTTCCGCTATATCCTGAAGTGGAACGAATACAATTCGCCGCTGCGGCGGACGGTGACGACCGAGGAAGTGGGCGATGTCGGCGCCTATTTCTGCTCGGATCTGTCGCGCGGTGTCACCGGCGAAATCCACCATGTCGATGCCGGNTACCATGTCGTCGGCATGAAGAATCCCGAGGCTCCCGACCTGAGCCTCGACAAGGACTGATACGCCGGACCCGTTCCGGCCCGATGCCACGGAGTGGACCCATGCGTTTTGCCTTGATGCTTCTGGTTCTGGCGCTGGCCGGCGCGGGTGCGGCGCGGGCGCAGACAGCGCCCTCCGCCACGCCGGGGTTCACGGCACCGCCTGCGGCACAGNCCGCCCAGCCCGTGGCCGCACCCGCCGCGCCGCCCGAGCATTCCCACGCCGAGGTGACCAAGAAGGCCAGGCCGGGGCGNGACGTGACCATCGGCTCGTATCTGACCATCGACAAGGCCTGCAAGATCGGCGACCGGCCGAGCGTCACCATCACCGAGCAGCCGAAGGGCGGCAAGGTGCGCACCCGCAACGATTCGATGAACCTGGCCCATGCCGCCGGCGTGCCGCGCAACAAGTGTCTCGGCGTCTCGCCGGCCGCCATCGCGGTGGTCTATCAGAGCTTGCCGAAGGCAAAACTTGCTGAAGATTCATTTGCTTATCAGGTNAAATACCCGGACGGACGCGAGCGTGACGTCAAGGTGACGGTTACGCTGCAATGATGGTGCGCACCCCGGTTGCTCCCGCCGGCCAGGGAGCGGGCGGTCGTCCGGCGATCTATTTCATCCGCCACGGCGAGACGGACTGGAACCGCGAGGCGCGGCTTCAGGGCCAGCGCGATATTCCGCTCAATGATCTGGGGCGACGGCAGGCGGCCGAGGTGGCCAGCCATCTGCGCGGCTTCATCGGCGCCAAGGCCAGTCACCTGCCCTGGCTGTCGAGCCCGATGGACCGGACGATGGAAACCATGGGCATCGCCCGGCGGACACTGGGGCTGCCCGAAACGGGATTTCGGACCGACGAACGGCTGCGAGAAGTCGGATTCGGCCGCTGGGAGGGGTTGACCTGGGGCGAGGTGCGGCAGTTCGACCCCGCCGGGGCGCAGGCGCGGACGCGCGACAAGTGGCGCTATGTCCCGCCCGAGGGCGAGAGCTATCAGATGCTGCTCGACCGGGTGAAGCCGGTGTTCGACGGGCTTGGCGAGGAAACCATCGTGGTCGCCCACGGCGGGGTGGCGCGCGCCATGCTGGTGCATCTGGCCGGCGTCGACCTTCTGGAAGCGACCGTGGTCGACATCTGGCAGGGCCGGCTCCTGGTGTTCGAGGCGGGCGGCGCCTATTGGGTTCCCTGACCGAAAGAAGGACAACCTCCTGATATGTCTCATAATTCCTTCGGTCATCTGTTCCGCTTCACGACCTTTGGAGAAAGCCACGGCCCGGCCATCGGCTGCGTCGTCGACGGCTGCCCGCCGCGCATTCCGCTGACCGAGGCGGAGATTCAGCGCGATCTCGACCGGCGCCGGCCCGGCCAGAGCCGGTTCACCACCCAGCGGCAGGAGCCGGATCAGGTCAAAATCCTCTCCGGCGTCTTCACCGAGGGCGACGGGGTGCAGCGCACCACGGGCACGTCGATCGGCCTGCTGATTGAAAATACCGACCAGAGATCAAAGGATTACGGCGCGATCGCCAACCAGTACCGGCCGGGCCACGCCGACTTTGCCTATGATGCGAAATACGGAATCCGCGATTATCGCGGCGGAGGTCGCTCGTCGGCGCGTGAAACGGCGATGCGGGTGGCGGCAGGAGCGATTGCCCGCAAGATCGTACCGGGCATGCGGGTGCGCGGCGCGCTGGTGCAGATCGGCCCGCACAAGGTCGATCGCAGCCGCTGGGACTGGGATTACGTCGACAACAATGACTTTCTCTGCCCCGACAAGGGCTCGACAGAGCTGTTCTCGGACTTCCTCGACGGCGTGAGAAAGTCCGGTTCGTCGGTTGGCGCGGTGATCGAGGTTGTCGCCGAGGGCGTGCCGGCCGGGCTCGGTGCGCCGGTCTATGGCAAGCTCGATGCCGACATCGCGGCGGCGCTGATGAGCATCAACGCGGTGAAGGGCGTCGAGATCGGCGCCGGCTTCGAGGCGGCGCTGCTGGGCGGGGTGGAGAACGCCGACGAGATCCGGCTGGACAATTCCGGGCGGCCGCAGTTCCTCTCCAACAACGCCGGCGGCGTCCTCGGCGGCATCTCCACCGGCCAGCCGATCGTGGCGCGCTTTGCCGTCAAGCCGACCTCCTCGATCCTGACGCCGCGCCGGTCCATCGACCGGTTCGGAGCCGAGGTGGAGGTGATGACCAAGGGCCGGCACGACCCCTGCGTCGGCATCCGCGCCGTGCCGGTGGGCGAGGCGATGATGGCGATCGTGCTGGCGGACCATTACCTGAGGCATCGCGGCCAGGTCGGCTGATCCCCCCTCCTCCTGCGCAAACGACAACGGCCGCCCGGGGGGCGGCCGTTTCTTCGTTGGCAGAAGCCTCGGCTTACTTGGTCAGGCGCATCTTCATGATCTGGCCGCCGATGTAGGTCAGCACGTTGGTCAGGTCGGACGCATCCACGGTGAAGACCTTGGAGGCATCGCCGGTGCACTGCACCAGCTTGTTCTTGGCCGCGTTGCCCGCCACGTTGATCGAGATCGCATAGAGCGAGATCTTGTAGGTGTCGCGGATCGCCGTGCACCAGCTCTGCATGCGCGTGTCGAGTTCGGTGGCGTCGGGCGAGCCCTTGCAGTCGGGCTGTGACGGATCGGTGCCGTACTTGCCCTTGCAGCCCCAGTAGCCCGGGAAGTCGATGGCCTGCTCGTTCTCGCCGTCGGTGAGCAGGATCATCACCTTCTTGGACTCTCCGTTGAACCCGCCGGGCTTGGNNNTGAGGCCGAAGAAGCTTGGCCAGTTGTTGTTGGGCGACATGGAGCGCAGACCCCAGCGCAGGCCGACGTCNGCGTGGGTGCCGCCCGGCACGGGATACATCCGGTCGAGATATTCCAGAACCTGCTTGCGGTTGCCCGAGAGGCCGAGCATCGGTGCCGGGCAGTTCAGGTTCGGCCCGCCGATCGGATAATACACGACGTCGGTATTCCAGTGCTTGGAGTTCCAGTCCTTCGAGCCCTGATCGCCATAGTTGTCGCACCACGGCACGCTGCCCTTGATCCAGGCCTGCTCGTTGGGGTCGGCCACGCAGGCGGCGACGCTCTTCAGCGGGGGGCCGCCCTTGCCCTGCTCGATGCAGGCCCGCCATTCTTCGGTGCAGGTCGGTTTCAGAACCGAAGTATAGGCATTCATGCGGCCGTTGTCGTTCCAGGCATAGCAATACCGGTAGGTCTTGTAAGGCTTGCCCGAGCAATCCGGGTCGGTGGCGGTTGCAAGCGAGCAACTCTCGGACACGCAGACCGAGCAGCTGCGATCCACCGGCGCATTGCCTGCATCCTTCAGGTCGCGGTTGAACAGCAGCGAGGCGTTCGAAATCTGCGGAACAGCGCGCTCGATCAGGCGGTTGAAACCCTGCGGGCCATTGCCGCCGCCACCGCCGCAGTTGCTATTGCCGTCGTCGCCATAGGCGGTGCAGGAGCAGGAATTGTAGGTGTAGGTCTTGAGCGGTCCCTCGGCGATGGTGACATCGCCCGACTTGGTTTCCGGCACATTCAGCGCGGTCCACTTGGTCCCCGGCTTGCTGTCGGTAAAGGTCGAGATGTCCTCGTTCTCGCCCTTGATGCAGCCGCGCCAGGTGACCGGATCGAACAGCGAGGCGGTGACGCTCACATCCGATCCGTTGCGGTTGATCGGCTTGGTGACGGCGAGTTCGCTGCCCTTGTCCTTGATCGAGAACACGGCCGTATCGCCCGAGAAATCGGCTGCCGCCGGCGCCGCGCCGTTGACGTTGACGCTGGTGGCCCAGGGAATGACCGAGATGCGCAGCAGATCGTTGGTGCCGCCGCCGTTGGCCGCGTTGAACAGCTGGTGCGTGAACTTCTTCGCCGCATCGCGCATCTGGGTGAAGCGCGTCGTCGGGCGGCCGTCGAGGTTGAACATCGAGGCGGTGTTGTCGAGCACCAGCGCAACCTCGGTGGGGATCCCCTGGGCGAAGTTGGCGGTGGCCGTGACGGTGATCTTGGCAAAAGAATCCGGAATGAGACCCGAGAAGATCAGGTCGTATTCCTGAGAGGCGGTGACCGTGACCGTGACGGTGGCCGAGTCGTCCTTGTCATCCCAGGTAACCTTGGGGGCGGGCTGCTTGGCCTTCTTGAAGTTCTTGCCCTTGGAGAGGGCGGCCGCAAAGGCCAGTTCGCCCCGCTGCTTGCCCTTCTTGCGGGCGTTCTCCTTGCCATCCTTGCCGATGGTTGCGGCCTGCTCCAGCTTGGCCGCCAGTGCCGCTGAATCCGCCGCATTCTGCAATTCGGTGATCGCCAGATTGCGGCGGTGAATTTCGATGCCACCGGCCGTGATCAGGCTGAGCACCATGCCGGCAGCGGCAAAGATCAGGGCGACACCACCGGTGATGTCGTTTCGCAACGCGCGCAGCCGCTCAACCCAGCGGAAAGAGGAAAACCGTGCCATGACCATGCCCCGTCGCAAAATGCACGGTCCCGGCTGAAGAACAGACACGGCCGGAACCATAGATGACGAAGCCTAGGGACGGACCCGTTAAATTTCTCGCTATCTGATCTCAGACGAGCATCAGCAAAATCAATGGTTTCGGTAATGGTTCGTTACCTGAACAGGTAAAACTTGAACTGTTCAGATCGCACCTTTCCGGCCCGGAACGGCTGGCCCCTCAGGCCTCCATCAGCGTGCCGACATGGGCGGCAACCGAGAAGGCGAGGCCTTGCAGGTCGTATCCGCCCTCCAGAAGCGAGACGAGGCGGCCCTTGCAGCGCTTTTCCGCCAGTTCCATCAGTTCGGTGGTGGCCCAGGCGTAATCGTTCTCGACCAGCTGGATGTTGCCGAGGGGATCGCGGTGGTGCATGTCGAAGCCGGCGGAGATCAGGATCAGGTCGGCGCCATGGTCGCGGATGCGCGGCAGCACGGTCTCGCGAAAGTGATCCTTGAATACGGAACCGTCATCGCCCGCCGTCATCGGGATGTTGACGATGGTGTTGTATTCGCCCCGCTCGCGCGCCGCGCCGGAGCCGGGATAGAGCGGCATTTCGTGCAGCGAGCAGAACAGCACCGACTTGTCCGACCAGAAGATGTCCTGGGTGCCGTTGCCGTGGTGCACGTCCCAGTCGACGATGGCGACGCGCTCGGCCCCGTGCTTCTTCTGGGCGTGGCGGGCGGCAATCGCGATGTTGTTGAAGAAGCAGAAGCCCATGGCCGTGTCCTTCTCGGCATGGTGGCCGGGCGGACGGGCGGCAACGAAGGCGTTGGCATGCTCGCGCGTCATCACCGCATCCACGGCGCGCGTCGCCGAGCCGACGGCATGCAGGGCCACGTCGAGGCTTTCGGGCGACATCGGCGTGTCGGCGTCGAAGAAATGGAAATCGCCCGAGGGCACCATCGCCATGATGTTGCGGACATAGGCGGCGGGATGCGCCAGTTCGGCGGCGGCGGCATCGGCGCGCAAGGCCTGCTCGCGGACCAGCGCCTCGAACTTCGGCTGGCCCAGCACCTTCTCGATCGCCTGGATGCGGGCCGGACGCTCGGGATGGCCCTCGGGCATGACGTGGTTGAGAAAGTGCGGATCCTGGATCAGCAAGGTGCTCACGGGCGATCTCCCTGTTTCCTGAAAGACATGCCTGCCCGCACTCACCGATGCAAGGGGCGCAAACCCTGACCTTTCGACGCATCGGGACTGGACGGAACGGAACCAACCGCTTAAGCAGGCGTTAATCCACCAGTTACGGACCGGAAGCTCCCGCACGCGGGGATTAACCGGTCGTGAAGATTTATGGTTCACAAAGCGTAAACGCTGACTGAAGACGGGCAAGACATGACTGCGCTGAAATTCGCCGCCATCGCCATGGCAGGGCTGCTGCTGACGGGCTGCAACTACCAGACCATCGCCGATCCGACGCTGAAGGGTCGCGATCTCGAACTGATGTCGCTGGCGGCGCCGATGCCCAAGGAGCTTGACCCGATCCGCGCCCGCTATCGCCTCGCCAACCCGACCGCGGAGCGCGAGCCGGGCACGGTGGTCGTCGATTCCAACGCCAAGTTCCTCTATCTGATCGAGCCGAACAACATGGCCCTGCGCTATCCCATCGCCGTGGGCCAGGATGCCTATGCCTGGACCGGCGAGGCCAAGGTGGGCCGCAAGGTGGAATGGCCGAGCTGGACGCCGGGCAAGGAAGCCCGGTCGCTCAACCCCTCGCTTCCCGGNACCGTGCCGGGCGGCGCGCAGAACCCGCTGGGCGCCCGCGCGCTCTATCTCTACGAGGGCGGCAAGGACACCGAATACCGCATTCACGGCACCAACGANCCCGAATCGATCGGCCACAACGTCTCGCTGGGCTGCATCCGCATGTACAACATCGACGTGATCGACCTTGCGAGCCGCGTCAAGGATGGCGCCCGCGTCGTCGTCTACTGACGGGCAA
>Ga0056914_10002628_pt1 | contig 11124 bp, 7 predicted proteins | sample TNRBio252014_DNA_FD_55168 | JGI IMG/M metagenome (GOLD analysis project Ga0056914, IMG submission 55168) | Wastewater treatment Type I Accumulibacter community from EBPR Bioreactor in Madison, WI, USA - TNR Reactor_6/25/2014_ DNA | ecosystem: Engineered > Bioreactor > EBPR > Anaerobic-Aerobic >...
GGGTGATTGTCAGCGTTTCATCGTTTTCAACCAAGCCATCATCGAGCAGATTAATGACGATGTCTTTCGAGACCTCCCCCGCCGCGAAAGTGAGGGGCGAGACCAGTTTCGTATAATCTTTCCCAGCGGTTGCAGTGCCTGTGGCTACGGTGAACGGCAGGGTGTATTTAGCACTAATCGCTGCCGGCATTGTTATGGTTATGGTTTGGGTGCCTGCAGTCTCGGACAGTGTGGCAGATGAGGAGGTGAACTCCGCTGATGTTACTGGCGTTGTATCTACCAACCGAGCGATGTAGGTCCGTATGGAACCGTTAACGCTTCTGAAGTCCCCCACCAAGACTAGCCGACCATCGGGCTGCACCAAGGCCTCTGACACGGCCCCTTGAACCCGAGGGTCAAAGGTGCCGTCCACATTGCCGCTGGCATCAATCTTGCCAAGGTTGACCGATACGGCACCGCTGCTTGGGATGAAAATGGCATCTCCGGCGGCGTAAATTTCGCCCGAAGGCAGAAGAACTAAGTCGTAAATGGATCCATTTATGATCTCCGGTTGGAGATTGAATGACGAGTCGATGCTTCCATCAGGATCGAGCCGGGCTAGCTTGGGGCGGGGGTTGGTGTCAACCGTGCCAAAATCCCCTCCGATCAGTATTCGACCATCTGGATGCAGCGCCATCGTGTAAACTGTCCCATTGACTCTTGGGTCAAAGGTTGCGGAATCAACATTGCCAGTCGCTGTGATTCGCGCCACGTTTAGCTGTTGATGGGATCCGAGAATTGTGAAACTGCCGGAAGCAAGGATTTTTGTGTCTGGTTGAAGTGCGATGTCATGGACCGTCGATGTTCCTCCACCGGGAACGAGTCTGTTGAAGGACGGGTCTGAACTGCCATTTACTTCGAGGCGTTCGAGGTAGCCTTCCCCGCCGACAACGATCTTGCTGTCGCCTGGTTGGACTGCAATTGCAAAACACCGCCCAGGAAGTTGTGCGCTGAAACTGGTGTCCACGGAGCCGTCTTCGTTGATGCGGGCAATTCGTGCTGTCGTGAACCCGGAAACGGCTACGAATGATCCGCCGATGAGGATTTTTCCATCGGCTTGTAGCACTATTCGGTTTACCACCCCACTTGGTGCTGGGTTGAAGGAGGTGTCCAAACTCCCGTCCACGTTGAGCCTTGCGAGGAACAATCTGCCAACTCGGTTGACTGTTCCAAAAGACCCACCGATGAGGAGTTTACCGTCAGTTTGCCGAGCTACGGCTGTGATGGATGTATTGACATCCACTTTCAAACTATCCGGTACGGGATCGACCGATGTTGCGCTGTGGCCTTGAATTGCAATTGATGCGACCGCCAAGAGGGAGACGCTTATGAGTTGCTTCAACGGGAAAAGATGTACGGAGGGCATGGCCAAGGAATCGTGTTTGGGGTTGACGCCTTTTTGGGAGAAGGCGGCAGAGCTGTCTCGGAGGTTGGACAAGTGTGCCCGAAAAGCGTTCGGCTGACAATCATAACTGAGCCGAAAGTTTTGTCATTGGAGGCTAGGCGGATGGAATGGGCCATTTAGGGCTGGTGCTTGACGGTTTCCAATTGTGGGGGAGTTTGGGGGTTGGCGAAGCGATGGTCGCTCTAGTAACCTTGATTTCCTTACCTCCATGAGAATCGAAAAACCTCATCAACTCGGCTCGCAGGCCGCGATTCAGAAGATTGATACTTTTTTGGAGAGCCTGATGCAGCGTCCGCCGACAGGTGGGGTTGTGATCAAAGATCCTTCGAAAAACTGGGCAGGGAATGTCATGGATTTCTCGTTCAAGGCCAAGAAGGGTTTTCTTGGGGCGACGATTTCGGGAAAGGTTTATGTGAATGATGCCTCTGTCGTGATGGATGCAGATTTGCCGGCTCTGATCCGGACCTTTGTCTCTGAAGATAAGATCCGCGATGCCATCGGTGGGCAATTGGACCGCATTTTCTTGGCGTAAAATCGAATCAGGCGGTCTGGTTCGTTGGCGAGAGTCTGGTTTGGTCCGGACTGAAAGGGGATGGTGTATTTTTGGATCCTGGTATTTTAGGGATTATTAATGATTAATTCACTTGTAATAATAATGAGAAAAACCATAATAGATGGGTTGCGATGAGGCCGCTTTATATCTATACTGTTAAACCTTTTCGGTTTTCTAATGATGTCGTGGTTCAATCGCCAGGAAGTGGCTGCTTCAGCCATGGTTCACTGCGGTTTTGCGCGCTGGTCTCGCGGCCGACGTGCAGGGCAGGCTGCGGTGTTGACATTTCATGGCGTCCGAGCGGATGGCGAAACTGAGGAAGTTCTCGATACAGGGCTGCATCTTCCCCAAGGGGCGCTGCGGGCCATCTGCCAGCACTTGGCACGCCACTATGAGGTGGTGCCTGCGTCACAAGTGGCAGCGGCGGCGCAGGGATTGACGGATCTTCCCCCGCGTGCGGTGGCTTTGACCTTCGACGACGGGTATGCCTCGAATTATGAGTTGGCTCTTCCCATTTTGATGGATCTAAAGCTGCCGGCGACCGTCTTTCTGGCCAGTGCTTACTTGGAGGGGGCATTGCTGTGGTTTCAAAGGGTCGATTGGGCGCTGAATTCGACGCGGCGGATGGAGGTCCCTCTGCCAATGCGGGACGGCATGCGGCGTTTTTCGCTCGCCGGGCGTCAGGATCGAATTCGGACGATGGGGGCGCTGCTCCACGACCTGAAGCAATCCCCTTGGGGGGAACTGAAGCAGCGGGTGTCATCCATGGAGTCGATCCTTGAGGTGTCACCACCCTGTGACGTGCAGGAGACGCCGATGTGTCTGCGGTCTCTGACATGGGAGCAGGCGACCGAGATGGCCTCCACGGGGTTGATCGAATTGGGCGGGCACACTCACGAGCATCCGATCCTTTCCAATTGCACGCCTGAGGAGATTCGCGATGAAATCAGGATTGGGCGTGAATTGATCGCGCTACGCACGGGTCGTGCGCCAGTATTGTTTGCCTATCCCAATGGTGGTGCGGCGGACATTAATGTGACAGCCCAAACGGCCACTGCGGATGCTGGTTACACTGCTGGTTTTTCGATGATCAATGGGTTTGTGGCAGGGGGGCAAAACCTTTTCTCTCTCCCTCGATATGGGGCACCGGAATCGCTCCGGCAAATGGAGGCGACAGTTTCTGGAGCGTTCGAGACTCTGAAACAGTGGCGAACCCGAACCGTGAGAAAGGCGGCGACAGTAGGATGATTGTTGCGCGGAACATGACAGAGATCGTGCCTCCTCCGGAGATTTTGGGAGGGGCTACTTGTGCCTCATCCGAATTGGTGATCGGGGGGGCGGGGAGAACCGTGCTTCATTTTATCGGCAATCTAGGGGGAGGCGGCGCTGAGATGATGATGCGCAACTTAGTGATGAAGTCTGCAAACCATGGCTGGCGGCAGGTAGTGGTGGCGATGCAGGCGGAACGATGGCCGAAGGAGTTGCAAGAATTGCGCGACTGCGGTGCGGTCGTGTACGGCCTAGAGCAGGACGGGCTTCTGCGCTGGGGGACGCTATCCGCGCTGGTCAGAGTTTTGAAGGCGGAGCGCCCAGCGGTGGTGCAGACGTGGATGCACCATGCGGATCTCGTGGGAGGCATATGCGCTTGGCTGGCGGGCGTGCCAAAAATTGTTTGGGGTATCCATTGCCGAGAAATTGTAAGTAACCCTGGGGATAGTCGTCTGAGGATGGCCGCTTTTGCGTGGCTGCTGCGGGTGTGCTCGCGGCACCTGCCAGCAAATATCGTGACATGTTCGGCCGTCGCATTGGAGGACCATGTACGGAGGGGCTATCCGAGGGAAAAGATGCGGTGGATCCCCAACGGCATCGATTCCCAACGATTCCTGCCCGATGCTGCGGCGCGGGCAGAGATGCGTGTAGATTGGGGGATTCCTGATGGGGCCTCAGTCGTTGGTTTTGTGGGGCGTTTTCATGAAATGAAGCAGGTGGGCGTCTTCTTGAGGGCTGCGGAACTGCTGCTGGCAGCGATTCCGTCTGCGCATGTGGTGCTTTGTGGCGGGACTGCGGATGATCTCGCTGCGGAGGATCGTTTCATTTTGGGGCGACTGGATCTCAGGCGCGTTCATTTTGTGCTATTTCGGTCCGATCCAGAACGGCTCTACCCCGCTCTCGATGTCTTTTGTCTGTCGTCCCGCACGGAGGCGTTTCCGATGACCGTCCTTGAGGCTATGTCCTGTGGCGTTCCTTGTGTGACGACGGATGTCGGGGATTGTGCCAGGATCATCGGCGATACGGGGCGAACGGTGCCGATCGGGAATGCGGAGGTGTTGGCGGCCGCTTGGCGGGAGCTTCTGGCGGAATCTGCGGACGCTAAAAGGACGCGTAGCGCAAAGTCGCGGGAGCGCATCGTGGCGGAGTTTTCCATCGAACGTGCGGCTGCGGCCTACCAGCAACTTTACGAGGAGGTGGTGAGGGCAAAATGAAACTGCTTCTTTCATGGGCAGCGGTTTCGCTGCTGCTTGCTGGTTCTTCAGAGGCAGCCTCCTCGGGAGGTGTGGCGTTTTGGAGTATGGACGCGATGCACCGTGTTGGCAGGTCTGATCTGCCAGCGGACGATGATGCCCCTCATGTGGAGGCCGCCCGCGGGGAGTGGGAGTCTTTCCAGGTCATAGCCACGGGATCGCCCACGGCCTTGGTTGGAGCGCAGGTAACGGCGGGGGGCGCGGAGTCTTTAGGTTCTGGCAAGGCGCTGCCGGTACCTGTGGTTTTGCGGGAGGAGTATGTCCGCGTGACAACTTCGACGCCGCGCAGTCCGTTGCCACCAGGGGACTACGCAGATGCGCTGGTACCGCAGTCCTTTCCCGCAGGGCCATTGCCCTCCGATGAGCGGGTGAATGTGCCATTTTGGGTCGATGTCTTTGTGCCGTATGGCAGTGAGCCGGGCGAGTATCGAGGGACGGTCGAACTGCGCCTCGTCCGCGGGGAAGTGCTAGCAATGGAATACCGTGTCACTGTGTGGGGGGTGGATCTTCCAGTTGTGCCGTCCTTGCGGACTTCGATTGCCTTGTCCTGGCGGCGAGTGGCGGAGTTGCACGGATTTGATCGCGACGCGGACTATCCGACGGAGAACCTCCAAGCGTTGCTAAACGCCTACACCGATCTGCTGGCACAGCATCGGCTTTCGGTAAACGAATTGCGTGGCACCTACCCCGACGCGAAGACGGGCATCTTAGACGTTGAGAAGGCTGAAAAGGAACTCCGCAGGCATCTCCTGCATCAGCACGCCTCGACGATCTCTCTCCCTTTGGGGCCGGACTGGCCGTTTGCAGATCCTCTCGGGCGGGATCGGCGCGCAGCGCAGCGTTATGCGGCGGAATGGATGAAATTGCTGGATCGTTTTCGTTGTGCCGGTCGCGGATACGTCATCATGATGAATCTTGACGAGCCAAATGACGCTGAAGCCTACGGTGTGGTGCGTGAGTGGGGGGCGTTCTTCAACGAGGTGGAGAAGCAATATGGCGTGCGAATGCCGTTGCTCGTTACCGAGCAACCGACGCCGGATGATCCGAGTTGGGGTAAGCTTGACGGTGCAGCAGACATCTGGGTGCCGCATTTCAGTTCCGTGTACGAAGACATGGAGGCTAGTTCTGGACGTCGCGATATCGCGCGGCGCATCGCCGCAGGTGATGAGGTTTGGGCCTATGCGGCCCTGGTGCAGATGTCCGAGGCCTGGGAGGCTACCAATCAGCGCCCCAAGATTTTGAAGGAGGCGCATCCTCCTGTGTGGTGCACTGACTATCCGCCGATGAATTTCCGCATCGTGCCTTGGTTGCTGATGCGCCATGGTATCACCGGACTTGCATATTGGGATGTGGTGCACTTCGAGAGAGGCAACGACCCATGGCTGGATGCGGGCAGCTTCCGTGGGGTCGATGGCTCCACCTTTAATGGCGATGGTTTTTTCATCTATCCGGCAACCAAGTACCGACAGGGGGCCAACCAACCGGTCGCCTCAATCCGGCTGAAGTGGCTGCGGGATTCGATGGAGGACTATGACTACCTGACCCTTTTGGCGGATGCCAAAGGCAGGGCGGCGGCCTTGGCCGTCTCCGCAGGATTTGCGGATGGCTTTGGCTCTTGGTCGGACAATCCGACCGCTCTCTACGCCGCACGCCGGGAAATCGCGACGCTGCTCTCTGAACCGAAGGAGCAGATCCTCCCTGCGGTAAGAACAGAAACTCCTAAACCTTCTCAAGCACCTTGACCGCTGCCCCTCTAGTTCATCAATTAGCTCCCGTCGCGACCGGCTCTCTCTCACCAAAGGGCGGGGGAGAATTGCATCTAGATTTGGTTGAGAGCACGGCTGGCTTTCATGCTCTGGAGGCGGATTGGCGCCGATTGGCGGAGCGTTGCGTCACGCAGACTCCCTTCATGAAATGGGAGTGGGCCGCCCTGTGGTGGGACATGTTCCAAGATGATTTCCGGCTCGCCATCGGAGTCGTTAGAGACTCTAAAACCGACGTTGTGCGTGGAATTGCTCCCTTGGCAATCGGGCAGCTTACCTGTGGCGCGCGCAGACATCTGAGGCAGATCGCCTTTTTAGGAGGCCTCGCAGATGTTGTCAGTGAGGGCATGGATTTTCTCGTCGCAAGGGGTGACGAGGCTCAAATTACCCCGGTGTTGGCTCGGACGTTTGGGTTGATGGAGGCTCACTGGGATGCGGTTCATTTGCAGATGATGCATGCGGAATCACCGAACGTGCACATCCTCGTAGAGGCGTTGAAAGCGTACGGGCATGGGGCGGCCATCTTGGACATTGCCCTGACTCGTTTCATTGAAACTCCCAGAAGCTGGGAGGAGTATGAAAACTCAAGATCTGCCCAGTGGCGGTCCCGGGAACGGCGAAAAATGAAAAAATTCTTGTCTGGGCATCAGGGAAGAGTGTTGCTCGCAGGCCGCGACATTGATTACGACGTTGCGTTCGATGAAGTGCTGCGCTGTCATGGGCTCCAGTGGAGCGAAGGAGTGAGCCACTTCCTGCGTCCATCTGCCATTCGCTTTCACCGTCGGTTGGTTCATCGACTCGCTGCCGAAGGTCGCATCTTGATCCTTTTGCTGGAGATGGATGGGCGGATCGGAGGTGCGAGTTACTGCTTTGTTTCGGATCATCGGCTGTGGTACTACCAGACGGGTTGGGACCCCGAATTCGCTGCCATTTCTGCTGGGCAACTTGTGCTGGCGGAAACATTGCGGTGGGCCATCGACCATCAATTGGAATCGGTGGAGTTGCTGCCTGGGGAGTGCGACTACAAGCTGAGGTGGGGCAAGAGAAGCCGACAATTGATTGACATTGAGTGCTTCAATCCACGCAGTGCGCGAGCCGTTGCATTCCGCTCCGTGCGCGGGTTGAAGCGCCTCTTCACGGGATGGAATAAACCAACTCTCCAAATGGAAGTGGATGCTATATGAAAGTCATCGTTCTCACCGCAGATGCCAATACGCTGATCTACCACCGCGGAGATCTGATCCGTGATATAGCGGGGGCCGGGTGCGAGGTTGTTACTTCCGCCGCAGAGGACTACGAGCATGTGCGCACCTTTGTGGAGAGCCTCGGGGGACGCCATCGGCCCATCCGAATGGTGCGTAGCCGAGTAAACCTCATTAGAGATCGTGAGACATGGATGGACATGTGGCGAATGTTTCGCGAGGAGCGTCCTGATGCCCTCTTTGCCTACACGATCAAGTCGGTCGTTTACGGCTGCGTAGTGGCACGGTTGGCGGGGGTGCCCAAAATATATGCCCTGCTTCCTGGTCTCGGGTTTACGTTTGTGAAACCGACGACGCTGAAGGGCCGGTTGGTCAGTTGGGTGTCCAAGGCGCTGCATCGATTCGCTCTCCGCAGGGCAGACGTCATCTTTATGCAGAATCACGATGATCTGGCTCTCTTCACCGAGTTAAAACTGCTGCCCAAAGGGGTGCCTGTGCATGTGACGGCGGGCTCTGGGGTGAATGTGGATGAATTTGGTCAGCGTGACTGGCTTCATGACTCAGGTCTTGCGGAGGGCCGCATCCGCTTTGCCTTGGTTAGCCGCCTGCTCATCAGTAAGGGCGTGCAAGTATTTGCCGAGGCTGCCAGAGAGATCAAAAAACGGCATCCAAAGGTGGAGTTCCATCTCATTGGCCCTTTTGATCCGAATCCCAATCGCGTGTCTGAAGAAGAGGTGGCTACCTGGGAAAAGGAAGGCGTTCTCACGCATCACGGTATGGTGCGGGACGTGGCCGCCCTGATCCAGACGATGCATGTCTTTGTGCTACCCACTTGGTACCGCGAGGGTGTACCCCATGCGACTTTGGAGGCGCTTTCTACGGGGCTGCCAATCATTACAACCGATTCTGTGGGAGCCCGTGAATGTGTGCAATTGACGGCCACCGGGCAGGAGCAAAAGACCCGTGGCGAGTCCCTCATGCAGGGCGAAAACGGGTATCTCGTGCAACCGCAAAACGTCGCAGCCGTAATCGCCGCGATGGAGTCTCTGATCAGTGATGCATCGAAAATCGAGGAGCTGGGGCGGGAAAGCCGCAGGCTTGCCGAAGAAGTTTTCGACGTGCGGATCGTCAATCAAATCATCCTCAACGCCATGAACCTATGTCAGGCCAAGCCCACCCCGTCTCTGAACAGAACGCAGCCAGTGGCGGTCTGAATATCCCCCAAATACCCTCCATGTCCTCTCCCTTCGCATTGCAAACCGTCAACCAGCCCTCCCATGCTCTGACGGTGTCGCGTGGTCAGGCCCCGAGCACAGAGTTGGCGCTGCCACAGACCTTCCAAGCCCCATTCATACAGGCCCCACAGCCTGCGCCAGCAGCGGTTCCGCCGGGGCCACCGGAGACGGTGATCAGCCTCGCTGATCTCATTGGCTATATTCGTCGGCGGTGGAAGCTGGGAGCGCTCGCCGCATTTCCCGTCGCTGCGCTGGCTTTCATCATGCTAGGCACCGGCACCAAGGTCTATGAGGCGGAGTCCCAACTCCTCCTGCGGATTCAGGATAACAACGTCTTCAATTTCAATGAGTTGTCGCGCTCAGGCGTGGGTGAATTGAGTGCTCCCATGCTGGTAAACAACCATCGGACGGAGATGAAATCCCGGCGCTTTGCGGAGTATTTTTGCGATCAATTGCCCCAGGATTACCGGGAGGGGTATCTGCTCCCAGACCTGCAAAAGACCTCCCTGATGACTCGGATCAAGGAGGCGATTGGACTTGGCGAAGAGAAAAAGGCACCCGATCTCCGGGAAGTCTTCATCAAGGTGATCGCAGGGGCTGTTCGCGTGGAGCCGCTTAAAGACTCCCACATTTTGCGCGTGCAAGTCCGTGGCAGCAATCCTGCGCTGACGGCGGATCTTGCGAATAAGTTTTCCGCCAGTTACATCAACTACGTCGCCGAACAGGAACTGAGCACGCCACGCCAGACTTCGGAGTTCCTCAAAGTTCAGAGTGATGAACAGGCGAAGAGGTTGCAGGAGGCGGAAGAACGCCTCGTCGCTTATCGGCAGCAGGCCAGCGTCATGAAGGAGAATCCCACCTCTGATCCGGGCGACTCCCAGGTCCGCTTGCTCACCGCTGCACTGTCTGAGGCCCAGGTGCGCCTGACGAAGGCCCGGCATGATCTTGAAACCATTGAGCAAACTCGGGGGGGCGGGCGTGATCTGATGGAAGTCCGCGTGATTGCTGAAAATGGGGACGTGGCTGCCACTCGCAAGGCTTTGAATGATAGGCGTGCAGAACTAACCATTTTGCAGGAGACCTGCGGACCGAGACACCCTAGAATTGTCGCGCTCAATAACGAGATCGTGGAGCAGCAAAAAAAGCTCCAAGCCTTTGTGGTGGCCGTTGCTGCGATGATCGGCCAGGAGGTGGAGACCCAGACGCGCCAAGTGGAAGATTTTCAAAAGCAGGTCAATCAGGCGCGCACAGATGTCATTTCCCTTGGCGATAAGCAGATCCAAGAAAACATGCTGGAAGGGCAGGTGAAGATGGCGCGGGAAATCTACCAGGAGACCGTGACACGCATGAATCAGGCCGCCCTCACTGGCAGCTTCAAAGACACGGGGACACTGCGTCTTTCGGACAGCGCCATTCCGCCTGAAAAGGCCCTCAAACCAAACAAAATGGTGGCGCTGATTGCCTCCATGATGAGCTTTGGCCTCTTCTTCCTGGGGGTTCCTTTGAGCTTAGGATTGTACGCAGACCACGTCGCCCCACTGCTTGCAGGTTCAACCGCTCGTGAGGACCCTGTCGTGCCAGCAGTGCAGCCGCTGCCGCAGATGCCGCAACGTCCGCCGATCAATCCCTTTGGCCCACAAACGGTGCAGAGTCCGTTCAATTTGGCTCCTCCGCAGATCGCGCAACCGCCGCCCCAGGCTCAGGCACCAGCGGCGCAGGTTCCTCCGCCGATGACGCTGATGAACAATGGTCGCCCGACAGTGCTAGCGCAATTTCCGATGGTTCACTGGGCACCGCAGTCAGATGCAGTGCTGGCGGGCGTCTTGCGGGCAGAGCCTGCCGGTGCCGCTGCGGCACTTCAGCAATTGACGGTGACCCTGGAAAAGCAGGCGCTCACACGAAGCGGGCTGGGCGGCGTCATTGCAGTGACCAGCGCTGAGTCTGGGGAGGGCAAGAGCCTCGCTGCGGCAGCGCTTGCGGCGACTTTTTGCCATCATGGGCGGAGTGTTTTGGTGATCGATTGCCATGCGGCGCATCCGGGACTTCATCACTACTTCCCCCATGCGGCGGCGCTCAGTGCGGCGGCAGAGCGGTTGGAATCCCTGCGTTATGGTCAGTCCAGTCTCTTTCTCCTGCCAGCGCTCGACATGTCTGGGCATGAGACCAATGAGCTTTTGGATGGTTACCGGGCCTGGATTGATCGCGCCCGGTATGAGATCGATTGGATCATCCTCGATTGCCCTCCGGTGCTCAAGAACTTTGCCGATATGGCACCGCTGGCTCCTTTGGCTTCCGATATGATCCTCGTTCACGATCCCTTGCGGGCGACCCCGGCGAAACTGCGTGCGGCATTGACGCTGTTGCAGCCGATGATGTCCACCAGCGCCTTGCGTGGCGTGGTGGTA
>Ga0056914_10002632_pt1 | contig 11114 bp, 9 predicted proteins | sample TNRBio252014_DNA_FD_55168 | JGI IMG/M metagenome (GOLD analysis project Ga0056914, IMG submission 55168) | Wastewater treatment Type I Accumulibacter community from EBPR Bioreactor in Madison, WI, USA - TNR Reactor_6/25/2014_ DNA | ecosystem: Engineered > Bioreactor > EBPR > Anaerobic-Aerobic >...
ACTTCGGATGATGGAAGGGTAAAAAGGAAAGGCGTTTTAGCAATTGATGTGGATCAACTATTCACACAATCAGGATTTGGGCAGTCTTTTGTGCCTGCCCGTGAGCATTTTTCGGCCAGCTCCATATCGCAATAATCGCACAGCACGAAGACATCCGGCAGGCTCACCTGATTCTTATCAATATCAATCCCTTGTTCTTTGAGAGATTGCAGCGTGCGTGAAAAAGTCTCCGGCTTCATGCCAAGATAGCCCGCAATTAGTGATTTATCATAGGGCAGCTTGAGGTTTTTGGTACGCTCACCATTCTCCAAAAATAGCTTGAGCAGGAACCAGCCCACACGCTGAGTCACGGTTTTAAGCGTCAGCTGCTCAAACTGGCTGATAAGTGCCTGAGAACGTCCCGCTACGGTAGATAGCATATTGATGGCGAGTTCTTTGTTGTTCTGGAGCTTTTCACGGACAATCGATGCTGGAATCGAAAGCAGCTTCACATGCTCGACGGCCTGAGCAGTAACAGGGAATGGCGAATTACTGAAAATCACCGTTTCCAGTAGCGTTTCTCCGGCAGTCATGACTTGCAGAATGGATTCTTGCCCATCCACATTGCCTTTGAAGATTTTCACCCAGCCTTCAAGGATGATGTAAAAACGCGAGGCCTGTTCGCCCTGCAGGAAAATCATCGCCCCCTTGTTATGGCTCACCACGCGGGCATATTTCAGAATGTCCTGCAGCGCATCAGGTTCAAGCCCGGCAAAGAGTGGCAGCGCTTGAATCGTGCTCATGTAACTACGGACACTGCTTTCGATTCCTGCCTGTTCATCGGTGAGGGTTTTGGTTTTAGGTGCGGTGGATGATTTGGTGACTTCTTGCGCAGAGGCAAGATTAGAAGCGATACTTTTGCCCACCTCATGCAGCAAATCCATCTTGGCCGTAAACAGCTCAAACCATTCTTCAGCAGAGATAGTTTGTGCAATCTGCTGGGTATTCCCCTTGGCAAGACTATCGTTAATCTCCTGAATCCGACGGAATATGCCGTTGTCACGCTCCAACGCTTCCACTGCTCTGCGACCATTTTCATCCGCCAGCGCCAGAAACATGCGCTCATAAGCCTGTTGTTCGGACACGATATATTCCAGGCGGTTTCTGAAATCGGGCGTTTCCGACCAATCGAGATTGACCAGTTGTGTGCCGAGTGCACGCTCCAGCCCCACACGCTCTTTCCAGTAGAGAAAGTTGACAAAAGCCGAGACCTTCGCAGGGTTGTTGGCGGGGTCAAGCACTGCCAGTTCCTGTACGATCTCAATCGCAGGTGCCACAATATCGCGGGTATAGAAAGCCAGTGCTTCTGCTGGCTCCAGCATTCTGGCGATCACATATTTTCGCTTGGCGGGCAGATAGTGGATCGCATTCAAAAACGGCTCAATGCGGGAGCTTTTCTTCTTCGGCAATTTGTCCAATGCATCTTGCTAANNCCATCCACAACGGCGAATTGTGATTCCATGGCTTCGGAATAGTCACCATTTTTGCTACGCAGATAAAGTGACACCGAACCGCGCTCTTTCTGCGCTTCGTGAATAAAATCACATAGATTGTTCAGTGCGTTAGTCATTAATTCCGCTATTTTGTTAACGTAGCGTACAAGAATAGACGGAACGGCAAAATATTCAACCTAATATCCCATGTTTCTACGGGCTATTTTACTGCCTGCCATCAAGCAGTTTTACGCCACAAATAACCTGGCTGATGATGAAAGAAACCATTAGAGAATTTCAAGGAAGGGTCGGCTTCCTCTATCTTTCGAATGGCTTCTAGCGGCTCAAACCGCCCTTGCACCACCCCTTGGAAGGCCTCAATCACCTTTCCCATGTCCAATGTGTGCGGTGAGAGCCTGATATAATCAAGTCCCCAGCGCATCATTTCCGGGATTTCCTGAGCCAGATTCAAATAGGTATGTGACATGGTTTGCACGCCATTAATGGCAAGGAATGGCTTTCCGTCAGCAGTTTTTAACTCCATTCCGTCGGGATCGTTCTCGCATACGAACTGGCAGGTATCCTTGATTTTATTATGCGCTCTGGCGTGGTAACAGCGCGCTGATAGAGCCAGTGGGGCGCGCCCGAAAACCATAATTTCGCTACCAACCCCCAGCTTTTTTGTCTCCGTGACCAGCGCTTTCAGTGCTGTGGCATATAATTCGCTGGGAAAAGTGAAGTGCTGTGCGCCGTTTTTTACCAGATGCNCCATGGTGTCTTCGTTGTAGGTATTGACATACTGGCCAATGTAATGGGGCTTTCCTCGCAAATGAAATAAGGCAGCGGCATCGTTCGCTTCCACCGGATAGTCATCCAGCGCGCAGACGGATGCCGTCATTTTGCGCTCACGCGGAATCATGATTTCTGAGAGGGTCGAAAACACGACTTTCTTACCGGCTGCACTCAGCCGTGAAGCTACTTCGTCGTAATACGGCTCAAAGAAAGGGCTGCGCTTGGAGCAGATCACTTCCCCCACATAGATGATGTCCACATCCCATTCATCGGCTGCACGAAAATAAAAATCCCGCCAATATTCGGCTTTCCAGTTAAATAGCACCGGGCCAAGGGCTAGTTTTGTTGACATACTTATCTCCATTGCTTGCTGCGAAACGCGCCCGTGGTTTCCTTCTGTCCTTCGGTCAGCGCTACCAGATCAGCTTTAGGAACAGCTTTGCCCTGCATCACGCTATCGACCGCCAGACGCCAAGCACTGACCACTTGCCGGATATAGGCGCGGGAACGCTGTCGCCCTTCAATTTTGAAAGCCTCAATGCCTGCGCCCACCATCTGCGGAAGCAGATCAAATAAATTCAGGCTGATAGGTTCTTCAAAGGCATAATAGGGTTCATTGCGATGCGGGGCGACGTATTTGCCTTTGCAGATGGTAGGATAACCAGCCCCTTGCGCACAGGAAAAGCAGTCAATCGTAAATTCGCCGAGCTGGGAATAAAGCATGTTATTTTTATCTTCATGAAACGTCACATCGCTCGGCGGTGAACAGACACCGTCAAAATTGGTGGATACGCCGCTGACGAAATTCGTCAGGCTGCATCTTCCCTCAGCCATGAGTCCCTGGTTGCCAAAGATAAAGGTTTCAATCTCGCAGGGGATGTCGCTTTTAAGCTGCTTGATCTCTGGAATGCTTAATATTCTTGGCAACACCACTCGCTTGACGCCAAACTCCTCGCAATAATAGCGAATCGCTTCCACAGAAGGTGCTCCGGCCTGCACCGATAAATGAAGGCGCTGGTCGGGGTATGTGGTGGCAATATGATGCGCCACACCGATATCAGCGACAATCATCGCATCCACCCCCAGCCGCACGCCATCCGCGACGGCTTGTTTCCATAGCGATGTCTGACCCGCAGGTGGGAAAGTGTTCAGCGCCAGCAGCACTTTTTTCCCGCGCTTATGGGCGTAGTCCACGCTTTCTTCCATTTCCTCAGGGGTGAAATTAAGCCCCGGAAAATTGCGAGCGTTGGTCGCATTCTGGAAGCCGCAATAAACAGCATCCGCGCCAGCATCAATAGCGGTTCTGAGAGCGGCAGGCGTGCCAGCCGGACAGACCAGCTCTGGCGGGTTATTTGGCAAATTCATGGTGCAGTTCCTCTAGTTTTCGGGCGAATTTTAATCCTATGGCACCCGGCCTGCCGAAGGCTTTGGCCGCTTCGTCAATCACAGTGCTATCCATGTCATCCAGTGCGTTTCTTAAGGCTACCACCGCTTCGGTATCTCCTTCGATGACCAATTCTCTTGAGAAAAAGAGCGCATCTCCATCCATGCGGGCCTCGACCAGCTTCAGTAAATTCATGAAGCTGCCAGATATCTTTGCATCCCAAGGTTCAGAGGCGGTTCTTCTCGCCAGAAGCTCAGGTTTTTTGGGGTTAGCTCGCAGAAATAGCACAAAAGGCATATCTGTTGGCATAATGAGGAAGCATTTTTGCGCATGTGTGCCAAGTCTAGCAAAAATACGAGGGTTGTTCTTAGCGACGGTCTGGATGCACTTACTTAAAATAAGCTGAAGCGCAAAAATCGGAATCGGCCTAAATAGCAGTTTTCGTAGTGTTCGTGTTGTTCTAATCATAAAGTGAATTCCGTTATTCAAGGTTGCAGCATCGCTTTGTACCAATCATTCTCTCGCAGGTAATAGACATTGCGGTCATGGATGCGGAATGCGCCTTCACCCCAGAACTCAAAGTAATCAGGAACAATTCGAAACCCTTTCCAGTGCGGCGGCCTTTCCACATTTCCGGTCGCCCATTTCGCTGTGTAGTGGGCGATGTGTTTCAGTAAAACACTACGATCTTTCATGGGCTCGGACTGCGCTGATGCCCATGCGCCGATGCGTGACTTCAGGGGGCGACTGTTAAAATAGGCATCCGCATCTTCGTCACTCACATGGGAAACATGCCCCTCAATCCTCACCTGCCTGCCGATCTCCTGCCAGTAGAAACACAAGGCTGCTTGTGGATTACTATCCATCTCTCGGCCTTTGCGGCTAAGGCTGTTCGTATAAATGACAAAGCCTCGCTCATCGAATTCCTTGAGCAACACCATGCGGCAGGAAGGCGCGCCACAACGCGTGGCCGTTGCAATACACACAACGGAAGGGTCTTTTACGCCACCTTCATGCGCTGCCTGATACCACTCAGCGAAAATATCCCATGGCTTTTCCTTGGCTAAATCTTCTGACGGAGGTTCGATTGGCAATCGCGTCATGCAGGAGAATTTCATAATATTGCTTCCACTTTAGGATAGAGGACTTGTTCCTCTCGATTAATTCTTTGCTGTAGTGACTCCAGCAGCATTTTACTTTCTGCGCAAAAACGCCCTGGAAGACGACGCATATCATCTTCGCTCTGCCATGTTTGGATGTAGTCCTTCAGTTGGGTTGCCATATTACCCATATTGGCGATGTGCTGCTGCGCTAGATTACGCGTTTCATCATGTGTGCTGATGAGCATCTCCTGACAGAAAAATCGATCTTCCAGTAGCAGGTGGGACAGTGTCTTCTGTGTAAGTCGGGTAACAAGGCTTTGCACTGTCTCTGCCTTTTGCTTTATGGTTTCAGGATCAAGGAAATGTTGAATCTCTTTAATGATAGAGCTGATCTCCGAGTGTTCTGAGCGCAAACTGTCTAAATGGTTCGACATAGCTTAAATCCTCAGGCTACTTTAGAATATTTGCTGGGAGCAACGCTACGGTAGCCATCAAACGCGGAAGCAATGACACGGGCCGCCATGCGGTAAGGTGTCGTAAGGGTGATGTGGCTTCCCCTCACTTCAAGAATACCTTTGCCTTCAAAAGCCCCAAGCTCGTTCAGGGAATCATCAAAGTGATGCAGCGGCAGAGAAAACTCGTCGGCGATCTCGGCGATATCCACCGTCATAAAGCACATCAGCGCATCAATGATTTTCTTGCGAGCGAGGTCGTCACCGCGATTTTTCCAGCCGCGCACGGTTGGCAACATACCACCGCCAACTTTTGAGCTGTAGTCAGGCGTACTGGCGCTGTTTTGGGTATATCCTTCTGGAAACTGGCTGATAGAAGAACTGCCGAAGCCAATCAACACATCGGTATTATCCACCACATAGCCCTGAAAATTACGCCGTAAACTCCGGTTCCTCATGGCAGTCGCCATAGGGTCATCTGGCTTGGCGAAGTGATCCATGCCTATGGCGACATAGCCATTTGCCTCTAACACACGAGATGCATCAACAAAAAGCTGCAGCTTTTCAGAAATGCTTGGCAGCCATGATTCATCAATGAGCCGTTGATGTTTTTTCAGTTGTGGCATGTGGGCATAGGAAAACAGCGATATACGAGCGGGATCAAGGCTCAGGGTTTTTTCCAGTGTCCGATAAAAGCGATCTAATGTTTGATGCGGCAGTCCATAAATGAGATCGCAATTAATCTCGCTAATTCCCGCATCGCGCAGTTGATCTACTACTGTTTTTACCATCGTATAAGGCTGGATGCGGTTGATGGCCTGTTGTACTTCGGGGTTAAAATCCTGAATGCCGATGCTCACCCGATTGCAGCCGAGCTTGGCATAGACCTCAATGTTTTCTGGGGTTGTTGTACGCGGATCAAGCTCGATGGCCAGTTCGCCAGGTGGGGTGAACTCAAACGCAGAAGAAAGCGCATAAAGAACAGAGAGCCAGTCATTCGGCTCCAGGAGGCTTGGCGAGCCGCCGCCAAAATGAATATTGACCAGCTTGCCCTTACCGCCCGCCATTTTTCCAATCAGCTCGATTTCCTGAAGCAGCACGCGCACATATTTCGCAATCGGTTCGTAACGCTTGGTCATTTTCGTGTGACACCCGCAGAACCAGCACAATTCCTTGCAAAAAGGAATATGTACATAAGCGGAAATGGTGGCGTTTTTATGGATATTCGCAAGCCATGCGGCATGTGTTTCAGGGTTAACCTGTGGCGAGAAATGATGCGCGGAAGGGTAGCTGGTATAGCGCGGTGCCTCCAACCCAAGCAATCCTGCCATTTCGTTCGTTTCTGCGGTCTTACAACTTGACACGGATCAACCCTTTTTTCTGCGTTACGCAAATTAAAACTCAGAAGAAAAATTCTGTGGTTGATCCAGATCAATCTCGGATTTGCTAGTTCTGTGTGATGTTCCAGCCAGTTAAATTACGTCTGGGATTTCGTTATGGCTGACCTAAAAAATGTTTCAAAATTCGATCAGGTGATGGCGCTCTCGAGCACCACCTTTGCCTTTACCATCTGCTTTGCCGTATGGACGATTTTCGCCATTATCGGCGTGCAGATCAAACAGGATTTGGGGCTTACCGAAACCCAGTTTAGCCTACTGATTGGCACACCGATTCTTACAGGGTCTATCATTCGCCTGACGCTTGGTATCTGGGCAGACCAGTACGGTGGTAGACCAATCCTGCTAATGGTGATGATTTCATCGGCCATCAGCACATGGCTGCTGACATATGCTGACACCTACAATATGCTTCTCATCACTGCGCTTGGCGTTGGCATTGCGGGCGGCAGTTTTGTGGTGGGGATTTCCTATCTCTCCAAGTGGTATAGCAAGGAGCGTCAGGGTACGGCTCTTGGCATCTACGGGATGGGCAATATCGGCGCGGCAGTCACCAAATTCATCGCTCCTTTCGTGATGGTGGCCTATGGCTGGCATATGGTGGCACAGGTCTGGGCTGCGGCTTTATTTATCACGGCTATTATCTACTGGATTATCACAAAAGATGAACCTGAGTTGGTGGAGCGCCGCAAAGTGGGTGCACCAAAGAAAACTACTAAAATGGCGCTGGAGCCGCTGAAGAAGCTGCAAGTATGGCGCTTCTCGATGTATTACTTCTTCGTATTTGGTGGCTTTGTGGCACTCGCGCTGTGGCTACCCCGCTATTACGTCGGTGCGTATGGCATGGATATTAAACATGCTGGTGTGCTGGCAGCGAGTTTTTCAGTAGCAGGTTCGGCGTTTCGTGCCATCGGCGGCTGGATGTCGGATACGCTTGGCGCGCGCCGAGTGATGTACATCACCTTTATCGTCTGCGTCATCTGCTGCTTTATCTTAAGCTATCCTTCAACCGATTACGTTATCCATGGCATCAAGGGCGATATCGCCTTCAGCACGGGTATGAGCTTCATTCCGTTTACTGTCGTCGTGTTTGTCTTGGGGTTGTTTATGTCGTTCGGCAAGGCAGCAGTGTATAAACACATCCCCGTCTATTACCCCGAAAATGTTGGCTCAGTTGCTGGCATCGTTGGCCTGATTGGCGGCCTTGGCGGGTTTTTCCTGCCGCTCGCCTTCGGTGTATTAAACGATCTCACCAATATCTGGACAAGCTGCTTCATGCTTCTTTTCGCGCTCGTTTCCGTCGCGCTGGTGTGGATGCATGTCTCGATTGTGATGATGGAAAAACAAAAACACCCCGAACTGCGTGGACCCAAGTTCTTCCCTGAACTCGATGTCGCGCCCACGAAACGATAGAAAGGAACATTTATGGCTAAGAACATCAATAACTGGGACCCGGAGAACCAGCAATTTTGGGAATCTGAAGGCAAAGCTATTGCTAAGCGTAATTTGTGGATTTCGATCCCAAGCCTACTATGCGGCTTTGCGGTGTGGCTTTATTGGAGCATCGTCACCGTGCAGATGCTCAATCTTGGTTACCCATTCACCCAACCCGAGCTGTTTACATTGGCAGGCATCGGCGGGTTGGCTGGGGCAACGCTCAGGATTCCCGCCTCATTCTTAATTCGTATTGCGGGCGGGCGTAACACCATCTTCCTCACAACCTCGCTGCTGATGATTCCTGCAATTGGTACGGGCATTGCGCTGCAGGATATCAACACGCCGCTGTGGGTGTATCAGGTGCTGGCGTTGCTTTCCGGCATTGGCGGCGGGAACTTCGCCTGTTCGATGTCAAACATCAGCTTCTTCTTTCCCAAAAAACAGCAAGGTCTGGCGCTGGGTCTCAATGCCGGGCTTGGCAATTTCGGCGTAACCACGATGCAGATTTTAATTCCGCTGGTGATGACCATGGCCATCTTTGGCGGTGACCCTATGGTATTAAAATCCGCCAGTGGCTGGTTGTTCGGTAAAATTCCCGCCGGTGCAGAAACCTACATTCATAACGCAGGGTATGTATGGTTAGTGCTACTGGTGCCACTGGCATTTGCGACATGGTTTGGCATGAACAACATCACCGCGCCGCACGTGACGCCTGATCTTGGCTCCACCGTTGGGGCATTCACAAAAATTCTGGTAATGCTGTCGATTGGTCTTGTCACGGCTGGAGGTGGCTTCTGGGCCATGCAGCCTGCAGCGGCAGGAGGACTTGGAATCAGTAAGTGGTTGGTAATTCCTGTGGTCATCGTTGCCACGATCTTCTTGCTGAAACTGGTTCCTGCGGGAAGCCTGTATAAGCAGAACCTATCGCGCCAGTACAAAATCTTTAACAACAAACATACCTGGGCGATGACGGTTATTTATACAATGACCTTCGGTTCGTTTATCGGCTACTCGGCGGCGCTAGCACTGGCAATGAAGGTTATCTTCGGCTTCCAGCATCTCGTGGTGGATGGTGTGATGACCCATACCACTGCAAATCCCAATGCGCCTGCCGTATTGATGTATGCCTGGATTGGACCATTCATCGGCGCCATCATTCGTCCTATCGGCGGCTGGATTGCGGATAAAATGGGCGGAGCGAAAGTCACCCAGATCAGTTCGTTCCTGCTGGTTGGTGGGGCGTTGGGCGTGGCGCATTATATGCAAGCCGCCTACGCTTCGGCAACGCCAGAAGTCTATTTTATGCCATTCCTGCTCTTGTTTTTGTTGCTATTTTTTGCTTCTGGCATCGGCAACGGTTCTACGTTCCGCACCATTGCTGTGGTGTTCGATAAGGAACAGGCAGGGCCGGTTTTGGGCTGGACATCGGCTATTGCTGCCTATGGCGCTTTCTGGATTCCGCAGATGATTGGCGAGCAGATTCAGGCCGGTACGCCAGAAAAAGCGCTCTACGGATTCGCTATTTTCTATGCGGTGTGTATCGCGATCAACTGGTGGTTCTACCTCCGTAAGAACGCTTATGTGCAAAATCCTTAAGATAGTTGATCCACATCAATCTCAAGATGGGGGGATACGCCCTAGCATCCATCTCAAGCGAAATAAGTAAGGACGAAAAATATGAGCCACATTATTGACAAACTGACCTTCTTCAAACGTGAGACCGAGTCATTCTCGGAAGGGCATGGTGTCATGACCGACGAGTCACGCGGCTGGGAACAGGCTTACCGTAGCCGCTGGCAACACGATAAAATTGTGCGCTCAACCCATGGCGTGAACTGCACGGGCTCCTGCAGTTGGAAGATCTATGTCAAGAACGGCCTTGTGACATGGGAAACTCAGCAGACGGATTACCCGCGCACACGCCCAGATATGCCCAACCACGAGCCGCGTGGTTGCTCACGTGGGGCAAGCTATTCCTGGTATCTCTACAGCGCCAACCGCATGAAATACCCACTGGTGCGCAGCCGTCTGCTCAAAGCATGGCGTGCCGCAAAAGTGATTGCCAAAGACCCAGTAAATGCATGGGAGTCGATTGTCAGCAATGAAGCTACTCGCAAATCGTACCAGCAGGTGCGTGGTAAGGGCGGTTTCGTGCGCGCCGATTGGGAAGAAGTGAATGAGATCATCGCGGCAGCAAACGTTTACACCGCTAAAAAACACGGCCCTGACCGCATTATCGGCTTCTCGCCCATCCCCGCCATGTCGATGGTGTCCTATGCGGCGGGCAGCCGTTACCTGTCACTCATCGGCGGCGTGTGCATGAGCTTTTACGACTGGTATTGCGATTTGCCGCCATCCTCCCCACAAACCTGGGGTGAGCAGACGGACGTACCAGAATCCGCCGACTGGTATAACTCGAACTTCATTATCGCGTGGGGTTCTAACGTACCGCAGACCCGCACACCCGATGCCCACTTCTTTACTGAAGTGCGCTATAAAGGCGCAAAAACTGTCGCCGTTACGCCCGATTATTCCGAAGTCGCCAAGCTGGCTGACCTCTGGATGCACCCCAAACAAGGCACTGATGCCGCGCTCGCCATGGCAATGGGGCATGTGATTCTCAAAGAGTGGCACGTCGCGGGCAAGAGCGATTATTTCGATGATTACTGCCGCATGTATACCGATATGCCATTCCTCGTGCGCATGGTGAAGAAGGGCGGCGCATATGTGCCGGAACGCATGATCCGAGCGTCAGACTTCGCAGATAACCTGAAAGCAGAGAATAATCCTGACTGGAAACCCGTTATCATGTGCGGTCACGCAGAAAAAGTGCGTGTGCCCAATGGCACCATCGGCTCGCGCTGGGGGCAGAAAGGCAAATGGAATCTTGAACCGAAAGACGAAGTGACGGGCGAAGAACTCTGGCCGCTGCTGACGTTGAAAGAGCATAGCAAGCATGAGATGGGTTCGGTTTCCTTCCCGTATTTTGGCAATATCGAGCATGAGCATTTCAATAGCACCGACCATGCCAGCGTGCTAAACCGCAACGTACCTATTCTGAAGCTCAAACTGAAAGA
>Ga0056914_10002633_pt1 | contig 11112 bp, 10 predicted proteins | sample TNRBio252014_DNA_FD_55168 | JGI IMG/M metagenome (GOLD analysis project Ga0056914, IMG submission 55168) | Wastewater treatment Type I Accumulibacter community from EBPR Bioreactor in Madison, WI, USA - TNR Reactor_6/25/2014_ DNA | ecosystem: Engineered > Bioreactor > EBPR > Anaerobic-Aerobic >...
CCGTGCGTGGTCGAGGCGGGATGGGTGATGGTGGTCTTGGTGTCGCCGAGGTTGGCGGTGATCGACAGCAGGCGGCAGTGGTCGACGACCGTCCACGCCTGCTCGCGGGCGCCCTTCACCTCGAACGAGACGATGGCGCCGCCGCCCTTCTGCTGCCGCTGCGCCAGCTCGTATTGCGGGTGCGACGGCAGGCCGGGATAGAAGACCCGCGCCACCTTCGGGTGCGCTTCGAGCCAGCCCGCCAGTTGCAGGGCCTTGGCCGACTGCGCCTCGACGCGGAGCTTGAGCGTTTCCAGACCCTTGAGCAGGACCCAGGCGTTGAAGGCCGAAAGGGTCGGGCCGGCGGTGCGCAGGTACTTGAAGACCTCCTCGGTCAGCCGCCGGGGGCCGCACACGGCGCCGCCGAGCACGCGGCCCTGGCCGTCGAGGTACTTGGTCGCCGAATGGACGACGAGGTCGGCGCCGAGGTCGAGCGGGCGCTGCTGGATGGGGGTGCAGAAGCAGTTGTCGACGGCAACCAGGATGCCCCGCGCCCGGGCGGTTGCGGTCAACGCCGAAATATCGGCGATTTCCGTCAGCGGGTTGGATGGCGTTTCGAGGAAGAACAGCTTGGTTTCCGGACGGATCGCCACTTCCCAGGCCGCAGGATCGGTCTGCGGCACGAAAGTCGTCGTGATCCCGGTGCGAGCCAGGATGTTCGAGAACAACTGGACGGTGGCGCCGAACAGGCCGCTGGAGGCGACGATGTGGTCGCCGTTCTTCAGGTGCGCCAGCACCAGCGCCATGATCGCCGCCATGCCGCTGGCCGTGGCGACGCAGTCCTCGGCGCCCTCCAGCGCGGCGAGGCGCTCCTCGAACATGGTCACCGTCGGGTTGGAGAAGCGCGAATAGACGTTGCCCTCCTCCTCGCCGGAAAACCGGCGGGCGGCCTGCGCGGCGCTCTGGAAGACGAAGCTGGAGGTCAGGTAGAGCGCCTCGGAATGCTCGCCGAACTGGCTGCGCTCCTGGCCGGCGCGCACGGCCAGGGTTTCCGGGCGAAAGTTCGGCGCGTCCGGCATCAGTCCTGGCCGGCCGATGCCAGTTGCAGAACGAGCTGCTGGGCCGGCTGGCCGTCGCCATCGCCGTCGTCGTCATGGTCAGGCGACTTCTTGTCGCGACTGCCTTCGATGGCATCGAGGTAGTGTTCGTCAACATCGCCGGTGATGTAGCAACCGTCAAAGCAGGAGGCATCGAAATCCGTCAGGTCGGAGCGGATGCCGGTCACCGACTGCTTGAGCGCCGCGAGATCCTGATAGACCAGCGCATCGGCGCCGATCTCGCGGGCGATGCCGTCGTCGGTACGGCCGGTGGCGATCAGTTCGGCGCGTGTCGGCATGTCGATGCCATAGACGTTGGGAAAGCGCACCGGCGGCGCCGCCGACGCGAAGTACACCTTGACCGCGCCGGCGGCCCGCGCCATCTCGACGATCTCGCGGCTGGTCGTGCCGCGGACGATCGAGTCATCGACCAGCAGCACGCGCTTGCCGCGGAATTCCTGGCCGACGGTGTTGAGCTTCTGGCGCACCGACTTCTTGCGCATCGACTGCCCGGGCATGATGAAGGTGCGCCCGACGTAGCGGTTCTTGACGAAGCCTTCGCGGAACGGGATGCCCAGCGCCTGCGCCAGCTGCATGGCCGAGGGCCGGCTCGAATCGGGGATCGGGATGACCGCGTCGATCTGGTCGACCGGAATGTTCCGGCGCACCTTCTCGGCGAGCAGTTCGCCCATCGCCAGACGCGCTTCGTATACCGAGACGCCGTCGATGACCGAATCGGGTCGCGCCAGATAGACGTATTCGAAGATGCACGGCGCGTAGGTCGGCTGCTGCGCGCACTGCAGGCTGTGGAACTCGTGGTTGAGATCGACGAACACCGCCTCGCCCGGTTCGACATCGCGAATCATCTCGAATCCCAGGGTATCGAGCGCCACCGATTCGGAGGCGACCAGGTATTCGGTCCCGGTTTCCGTCTCGTTCTTCCCATAGACCAGCGGGCGGATGCCGTGGGGATCGCGGAAGGCGAGCAATCCGTAGCCGGCGATCAGCGCCACCACCGCATAGGCGCCCCGGCAGCGGCGATGGACGCCGGCGACCGCCTGGAAGATGCTCTCGACATCAAGTTCGTAGCCATGCGCCGCCGCCTGCAGTTCGTGCGCCAGGACATTGAGCAGGACTTCGGAATCCGAATTGGTGTTGATGTGGCGGCGGTCGAGACGGAACATCTCGCCCTTCAGCTGCTCGGCGTTGGTCAGGTTGCCATTGTGGCCGAGGACGATGCCGAAAGGCGAATTGACGTAGAAGGGTTGCGCCTCGGCAAAGTTGTAGGCCGAGCCGGCGGTCGGATAACGGACATGGCCGATCCCCCAGTTGCCGGGCAAGGCGCGCATGTTGCGGGTGCGGAAGACGTCGCGGACCAGCCCCGGTCCCTTGTGCAGGTTGAACGTGTTGCCTTCCGCCGTGGCAATGCCGCAGCATCCTGACCGCGATGCTGCAGGACCATCAGGCCGTCGTAGAGCAGCTGGTTGACCGGCGATGTCGCCACCACACCAAGAATCCCGCACATAGTCCTATCCGCCTAACTGAACCGAATCCGCTTTGCCAGATCGTCGGGCATCCACGGCCTCGCCGCCAGCACGGCCGTCTGCAAGGGTGGCGCCAGCGTCGCCTGCTTCCACCAGACCTGCTGCGGCGCCGCGGTCATGCCACCGATTGCAACCAGGATCATGACTAGCAGAACGCCGCGGGCCAGGCCGAAGATCATGCCCAGCAGGCGATCCGAGAGGCTCAGCCCCAACGCCTTGACCATGCTGCGTACGGCCAGCCGAATCACCGACATGGCTACCAGCACCCCGGCAAAGACCAGTGCGCAACCGGCCAGGGCGCGCACTGCCGGATCGGCGATCCCGCCAAATGCCAGTTGCCCGCTCTGCTCCCCGAACTCCAGCGCGGCCATGAAGGCCAGCACCCAGGCCGCCAGAGCCATCATTTCACTGACCACGCCGCGCCACAGTCCCAGCACCAGCGACAATGCCACGATACCAAGCACGACATAGTCGAAAACCGCCATCACTTACCAGAGATCACGCCCGAAACGCCGGCCTGCTTCATCTTCTCGAGCGCCTGCTCGGCCGCTTCGCGGCTGGCGAACGGCCCGGCCCGCACCCGGGTCTTCTTGCCTCCCGGCGTATCGAGCGGCTCGACATAGCTTTTGACCCCCTTGTCGGAAAGCTTGCCCCGGAGGGTCCTGACGTTGTCCTCATTGGCGAAGGCGCCGATCATGATGACGAATTCGCCCGTCCTTGCCGGCGCCGCCGCTGGCGGCGCCGTCTGACCGGCAAGGATGGCCGCCGCCCGCCTCGCTTCCGCCGCCGACTCTGCGGCCGCGGATTTCTCCGGAGCCTTTTCCGGCTTGGGCGCGGGCTTTTCGGGCGCCTTGTCGGGAGTCTTTTCCGGCTTGACGGGAGGTTTCTCGGTCTTTGCCGGCGCTTTTTCCGGCGGCTTTTCCGCCGACTTCCCGGCGGCCTTCTCCTCGGGCTTTTCCTTGGCGACCTCGGACGGCTTGACCGCGGGCTTCACCGCCCCGGTCTCGCCGGATTCCTTCCCGGGGGGCGCCGGCGACTTGCTCTCGGCGGCCTGCTCGGCGGGCTTCACCGCCGGTTTCTCCACCGGGGTCACGGCAAACTTCGGCGCAAACGGCTTCTCATCCTGCCCCGGTATGCGGATTTCAACGTCCCGGACCGTCTGCCGCGGCTCGTGATCCATGACCATCGGCAGAACCACGGCGACCACCGAAGCAAAGACCACCGCGCCGACCAGCCGGCGGCGGGCGACTTTCCTGAGCTGGGACTGAACGTCGTTGTCTTCCATGACTAGTGCTTCGCACGCAGCGCTTCGAGGGCTCCGGCCACCGTTAAGAAGGATCCGAAAACGATAATTCTATCACTTTCGGCGGCTTGTCCCCTGGCCGCCTGCATGGCAGCCCGCGGCGAGTCATGGCAGAAGATCCCGCCGCCCAGACGCGCATCGCCGATGACGGCCGCCAGCGACTCCGCCGACGCGCCGCGCGGCCCGTCCAGGGTCGCCGCGTGCCAGCAATCGACCTTGTCCCTGAGCGGCTGGAGCGCGCCGCGGATGTCCTTGTCGCCGAACATGCCGACCACCGCATGAGTGCGATCGAAGAAGCCCATGCTCGCGAGATTGTCGGCGAGGACAGCGATCGCCTGTGGGTTGTGCGCCACGTCGAGGACGATCGCCGGCTTGCCCGGGACCACCTGGAAGCGTCCGGGGAGTTCGGTCGCGATCAGTCCCGGGCGGATTGCCTGCATGGTCACCGGCAGCCTGTCGCCCAGAGCCTCCAGCGCCGCCAGGGCAACCGCCGCGTTGGACAACTGGGTCGCCCCGCGCAGGCCGGGATAGGCCAGCGAACGCTTCACCACCCGGTCGCCCGACCGGCACCACCAGCGCCATTGCCGGCGATCCTCCGCGAGGCGCTCGAAGCCGAAATCGCGGCCGATCAGGCGCAGGTCGGCGCCGATCGCCGCCGCATGGTCGACGAGCGTCCGCGGCGGGTTCGCATCGGCGCAGAATCCCGGCTTGCCGGCCCGGTAGATCCCGGCCTTCTCGAAACCGATGCGCGCGCGGTCCGGTCCCAGCCAGGCGGTATGGTCGATGGCCACCGTGGTGACGATGGAAACATCCGGTTCGTAGGCGTTGACCGCATCCAGCCGGCCGCCGAGGCCGACTTCGAGGATCGCCGCCTCGACCTTGGCGCCGGCAAAGACCTCCCACGCGGCCAGGGTGCCGAACTCGAAATAGGTCAGCGCGACATTGCCGGCATCCCGCCTGGCCGCCTCGACCCGGGCGAAGGCGGCGCACAGCGCCGTGTCGCTGGCCGGCCGACCGTTCAGGCGCACGCGCTCGTTATAGGCCAGCAGGTGCGGCGAGGTGTAGCAGCCGACCCGGTAGCCGGCACGGTCGATGATGTTCTCCAGGTAGGCGCAGGTCGAACCCTTGCCGTTGGTGCCGCCGACGATGACCACCGGGCAGCGCTGCCCCTGCCCGAGCGCCGACTTGACGCGCCGCATGCGCTCCAGCCCCAGCTCGACTCCTGCCTGCCCTTTCGGATGCAGGCTTTCGAGGTGTTGCAGCCAGTCTTCGAGGGTCTTCAAGCGGCGGCCGGCAGTTTTTGCAGCAGCGCGAGGACGCGGGCAACCTGGTCGCGCAACTGGCGACGGTCGACGATCATGTCGATGGCGCCCTTTTCGAGCAGGAATTCGGAACGCTGAAAGCCCTCCGGCAGCGTCTCGCGCACCGTCTGCTCGATGACGCGCGGGCCGGCGAATCCGATCAGCGCCTTCGGTTCGGCGATCACGACATCGCCGACGAAGGCAAAGGAAGCGGAGACACCGCCCATCGTCGGGTCGGTCAGGATGGAAATGAACGGCTGCCCCGCCTGGGCGAGCCGGGTCAACGCCGCCGTCGTCTTGGCCATCTGCATCAGCGAGAACAGACCTTCCTGCATGCGGGCGCCCCCCGAAGCGGAGATGCAGATGAACGGCATTCCCTGCTCGACCGCGGCGTTCACGCCCCGCACGAAGCGCTCCCCGAGCACCGAACCCATCGACCCGCCCATGAAGTCGAATTCGAAGGCGGCGGCAACCACCGGCATGGTCTTGACGGCCCCCTGCATGCAGACCAGCGAGTCGCTCTCGCCGGTCGCCTGGCTGGCTTCCATCAGGCGGTCGGGATAGCGCTTGGAATCCCTGAACTTCAGCGTGTCGACCGGAACGACCTCGGCGCCGATTTCGCTCCGGCCCTCCGCGTCGAGCAGGAGATCGAGGCGCTTCCGGGAATCCAGGCGATTGTGGTGGCCGCACTTGGGGCATACCTGCAGATTCTTTTCCAGATCGGTGGCATAGAGCACCGCCTCGCACGACGGGCATTTGCTCCACAACCCTTCGGGCAGCGCGCCGCGCCGTTGCGTCCCCTGTTCGCGCTTGATCTTGGGGGGCAGGAGTTTGGTCAGCCAGCTCATTTCTTCACCTCATCGACGCCACGGCGAATGTCGGCGACCAGCGCCCTGACATTTGCACAGGCCGTTTCCGCCGGCGATTTCTCGATCTCCTCGATGATCCGGCTGCCGACGACCACGGCATCGGCGATCCGGGCGATGCGCCCGGCGCTCACCGCGTCACGGATCCCGAATCCGACTCCGACCGGCAGGCCCGTCTTCTCCCGGATCAGCGGCAGACGCCCGGCCACCGCCGCGATGTCGAGGTTGCCCGAACCGGTCACGCCGGCCAGCGAAACGTAATAGACATAGCCGCTGGCCACGGCCGCGACCTGCTCGATGCGTGCCGCGGTCGACGTCGGCGCCAGCAGGAAAATGGGGTCCATGCCCCGCGCCTTGATGCTGGCGCCGAATGCCGCCGCCTCTTCCGGCGGGTAATCGACGACCAGCACGCCGTCGACGCCAGCCCGCGCGGCAGCGTCGGCGAAGCGCTCCAGACCCATCGCCTCGATCGGGTTGGCATAACCCATCAGGACGACCGGCGTATTCTTGTCGGCGGCACGGAAGGCAAGCACCAGTTCGAGCACCTTCCTCAGGCTCATTCCCCTGGCCAGGGCGCGCTCGGAAGCACGCTGGATCGTCGGCCCGTCGGCCATCGGGTCGGAAAATGGCACGCCGAGTTCGACGATGTCGGCGCCNGCTTCGACCAGGGCGTGCATCAGCGGCACGGTCAACATCGCATCGGGATCGCCGGCGGTGATGAAGGGAATCAGCGCCGTGCGGCCTTCGCCAGCCAGGCGGTCGAAAACGGACTGGATGCGCGACATCAGAAGACGATCCCGGATTTTTCCGCGACGGTGTGCATGTCCTTGTCACCCCGTCCGGAAAGGTTGACCAGCAGTATCCTGTCATTGCCCATGGTCGGCGCCAGTTTGGCCGCGTAGGCCAGGGCGTGACTCGATTCCAGCGCCGGGATGATGCCCTCGATCCGGCACAGCGCGTGGAAGGCGTCGAGCGCCTCGGCATCGCTGATGGGCACGTACTCGGCGCGCCCGGTGTCCTTCAGCCAGGCGTGCTCGGGACCGACGCCGGGGTAATCGAGGCCCGCCGACACCGAATGCGTCTCGATGATCTGGCCATCCTCGTCCTGCAGCAGGTAGGTGCGGTTGCCATGCAGCACGCCGGGCACGCCGGCGGTCAGCGAGGCGGCATGGTGGCCTGTCTCGATGCCCTCGCCCGCCGCCTCGACGCCGATCAGGCGCACCTCCGGCAGGTCGATGTAGGGATGGAAGATGCCCATCGCGTTCGAACCGCCGCCGACGCAGGCGATCACCGCATCCGGCTGGCGCCCGGCCAGTTCCGGCATCTGGACCAGGCATTCCTCGCCGATGATCCGCTGGAAGTCGCGGACCAGCATCGGATAGGGATGCGGACCAGCCACCGTGCCGATGATGTAGAAGGTGTTGTGAATGTTGGTGACCCAGTCACGCATCGCCTCGTTGAGCGCATCCTTGAGCGTCTTCGAACCGCTTTCCACCGGCACCACCGTGGCGCCGAGCAGTTTCATGCGGTAGACATTGGCGGCCTGGCGCCTGATGTCCTCGCTGCCCATGTACACCACGCATTCCATGCCGTAGCGGGCGGCCACCGTCGCGGTCGCCACGCCGTGCTGGCCGGCGCCGGTTTCGGCGATGACGCGCGGCTTGCCCATGCGCCGGGCGAGCATGGCCTGGCCGATGCAGTTGTTCACCTTGTGGGCGCCGGTGTGATTCAGGTCCTCGCGCTTCAGGTAGATCTGCGCGCCGCCGAGCATCTCCGACCAGCGCCGGGCGTGGTAGACCGGCGACGGGCGGCCGACGAAATGCTTCAGGTCGTATTCGTACTCGGCGCGGAACGACGGATCCGCCTTCGCTGCGGCGTAGGCGGCCTGCAACTCATCAAGCGCCGCGAACAGCGTTTCGGCGACGAAGATCCCCCCATAGGGGCCGAAATGCCCCTTGGCGTCGGGGAAGTCATAGTGATTCATCGGCTTTCCGTACGGCCGCCACGAAGGCGGCGATTTTCGAGTGATCCTTGATGCCCTTGCCCGTTTCCACCCCGGAAGACACGTCGACCGCAACCGGCCGCACCCTGGCGATGGCCGAGCCGACGTTGCTTGCGGTCAACCCGCCGGAAAGCACGAGAAAGCCGGGTAGATCCGGCGGTATCAGCGTCCAGTCGAAGACCTCGCCGCCGCCGCCATACCCCGCGACGAAGGCATCCAGCAACAGACCCCGGGCATCGGGAAATGCGCCGGCGAATTCTAACAGATCGAGCCCCGGTCTGACCCGCGCNGCGCGCAGATAGGGGCGGGCNAACTGGCGACAATAGGCTGCCTCCTCATCGCCGTGAAACTGCAGGATGCCGATCGGCAGGGCATGGCAGGCCGCCAGCACGGTCTCCGGNGTGGCGTTCACGAACAGGCCGACGACGGCGACGAAAGGGGGAATTCGCCGCGCCAGTTCCGCCGCCCGCTGCGGCGTGACAAAACGCGGGCTCGGCGGATGGAAGACAAAGCCGATGGCGTCGGCGCCAGCCGCGACCGCCGCATCGACATCCTCCTCGCGGGTCAGTCCGCAGATCTTGATACGCGTCTTCAAGCGAACACTCCATCGAGAAGATCGTCGGCCGGATCCGGCAGACCCCAGTGCGGCTCGTAGACCGGCCCGCGAAAATACAGGCCTTCCGGCCCAAAGGTCGGCGCCGCCTGCCCGCGGTCGCCGGAGCGCAGCAATTCGCCGATCCAGCCCGGCGCCTGCGCACCCTTGCCGATGTNCACCAGCGTCCCGACCAGGTTGCGCACCATGTGATGCAGGAAGGCGCTGGCCTCGAAATCGAAGACCAGCAAACTGCCGCTCTGCCGGAGATCGGCCCGCCATAGCGTCTTTACCGGCGTCTTCGCCTGGCAGCCAGCGGCCCGGAATGCCGAAAAATCATGCTCGCCGACAATTTGCCGCGCCGCCTCGCGCATCACCTGAAGATCCAGCGGCAGGTGAAACCAGCCAACCCGCCCCCGCCACAAGCCCGGCCGCTGCGGCCGGTTGAGCAGCAGATAGCGGTAGCGCCGGCCGCGCGCGCTGAACCGGGCGTGGAACCCTTCGGCAACCGGCTGCGCCCAGCGCACCGCGACCGCGTCCGGCAGATGCGAATTGACCCCGCGCACCCACGCCGAGAGCGGCCGGTCGCTCGCCGTCTCGAAGTGCACGACCTGATGCGTCGCATGGACGCCCGCATCGGTACGCCCCGCGCAGATCGCCCGGACCGGCTCGCCGGCAATCTCGCGCAGCGCCGATTCGAGCACATCCTGGACGGTCCCGCCCTGCGCCTGACTCTGCCAGCCATGAAACGGCGTTCCCCAATACTCCACGCCGAGGGCAATTCTCGACACCACCCGCTCACCCCAATGAAATCGCCAGACCTGAAAACGCCAGGACGGCGAGGCAGATCANGGAATCGACTGGCCGCCAGTCCGGCGCCTCGATCCGCAACCTCNGCGGGCCGCCCGGTTGGCCGGCGCTCCCGTTCAGAACATGGCGCCACTCCCCCTTCGGCAGATCGACCCGCAGATTCTGCATCAACAACGACAGGCGNACGACGAGTCGCTCGCTGGCCANGCCGAGTCGCGACAACGGTCGGAGCAGCGCCTGCANCGCAACCAGCAANCCGTGGTTGCCGAGGACTGCGAACAGCCANGNNAGGCAACCCAGCATCAGACCAAGGCGCGCGACATGCAGGGAGGCATCCCGGACCCCCTCGTGGGTGGGCATCCAGGCAATGGCAAAAACCGCGTCGCCGGATGCGCCATAGGCAAGGATCAGCCAGACGCTCAGGAATAACCAGCGCATGCGCCGTAGCAAATGCCACCATCCGCGCAGGGATCCCCGCGCCGCCAGCAGCAGTACGGCAAACACCAGCGCGCCGCCCGTCCACCCAAGGAACTGAACGACGACGATCACCGTCAGGCAGACCAGCAAGGCTGCGGCAGGATGCAAGGATGCGGCTCCCCAAAATGCGCATGGCCCCAACGCGGGGGCCATGCGCGGTTGGCAAGGCGGGATTCTAACCGTTGAGGCGACCGAGGATCTGGCGAGCCTGTTCGGCCAGATCGCCGCCCCCTTCGGCGATCACCTCGTCGAGCAGTTCGCGGGCCTGGTCGTGATCGCCCATCTCCTCGTATGCCTTGGCCAACTCGAACTTGGTGGTCGCATCGTCGCCACCCTGATCGCCACGCGCCGCGCCNCCATCGAAGCCCTCGGCCAGACTGACGACCTCGGTCTCCNCGGATGCCCCGGCCAGATTGAACGTGGTGGCCACATCGTCGCCGCCCTGATCACCACCCGNCGTGCCGCCATCGAAGCCCCCGGCCAGATTGACGGCCTCGGTNTCCGCGGAAGGAGTCGCCGCCAGATCAAGGTTGATCGAGGTCAGGTCGAACTCGGGAACCGGCATCGGCCGGCCGAGGAAGACCGACTCGCTCAGGTTGATGTCGAACTCGGCGTCTTCGGCCGCGAAGTCAACGGACATGCCGGCCGTTCCATCGACAACCGAAAGAACTTCCCTGCCGGACTCCTGGATGTCCAGCGGATTGACGACCGTATCGCCACCCAGGTCACCACTCGACCCATCATACAGGACGGACGGATTGACGATGGTCTCGGTATCGGCCGTGGCGTCACCCAGGTCGAAATCAAGGAGTCCGCTGCCAGCCTCGATCGCGCTCGTCGTGAAGTCTGCCGGCGCCTCGAATCCGGTGAAGGTTTCCGAAAGATCTCCTGCCGCGCCACCGGAACCGATGACCATGGTTTCGGCGGGGGCAAAATCCGGACTCGCCCCGGTTTCCGGGAGCGACTCCTGCGGCAGCGACCCGAGATCGAAGTCGAGCGCTTCCAGTTGCGGCAGGGGAACGTCGACCACCGTTTCCGCGGCGGGCGCGGCAAACGCGGTGAACGTGGCGGTCTGCTCGACCTCGGGAAGTTCGAAATCGTGTTCGCGGCCGACATCGCCGGCAACCTGCGTCAAGCCATG